>Ga0070747_1000074_pt1 | contig 43744 bp, 26 predicted proteins | sample VirMetDEL_Mar_31_FD_77321 | JGI IMG/M metagenome (GOLD analysis project Ga0070747, IMG submission 77321) | Aqueous microbial communities from the Delaware River and Bay under freshwater to marine salinity gradient to study organic matter... | ecosystem: Environmental > Aquatic > Marine > Coastal... | reverse complement strand
GCGGTTGAGCAGAAGAATAACCGTATCTCTTCTCATAGCTATATTACTGCTGATGCTGCTTCTGGGCAGGCTACGATCTTCGTGTCTGATTTTGGTGATATCGTTGCTGGTAGTCAAGTTATCCTCAAGGATCTTACTTCTGTTAATACTGATGAACAGCAGAAGTTTATTGTTTCTTCTGTGAATAAGGCGGCTGGTTCTATTACCTTCACTACGAATATTACTAAGGTTGGTGGTTTCAAGGCTGGTTCTCTTACCATGTCTATGATGTTCTTGATTCCTAAGAATCGTTGCTTGATTGTTGGCAAGCCCAATAACACCAAGAAGGGTATTGGCCTTGAGAATGTTAGCTATGAGGGTACGCTGGGTTCTTGGACCTCTACCTTCCAACGCTATGTTGACTTTGATAATCCCAAGGCTGGTCCTTACTCTAAGATCATTGATATGTACAAGGATGCAGACCCCCCTCGTTGGGAGCAGGTTCTTGGTATCAATGGTATGGTTAAGATTGATCATGTTGACTCTTGGATGGCTCCTACTGTTCTTTAATATAATGTTGATGATAGACTTTTACTTGATTAAGTGCTAGTTAAAAGGGGAGTGGAATATTCCACTCCCCTTTTTCATACAAAAAATCAGGAGAAGAACAAAAATGAGCAAGAAAATCGTCCAGATCACCAATTTTCGTAATATCATGTATTTTGGTATTGCTTCTGGTATTTTTGGGTTTGATCACAAGCAGACGTTGACTATGAAGGATAATGCTAAAGCTATTGAACTTGTAATGGAGAAGTTGGACCCCGACTTTATTAGTACTGACAAGGAAGATCTTGATGGTAAAGTTTATGTTCTTTATGAGGGGGACGAAGACAAGGTTAAGGAAGAGGTCAAGGAAGCTAAGAGTAGTGCTGTAGATATCGCCTCTCTTGATTCTCTTGATGCTTTAGCTGATGATAAGGTGAAGGACAAGAAGCCTGCTTCTAGTAAGACCACTACCAAGTAAGCTCCCCTAATAAATGGGGGGAAAGGAAAGTAACATGGACTTGCAGTCTATAATATCTTTTTTTGACTCTCTTTATATGTTTGTTTTTAAAGTTGTTGGTTGTGAACCAGCTTTTATTATTACTGTGATTATTGTAGTTAGTACCTTAGCTAGAGTGTTTCGTATTAGAGATAGACTTAATAAAGATAAGAATTTAATACTAGGAGGAATGTCTTTTTTAATATCTCTTATTTTTATTGTTGCTGCTAATTTAGGAAAAGAAGGAATTCCTATTGGGGATATTCTTTCACAAACATTCAGACTATCTGCTGTTAGTAGTTTATTTTATCAACTAATTAAAAGCTATTCTAAACTAGTTGTTAGGATTATTTTAAAGATGCTGGCTGATAGAGCGGGGGTTGAGCTTACCTCTTCTGAAACCAAGTCTTTAGAAGAGGATAGTGAAGAACCTAGCGAAACAGTAGCGAAACTATAATGGAGACTAAAATGAGTCTTTCCGAAGACCAAGTAAAGAATCTTATTACTTCTGGCAATAACACTCTTAAAGACTCATTATCTCCTCAAATACAAGAGCTATCAAATAAGTTAGTTCGTATTGAGACTAAACAAGAGAACTACCTTGATTTTGTTAAGCATGTTTCTGGAGGCATTAAAGATAACGAGAATAGAATTAGAGCTTTAGAGCCCTTAACTGGGAGTCTAGACATGATAGAAAAGATGTCTAAAAGCCTTAGTGAGATATCTACAAAGATTACAAAATTAGAAGATGTTCCAAAGAAGCTAGATGGTCTAGTTTCTAAGGAAGAGTTCTATAAAACTGTTAAAGATATTGAAACTGATATTGCTAGAATTACCGCAGAACATGAAAAGAATACTGAGTTGAGGAAGAATATGGTATTCTTGATTGCTTTCCTCTTGGTCGTTATCCCTCTTATGATGAAGGGGTTCGACTATATATCCAAATAACAATAAAGCCTCTCAAACATTTAGGTTTGAGAGGCTTTATTGTTATAAACACCAAAGGAAAAAAGATGCTGGCTCTATACGCAATTCTAGACAAAGTAAAGTCTATGGCATATAAGTTTAGATATTATATTATGGCCTTTTGTCTTGGAGCCGGAGCTTTAATTGTAGCTTTGTTGTTTGGCAGAAAGTCTAGTGAGGTAGTTGATGCAAAAGCTGTTAAAGATGTTCTGATGAAAGACAAAAAAGATATTCTTGAAGAGGCTATTAAAAATTCTGAAAATATTGTTGATAAAGCAAATAACAATATAGTTTATATTGAAGACAAGATTAAGAGCAAAGACAAGTCAATCAAAGAAACAGAGAAGCAAATAATGGAGGAAGATGATGTTAGAGAGATTTCCGAAGGTTTTAAAAAGGCTGGACTTTAAAATAATGCTTCGTATTGCTTTTATGATAGCTCTTGGTATTACAATGTCTTTATTTAATTCAGAGACAATTCAAGCTCAGATAGTTGACGAAATTAAAGAGTGTAAACCAGTAAAGGATGATAAAGGAATTATTGACAATGTTGTTAAGATAAATGGTAAGGTCTACTTTATTTTTGAAAAAGAAAAAGCCAAAGAGATTTTAGTTAAAATTGAAAACTACTCTAAATTAGAAGAAAAAATAGAAGATTTAGCTAGCTTAAATTCGGAAAGGAAGAAAATTATTGAGCAAAAAGAGATACAAATATCACTACTAACAATGAGCAATAATCAAAATTTTAAGCTAGCTTCAAATTGTGGTGTTAAAGAACTTCCATTTTATAAGACCCCAGAATTTATGTTTGTTTCAGGATTTGTCCTATCTACTGGCGGATACTACCTATACCAATTAGGAGACAGGTAATGGCTACCTACTGCTCAATACAAGACGTTAAGGATATACTTTCTAATACAATTAATGAGAAGGTTAAGTTTTCAGAGAACTCTCTTACAGAAGTAAAGATACTAAAGTATAATAACAATAATAGCTCTCCTATCCCGCTACTTACAGCCATATTCAATTATAGACTTATGTTTATAGATAGTGAATTTTACAGTAACGAAACATTAAGATTCAAATTTACCAGTAATACAGATTTCAACGTATTTGAGGTAAACGATAAGATGAATAATGAGTATCTTATTTCTACTGGTAGTATTAATAATGATTGGAATCATCCAGAACTTAACAGTAGTGGAGATCCTGTTTTAACTATACCGACAACATGTTGGGTTAGTGGTTTTGTTGTTGACTCAGCAGTACAACTAAAGTTTATTACCAACCTGTCCTCAAAACGAGGAGAAGCCTTTATTGGTGAAACAGAGATTATGATAGACCAGATGTTGTCTAAGCAAATGTTATTTAAACTTAATGATACTGGACTTAACTATACTTTTGGTGCTGTGCCTCAACAGATATCGTTGGCTGCAAAATATTTAACAGCTTACTATGTCTATGTATCTCTTTATGCTAATGTTTTTATTAGTAAAGAAAAGAGCTTAGACTTTTCTCTTGTTAGTCGATGGAAGACTAAAGCTGAAGAGCTTGTTTATGATTTTGCTAATATTAAGGGTAGAATATCTCCTAGTTCTATAGCGTTTCCTTCGTTTATGGACAGCTTTGGAGTTGATGGCGAAGGTCCGGGTTTTGCTACATCTAGTAGTGTTACTGCTGATATTACTAGAGATGCCCAAGTTTCAAATATTTTGAGTGATTCATAATGGCTAAAACAAAAAGAAAATCTGTCAGACCAAAGGTGTTATCTTTTAGTGTTAGAGTTGGTCTTGGTAAGAGTGGTATTAAACTTGTTAGGAGCGATGTTAAGAAGACAGTTAAAGGTCTTGAAGCTAAATTTACTAAGAGACTTAATGATTATTTTAGAAGAAATTTTGGTATGTCAGATTTTTATAAGAGATGGAAAGCTGATGGTTTTCAAGCTACTAAAGAAGAGCTATCAACTAAGTTTGTTTCTTCTCTTTCAACAAATACAAAATATCAAAGACCTCTTCTTAATCTTTACGCTAAAGCTTGGAAAAACAAATATCAGGATACTATTAATAAATATAGAAAAGCAGATCCACAATACACAGCTAAACCATATAGAGCCCATTACGCTATGAAAAGGAAGGCTGTAAAGGGCGATGCAAAAATGAGTAGAGGTAGTGGCCGTAGGATTAAGTATACTACTTGGGGTTTGGCTTCTGGTTATTTGAGAGATTCTATTTTTAGAGGGTTTAAGGGCGGCATGTCTGGTTCTGGCCCTGTTAAAGTTTCTTCTCTAGCTGTTCAAGGAGCTTACAGCGTTAATTGGGATTATTTTCCTGTAGCAGCAAACGACAATAAGGCTGGTCTTCCTTATGCTGTTAGATTTATGAATCATCTTATTAATTTAGAGGTTATAGACAACTATGAAGACTTTATAGATTTTCTACCGGGTGATTGGGATGAAATTTCTAAATATATAATGGGACTACTTAGTACTGATTTTACAGAAATAATGAGAGAGGCGTTCAAGTCTCTACCTTCAGAACAAAAGCCTTGAGGTAATCAATGGGTAGCAGAGTTGTAGTCAACACAAAATTTACGGAAAATGCTAATTTAAAATTAACAGGTGACGGCATTTATGATGAAATTGAAACTAACATGGTAGATCTAGTTCAAAGAGGCTTATCAGAATGTAACATGGTAGCTCCAGAATATAAAGAATTAGGGCATTCTGTTAAATGCTCTCCAGAGTTCGTTGACTTTCAATCTTCTCCTGTACTATTTTGTTGGTGTTCAGGTTCGGATTTTGAATCTAAAGAGATGGGCGGAAATTCTGGCAAGATCATTAATGGTTATGAGAGTTTTTACTGTTACATCTATTATGGGGTAACAGGAAGAGACGGTATTGAAATGCACAGAGCAGTTAGAGCAATTGCTGATTCTATTAAAACAGCAGTTATTAAAAATCTTAATCTTAATGATCTTATGGACGGTCCTTCTGAATTTGTTTCTGTAGAGTTTCAGAATAAACCAGTTAGATTTAATAAGCAGATAGTTCCTATGAATGGTATAACTTTTAAAGTTATTTATAGAAGGGGTATGACTATAAATACCTACTCTAATCCGGGTGTCCCTAACTTCTAAAAGTAATCAGGAGAGACGATAATGGGAAGAAAGAGCAAGCCTGCTATTGGTGGTCGTGGCGTTCTTAGCCTCGGCCACGAAGCGTATTACGGCAAGATGGTTACACCTACACATGTTATTGGTTTTACTAACGAAACACTAACCAATGTTGAGGATGAACTTGATTCTGCTACGATTACAGGTAATCGTGGTAAGGAGCATCTTGATAAGGGCGGCGAGACTATTAGTGGTGATATTTCTTTTGAGCAGAGTCCTGATGCACAGCTCCCCTTGATTTATCATGCTTTGGGTTCTTATGTTAAGGCTCAGAATGTTGATGGTGGTGTTAGAGGTATTACAGCTAGATCAGCAAAGAAGGTAATCGCTGCTGTTGATAGTGCTGTAGCTAGAGAGATCATCATCCTTCGTGATGATACTTCTGCTACATTTGATCCTGATGGTGGTTTATTCTCTATTGTTAGCCATGACGCTAATCGTGATCTGCTTTATGATGATAATGCTGCGGCTGGTTTTGCATTTGATGGTTACGCTATGTCAGACACTTCTCATGTTAGAACTACCAGCGTCAATGCTGCTGACATTACTTATGTTGGTTATACAGCAACACCTGTTGTTTCTATCGTTCTTGAACCTAAAACTATGAGTGATGGTGTTGTTGAAAACCCTCTGTTTTGTGCAAAGGGTGGCGTCCTTCGTGTTGGGGCAGCTCGTAGAGAGATTCCCTATTTCCAAGCTATCGCCCTACCCCCTGTAGGCGGTGTACCTAATGGGGTTAGATTCTTCCTTGATCCTACTGTTGCTATTCCTGCTACAGCACCAACCCATCCTGTAGATGGGGATTTTGTTTGGAGTATGGCTTCTATGGTTGCAGAAACAGCATTTGATGCTGGTATGCCTGTCTTAGCACCCGGACAATTCTTCCTTGATTATAGTACTGACTATACTGACGTTAATCTTGTTAGTGCTTGGACTCACTTTTTTGAGCGCGCATATACTCTTCCTGAAGGCTTTACTGCTGAAGCTCATAGAGATGCTATTGTCTTTACTTACCCAGGATCTAAGATTGCTACCTTCTCTGTAGACATGCAAGCAAAGTCTTACCTTACTGGTAGCTTTGGTCTTGTTTGTCAGCGAGAGGTTTCCGTTGCTACTCTTCTTGAAGATGTTATCCCCGGAGCTGCCACGATTACTGTTACTGGAGCTTCCAGTTTTCCGGCTACTGGAAAACTTAGAATTGGTGACGAGACTGGTATGAGCTATACCAATATTGTTGATAATGGTGATGGTACTTATAATATTGCTATGGCAACTACCCTTACTTCTAATGTTGATGCTATTCAGAGGCATCACATGGCTACTGAGAACGTAGACCCCATGTCCTCTAATCTTGTTACCGATCCTTATGTTGGATATTCCAAGCTTATGACTACAATGAATATCTTCGTTTATGTTCAAGGGTATTTTGAGGAAGTCATGGCTGCTTCGTTCAGCCTTGACAACGGTTTGGCTACCGACAAGAGCGGTCTTGGTAACTACACCATCTTCGCCGCTCCTGAAGGCGAGGCGATGGTTGAGGGTAATCTTACGTTCGAGTTCGACGACGGTATTAACTATAATAGATATCTTACCGCTAAGACTTTCAGTATTGACTTTAAGGGTATTTCTAATGCAGTTGATGCTAGAATTGGGGCTACTATGGTTAAGAAGCAGATCCACTATTACTTGCCTAATTGTAAGCTTGGCGGAACCACCCCCAATATTGCTGATAAGAACTATATTAAGATGGAAGGCCCGTTCAAGGCTGCTGAGGATAAGGAAGGTGGTCTTAGCGACCTGTACTGTATTGTTGTGAATGATCAAGAGTTCAGTGTTATGAACTAATAAAAAGCCGCTACATCAATTGATGTAGCGGCTTTTTTATCAAACAAGCATGGAGAAAATAATGCAAGTAGTGTCGTCAGAAAAAGCTAAAGAGCTTCTTTTTTATTTAGACAAAAATTTCCCAGAAGTTAAGATCGCATATAAAGATGAACCTTATAAAAATAACTTAATGTATTTGATTTATTTTTTTGTTTGCTTGTTTGATTTATTTATAAAAGACTATAAATTTAAATTTCAAAATAATTACACTACAGCATGTGGAAATTACATTTATTTTTCTAGTAGAAGCAAACACCCTGTTTCTGAGTTTAATATGAGAAAAGACACCTACACTATTCTTAGGCATGAAATTGTTCATCTCATTCAGCAAAAAAGAGATTTTTTCTACTATTTTAATTATTTGTTTGTTTTACCTTTTGTTTTTACTATGCGATCTAAGTATGAGTATGAAGCATACGAAGAGCAACTTGTAGCGTCTTATGAGTTGTACGGTTCTATTAGTGATGATTATCTAGATAGCATAGCAAAGAATTTCTATGGATCAATGTATTTGTGGATGTACCCCTTCAAAGAGAAGATTTTAGCCAGATTAAAAGTGTCGAGATCCCTTATTCAGTCTGGTCAAAAGAGGTCATTATATCTTAGGTTGTCTGAGCAGAAATTTTAAAACGAAAACGTCTTTCAGGCGTTATAATAGTAAGGAGGTAAGCAAGGTGGACGTGAACAATACAAGTCAACTAGTACTTATAATTTTATCGTTGACCTGCTTACTTCTATGTGTTAAAAGTTTGTTTCCTTACCTGTTCTATGCTCCTTCTTATTTACTGTGTTTATTTCATGTGGAGATTCTAGAAAAGCTAAGACTTAAAATATTAGCGGAACTAGACGATGGTGTCGTAGCTAGCAGAAAACAAGTTTTGTACTGGAAGCTTGTTAAGTCTCTAAGAAGAACAGAAAAAGAGATCCTTGAAGGGATCGAAGGAAAAGACATGAAGGCTCAAGCCGCTGGTTCTAGCGTCTCTTATACTCCTGTTACTGACAATAACAGGGAGGACAAGGCTCCATTTAGTGTTGTTATGAGGAAGATGACTCGTGATCAAGTCAACGAGTTTGCTAGTGATCGTATTGGTATTGATAAGGGTGGCCGCGTCAAGAGTCTGCGAGATCAGGCTGTTCGTTGTGCTGTAACTGTTGGTCAAATGTCTGGATGGAAGAACCTGTTCGACGAGAACGGTAACGCTATTAAGTTTGATCCTAGTAATCGTAAGCTGTCTTATGATATGCTTCCTGTTAGTGTTCAGGAAGAGCTTGAGGCTGTGTTCGGTTCTGGCGGTTATGACGCTACTGTTGAGGCTCGTATTATTCGAGCAGAGAAGAAGCGTGTGATTGATCAAGAAGAGGAAGATAGGGAGTTTGAGGCAGCTATGTTGCTCCGCGAGGAGAGCGCCCCAACCCCCTCTAAGCCTGCCGTGGTTCAGGCTCCTAACTTTGAAGACACAGACAAGACCTGATAGGAGATAGCTTAAAAGCCCCTTGAACTACTAAGTTCAAGGGGCTTTTTGCTTTAAAGCCATGAAAAGAACAATAGGCAACTTTGAGAATCTTATAGAAATTCATGGAATGAGATTTTTAGTGCTAGGTCTTAATGTTGGACAATACCTAGATCTTATTAGTAAGAATTTTATGTCAAAGCCTGACTACTTTTATAAAACTATAGCTATGGCTAATATAATAGATTGGGAGGGTGTATTCTTATTTGATGAATTTGAGTCTGATGAAAATGGAGAGATAGTTTCTTTAGTACCTAGATATGATGAAGATGATATGCCAGTATATCTAGATTTTTGTGAAGATAATATAGGGGAATTACACGATTCTATACTATCAAAAATAGGTAAAGAGATCTATCACACTTACTCTACTTTATCTAAATTAGAAATTGAGAAATATCAAGCTTTTGCAAGATGGATGTATTACTCATCAAGTGATGAAACTATAGCTAAAAACGATATTAAAACTTTTGACTGTGAACAGTGTATTAAAGATGGTCATAGAAGTTCTAGGAAATGTGGACTAACAGAATTATCAGTTAATATGATAAAAAAGAAGATAGAAGATGAAGGTGAAAAGATACCTGAAGATGAAAAAGATGGGGCTTTAAGTGAAGAAGATAAGAAGATTTCTTTGAAATACAAGCTACCTCAAGGTAGGCTTCGCAAGTCCTTTGAGCCTGTTAAAGAAGCCTCAGAGGAAGATCCAGATGGAATATACAGAGACTTCTTTATGTATAGCGAGTGTCCTACTAGTTTTATTGATGCTAAAACAAGAAGTGTCGCTGAAAAGATATATTTTGCACATAAATCTAGAATGCCATTTTTCAGCGGTGGTATGATAGACCAAGATAATAGGTTCGTTACTATATGCCAGATTATAAATTCAGAATGCAATAAAATTGAGTCTGAGAGACATAAACGCGATCAACAAGAGGCGAAGAAAAGAAAGTGACTCAAGAAACAATCAGAGTAGGCACAGTACTAGTCTTTGATGGTGTTGAGAATTTACCAGAAACTATTAAGAGCATTGAAGGCGCGATGGCTTCAATTGCTGGCTTATTTAAAAATGGTAAGGCTATGATTAGTGTTGATCAATCTTCTTTGAAAGCTCTCGCTGATTTAACAAATCAGTTGGCTACATTCTTATCTGAGATTCAGACAGTGTTAAAGAAACCTATTAAAGTAATGATTGACGACCAGTCTATTAAGAAAATGAAGGATCAATTAGAAGGGGTCTTTGCAGAGGTTCTTTCTAAAAATCGTCCAGCGAGAGTAAGCCCCTCTTCTGGTGGAACAAGTTCTAGTGGCACTAAGGGTAAGTCTTTTGGTTATGCAACTACGCCTAATGTAAGTGACGCTGTTAAAGATCTTAGTGCTTACGAAGATGATATTAATAGCGCATACCAGAACATTGTCATTTCTGTTTCTCAGTTGCTTAGATCTGAGGGTGAGCAGATTAAGCAGTTGTCCAGATATGTTGGTAGAGAGGTTTTGCAAGGAATTGGTACTTTCAGAATTGAGACTGCTAAAGAATTTCAGAAGGGTTTGAAGGATATCCAGAAAGATTCAGCTAGATTAATTGCTGAGATCTCTAGACAGATAACAGCTAGACAGTCTGATATTTCAGGTATTTCTGACGATCCTTCTCAGAAGGCTCGTGTTAATGAGCTGAAGAAAGAAATTGATGTATTGGAGAATAATAGAGATAAGATTGGTGATATTATTAGTGCTACAGAAGTTTGGAGACAAAGCACTAATGATGTTGTCTCCTCCCAACAGAACCTTCTTAAGATTGAGGAGAAGCTTTTAACACGGCAAGGTTCTCTTGATAGACTTTTTGCTGAAGCTGGTTCTAGTCTCCAGAACATGATTCAGACAGAAGATATATCTAGACTGTCTGCTTTTACTGATAGATGGAGAAAGCTTGGTTTGCAGATTACTATTGATATTAAAAGCTTTCAAAAAGAGTCTGACAAGCTTAGTTCTGTTATTAAGGGTAATGAAGCTAGACTTGAAGATCTTAATGGTTCATTTGAGTCTTCTAGTGCTAATAGAGAGTCTTACAATAACCTTATGATTAGACAGCAAGCTTTATCTGAAAAAGAACAAGACCAGCTAGTAGATCTGGATATTCTCTATAGAAAACTTTCTGCTGAAATGAATGTTCTTAACGATAAGCGAAAAGGTCTTAGCAGTACTTCTGGTCTTAATTTTATAGACAATCAGATTGCAGCTCTTCAAAGAGAGATTGATGTAACTGAAGGTAGTATTGAGCAGACTAATAAAAGTATTGTTGCTAAAGAGCTGGATATTCAGCAGTTGAAAGAAGCTATTCAGATCGAGACTTTAGCTATTGATACAAGCAAAAGACTTATGGCAGCAACAGAACAAACTATTGCTACTGACATTAAAGCTAAACAGATTCTTGAAGACAAGATAACGCAGTATCATAATTATGGTTCTGAAGTTAAGAATGTGATGGAATTCCTTCGTCTTAATGAGCGTGTTTTTGCTGAAGAGTTGAAGCTTGTTGAGCGTGCGCAGCGTAATTATCAGCGTCTTGAGTTCGGTGTGAAGTCTTTTGGGGCGACTGTTCAAGAGGTTTATGGTCGTATTAATAATGGCAATACTACAGATCTTGATATGGAAGGTGCTAAGAAGACTATTGAGGATGTTAATAAATTAGCTAAAGCATCTATTAAAAGTTTAGGAGATCTTCAAGCTGCTCAGAAATCTACTATGGAAAAGATTGAGAAAGATTTTCAGTCTAGGTCTGGGTTGTTTGCTAGCTTTGGTATGGATAAGGCTGGTAATGAAGCAGCTCAAGAGTTTAGGGATTCTTTTATTAAATCTCAAAATCAGTATTTCGGACAAATTATTGGCAACCAAAGAGCTAAATTAGATGAATTAAATAATATTAAGGGATCGGATCAATTTGCATTTATTGAGCAGTTTGTTAAGGCTGGAGCAGAAATTAATAAGATGGAGTTATCTATAGATAAGCTAATTAACAAGATTAAAAATGTTGATGTTAGAAACACTAGTTTGGCAAATAACCCTGCTAAGGGATCTCAGGGTATTTTAGCTCAAGCTGAATTGTTAGAGAAGATTGAGTCTGATTATAAGGCTGTGAATAAAGAGGTCTTCAGTCTTATTGCTGAAATGGAACGCCTCAAGGTGGAAGGCGTTGCGGACGTAGGCGCGTTGGAAGCTAAATTAAAGGAGTTGCTGAAGCTTCGTAGCCAGTTACAAGGGAACCTCGCCGCGTCGAGTTCGGGACGCCAAGAGACGCTGTTTGACGCCAAGACTTTCAAGGAAGGTGCCGCCGCTGTTGAAAAATATGAAGCTGATGTTATTTCTATGCAGAGAAATGTTAGAGCAAGTTTATCTAGATTAAATCAGGGTGGCGATGCAGGAATGCAAGGCGCTCAGGATCTTAAGAAGCTTAGTAGTGAAGCTAAATCTGCTTATGCTAATATTGATAGATTAGTAGCACTCTATGACGACTATATTAGAAGAGAAGGGAAGCTTAGTGCTGAACAGCAAAAAGAAGTAGCAATACTAAGAACTCAAGCTGAAGCATTTAGACAGGTTTCTGTTGCTGTTGAAAAGAATAAGGCTCAAATAGATCGTGCTGAAAAATCCTACCGTAGTTTAGGTCAAAGATTTTCTCTTTATAATTCTCAAGTTGCAGACTCTATTAAGCAAAGCTTGAGTTTTGTTAATGCTATGACTGTTGTGTCTACTGTATTGTTTGCTGTTAGAGCTGCATTTAACGAAGTCATGGAAGAGTCTAAGGCTTTATCTAGAACTATGACTGTTATGGAATCTTCTGTTATGACTTCTAAGGAAGTGTTTAGTAAGCTTAAGTTTGCTGTTAGAGAAGTTGCTGTAGAGATGGGCGAAACTGTTACTATTGTTGCTGAAGTTGCTAAACAAATTGGTTCTGCTGGTTTTACTGCTGAGGAATCTCTTAGAGCTTTAGCGCCTACTATGAAACTTGTTGTTGCTACTGCTGTTGATTCTGAAGTTGCTGCTAGAGCAGTTGTTGGTATTTATAGAGTGTTCGGTGATCAGATCAAAGCTAATGTTGGAGAAGCTAAAGCTTTTGCTAGAATCAACGATGTTCTTTCTAGCGTGTATAAAAATCATACTGCTGAAATTGACGAGTTAGCTAGTGGTCTTAAGTTCTCTGCTTCTGCTTCTAAATTAGCTGGTTTTACATTTGAAGAGAACGCTGCATTCCTCGCTGTTCTTAACGATAATATGATTAAGTCTGGTGAAGCTGGTAGAGGTCTTCAGGTTATTTTTGCTCAGTTAGCATCAAAGTCTGACAAGTTTGGAGATCTATTTGGTATTGACTTAGATAAGTCTCAACCTCTTAGAGATCAGTTTATGAATGTTCTTAAAGAGGTTAATAAGCAAGTTGCCACAGGTCAATTAAGTATCAAAGAGTTAGAGAAAAGATTTGAGATTTTCGGTCTTAGAGGTGCTAGATCTTTTGCTGTTCTTACAGAAAAGTATAAAGATGTTGAAAAAGCTTTTGATGAATTAAATAATAAAGCCACAGGTCTTACAGACACTCTTGCTGGTATTGTTACTGGAGAATTAGATAAGCAGTTCCAGTCTGCCAAACAAGCCCTTCTTGATTTTGCTAGAGATGGCGCAGAGCCTTTAAAAGATCTGGTTGTTTCTATGTCTACTCTTATTAAGGCTGTTCGTGATGTTTATGCAGCTTTCACATTGTTTAATGGAAAGGGTACAGCTTTCGGTGTTTTGGCTATAGCTATTATGTTCGCTGTTCAGACCTCTATTGCTCTTACTAAGATTATGGCTACTATGGTTAATGAGACTAAGGCGCTTTTTGTTAATACTAAAGCTACAGGTAGAGAAATTTATAATGCTGCTATCTCTTCTAGATTTTATCAGAAGGAACTTCAAAGAACTACTTTCCAGACCGCTGCTTTAGCTGAAACTAATGTATTGGCTGCTGTTAGTACTGATGAGTTTAGCAAGGCTCAAGCAGGCGGTGTTAAGTATAGTAAAGAAGCTGCCGCTGGAACAGCCGCCGCTTCGCTAGCTACTTCTGGTTTGACTAATGGTGTTGGGGCTTTGGCTGGTAGAGTTGTAGCATTAGCTGGACCTATATTCCTTATTATTACTACTGTTGGTTTGGTAATTTCTTTGTTCTCTACTTGGAATGACTCTTCTAGAAGTCTTAATAAAAGTTTAGGAGATACAGCTTTAGAGCTAAAGGCTAGTAATGAAGAGATTGCCAAGTTAAGTAATTTTACTACCGATCTTTCTAAAATTGATGCTGCTATGAAAAATACAGCTATATCTGCTGATGGTATTGGTCAAAGCGTTAAGAACGCATTTGATAAGGTTGGTCCTACACTTATTAGTCAGGCTAATATTATAGGTAAAACAAATAAGCAGATTGCAGATAGCTTTGCTATGGTTAGAATGGAAGCTGAAAAGCAAGTTAATCTTTTGAAGTTCCTTAAGGAAGAAGAGAATCTTAAGAAGCGTAATGAGATGGTTAAGAATCTTAATCAACAATTGATGCAAGAGTTTAAATTAGCACCTTCTATTACTGACGCTATATTTGGTGGAGATTCTTTAGAGGATAGAGTTAAACTTTTCCAGAAGCAGGAAAAGCAGGTTGGCAACACCCTTCTTAGAGGCTCTGTGTGGTTTGATGATAAAAAGTTCCAAGAAGGTAGAACTAAAAATATTAAGGCTCTTGAAGAAGATGTTTCTAAATTTGCTGATATTAAGTCTAAGGTAGTGGATGCTGTTGGTCCTGAGCAAGCCGCTGTTGAAGTTGAAAAGTTATATAAGTTAGTTGGCAATAGGGCTGGAAAAGAAGCTGAAAAGTTTATTAGAGATAGAATAGCTCAAATTGAATCTGGCTTCTCCAATAAGATTAATTTACCTGCTGTTTTCCCTAGAGATGAATTTGAGGAGACTGCCGGAGTTCTATTTGAAGTTGTTAATTTGCTTGACGCTCCTATTGAGTCTAAGATGTTTGACTCTATTAGAAACGGAATGCTTGCTGTTAAAAATGATGCTGCTGAAGTTAGAAAGTCCTTGCTTGAGATTAATAAAGCAAATGATATTAGAAGAAAGTCTTCATTTGATTCAGGATTAACTAAAGAAGATCAAAATCAAATGCAAGAGATTTATGCTAAAAAGTTTACATTCACTAGAGCTGCACTTCGTAAGATTATGGTTGATCAAGTTAATTCTATGAATGACAATAATGAAAAGCAAGCCTTTCTTAAAACTTTTAGTGATACCGGGAATATCAATGCTATTGATCCTAAAACTGTAGTTGGTCTTAAAGAAGCTGAAAATGCTGCTGATGAATTATTTGCTAGATTTAGTAATGGAGGCGATGAATATATTTTAACTGGTAAAAATATTGCTTCTGTTACAGGTGTTATGGCTTCTGCTACTAAGGATGCTACTGGAGAAGTCACAGCTTATGGTGAAGAGCTGGTTAAGGTATTCGCTGAAGGTGCCGTTGAGAAGGTTTTGGGTAGACTTGATGATTACTACAATTCTATTGCTAAGAGTTTTAAATCAGCTATTCTTGCACAGACAAACTTAAATGATATTATTTCTAAGAGAAACAATATTGAGCAATTCAGACAGTTAAGAATAGCTAACGATGATGCTGGTAAGAGTGTTACAGCATTTACTAGAGATTTGGCTAATGCGCTCAAGATGAGAGCTAAATACGTTGATCAGATTTCTAGTGGTGAGCTAGACCCTAAGATGGCGGATAATAAATCTGATGAAATTAAGAAATTGGATCAGCAGATTAATGATCTTAAGAGTAGACTTCAGTTAGAGGCTGACTATATCAAGGCTGTTAAGGATTTGCAGATAACCAACTTAAAGAATAATAATAATCTTATTAAGGCTAATCGTCTTCAGGAACAAGCTTCTAGAAACTTCCAGTCAACTCTTGCTGGTAAATATGAAGAGTTAAGAATTAATATTCAAAATTATCAGTTAAAGGTTAAGGAAGACATTCTTCAAGAGAGATTAAAGGCTGGCGCTATAGAGTCTAAAGAAGCTTTAGCTGAATATGTTGTTCTGCAAACTGAATTAATAAAAATGCAGTATGAGATTCTTGACGCTCAGAGAGAATCGGCTAAAACTAGATTTGATACTCTTGCTGATATTGACCAGATCTTAGATAAAGATAATAAGGTAGCAGGGGTGCAATATAAGATTGTTGGTGCATTAACACAGGTTGCGGATATTAATAGAAGAATCAATAATGTTAGTGGTAGAGGCATTCAGCAAGATGAAGAGAGAATTAAGCTTTATAGAGAGTTAGTTGATGTGGCTAAGGATATATTCGCTGTTCAAGATCTTATTAAGAAAAATGAAGACAAGGTTAATGATCTATTAAATAAGAGAGCTGAGATTCTTAAAAAGATTAGAGATGAATATGGTTCTCAAGGTGACAAGTATAATGAGGATTTAACTAAGATTATTCAAAATCAGTTTAGCGAAGACAGTCTTAAAACAGCTCTTAAGCTAGCTAAAATTCTGAATATTAACTACCGTGATGTTTTTGCTAGACCAGATGAAGCTATAGAAAATTTCATTAAGGGTGTTCGTAGTGGTAGATTTGATATTAATGCTTTTGGTGGTGACTTAAACTTTATTCAGGACAAACTTGTTTCTCTAACTGATTCACAGAAGGATTTCAATAATCAGCTACTTGATGTTCAGAAGGCTATTAGAGGTAAGTCCCTTATTGACTTTGAGAGATTCCTAGCATTAAACAAGTTTGACGATGCAGAGAAAGCTTTAGATCGTTATAATAAATCTGTTGAAGATACATTTAAGGATACTAATCCTACTCAGTATTTAGAGGGGCTTAATAAGGGGTTAGAGCTTCAAGAAAGATTAAGCAGAAAAATTGGTTCTGAGAATGATAATATCAAGCTTCAGTTTGAGTTGATTGGAGATAAGAACGTACTGATGTTCTTTGATCAGTTTAAGGAGAGATTGCTTGAGACTAAAAGACTTCTTCTTGAAATGTCTAACCTTAAGATGGATAATATATCTCCGATATTGAGCGGTGCATTAAGTAGTGCTGGTGCTGGATTCTTTAGAGAGAAAGAAGGGTTCCTTCAGATCAAGACTGAGCTTAGAGCTATTCAAGATAACTTTAAGAGTATTGCTGAAACTATGGCTAAGTATGGTCTTATTGGTGCTTCTAGTCTACCCGGATTTCAAGATGGCGGAGCAATACCCGGATACGGTGGTGGAGATAAGGTATTAGCTAGATTAGAACAAGGTGAGTTTGTTATTCCAAAGGAGGTTGTTAAGAAGTTTGGTCTTGGTTTCTTTGAGAGTTTGAGAGGCGGTAAATTACCCAAGTTCCAAAGTGGCGGCGCCGTAAACGTCTCCTCTGGTGGAACAGGTGGTGACACCTCTGTTATAATTGATCTTGGTGAAGATACTGTTGACGCACTTACTAAAACTGCTGAAGAAATTGATGCGGCTGCTTATGATATGAAGATTGCTGGTGAGGAAATTAATCTAGCTGTAAAGGGTTTGAAAGTTGACTTTTTGAGTAAAATCAAACTTGGTCTTGGTGAGATGTTAAGTAAGACTGTTGAGAAGATTGCTGTTAAAAATCCTAGTATTATTGGTATGGCTACTGGTATTAGTGAGATTCCAGCTAAGGTAAGAGATCGTCTTAATCGTAACACTAAGGAGGCTTCCACTGAAAAGACTAAGGTTCCTGTTGATCGCATTGAGGCTATTTCAGCTCAAGCTAAGAAACTTAAAGAAGAGATGGATAAGAATCCTTTTGAGAAGTTTATATTTGAAGGTATTATGGATGGAATTGATAAGGTTGAAGACTACTTCAAGAGTTTCCTTAGTGATATGTTTACTCCTGAGTTTGCTAAAGCTAATGGTGAAGTTTACCGCCAATTCCTGAATACAAGTAAAGAGATTAATAAGACTTATGCTGAAGCTTTTGGTTCTGCCATTACAGGACTTCAAAGAAATGAAACAGCTTACTATGATTATCTCAATTCTATTGAGGATGCTGAAGCTGAAAGAACTAAGTCTAGAATGGCTGCTGAAGAAGAATATAGGAATAGTCTTATTAAAACTTCTGAAGTGTTTAGAGATAGTCTTGTCGCTAGCGTCACCAAATCTTTTGATGTTCTTGGATCTTATTCTGATAAATTCTTTAGTTCTGTTAGTGATAGTTTGTTTGGTACTATGGAAGATAATGCTATAATTACATTCTCTTTAATTAAGTCTGGGCTTGGTGATGCTCTTAGTTCTGCTGGTGGCGCAGCTCTTGGTGGTCTTGGTGAATTAACTGGATTGTCTGGTGGTGGTGAAGCTATTAGTGGTATGATGGGGGATGCTAAGACTTTTCTTACTGAAGGTGTTTCTGGAGCTATTGCACAATCTGTAGGCTCTATTGTGGGTTCTTCTATTGCTTCACTCTCTAGCGTTATTGTTGGTAGTCTTGGTCAATTAGTTTCTTTCGTTTCTGGCGATGGTAACGCCAATGATACTGTTAAGTTCTTAGAGAAATTTGCTGAAGAGTTGCCTGAAAAGGCTACAGAATTTATCAATAAAATGATTGAGAGTGCAGATTTGATTATTGGAGCTATAGCTGAAAACGCTCCTGCTATTATTGATACAATAGTTCAGAAATTGCCGGAACTCTTAGAAGGTCTTATTTCTATTCTTACTGAAGCTTTACCGAAAATTCTTGGTTCTATTGCTAAGAGTCTTCCCACTCTTATTCGTGGTTTGATTCCTCAATTAATGTCTCTTCTTGGACTTGTTATAAGTCAGGTTCCCACTATTATTGAAGCAATTGCTTCTAGCATACCGCTTATTATTGGTGAGCTAATCAAGGCTCTGCCTAAATTAATTCCTGTTATTCTTTTAGCTGTTGTTAAGGGTGTTGTTGCTTTAGTCTATGGTCTTCTTAAGGGTGTAGTAGGAATCTTCGGAATTGATCTTCCTTCATTGACTTTCCATAAGGGCGGTGTTATACCCGGAAGTAGAGATGATATTATGATTAATGCTCAATCTGGAGAGGGTGTTGTTACTAGACAAGGTATGCTAGCATTAGGTGGAGCTTCTACACTAAGCCAAATTAATAGCGGTATTAATCCTTTTGAGAATTCTGGTGGTTCTGGTAGCCAGTCATATATCACCCCTGCTTCTTCAAATAACTATAGTACAAATAATAATAGTTCTAATTCAAATAATAACATATCTATTAATATGAGCGGTGGAGATTCTGATGATGAAGTTATTAGGAAGAGTCGTCTTGCTGCTAAGACTGTAGATAGTGAGCTTGCTAAGATGGATGCTGATAGAAGTTCTAGATTGAGTAAGAATCTAAGAAATAAGAAGGGTAGAAGGTAACAAACAGCCCCGTTAGGTAGTTTTCACTACCTAACGGGGCTTTACTGTAAGAGGGTAAAATGGGAGTTGTTCTGGGCAATATGAAGGGAACTAATAAAGTTACCCTTGATGCTAATGGTTTTAAAATAAAGTCTACAGAAATGAATAACAATTTTAATAGTATTTTTTCCAGCGGAAATTCTTCTTTGTTTACTACGACTAGCAGCGGTGTGATAAAAACAGACAAGCCTCTTAGATTTAGTTTTCAACCATTTGTCACTGGATTTTACAACCTATCTTCAAATTATACGGTCAATACTCCAGACAGTACAGGGTTGTTTAATATTAATTTCGGTTTTAAATTTAATAATAATTCATCTATTTTGGCTACTTGGAAGCCTTATATTTTTAATATAGATGGAGGCTCTGAACAGATAAAATTGACATTTATATACAACCCATTTACTAAAGAAACGACTTTGGAGATCTACACTATAGATTCTTCTTATGCGCCGGGAGGAAATACAACTACAGTAAATTTGGGTTCTGACAAAAACTTTAATATAAAGTTAGTGTACTTTTATGATGCTCTTTTTGTTTGTAGATTTAAAACCCCAGACACACTAGAGCTTTTGTCATATACAGAAATTTATCTATCTAATGAATGTAATATTATTATTAGAGGGGAGGCTGGAAGTACAGACGCGCCCGGATCAGTACTTATTAAAGACTTGTATTATTTGCCTGTTATTTCTACAGACTCAACTATAACTGGTGGAATTACCTCTTCAGCAATTGTAATGAATTATAGAAATGGAGAATATACGGCGGCTTGTAAATTCAACATGCCCGGTAAATTTAATCTAGCTTTAATTCAGCCATGGCCCGCCTACAACATCGCTCAGACGCCAGACACACTAGAGCTTGAGGTTCTGCCTTCAAACTCCCGTAGAGGCTCTGAAAAGTTCTTAATAAGCGACCTACAGCGCCTTTACACTGACGCTGCGCCTCTCCTCGCTTGCCCCATACGAGGAGTTCAAGACAACACTAACAAGGGGAACATCCAGATTTATAATAGATGTTTTAATGATGGTTCAGAAAGAAACGGTGATACAATGAATTTAGTATTAGATAAATTTGGTCAGTTTAATAGTTTAGGTGATAGGGCTAAAAATCCAGAATTTTTCATTAAAGAAGATAATATTGAGTTAGGTTGTAATTTTGACTTCCAAAGAGTTCATCATTATTTAGACAGCCTTGAAGTTGTTAGTGATATGAATCATCACATAGGAACTATGAAAAGTTTAGAGCTTAGTTCTGGTAACATCCTTTACTACGGATTTGTTGGTTATACATGCTCAGACAAAGATATAAATATAGATCTTGTCTTTAACTGGTCAGCAGATCAATTAGCAACCCCCGGATCTGATATTGATATTTTTGATTGGTCTTTAGAATATGAAGATGGAACAGTTATAGATTATCAGACTGATGTAAAGTATTCTAATTATCTTTCTAAATTACCAGATCCAGTCTACAACATACAATGCCCTAGAGTTAGACTTATCATATACAACAATAGTGGTGGAGATGGAGCTAGTGTTGATGCTCAGGTATTTGATGATGGTAATTTGATAGCCGTTGGGAGAGCTGAGGCTGCTAATCTAGGAGTAGCTTATGATCCTGATTTTACCAAAAACAAAGAAAGAGGTGTCTGTATTATAAATTTTGATATCAGTACAAACAATGGACATATAGTAAGCTTTCTACATGATATTTGCGATAACACTATTATAAAATATCAAGATACTGGAGATTACGCAAATATTGCTAAAGAATCAATATCGGCGTTTGAGCTAGACAATGGAGATGTTGTATATGTTTTTATTGGTAGAGATATACTACTAAGCTATATTGCAGATAGAAGAAAAAAGATAAGCTATAAAAAGATGAATATCAATACTGGTATAAGAGGAACTTACGACTCCTTAACTTACGATATATTTCTACCCAATGGACTAATGGTCAATAACTTCATCCATTGTTTTGATGCAGTTAAGAAGGGTAATTTAGTCTACTTCTATATAAGTACAGTTTCAGCAGATAAGTATGTTCAGGAAACTAAGACTTCAGAAGGTATTACTAAGACTTCCAAAAGAAATGTTCCATTTACTCCTTTTGGAATTAGAGGAATTGTTTGTCTAGGTTTTGATATAGATGGATGGGATTTTGAAGATAAATCTTACACAGTTATTAACTATACTACAGCAAATATTGTTCTTACTGGAGTTGAGGAGTTTTGTAGGATAGGTCAAGCTGACTTATTCTTTTTTGCTGGCAAAACAGAAGATGGTCAATTTTGGCGAAAGTATGCTATGTTAGACTCTATTAGTGCTGTATACGACAAGTATACAGATAGAACAGTTTTAGCTTGTATAGAAACAAACACTAGACTTCCAGTAGTTCTAATGGGTAATGATCTTACTTTTAAGGAGATAGCAATACCACCTCATTTTAATATATTTGAAAAGACCAAAGGTCGTGGAATGCCTCTTAAAAATTTAGTGGATTCTTTTTATACTAATTTTGGTATTGATAGTTTTTCAGCATGTTATTCTAGCGATGGCATGGTATATACTATAGCTAGTAAAAGAGATGTTAAAGAATTAGGTCTTGTTGACCCTTCTTTTTACTGGTCTTCAGAAATGGAAGTTGCTACAGCTCAGACTAATTCTCAATATAGAGCTAAGGTCTTCCAGCCTGAGTTTAGGTTTGAAAATTACCCATTCATGTCTACAGGAATATACAAAGAACCTCACGAAAATTATCCAGCAGTTCCAGTATATAACAGTCATGTTAATATTAACAATATCCAGTCTAGACTAACAATCTGTATGTCTTCAAAGAATCTGACAAAAATTCCAAATATATTTGTTAATGGAGTTTACGACCAAGCGCCATTTGAAACTATAAATCAATTAGTTTGGCTGCCAGAACTAACAACTCACCAGCAAAATTTTAATACTTTTGGAGGAACATTTTTAAAAGATAAATATTTTCAGGTTAGAAATCAAATGTCTGTGATATCAATAATTCAAGGATCTCTTACAAGCGTCAACACAATAAGGAACGAGCATTGGAAGCTTCATGTTGGTTATAAATTTCATGCAAGAATTAAGTGTTTGCCTAACTCACTTGTTTTCACAGAGCCTTTGTTTTTTTATGCCAGCGGTATTACCAATTTAGAATCACCATTTATAGGTTGTGATTGTAGATTTAGAATAATGGCTTCTTATGCTCAAGCTCAATACTACGATAATGCGACACTTAGTTGGCGTCAGGTAGGAGACAACATCCCCCTCTCTGGTGGAACCTACGATTATTATATTCTTATGCAAAAGAATGGTGACGACACTTCTAATAAAGGTAGTGTAGCTTTTTTTGTTAAAGAATTTATACACCAAAAGGATTTATCGTCTTCTTCTGAGGCAACATATAATTATAGAAATAATAATTTATTTTCTGAAACTGTATTTAATGTTAGTCTTAATACTACAGTAACTATAGAAGAGTCGTTTTTTGGAGTTTTCTTCTCTGCTAATGATTTAGTTGACAGAAACGAGTATGCAAGAATTTATGAATTGGGCTTTAATTTACTTAAAGCTGATATAGGTAATTTTGTTCCTTTTACAAATACAAAGCCTAGTCTATCAACATTTACAGATTATAGAGCTGAACCTAGAATTGGCAGAAGGTGGAGAAATTTTGACGATACTATAATGTTTGCTTATAACAATAGTCCTAATTACAAATTCAAAACATATATAGTTTCAGGTGCTAGCACTAGTTCTAGGTATCACTGGTATAATGGTTTTTCTTTTTGTCTCACTGGAGAGAGGAGTTTTAATCTAGATAAAATTTCTTTGAAAAGAGAAGAGATCGCTAATATTAATAATATTCTTTCTAAGAACCTGTATGGAGATTTTAAATCTAAAGATACTACCCAAAATATTACTATATGGGCTGACTCTGTTGATTCTGGGTTTGAGAAGTTTATGGTAGATCTTGTTGTTCTTACAGGTATTAATTTTGATAGGTTTACCATAGTTGGTAAAAATGATATAGGAGATTTGTGGACTACCATCAAAAGCTGCGATACATATAAATATCAAGGTAACTTTGATTTGGAGAATGACGGGGCTTTATTTAAACTTAAAAAAGAAAATTACAATATTCCAGTAGGCTCTTTATTAAATTATCAACACTACACATACAATCCCAACTATGGTGTATCTAAGATTAAAGACTGTTCAAATAACTATATTATTTCTTATAGCTTTAACGGCTACCCCTACAGCTCTTTCTATAAGATTTTTACATCTAGAGTTGCTATAAAACTTGATGATTTGGCTTCTTATAGATATATAGGAATAAGAACAAATTCAACTAGCACTTATGACGGTTATTTTAAATTGTCTTGTCTTGATTTTGGTAAATCTACAGATATGGTAGCATCTTATACTTTGGATATTGGTTTTAACTCTATCAAAAATGTTGATTCTGATGTTCAGACAGTCTACAACAATCAAGCTTTGAATTTTGAATCGTCTATGGATTACTTCTCTTATCAGCTAAGTTACTCGGTTACTTCAGCTAAAACCTATCTTACTTTGCTTTCTATGGCTGACAAAATAGCAAACAACGCAAAACCAGTCTGGTTTGTTCCAGATATTGAGAATGATAGATTTGAGTTTGACCTGACATTTATTGATGGTCAAATATCGCACGAAACTTTAGTTGATGATGTTTTGAGTAGTGGTGAAATCAAAAAGCTCTACAAGATAACACTATCTCTGAAGGGAGTGCCTAGATGAAGAAAAGCGGTATAATCCTACCGATAAAAACAGAAGTTGTTAATTCTTCTGTTTATGATGAAGGCGGCTATAAGCTAAAAAATCCAGATAGTAATTTAGTTATTGATATGATTAAAGAAGGCTCTGAATTAAATAAATCTAGTAATCTTGTTAATATCAGGACAGAAAGTAGATATATTGCTGGTGAACACATGCTTAGAAACAAACCTCAAGAAAACGGTCTAATGCCTAGAAATTTTTCTGAGCCATTTAAGTTTATGTATTCTTTTGAAGATGAAATTAATAAAGATAATTGGTTAGGACAGTCTGAAATTGGATGTAGAGAGTATAAAGCTTTTGGTTTAACCTCATCTTCAGCCGGAAGCGGTACATTAGCAAATGTAAGAATATTTGAATACAACAGTGTTATGTATATGGTCTGTGAGTCTTACAATTTTCATCTAGGTAAATATTCTAGATTTGTTAGTCTACACAAATACCAAGATTATAATACATCTTTTAATTTAATTCATAGGTTCGATAATGCTATTGTTGATGTGAATGATTTTAGCTCTACTGCTCAAGAAGGTTCTCCAGATTATGTTATTGTGGATGGTGAGCTTTTAATTATTTTTAGGATAGCTAACTATGTTGAGGGTTTAAATCAAATAATAGTCAATAAAGCTATGAATGAAGATTTAACTGAGTGGCAAGAGATCTCAAGAGTTAATGTAGACAATTCTCCATCTACTACGCTAACAGCTTTTAGGATTAGAGCCTGCTATGGTAATGGTGCTATAATGTTGGTGTATTATGGAACCTCACAAAGAAGGAGATCTTCAGACAACCTTCTTTTAGAAGACCAAGATATGAGGTCTTATATTAGTTATGACAAGGGTTTTAATTTTGAAACTAAGAATAAAGATTACAAGAATATAATTGTAAACGACAATGGAGAGTTTGAAAGACCAAACACTACTAATAATATGGCTTATATGTTTGTACCTAAAGTTGTGGCTGGCACTCTTGTTGGCTCTTACATTAACTTTAATGTTAAGTTCGCTTTGTATTTTGATGAAACAATGTCTAGTTTTGTTGTAATTAAAAGAGGGGATACAGCCTCTCTAGGCAATAGCAGATATCTTATGGGTATCAAAACATCTTCTGGTAGTTTTAGTAGTTGGGAAAATTGCTTGTCTTATAGATTGGATGTTAAAGCTAATGGAGATGTTAAGACTAAAACCAACTGGTATGATTTCGATTCTTACGATGAAACACTATCTAGTTCAGATCATAATGGATATACCATTGATGAAGTTGAAGTCCTCTCTGGTGAAACAAATAATATACTATTCTTAGTGTTGAGAAATACTCAAAACCAAAATGGTCTATCTACTGCATATACTGGTACTAGTTTTTCTGAATTTAGATTTGTACCAAATAACTTAATTCAGTCTGGGTTCTACGATACTGTATTTGCTTATGGTGGTAAGTTTCATCCAGAATATAGTTTTGTTAGCACTGTTATAAATAGAGACTGTAACGGTATTGTCTGTTCTGGTAATAATAGCAAGCCTAGTACTACTAATGTTACATACAACAGTATATCTTCTTGCAGATACAAAGGTCGTGTAGCAGTTACATTAAAGCAAAAAAATAACACAAATGAACTTATATGTTTTATGAATAACTATAGTAATGTAGGAGAAAGAATACCATATCAGCATAATTTTTGTAGATACTTACAAAATATAACTGATTATGATTGGGTTTTAAGTTCTTCTACTGGATCTGTGGCTTACGATCCTTCTAAGTATGGTCAGCTATTTCAAATAACTAATATTGCTGGTTACTCTTATTACGGTATTGGTCATTCTTCTGGAATGACCAATTCACCTAATGTAATGCAGAGAGCTTCACTTCCAACAGTACCTATATATAAAGTTAGGTTTGATGTAGGTTTTTATGATATGCCTGTTTCAAGCTCTGTGACTTTTTTTAATTCAGCTACATCTAATCATTCTACTGGTAAGGGGTTTTCTCTTATTCTTTCAGTAGATAATACAGGTATCGTTCAGGCTGCTAGTTATGCTGGAGATAATTATGGTGTTGTAGGAACTTTAGATATGACTAAAAATTACGAGTTTATGGTAGGTGTAGGATACTATAGAGATAATTCTTTAAGAGGTTTTGTTTGGTATAGACAAATAGGGTCAATGAATTGGGATTATGGTAAAATATTTACAGTAACACTTCACACGACTCCTTCACCATATTGTAGAATAGGTATTATTACTTCGACTCATACAGCTACTAAAGTACTGATGGGGAGTGTAATGATCTCTTCTTATGAGAATGGATATAGAAATAGTTTTACACAGAATAAAAAGAATAGAGGATCTTATATAGATGGTCCTTTGATGCTTATGTTCGGCTCCCCTGATAGCGATGTTTATCCTTATGAGGCTGGAACCGTAAAAACGTACTCTAATAAAGCAGTACTACATGACGGTTCTTTAATTTCTTTTTCTGGCGTTGGTTCAGCTAATGATAACGGATCTGTTTGGAGATATACTAAGTCAACTTCGCTTAATTCGTTATCTTGCATTATTAGTAATATAGCAGATTACGGCATAGATCTAACTAGAGTATACGACGAATTAAACCCTATAGAGATTATATTTAAGAATAAAAATATAGAAGATTTTGACAGCTTCTCTTTGATAAATATTAGTGGCATATATGAGATAGATCTTAAATTAGGAGAGTATGATGAAAGCGTAGATTTTTGGATCTCAGAAGATGTAGTTACATTTTCAGTACCATATATTGTATTAGAACTAGAAGATTTTGATTCTAAAAGATGGATAGTTTCAGAACAAGAATTTATTCATAATAATCTTACCAATTATACAATAAGTTTATACAACACTTCAACTAATCAAACTGATGATATAGTAAATGTTAAACAGAATTATTACAATATAATTGAGGTAAGCAAGTCTATATCAGACTTTACAAATATAGAGATAAGGCTTCACTTGCCTATATCAACTTTTGCTATACCAGATACAATTATTACTAGTACTAAGAAAAATATGAGTATCAAGATAAAGTCTATAGATATAGCTGAACTTATATATATAGGAGAAGTTGTTTTTGGCAAATTGAAAGATTTGTCTGGTTTCACCAATGAGGCTGCTCACTCCACTACATCAAATAATAAACTTATTACTTCTTCAGAAAATTATATGTATTACTCTATCAATGAGAACCCCAATAATACAGAAAATATAGAATTGATGTTCAGGCTATTATCTAGTTATAGAGGAGAGTATATGGAGATGGAAGGTGTTATAAACAAAATATATAATGATAGAGTTCCAATTGTTTTAGTGTTTTCGGAGTCTGACAATAGCTTGTTATCTTATTACTGTTCTCCTGACTCTAAACCAGAGTTTTCTAATAATGGTATGTTTAGGGACATTAAGCTTAATTTGATATCTCAGAGCTTTAGACCTAGAAGCACTATTAGAGGATTTAATAGTTCTCCCACACTATTTACTGAGTGTAGTAATTCAGAGCCTTATATTGGAGAAGCTGTTACGTTTACTGCTACCGCTGTTGATGAAGACAACGATGCTCTTACCTTCGCTTGGGATACTGGAGATGGATTCACTACATCTCTCTATACATTCTCACATTCTTATGCTACTAATGGCCAATATACTGCTAGATGTACAGTAACAGACTCGTTTGGTAACTCTATATCAAAGACTCTTAATGTGTATGTTAATAGAAGTAATATATCTTACTACTTTATTACCTCTACTGGAGGAGCAACTAAGCCTCTATCTACTAATATAACTGTTACAGTTATTGCTAGAGATTCTGCTGGTAATGCAGTTGTAGACGATAACTCTACTCTTTTAGTCTTTGCCCCCACAGCTCCTAGTCCAGCAAACTTCTTTATAGATCTAGATATGGATGGTACATTCAATGAAATTAGTGGCGACGATTATTTAAAGAGGCTAACTAATGGTCAAATTCAGTTTGTTTGCAAATCAACATCGGCTCAGACAGTAACCATTAATATTGCTGATAGTTCTGGAAGAGTTACAGCAATCGTGCTAATATTCTCTTAACAAAATAACCCGCCATATAATGCGTATGGCGGGTTATTTAATCTAGCTAAAATCCAAGCCGCGAGAGGTTGCTGTGAAGACAAAGAAAACAATAGCAATAGATATAGATATTAATAATAAAATATTTAGATTAGCTACAAGAAAAATTACATTATTTAGGCTTGCAGAAGAAGACTACTGTAATGGAGATCTATACACAGACTACACCTACAAACCTTATATTGTAACTGCTGAAACGCCAACTTCTGAACTTAGCTTTGAAGGTGAAGCCTCTATACCAAATATAAAAGTAACTGTTTGGGATGTTCAAAAAGAGATCAGAACAGCTTTCAATACATTCTTTGATAAGGCCAGCAATTACGAAGAAGCTTCTGTTAAAGTAATGTTGGTTAGTGAGGATGAAACAGCGCAACACCCCTTCTTGGTGGAACAAGCTATTGACGGTTATATGACTGACGTAAGCTATAAAGACGGTCAATTGAGTTTTACGGTAAGAGTAGATGATAGTAGTGTTACAAAAGATTTTATGAAGTTATTTACTTATGATTCATTTCAGACATTTGAGATACTACCTGTATTTGATATAGAGTTAGGTGGAGAGTTTAAAATAAATGAAGGAACTCCATGGAGAGTTTTTAAGACTGAGAACGGATCTACAAGACTTAGAAATACTCAAAGATATACGGCTGGAGGTATGACTTATGTTCCTAGAGCTGATTTAAGTGGTGGTGTTTTCCCCGGAGCAAATGTTGTAGTAACCAACACTATTACCAATCAGTATAAGAAAGTGGTGTTTGATAATTTGACTGATGTTGATACAGGACTTTCTTATTTTGGTGATCCTAATGAGCGAAGACTAATTTATCAAGATGAAACACTATTCCCTAACCCTAATGGAGCTTACTACCATTATGCTATTATGGGGGAAGAGCATGATCAAAGTATAGAGAGAATAGCTTATGCTTACTGTATGCAGGGGTTGGTTTTTGATCCAGTAACATCAACTATTAAAAATGTAGTTGGTGATGGAGCCAGTAATTACTTCTTGAGTGGAATTCCTACAGAAGCCTACCCAGACCCTATTGGTATGGGTACTATTCCTGGGTTTGCTTCTGTGACAGCTTTTAAAAACGCATGTAAGGTTAAGTATCAACATGTTGGTTTTGAAAGACTGGCTCCTGTTAATTTCTTTGATAAGATTTTTGTTATAGCAAACGGTTTACTCCCTAATGATTATGTTAATGATCCAGAGCTTAGTGTTGGTTTCGTTTATGCTGGTAAAGAACTAAAAGCTAACGACAATGTTGCTTATAAAGTCTTTCACAGATATGTTATACAGGATGTATTTACAGACATTTATGATGAAGAAATAGGTGAAGGAACAGTGCATCCTTTTATTCTGCAACTGAATATTCATAGTAGAAATCCAGACCCAAATCACACTTATTATGCTGGTATACCTTTTGGTAATTGGGGTTTGAAGACTAACATAGATTATGGTGAGCCTGTACTGCTAACATCCTATAATTATATATTAAAAAGTATGGACCTTAATATGCTTAACTCTCCAGAAGATGTTTTAGAGTCAATTAATGATGGTAATATTAACCAACTAAAAGACAGATACAGGGGTAAAAGGGTAGATATGTTAAAAAGTTTTGACGACCTTTTGCAAGTTGTAGGGCAATCAGGTAATTTTACAAATCAAACAAACTATTCTAAAATAAATAATGATCTATTAAATAATGCTACAGGTTTGTTTGCTATATGTAATAGCTCTGAAATAATAATAGATGGAAACTATACTTATGAAAGATTATATTTTTATGCTACTCAAGAACAGGCTACTTTTAGAAATGCTATTCCAGTAGACGAAACAAATAACGATTCTTTTGATCCTGATGTTAATGTATCTTCTGTTGATAAAAAAGAAGATAAACTGTTTGCTAACTATTTTACATACGCTATTAAGCCTATAAATAAGACACAACAGCAGAGCAATTTTAACAGCTTCAGGGTTGATGCTAAAAATTATTTCATAGGCCAAAGATATAGAGTTATACACAACCCTGTTCCTGAAAATAGTGAAAGTCTTGGTAAGTTCTTTCCTATAGTTTACGGTAATGTTATTAGAGTGCCTTTAGTTCATGTTATATCAAATAAAACTTTTATGGATAAAGACTCTACGGCTGGAGATGATGTTTATATTTTTGCTGCCCACCAGACTGATGTTAAAGACCCTTCAGGAATAACTATTGAGCTTTTTGACGAAAGTAGTAATGATGCACCAAAGAATATAGATTCTAAGAATTTTTCAGCCTCTATTAAAGAGGAGATAGCTATAAGTCCTTTTCCGCCATATCTTGACAATCATTATACATTTAATGAGACTCTTAGATTCTTTGGTAGAATATACAATCCTTATTTTAATGTAGAGAAATTTATAACTCTAGATGGAGATACTTTGTTCGGTATAAAGCTTAGAGGCAAAGAGTGGGATTATAAAGCTAATGTTTTTGATAGAAGATACCCTATTAGGAATGGGGTTGGCTCTAGTCCTCTTTATGGTACTTTAGCTGGATGGGTTGATCAAGATGGCTCAATAACAGGAAGGCCATTTTCTTTGATAATTCATCCAATGGATATACTTAAACACTTCTTGAACACTTACGGTAAGTATCCAGCTAATACGAATCTTCTGAGTGAAGAAAATATGCAGTATATTAAATCTAGAACCAGAAAATATGAAGCCTCGATTTACTTGACTGAGCTAATTACAGCCAGCGAATTTATAGAAAAAATATGTTTGCAATTTGGTATCTTCTCATATATAAAAGGCGACCAGACCAAATTTACTCTAGCTGAAATTGAGATTGTAGATTTTTCAAAGCCTATCGCTGAAGGGTATAATTTACTTGATGATGTTGAGGAAGAGACTGAAGGATACAAGGATATCTACACAGAGATAAACTACAGATACTCTAAGAATTATGTTAATGATGATTTTAGTAAAGTTTTGACACTAAACTCAAAGAACAATGAGTATTGTGCTAGGGCTTCAAAAGTTAATGGCGGAAAGAAAGTTCTTGATATTGAAGCTGATTTTGTGACTTCGGATCTCGTGGCGAACGCCGTCACAAATAGATTGTCATACTTTTTGTGTTCTAGACGTTATATATATAAGGTAAAAGTTAGGATTATCGAAGGTATCGTATTTGAACCGGGTGATAGAGTTCCTTTGACGGCTTCAGCACTAGGGTATGTTGAAGAGCCCGTTACGGTAACTTCTGTCAAGGATCTATCTAATGGAATATATGAGCTTTCTTTGGCTAGATTCGTCTGAGAATTTTAGCCAGATAAAAACTCAAATGGTTTTTTAAGCGATAAGGCACACTTGGCTAGACCTACTAGCCAAGTGTGCCTTTCTGTTTAAGAACGTCTCAAGCGTTCTTATTTTGGCTGGTCGCTCAATCGTGATATAATGAGCGCGCGCGTGGGAGAACAAACAAACATAGAGAGAGCGTTTTGGCTAAACTCACAGTAGGCAATATTTACACTATTCTTTCATGTTGTGATACTAAGGTTCTGGACTTATTTAAAGAATCTATGAGATATCAAAATGAATTCTTTAGAAGAAAAGCTTCTAATTTTAGAATTCCAGAACATACATATATGATAAGCAATAAAGGAGTTTTCTATACAGGTTTACTAAATCTAGCTGTAAAAATTTTAAAAGAGCATGAGATTGATTTTGAGATTGAAGACTCTAGACCATTCACTAAACACCCCGATCCAGAAACAGCTATTACAACATTTTTAGATATGCCTTTAAAGCCTAGAGACTATCAGCTAGAAGCTTTTGTTAAGGGGCTTAAGAGAGTTAGAGGTATTTTTGATCTGCCTACTTCTGCTGGTAAGACTGTAATTATAGGAGGTCTTATTAAGGCTTGGGGATTAAAAACTCTAGTTTTATTAAAATCAAAGGATCTAGCTAACCAGATTAGACAAGAATTGAGTGAGATGTACAATATTCCAAAATCTGAAATTGGTTATATCGGTAGTGGAATTTACAAGCCTAAACATATCACTGTTGGTCTAGTGGGATCTTTGTCTAGCACTAAATCTTCAGATCTAGATAAAATTAAAGAGGTAGAAAAGTACCTTAAAAGTGTAGAAGCTATATTTGTTGATGAAGTCCATAACGCTAAATCAGCTAGCTATAAAAAGGTGTTTGATAATACGCCTAAAGCAACAGTTAGATTTGGTTTTTCAGCAACACCAGAAGGCTCTAAGATTAAAGTTCAGGCTGGAGAAGATAAGGTAAGTACAGATATAATACTACACTCCTATGTTGGACCAAAGATATTTAAAATATCAACTAAAGATTTAGCTAGTAAAGGTTATTTGTCTATACCTAAGATTGTCATGGTTAATAATGATATTAAATGCGACGATATTATGTTAGACTTTGATGAAGAGTATGATAGGTTTATTGTTAAGTCCAAGATTAGGAATAAGATTATTTGTGACATTGTTCACGCACACTATATAAATGGTGATAGCGTTATAGGTTTTGTTGTAAATATCAGCCATGGTAAAAGTTTAGCAAGAAAGCTAATTAATGAATACAATATCCCCAAAGACCACTTTAGGTTTGTTCATGGTAATAGCTCTGATAGAGAAGAATCCCTTAAAGACTTTAAGGATGGTAAATTACCAATTCTTTTTGGAACAGTCTTAAATGAAGGTCTTAACTTTATGCCTAATGTTGGTATTAATATATCAGGTAATGAGAGTGAGAAATACGCTAAACAAAGACTAGGACGTATCCTAAGAAAGCCTAAAGATTTAAGTACAGGAGATGTTGATCTAGATAAGATTAATAGCGTTACCTATTATGATTTTGCAGATAACGGTCATTTTATATTTAGTAGACACTCTTGTGAAAGATATGACACATACAGAAATGAAGGGCATGAAATAATACATGCTCCTACCGAAAACATCGCAGCTTTCATACAGAAAGAAAGAGAGGTTAAAGATGGATCTCAAGATTAATCAGGAAGAACTTTCAGATATCATTCGTTCTGCTCTTGTTAAGAACGGCATCCCTGAAAACAGTATCATTGATATTAATTTCGGTATTGACAGACAAAGCAACGAATGCTATTGTTCTGTTGACTTGGGGGAAATAAACCTCAAGGAAGCTGCTAGTGCTTTATCTGCTGTTATTTCAGAGATAACAGAACCTACACACAATCCTGTTTCACCAAAGGCGCCCTCTTCTGGTGGAACAGGATTAAGAATCCCCTTGGGATCTCCTAAAAATGTGGATGATCTGCCAGAGGATATCAAGTTTTAATCTGGCTCAAAACGCAAAGGAGCGAGCATGGAACTAGACAGACATAGAAGACAAAAGATTTATGAATTATTTATTGATAGAGTTGAAGAGATAGCAGAAATAAAATTTGTTTATTTGTCTGGTCATAAAAAAGAGCTTCTTAAGACTTTTACTAGGATATATATAGCTATGGACAAAGACCAAGATGATGATTTTGATTTGGTATTTGTTGAATTTAATGCTTATATTGTTTCTTCTATTACTTCTTGGTGTAAGTGGAAGAATAAAGATATATCAAATCTTATAGGCTTTGTTACTTCTAGAAATGCTACCTCAGTATTCACTATTGATATGAGAGCAAAATATCAGGCTTCAGCAGAAGATATGAATATAGCAGGAGTAAGAGATAATGAAGATTGGTAGTATAAAAACAGAAGATGCTGTAATAACTTATCTTAGAGATAAGATAAGTTTGATCTCAGATAGTATTGGTGTTAGTTGTCCTTTTGATAATGATCAAGTAAAAAATTGCCACCTTAAATCTAAAGACGGTAAGATGAATTTTGTTAATGATAGCTGCAAGTGTCAAGCGAAGTTCATTTCTAGAATGCCCTTCCTTAAAGCTAATATAGAAATGAATGTTCTAGATTACGTTACAGAAAATAGACCTGAAGAGGTTAAGGCTTATGAGTTTGACCCTGTAGAAAGTAAAATTTCTACAGGGTTGATTAATATGTATGAGACTAAAATTGAACCCTACCTTGATGAACTAAATGGTAAGGTTTTACAGAACGGTCTTAGTCTTTTTTTCTCTGGTCCTAATAGTACAGGTAAGACATTTATGGCTAACTATATTCTTAGTGTAGCTATATCTGAAGGTCTTTCTGGTTTTTATATTACGTTTAAAGATTTGTATTATTTATACAATAGTACTATTATTAAGAATAATGATGATATTAGATACAACCCACTAGAAGTTTACAATTATGTAGCTAATTGTCAAATGCTTGTTTTAGATGAAATGGGTAAGGAGACGCTTTCGGAAAGCGCACTAACATTTCTTGAACAGCTAATCAAACATAGAACGTCTAGAAATCTAGCGACAGTTATTGTTAGCAATCTTAATATTGTTGGCAAGTACGACACAACTATGGGTATGACTGATAAAAGCGAATTCTTAAAAAGATATGGCAATTCTATTGGAGAGTGTCTTAAGGTTAATTATTTCTTTTTTGTTTTTAGTAAAGAAGCGGAAGCAAATATGAGAAACAAGTCTAGAAAGAGTTGGTTGTAATGGCAGGAAAAATCCAAGACACAGAATATGAGCAAGCTATCATTTCAGCTATTATTTGTGATCCTGTAGTATACTCTGCTAGAGTTAAAGCTTCTGGTATTGATAGCTTTGCTTTTGTTGATGTTAATTTTCAGAAGGTCTTTAGATATATTGAAGATATAATGAAAAAGGGATACACCCCAAACTATAAGATGGTCAAGGGTTCTATTGAGACAGACAGTGGTACAGACAACAAGGCTAAGATAACATTAGTTAAAACCTTAGATGACTGTAAAAGACTAGACTATGATTTGTTTGATATCTCTATGGATGTTATTAGTAAAAAAAGAAAGAAAGATATTTTATTTTCTTCATCTAAATTAATTTATGACAGCTTAACATCTGGTACAGATCCAGACAAAGTTATTGAGCTTTTATTGGAGAAAATTAAGCTAGGTAAAAATAACTCTATAGCCAAAGAACAAGAGAATAGAGACTATTTCGAGGATTGGTCTAACAGAAGGCAAGAGAGAGTTGCCGCAACTTTATCCAATAATAGAGCTATTAAATTTCATGGTTGGCTAGAGGATTTAAATAAGTATTTTCCTAGAGGAATTGAGACTGGAACAATAACAACTATAGGTGGAGTTACTGGTGTTGGTAAATCTATTCTTCTAGCTAACTTTATATATATGGCTATTCATCCTACATGTGGTCTTTCTGGTATTTATGTTATTGCTGAGAATAAGTATAGTCAAGCAGCAGCAAGACTAGACTCTTTAATGATGGATGTAAACTACAACAAGTTGTTTGAGCCATTTGATGAAGAGAACAAAGATGAAGACGATTTATTTTTTGATACAGCTATTCAGGAAGGTTGGGGAAATCTGAGATGTATTAAGCTAATACCCCAAACTTTTACAGCAGCAGATTTAGAGCTAAAGATAGAAGAGTTTGAGAACATATACAGTAAAAAGCCTGACTTTATTTTTATTGATTCTCCAGATCACATGGAGCCTATATTTAGAAGTCAAGTTAAGCATGAGAATAAAGGGCAGGTTTATTGGGATATTAAAAGTCTTATTACAACACACGACATGATCTGTATTACTTCTCTTCCTCTCACTAAGAGTTCTTCAAAGAAGGAGAGTATGGACGCGGAAGACGCGGCTGGATCATACGATATATCTAGGATTTCAGATAATCAGATATTTTTTCTTAAAAGAGCTGATGATTTTAAGCTAGGTAAAAGAGCTATTCAGTTTGTTAAGCTTAGAGATTCTGAGATAGATAGCAACATTATGGATCTTAAGATAACACCATCACTTAGATTAGTTAAGTTTAGCCAATTTTTGAGTGCTGATGGTGTAAGTGTAACCAACAACAACCCTAACACTTCTACATCTATTCAAAGATTTCTTAAAGCTGAGGATGTTGACGCAGAGTTAAAGAAAGCCGCAGACCTTTTTGAATCTAAATCAACATCCCCTAAAGGTGTCTTTAGGGTTAAGCTTAAGGATAAATAATGAGCTTTCAAGACTACGCTATCAATAGTAGACAAAAATCAATGCTAGATTTTATTGAGAAGTATTTTGCAGAAGCAGATTATAGGGAGAGAGGTTCAGGTACAGAGTTTAGAGCTATATGCCCATTTTGTGAAGGTGGTAGAACTAGAGAAGCTTCTTTTGATATGAATATAACTAACGAGCATGTTAAGTGTTGGAGAAGTTCATGTTTATACAAAGGTAACTTTGCTTGGTTTATGTCTGAGTTTTTAAAGATATCTTATCGTGAAGCTAACAATATGTTGAGAGGTCCAGCCTATACATCTGAAGATGTACTGCTAGCTGATTTAGAATACTTGAAAAAGAATGTTCTGGATGTAGAGCTGTTTGATGATAAATATCTTTACTCCTTTGATATTGGTATTAAAGATAGTAAAGAAATCTCAGAACTAAGAAATGAAGGGCTTAGTTCTGAGATTAAAGATTGGATCTTAAATAGAAGGTATGACATAGACTGGTTTATAGAGAACCACCCTTTCCTAGTTCCTCCACAAATAGGAAAGGGGAAGTGTAGAGTTCAATTTGAGGTAGAGACTGAAGGATCTAGAGCTTATCAGCTATATTCTTTTATTCAAGGCGTTGAGCCTAAAACTATTAACCCAGACCAACAGTATTTGAGCTACATGCTGTACAATTATAATAACGTGATTAGGTCTAGTATAGTGTTTGTTACAGAAGGTATATTTAGTTGTGCTAGATTAAATAGTTGGGGTTATTCTGCCGTTGCTCTTTTTGGAGTTATTTTGAAGCCATATCAAAATTATCTGCTGTCTCGACTTGACTGTGACGAAATATGCGTATGTTTGGATCACGGAACGAAAGACGCTTCTTTAAAAATCTATGAGCAACTTAAGGATGGTTGCTATGGAAAGAAACTATCAATACTAGAAATAGATGTTGATGGTGCAGACCCGGATGATTTAGAAGAAGTGGACTTCGTTAGATGCTTTAAAAAGAGAAAGAAGAAGCTGAACAGTAGGGAGGGTGAGCTTGAAAGAATGATGAAAGACCTAAAGAAGCTAGGCTATGAGTGAAGATAAAGAAGAGGCATGTGAGCCTCAAGATGGAATCTATAGTAAATTTAGTAGTGAGTGTGAGTTGTGTTGTAATAAATATAAAGAAGTCTGTAAGATAATGTCTATATTTAAAGGTAATACTACACTAAAACAATCAGACAATTTCGTAAACAAAACAGAAAGTCAAACTTTCGACGAGGACTTAGAATGGTAGAAGAGAACAATATCAAGAACATTTTCCCTATTCAGAACTACACGACATTCTCTATTTTTAGTGGCACTAAGGAGCCTGCTTTCTGGGTTGAAGCTATCAAGGAAAAGGGTTACTCTACAGCCGCTATTTGTGATAAGCAAACAATGGGGGGAGTTATTGAGTTCCAGAAGGCTTGTGCTAAGAAAGGCGTTAAGCCTATTATTGGTACAGAGTTTCTGGTAGCAGATAGCGTAGCTAAAGTTAAGGATAAAGGGGGAGCTACTAGAGGAGTTATTCTTCTGTACGCTACTAGCCAAAAAGGCATCAAGAATCTTATTGCTGCTAATAACTTTTCTCATAGGCGTTCTGGCGGTTTCCACTGGTTCCCTAGAACTACTCTGAGCTACTTCACAGACAACCCTAGCAAGGCGGAAGACTTGATCTGCGTTGTGCCTGTATACGAAGGGTTTGGGCTTACAGTAGGGGATCTAGACCTAACAGCCTTTAAGAAGTCGCTGAATCCAACCGACCTCAGTTTTAAGCCAGATAAAATTTCCAAACTTTCTGACATATTTGGCAAGAATCTTTATATTGGTATTAATCCTCTAAGGGACGATTTAGATATGAAGAACTCGCCCCTCTCTGGTGGAACAGAAGCTTTGTTCTGCGATACTTTAAGGTTTAGGCATTTTAATTGTATGGCTATGAGCTTTCATCCTAAGAAGATTCTAACATTTGATAGTCACTATTTGGACAAGGAAGATTATAGGCTATTTCAATCTATCTCTAAGGTTAATAAAACAGCTTCATCTAATTCTAGATCATGCAAGTATCGTGATGTTTATAATGGCTACGTTCCTTCACTTGAAGAGTTGTCTGAAGTCCTAGAAGACTTTGTGGCATTTGATCCTTACGACAACCCCCCTTGTATGACTGTTGAGGATATTCAGGATTGTTCAGATAATATGTTGTATTTAAACAATTCTGTTAAGAATGATGGTGTCATAGAGCTGGATGTAGTTAAGTTTCCTATCCCTATTAGTGTAGATCCCGAAGCTGATATTATCAGGTTTATTTTTGAGGGGTTCAAGAAAAATATTTATCCCGAAGCTGACATTACTAATTGTAAGACTATTGATGATATGGATCAATTTGCTTTTGAAGACAAGTACCCACATGAACATATAGCTAAGGGTGAAGATCCTTCAACTCTTAGTCCTATTAAAGATTATGTTGAGCAACTAAAGCACGAGTTTAGAATTATCACTAAGCTTAAGTTTATTAACTATTTTTGGTTTGTTCGAGACATTACAGCTTATGTGGATTCTGTTGGGGCTACTAGAGGTCCGGCGCGAGGTTCTGCCGCTGGATCTATTCTATCGTATTTGTTGGAGATTACTCTTATTGATCCTATTAGACACAAGCTTAGTTTTGAGCGTTTTCTAAACGAAGATAGAAATGACTTACCTGATATTGATTTGGACTTCTCTAAGGAGTCTGTAGCTATGGTTCGTGAATTTATTAAGAGTAAGTATGGTCTTGAGAAGTTCTGTAGAATTGGTAATACAGGAAGATTTAAGATTGTCTCTGCTATTAAGGATATTGCTAAGGGGTTCGATTATGGTATTAAAGACAACGATGGTTATACCAATAATTATAACTTCACATACCTAAATAGTCTTACAGCCAATATGTTCGTTAAGCAGAATGTTAGAGGAGAGGAAGAGCTAGAGGAGAGGAAGAAAACATCTCCAGAATTTGCGGCTTTCTGTAACAAGCACAGTAATTGGATTGATACTGTTATTATCCCCTTGCTTGAAACTGTTTCATCTAATGGAATTCACGCTTCAGGAAACTTAATTCTTCCAGAAGATCTAGACAACTGTTTACCTATTATTGAAAAGTCTGAAGTTGGATATGTATCTCAGTGGTGCGATACAGATTGTGAGGCGGCTGGATTCCCAAAATTTGACCTTCTAGTTATTGATGGTGCTGATATTATTACTTATATGAGTAGACTAGTTGAAGAGAGATACCCAGGAACTAGGATTCCTACCATTAAGGAGATACCACTAGATGATCAAGCAACTCTTTTAGAGTTCCAAAAGTCAAAAACTGATGGTATTTTCCAGTACAAGACTCACTCGTATAAAAGCCTTCTGCGTAAATTTATTATTGATAGATTTGACGTGCTAACTATTCTAGGTACAGTCAATAGACCTGCTGCTATTTCTGCTGGTGTTCCTCAAGACATGGCAGATACACAACATGGTAGAACGCCAGTAACTTACGATCATGTTAATTTCACAGATATTCTTGAAGAGTCTTATGGTTATATGATCTATCAGGAACAGATGATGAAGATTGTTCAGATTATGGCTTCTCTAACAGGTAAGCAAACAGACCATGTTCGCAAGGCTTGTAGTAAAAAGAAGCTAGAAGAGATGCAGAAGTGGGAACAAGTATTTATTGACGGTTCTATTAAAAATAACTATACAGAAGAATTTGCTGCTTATATGTGGGAAAAGATCGTAGCATTCTCTGACTATAGCTTTAATAAGTCTCACTCTGCTTCTTACGCTCTTATTGCCTACTATCAAATGTACCTCAAGGTTAGATATCCTGTTGAATACTGGTCTGCTGTTCTTCAGTTTGCATCAACTAGCGAAGATAAAGATACGTCTGTGTTTAGTGTTAGAGTTGCTGCTGAACAAGAAGGAATGAGTTTTATTTTTCCAACCATAGATTATTTTGATAAGAAGTTTTATCCAGTTGAAAATATGGAAAATACTATTGTGTGGCCTCTTACTGTGATTAAGGGTATTGGTGAGAAAGCAGTTTTGGCGATATGCCACCAAGTACCTCTTGAGGTAAAAGAAGAGAAGTCAGATACTAAGGATACTAAGGTTAAAAAACCAAGGAAGAAGAAAGGTCAAGTTGAAGAAGAGGTAGAACAGATTATTGAAGATCTAGGCTCTGTTGATAAAGTTGAGATAAATGAAGATTATAGCGTTTACCCAAAGAGAACTAGTTTTAAAAATATGGAAGAGATGGTTTCGTGTATTGATACTAGAAGAGTTCACAAAGGTATGTTTGAAGCTCTTATCATGGCTGGTTTCTTTGAACCACAATTCCCTAATGGTTTTGATGCTGCGATGAAGTATTATGAACTTAGACATACGATCTTAAAGCAAAAACTTGAGTCTCCCCCTATGGAGCTTCATCATAGTAATCAGTTTGAATGGCGAATGAAGATGAATGAAGCTTTCTCTATGATTGTTTATAGCTGGAAATCTTTTGCACCATTCTCTGAAGAGTGTGTTGTTATTCCAGAAAATAAGCTAGAGAGGATTGTTAATAAGAAGTGGAAAGATGGAGACACTTTTATTATTGGTGGTTTTGTTAAGGGGATTGCTGCTAGACGCGATAAGAACAACAACCATTACGCTATTATGGAAATTGAAGATTATGGTGAGAAATATACTGTATTCTTATGGAATGGGTTTTGGACAGATGTTAATCTAGATTTGGAAGAGCGTAGACCACAAGAAGGACAAATTATTGAAATTCAGGTGACAAAGAAGACATTTAATGACAGAGTTCAGCTTAGTGTTGGTAAGGCTGGATCTTATTGTAAGGTAATCTGTTCTGCTGTTGAATACGATTAAGGAAAACCAAAATGAGTAGAAACAAAGACCCCCCCCCCCGAAAGAGGTAAACATGTCTGACGATTTCTTTCTAGAAGATGAAGATCTAGTATTATTGTCGCAAAAGAAATTTATTGCTAAATTAAATTTTGACACTAGAGAGGTTTTAGATGTAGAAGCTGAAGATTTTATTAATATCGCCTCTCTTATTGATTTGCTTAATGGCTTGACTACTGAACCAGTCTATGTTATGAGATGTTTACTTAAACTTAGTATTGTTCTAAAGCTTATGGTTAAGAGGGTTTCTGCTGAATTATCAGACAAAGAAATCATTCTCAATAACAACATAGGTAAATTAAAGTACTCTTATTCTTTAATGGACGCTTCAAACCCCTATCATGGTAAATTAAAAATTACTGTTGAATCTATTAATAGCTTGGTAGATATTAATCCTTCTATTACAGCTCTTAGAAGAACTCTTGTGTTGGTAAAACATAAGAGAGATATTATGTACGCTTTATGCGATCTTGTTGACAAACAGATTGACATTTCAAAATCAATCATGTATCTTGTCAACTCTAATCCTGAAATGAGAGAAACTAAAATTCTCTCAAGAAAGGAGGTTGATACAATTGTTGGTGATATATATTCATCTCTTAAAATAGAAAGGGTTGACTAGTTTAATCTAGATTAACTCAATAAAAACACAAACGAAAAGGGTAAGAACATGGCTAAGACAGGTTTTAAGGGCGCAGCTACTATCAATCGTGAAGAAGAGGCTCGCCGCGCTCAAGAGGCTTTTGAGAAGCTTGAGCGAGAGAAGGCTGAAGCGCAAGCTAGATATTCTGCTGGTAAGAAGCCTAGAGCAGATATTGAGGATGGCCTTAATGTTCTGATGGTTCTCCCTTCTTTTAGTGAGAATAACAGCAGCTTTATTCGTTTGACTCTTGCACACTATAATCCATTCTTCCACGTTTGTTCTCGTCCAGCGCCTATCTTCAACCCTAATGATCCTACTAAGATTGTTTATAGTACTTCTTATCAGTCTGGTCCTGATAGTGATGTAGAGTTTAGATGCCAACAGTGCATTTCTGGTTGGGCAATTGTTAGCAAGTATATGAAGGAAAACGGTATTAAGCGCCTTAATGAAGTTGATCGTAATGTTGAGGAAAGCAAGCTCTACTCCTACAATAAAGCTGGTGTTTATGGCGTATTTGTTGCTGTAAACCTGTCTTCTTTCTTTAGCATGGAGGGTGGTAAGACCATTCCTACGCTAGACCAAAAGATGTACAAGGCTTGGTTCCCTACGTTTATGGATGTTGTTATGGGCAAGGCTGAAGCACCTGAAGATATGCCAGACAAGCTTAAGCTTCAGGCTACCGCAGGTCTTCAGGTAATGAGAGTTAATCAAGATTTGTCTGTTCTTATTAAGCAGGCTGTTGATACTAGGTCTGAGGAAGAGACTACAGCGGATGAAGAGAAGCGTGTCGAGCAAGGTTTAGAAGCTCAGAACCCTGATGGTCCTATCTATCCTCTGCTGAATCCTAGCAAGTATCTTCTGTCTATTGTTAGAGGTCCAGACCCCAAGAAGAAGTTTACTGACATTAGTTCTGGTGAAGATAAGTTTGGTTTCTCGTTTACTGTTAATTGTTTCAAGGTTGGCGTTAAGGACAAGTGGGAGATTCCTGACGAGTTCTTAGAAATGTGTAGTGAGAATCCTATTGATTTGTATGATATTAAGCCTTCTGATGCTAGCCTTGAATCTAAGGCTAGTGCTTACCAGCCGTTGAATGAAGAGGAGTTGGCGGAGCTTTGTTTGAAGTATGGTATGGACATTATTAATAATGTTAAGGTTGCTACTAAGGTTAAGGCTGACGGTTCTAACGGTGGTGAGGCTTCTGCACCATCTAACCAGTCTGCTAAGACTTCCAAGCATGATTTTGATGATATGGACGATGATGATGAAGATACAGACGCCTTGCTTGCTAGTGCAAAGGCGCAAGCTTCAGCAAAGCCTGTCCGTAAGTAACATAGAGGGGTAAGAGGTGACTAAAAAGAAACCTCTCCCTAAAGAGAAAGGAGATCTGGAAAGTCTAATGAGCGGTATACTAGATACTGTCAAAGACAAGTCCAGATCTCCTTTTTTTTCTTTGGGAGAACTACAGGAAGAGAAAGGTGTTAATTACTACATTCCTTCTGGAATGCCTAACATGGACCTGTTCTTACATCACGACAATGATAGCGTAGACGCTTTATTTAGATATGGTTTAGCTACAGGAAGAATGGCTGAGATATTTGGCCCTTCTAGAAGCTTTAAAACGTATTTATGCCACATGTTTTCTTCACAATGCCTAAAGATGGGCGGTTTAGTATTCTATCTATCTGTAGAAAAAGATATTGATATTAGCTTCAATAAGAAGGTATATGAAGATAATGGTGTTAGCTTAGAAGAGTTTGGAGACAACTTTGCTGGTACTGTTGTAGATACAATATCAGATTTGAAAGCTCAGTTTAAATTAATAATAGAAGGAGTTAGGTCGGTTAGAGAAAGGACTGAATCTAAATTTCCTGTATTGATTGTGTTAGACAGTTATGCTATGATGTTTGGAGATGAAGAACTTAAAAACTACAGTGAAGCTATTGATGCCTCAATAACAAGTGTTGACAGTGCTAAAGCAACTGTAGTTGCAAACAATCACTTATTCAAAAATAAAGAAGCTCTAGACTTTTACAGGT
>Ga0070747_1000073_pt1 | contig 44140 bp, 43 predicted proteins | sample VirMetDEL_Mar_31_FD_77321 | JGI IMG/M metagenome (GOLD analysis project Ga0070747, IMG submission 77321) | Aqueous microbial communities from the Delaware River and Bay under freshwater to marine salinity gradient to study organic matter... | ecosystem: Environmental > Aquatic > Marine > Coastal... | reverse complement strand
TCTTGAGGCGTTAGTAAAAGTCCAAGGTCCAGCAGCCATAAGTATTAGGTAGTGTTAACTGTGAAAGTAGCGACCTCATTCATAGTCCCGCTACCAGTTCGTTTGTGAAGTCGAAGAGTCCAGTTTGATGGCTCGCTTGATGCCAACCATGACACTGCGACGTTTGTAGCCCTCATGCTCGCAGCAACAGGAACACCAATGTTCCCCGGCTCTAGAGTGACCCCCGTGCCTGTCTTCAAGTCGATGGTTGTCGCAGTGCCGCTAGCATTTGTGCCTGTCAATACAACCGAGCAGACTTCAGCACCTATGTAGTCGCGAGAGTCTAGATCGGTGGTCTTGGCAAGTAGACCAACAATGAAGTCAGAGATCGTTGTCTTTGAAAACGTGTCAGTGTTGGTGCCATACAGCAGTTGGTTTGCTGCGATGCCATTGCTAGAGATGCTTGTCAAAGTGTCGTCAAGCTTTTGGGCATCTAGCAGCGTTCGCTGATCGCTAGGATCAGATGCTTGGATCAAGTCTAAGCCAATGTCGCTAGCTCTGATTTCATCCTTTCGGATCTTAACTAGCTCAACTGGATTAGGAGGCCGCTTTGCGCCAGACCTGCTGCGGTCGGGCTTACCCCTTCTGGGGTTGTCGCCCATTTTGCGATCAGGGATGCTACGAGATGCCCCTGTCCGGCTACGGTCTGGCTGGCCTTGGCGTTCTCGTGTAGGTCTCATTAGACAGATGCTACAAACACTTCAAGGTCGCAAGGGGCGGTGTTTGCCAAGGCGGTGACATCCACCAAGTCTTCAAGCGCAACAGTTAGCGCAGACGTGTTCGCGTCCATCGTGTCAACCGCACCACCAGCCATGTCGCACGGGTAGATGAACGAGTTCTTGGCATCAAGCTTCATTGCAAACTCGTGGTTGCCCTCGCTCTTGAACGTAAGCGTGACAAAGTTTGTGTCGTCCTTATTGGTGATGCGGATGTAGCGAACAGATGACTCGGTAAACAAACCTGCGACGTAAGACTTGGACAGGTCGGTCTGGATCGTTGCGCCCATCGCAAGCAAGCCGGTCTCTGCATCGGGGATCGTGACGATCCGCTTTACAACCTCATTCACGCTTGCCACGGTGAATGAGTTGTTTGACCCTTGGTCATAACCGTTGAGGGTCACAGACTCCGTGATAGTGACGGTCAATGTCGCCGCCGTGATTGTTGATGTCATATTAGAGAACCTCCTCTGCCCCAGGCTCTACGCCTGATGTCAATGCGTCTGCTACCGGGTTTCGCTCATCGGTCTTGACTGACCCCATGTCCTTCGCAGCCGACGCCTGATCCTTGCTCAATGCAGCTTGCGCCTGCGCTGCTTCAGCTTGCGCCCTCGCCTTCCTAAGAGCATTCACATCCGCTTCCGGCACAATCAAGTCCGTGTCAATACCAAGCATCATGCTGTATTGATCCGTCCACTTATCAAAGTTGACCTTGTCTAAGACATCAGGACGAATCTGCGATATCTGCATCACGTTGCCCATGAACCGGTCAACACTGTTGCTACCCACCGCACGCTGCGCTTGTGCCAGTATTGACACGAACTCGATTGTGAGATCCTGACCGGCCAACTCATCTGGTGGCGGCGGCAGCATCCCTGCTTCCATCATGCTGTCGAAAGTGATGTCGATAAGCGGCTGCAACATCTCATTGTGCAATCGCTCCAACACCGGGCCAAGTGCCAGCAACTTCTCTTCATGCCTCTCAGCAACCTCGGTCGCAGTCATGCGCGTGTTCGGGCCAGCCATCGACAGCATCAAGAACAAGTCCGCATAGAACGATGACCGGATGCGCTCACGCACATCTTGGATGTCAGCCAACAGGTGGTTGAGATCAATGTTGACATCGAATGCAGACCGCACACCACCACCAGCAGTGACTTGGTCATACGGAAGCATGGTGCCTGGATCGACATAGTTGAGGCCGCCAGGAAACAGCTCGCTCTCGCGATCCTTTAGCTGGCTTGGCACCTGCAACGGTGGCCGCACCATGTAGTCGATGCCCTGCCCCTTGCGAAGCTGCTCTTGCTGCAACTGACGCACGTCTCCGAGTGCCTCCATGCCTGGGCTTGTGCCATACACATCGCCGCCAGCCACAGACCATCGAGGTGCAAGCACCGGGAACCGCTTGAATCCCGACTCGCGCAACAGCTTGTCATCGTCGCCGCCCATCTCCATGTAGCAAGACTTGAACGGCATGTGTTCCGACGAAGGGTTGTCAGGATCACGCTCCTGGTCCGCTCGCGGCTCAATCACATGCAGGATCTTCACAGCGTTCTCTAGCTGCCGCGACTTCCACTGGTCGCGCACCGCCACCGAGCAATTCTTGAGGCCGAACTCCTTGACCGTCTCGCCGACCGTCTTCTCAAACTCGCGGTAGCAACCGATGATGTTGCCTTGATAGTCCTGCTGCAACGCATACTCGCCGCACACTACCGGGTAGTGGTGAATCACGTTGTTGAAGTCAGGCAACACAATCGACACCGATGTGCCAAACGTGCCTAGCTCTTCATACATCTGGTGAAGCGCGCGATAGGTGTTGCTCTTCGAGAACACACGCTGCATGCGCTCTACGCAATCATCAAGCCAACTCCTGACCGGATGATACTTGCCGAGGTCGGGATCGGATGTGGTGAGCTTGAACCACGGGCGGCCTGGGTTGGTGGCACCAGCCTGCATGCCAGCACCAAGTGTGCGAAGCGCGCGGGTCGCAGTGTTGTCGTAGATCTTGTTGTATCGATCTGAGCCAGTGCGGTTGCGGTCACTCGTAAAGAAGCGACCGTTGCGCGGCAGGATGTGCTTGCTCAGGTCTGTCCAGTGTGTGACCCATGAGCTGCGATCCTTCTTGAGCGCACCATGCCTCGCAATGAATGCCTCGCGCTTATCCCGGTCACTTGAAAAGTCGTATGGTCGCATGCCTAGCCTAATGTGGATCGATTGCCCAACAGGTTGTCTTGCCCAGCACCTCTTGTGCCAGTGAGAAGCGAAGACCCCGCTCCCTGCTGGGCAGACATTGCCGCTTGAGAAAGGTATCGGTCTGAGCCGCTTACCTTTTGGTTTGCCTTCTTTTTCTCCATCTGAGCAAGGCGGTCGTTAGTGATCTGCTTACTTGCAGCTTTTTGTTGCGACCGCTCTTGAGCAAGGAGCTGCTTCTTAGCTATCTTTTTCTGCTGTTCGCCCTGGTAGATCGATGCGCCAATAGCGACCGTAGAGATTATTGCGATTGCTGCCATGCTCATTCGGAAAGCTCCTTGTAAGTTGTCACCGTCATTGCCTCGACGATCTCGTCCGGGTCGGTTAGATCCGTGACATGCACGGTGACCCATTTGGTTTCAGTGTGTGTGTAAAGCACGCGCTTGGTGCCGGGTTTAGTGATGCCGTAGTGCGGTGCCTCGATGCGCTGCACACCATCCTCGGTCATCACGCTAACAGTGCCCTCAAGCACAAAGAACGGATGAGCAAACTTGTGAAGGCGGCTGATAGTGAATACGCCAGCAGGACAGAGCCACTCGCGCACATAGCAACCGTCACCCCACGAGTTGGTGATCGGTGACAGCTCTTCGGTCTCCTTGCCGACCAACACCTCGCCCGAATCGATTAGCTGTTTCTCAAGCTCCTCGACGTTGCCTCGAAACTCTGCCACGCTGTATTGCGGCCAAGGCTCACCGGTCTCCAGGCTGGCAATCTCTTGCCAATCCCACAGCGTGAGTCCTCCGTATTCGTTTGGCATCATATGCTCCTGCTGTAGGTGATGTAGTCCACTTCATAACCCGCCTTGTCCATGACGTGCGCCATTGATGTTCCTGGCTTTGCTCGCCAGGACATCATCTTTGCACCCTGCCTTCTAACCGCCGACTCTGTCGCCAGAATCAAACGAGATCCAAGACCACCTCCTCGATACTCTTTCTGCAAGAACAGCGCGCTGTTGACTCCAACAAGCACAGTGTCCGAGTGAATGGGATTGTATAGAACGGTCACGCTGAAGCCGACGATCGCCCAGTCGCGAGTGGCGATCAAGACCACTAGCTCATGGTCCGACTCCAGCTCATGGTATGTGGACCAATCGATGCTCAAGTCAAAACGGCTGTCGCCCTCAACCTCTAGCCACAGTTCTTCGGCTAGGTTGCCGATGCCTGCACATAGGTCATCAACCGAGCATTCGGTTATCTTGACTTGCTTGTCCCGCTGGGTCCGCATGCTGTCAGCCTACCTTGGTCAAGCTAGATGTCTGAATAAGGATCATATTCCCGCGTCTTTCTGTTTGATGCGCCGAGGGCTAGCATGGCGTTCCGCTTGGGTGTATCGAGCAGGCCCAGGATGTATGCCGATGCGTAGTCAGGTGACTTGCCGAGCTTGTCCATAATCTCCTGGCGACCCTGCACCTGGATCGCACTGCCGGTCAGTTTCCACTTGGGCGTGCATAGGTCGGCTAGCAGGTTCTTGTCAGGTGGCAGGCAGATGCCAGTGTTGGCGTTGGGGTCGAGTGCCTCGCGCATCCTCCACCACAACTCGCTGCGCCAGTTTCTGAACTGCACCCGCCCATCCTTGGCGATGCCGCGCGCTGGCTCGCCGACATTGCACCCGATGACCTGCTGCCCCACACCCATCAAGTGGCCGAACGGTTGCGCGCCCACCCCGAACAGGTCGATGTGGATCACCGCCTTGTCACGCACCGCCGCCACGACATAGCCAGCGATGGTCGCACCATCCGGGCACTGGTCGCCGCGATACACGATCGGCTTGTCAAACCACATGCCGTGCCGCCTCGCTATCACAGTGTTGTCCGCACCTCGCATCGCGACATCGACACCAACGCTGTCCATCACTGGCAGCTTGATCTGTGATGTCCATCGTGCCATCGCCGCCTCAACCCAGGCGGTGGGTATGACCTGCCAAGGATCATCCTCGACCCCAGCATGGAAGTCACCGTAGAGAAGCTGCGATCTCAGTGGCTCCGGCATCGACTGCAACTGGCGCAGGTAGCCGGTGCCCATCAGATACGGATTGTCCGTGATCCTGCTCGGCACGAACGTGCGGCTGGTCGGCGTGATGGTCTCGCCGTCGTGGTCGAATGGCGTGCTGTCCTCGACCTCTAGCTCGACACCATCCTTGGTCGCGAACCATCGCAGCTCGCCGGGTTGCGCCGGGTTCGGATGCTTCTTGTCGAGCCATGGCCCGAAGTAGTTGAGGATCCATCGACCCTCGACTGAGGTTGGCGGGTTGAAGCACAGCAGCGCGCGGCACCGTTGGTTGGGATCGGTCGTGCGAAGCCAGCCCATCAGAAACTTGACCGACAGCTCGCGCATCTCGGCGGCCTCGTCAAAGATCAGCAGGTCGTGCGGCCTGCCTCGATATCGCTGCTCCATCCCTGGTGCAGGGAAGCTGCCCAACTCAATCTGCATCGGCTCGCCATCGAATCGCGACATGCGCCAGATCTTGTCGCTGCCGTTGTATGCATCGCGCGACCCAACAATCGCTGCGATGTCATCATTGATGGCGGTCAGCTCGGTGCCGTTCTGCCGGAAGATCGCGATGCGCTTGTGTCTGGTGAGTGACAGGCCAATCGCGAGGTGCGTCTTGCCACCGCCAGCCGCGCCACCATACCCCACGACATCTGCTTCGCTTTCGTATGCCATCGACTGCGGGCCGGGCAGTGGTGTCCATGGCTCGGGAGTCGCTATCAGGCGGTCCAGCTCGGCGCGCTCATCATCAGTCAGCCTCGACAGATCGATGTCATTCATCTACGCCCTCGCGATCATGAGGTGCCCAAACCTCGCCATCCGATGACACGCTGGAGTCGATGGCCTCACTACCCTCGATGTCTTCCTCGACCTGCAACACTGGCTTCGCCTTGTCGAGCAATTGCTGGATGCGCTTGGTGCGCTCCAGGTCGGTCATCTCGATGGCTGGCAAATCAGCCGCACCACCAAGCTGCACCTTCGATCCATACCTGCCAGGGTTGTTCCACACGAGACGCTTCTCGCGCGCCCAGCACTGCAACTTGCGATGGTTCACGTCCTGCTCTAGATCGGTTGGAGTGTCTGCGATGTCCATGATCTCATCCTCTAGCATTTGAGCTGCACACTCTTTCGCGCGTGCGAGGCGTTCAGAAAGAGAGGGATCATCGTTCACCCAGCTATAGATTGAAGCGGGCGCAATCTTGTGTTCACGACAGAACGCGCGAATCGTTCGAGCCTCGCTCACCCATTGCAGCAGAGCCTCATCGAGTTCTGCTGTTCGCTTCGTTGGTCTTCCAATCTTCTTCATAGCTCGCGTGTCATCTGCAACATCACAACCTGATTATCGTTTGCGTATGCGATGGATTGCAACCCATCGAGAATGCCTTCTTGCAAGTTCTGGAGATCACGCTTGCGACCGGTCTTGCCCTTCGGCCTTTCGCCCATCGCCCACACCTCGACAAGCACAGTGTCATCTGGAACACGATGCTTGATGATCACTCCAATGTCTTGATCGCCAAACAGTGTGCCGTCAGGCGCGCGCTCATGATCTTCAGCGGCTTCAAGTGCAGCGGCTTTGATCTGCGCCATCGAAACCATAGCTCGCTTGCTTGGCAGGCTAGTGATCGCGCGACCTCGCCGAATGAGTCGGCGTGAGTTCTTCGTTGATGCGGGCACGGGGATCACAAAACGCAGGTATCTCTTCATGTCTTCTTCGATCGTTGATGAGCATTTGTCCGCTGCTCAGTGTCCTCTCGGTAGATCGCGCTGAGTCGCGCCTTCAAGTTGTCTACCCACTCTTCCATCTTTGCCTTCTGCCAGGATCGCGGCTCGCGCTCGATGGCTAGCGTGATTTCGAGTATCTCCTCGCAGATCCTGAGTGCATCCTGCTGCCTGCGGTATCTTGACGCGCTCATCTTAGTCACAGGCACAACCTCACTATCAGATGGTTCCCGGTCCCCTTCTCCCCCTTTAGGGGGAGAGAAGGAGGAACCGGGGGAACCACCCGATCGAGTGGTGTTGACGAACTGGTTCCTGGTGCTGGGGAACCGGAAAGGAACCAGCGGAACCAGCGGAACCGCTCCGCCACCAGCCGGTTCCCAGCCAATCGGTGGTTCCGGGGGTATTGGGAACCACTTTTTTGTCTCATCTGAAACATGCTGTAGAATGCCACTGAAGCCATTTAACGGGCGATTGGCTCATTTAGCGAGCGTGATCCCTCAAGTTTCTGAACAGTTTTATCGATAAGGGGCTTGTTCCACTTGGAACAGATGTTACGGTTCAGGCATGAAGAGTTCAGCAAACGAATCAAACCCACCTTGCAGCAGTTGCGGCGGCAAGCTCACTCAGTTCGATCTTGATGGCAGCCTGAGCGAGCTGGGCCTCACCGCCCACGAAGCCATCTGTGGCACCTGCTACGCCAAGCACTACGAAAACTAACTCAACCAACTAGGAGAACAGAACGATGACCGACCAAACAGAAAAGCAATTAGTCAAGCTGGCAAAGCGAGCGCGTGCCACGGCAGCCAAGAAGTATGGCGATGCGATGCGTCGCGGATACCTGACGCAGACTGTCTACGATCAGCTAGAACTCGCCGAGGCCGCGCTCTTGATCAACCAGCAAGCCGGGGCGAAATACGCCGCTGCGAGCGAATTGATCGGCGAAGTCGTAAACCAACAATGGAACGAGGCCTGCGACAAGGCCATCGCTTCATCTAACCCATGACCAACCCACTCTACTACCTAACCGAACTGAGCGCATGCTGCACGGCTCTCACTGATTCTGACGTGATGATTTGCAGCGCATGCGGCGAGCATTGCGAACTACTCCCAACCGACGAAGCCGACCTAGAAGACCGGTTCCTGGTGATTCCCGAGAACGATCAGGAATCGAGTTCTGCAACTTTTTGAACACTAAGCTTGTTTCATTCGGAACAGTCGCTACCATTCATTCATGGCAATCACCCTCAACGACGTTCCTCCCCCTCGCCGCTGCTACGGCTGCGGCATTCGCATCGCAGACCTGCTCTTCTATTGCTGCAAGTGCGGCGATGCCCTCGACGACCAAGACTAACCGAAGACCCATGACTGACCTCAAAGATTTGATCAAGGCACACAAGGCAGCGTTCGAGGCTCTCGACGCTTTTGACTCTGCCTTTGGCCGCAAGTTCCAGATGCGCGGCCTGGAGGTGTGCGATGAGTTCATCGCAGCTTACGACGCACTTGATCGAGTGATGATCCGAGCCAAACAACTGAACAACGAGCAGGAGAGCAACTAATGGAAATTAATCACGAGACGATGTTGCAGATCTGCGAGCTGGCGCGCATCGCGCTGAGGAGTGACGTGCAATACACCTACACGCAGCAACCTGCCCGAGGGCTTCTCGGTCTCACCGACGAAGAGATTAAAAACGTCACCGAATCACTAAACCAAATTATTGAGGACTAGCCAGATGATGCACACTGGAGAAGGATTTGAGTTTGAGACCACCGATGTCAGCGACAGCGACGAGCGTGGCTTCCATTTTGGCTTTGAGATTGACTCGGTCACGATTATTGATCGGCAGAAGGTTATCGATTCGATTGGCTACGTGGCGGCAATGTTGTTTGCTCGCGATCCAGAGCAATGGATCGCAGACAACTTGGCTGACGAGGTTCTGAGCGACTACGAAAGCGAAGAGCCTGACTACTCGCACCTCGATCAAGACGCTGACTTCTGCGCGGGGGCATGGCGATGAAACTCAGAGATTACCAGCGTGCCGCGATCGACGGCATCTACACCTACTTCGAGAAGCACACCGGCAACCCGCTTGTCGTTGTGCCGACCGGCGGCGGCAAAAGCGTGATAGCAGCTCAGTTCATCCGTGAGGTCTGCGAGACATGGAAGGACGAGCGTGTGTTGGTGGTGACGCATGTCCGCGAGCTAATCTCGCAGAACCATGCAGCCCTGCTGCGGTGCTGGCCTGACGCACCAGCAGGCGTGAACAGTGCTGGCCTTGGTCGTCGTGACACGCGGGATCGCATCCTGTTTGCTGGCGTGCAATCGATCTATAAGTATGCGGCTTCGCTCGGCTCCATCGACATCATCATCGTGGATGAGGCGCACTTGATCCCACCGAAGGGTGTCGGCATGTATCAGCAATTGCTTGCCAGCATGCGCGAGATCAATCCAAAGGTGCGTATGGTTGGCCTCACCGCCACACCATTCCGAACCGACACCGGCTCGCTCGATGCGGGCAAGGGCCGCCTGTTTGATGGCATCGCTTACCAGTGCGACATCCCGCAGATGATCACCGATGGCTGGCTCTCGCCGGTCACCAATCGTGGCGTGAAGGCTGAGATCGACACCACCAAAGTGAAGTCGAGAGCTGGCGAGTATCGTCGCGATGAGCTGGAGGCAGTAGCCACAACCGGCGACTTGGTTTCGCGCTCCATCGATGAGCTGATGGATCGCAGTGCCGACCGCAAGAGCTGGCTGATCTTTGCGTGTGGCGTAGAGCATGCGAACCAGATCAGCGATGAGCTAACGCGGCGAGCAGTGATCAACGCATGCGTGTTTGGCGACACCCCGATGGATGATCGCGATGATCGCATCGAAGCATTCAAGCGAGGCGAGATCACTGCGATGATCAACGTCGGCGTATTGACCACCGGCTTCGATGCGCCACAGACCGACTTGATCGCGCTGATGCGCCCGACGCAAAGTGCTGGCCTCTACGTGCAGATGGTTGGCCGTGGCTTGCGTATCGCCGAGGGCAAGAAGGATTGCTTGATCCTCGACTTCGGCGGCAACGTGCAGAGGCATGGCCCGATCAATGAGGTCAAGCCTCGCCAGCCCGGTGAAGCTGTTGGCGATGCGCCAATGAAGAAGTGCCCGCAGTGCATGGCGTTGGTCTACACGGCCACCACCATTTGCGCTGGTTGCGGATACGAATGGGAGATGATGTCGAGCGCGGCAAACCATGACATCGACCCCGATGAGATCAGCACGCTCATTGCTAACGGTAAGCAATACGAGAACTGGCCGATCAGCTTTGTGGAGTTCACCCCACACGACAAGCCGGGTAAGCCGCCGTCAATGCGTGTCACATACGTGTGCGGACAGATCGTGCAAAAGCGAGTGAGTGAATGGGTGTGCTTTTCTCATGGTGGATTTGCCGCGAAGAAGGCGGCACAGTGGTGGGTCTCTCGCGGCGGCAACATGCCGATCCCTGCCACCACCCGCGATGCAATCGTTCGCATCTACATCGAGGATGAGCCAATCAAGTATCCGGTCAGCCTGACCATGGACGTGTCAGGTCGATGGCCGCAGATCAAGAGCGTGAACTTTGAAGACGCGCAGCCGGAGACAGCCAAAGATGACATTGATTACGGGGACATTCCATTCTGATGCCTACCACTGCTCTCGACTCTGCCCTTGCCTACGCTGATCGCGGATGGTTCGTGTTCCCGGTATCGCCTGCGCCAAACAAACGGCCCGTGTGCGCTGGCGGCTTCCACTCGGCCACCACTGATCATTCGCAGATTGTCGAATGGTGGACGGCCACGCCATCGGCGCAGGTCGGTGTTGCTTGCGGCGCAAGCGGCATCGTGTCTGTGGACCTGGACGAAAAGCCCAGCGAAGGAATCAGCGGCATCGCATCATTGGCCGAGCTAGGCTCTTCGCCGGAAGAGTGCGCGCTTCTGATGGGCACGCCACGCAACGATGGTCGCCAACTCATCTATGCATATGCTGACGCGACCCGCAAGATTGGCGTGCGTCCTGGCATCGACATCCTCGGCGACGGCGGCTACACAATCGTGCCTTCACCCAGCTCTCCTGGTAGGACTTGGCTGATCGGTGACCCTTGGGAACCTGACGATCTAGAGGCTGCGCCTGCTTGGGTTGTTGAGCTGCTCGGCATCAAGAAACCAGAAAGCCCTGGCCCCACTAGCGCGCAAGTAAGCCCTCTCGAATCGGATGTCGTGGAAGACATTCGCGCTGCCCTCGCCACCATTCCAAATGATGATAGAGACATTTGGATTCGCGTTGGGATGTCGCTCAAATCTACAGCAGCAGGCGAGCAGGCATACGCGCTATGGGACGAGTGGGCAAAGGCTACACCGACCGGTGCTGTGCATTCCAAATACAATTCGCATGAACAACGATACCAATGGCAGCGACTCAAGATCCGACAAAGCAACGGCGGCGAGGTGTCAATCTCGTCGTTGTTCTACCTCGCGCAGGAGCATGGCTACATCGGGCCTGCTCATGATGCTGTCGCGGAGATCAGCACGGGTGCGATTGAGCCGGACAAGCCAGATGATATTGATGCTCCGCTTTTGGAGCGCGCAAGCATCAACTTATTGGATTGGGAAGATGTCGCAGACCTACCGCCGATTGAGTGGCAGATCGAAGGGATGATCCCGCGCCAATCGCTAACCGTGTTGGCTGGCGATACCGAGGCTGGCAAGAGCTTTGCCTTGATCGACCTCGCGATGCGGATGGTGCATGGTTTGCCGTTTGCGGGGATGAACGTCGAAGCAGGCTCAGTGCTTTACCTTGCTGGCGAAGGCCAGTCTGGGATGGCCGCGCGCTTCCGTGCATGGAAGCAACACCACAAGCATCTTGGTCTGAATGCTGAGGATCGATACTGCGTAGTGAGCAGCGAGATCCCAGTGTTGAGCAAGCGCACGATGACCACCCTTCACGACCTAGTGAAGTCGGTCGCGAAGTGGAAGGGGCACCCGCCTGCGATGATCATCATCGACACCCTGAGTCAAGGTCTCGAAGAGGATGAGAACGAAGCCAAGGTTGTCAGCCCAATCGTGCGCGGCCTGATGGCTCTGAGATCGCGCTGGGAGGCTTCGATCACTGTTGCCCACCACCTTGTCAAGATGCAGGCCAAGGGGCGCAGGAGAGGCGAGGCAGCCCCCCAGGCCACGCGAGATTCTATCCGTGGTTCGTCGGCACTCACGCGCAACGTGGACACGGTGCTTGGCCTCACGACCGAGAACGATGAGCGCACGTTGCAGGTATGGAAGCAGAAAGATGGCAGCAAGATCGACCCGGTCACGATGTGGCTGGTGCCGGTGCCGACAGGCACAACTCGATCCGGCGGCAAGGACGAGTGGAGTTGCATCATGGTGCCAGATGCCTGCAAGGGCTTGCTGACTCAGCCGCCTAGCGATGATGCGCCAGCCACCACGCCGTCTGTGGATCCGACAGCTCCTAACGACTTCGCGATCCGGCAACACGAGGATGCGATTGAGCAGGTCGTGGCAACCCTGCTAAGGATGGACGCGGTGCCCGGTGGCAAGGGCGGGATGAGCGGCAACGAGATCTACGCAGCCTGCGGCATCCGCAAGACTATTGTGCTAGCCGCGATTAAGGGCGCAGCCCGTGACGGCAAGATCGCCAACGAAGGCAACTCCAAGACCCCTAGCTGGGTAGTGATGCCTTTTTGATAAAAATAGAGACCAAGGGCTTGTTTCGAGTGGAACAGGTCGATACCTTGGGCGGGCAAGCGAAGGCGTTCCCGAAAGCACCTGACCCGTGTGGATGACACCCCTGGCGAAAGCCAGTGCCTCCCGCTTGCACTTAGGCAATTTCGCCGAACACGAGACGAGTCATGAACAACACAATTATCTGCGAACTATGCTGCGTCCCGATCGAGGGCGCAGAGGTCAGTAGCACCGCGCAGGGTTGCTGCGTGGACTGCGGCATCCAGGTCGCCGCTGACCTTCAGCGTTGCCGCGAAGAGCCAGCCTACCCCACACTCTACCCCGCGATCGGATCGCGTGGGTGGAGGCGGCTGCAATCGTCGGAGGGTAGCCACCGATGAGCAACACACACACAGTTTTCGTCAAGGGTCAGCCGGTCGAGTTCAAGTCTGCTTTCAATTCACTTGCTGAGGCATACCGCGCCCTGGCAAAGGTTGGCGAGAGCAACCCGTTTGCGAGCGACTTGATGGCCGCCGCACGCCGCCGCCGCTTGTCGCCGACGCAGGCATCGTGGATCCACAAGCTGGCAACTGATCGTGCCGCGCCTGCAAAGCTAGGCGGCCTCGCGCCTGTGATAGAGATGTTGCAGAAAGCGAAGGCTGCTCAGAAGCGTTTGCCTCGCATCGAGCTGTCAGCCACCGACGATGACGGCCAATCTCAGCGCGTAGTGATCAAGCTTCGCAAAAGCACGGCCTACGTCGGCGGCGCATCTGTCACCGATGGCGGCCCATACGGCGACAACCTGCTGTTCGGGTTCATCAGCGAGAGCGGCGAATACCGCCCGATGCGCGACAACAGCGCAGAGGTGGAGACCTTGCTGTGCGAGCTGGCTGCCGACCCCGCGAAGGTCGCAGGTCAACACGGCGTGGCGACCGGCAACTGCTCATTCTGCGCGCGCTTACTTAGCGACAAGCGGTCGCGCTTTGTTGGCTACGGCCCAACCTGCGCCGACAAGTTTGGCTTGCCCTGGGGCGAGGTTGCAGAGGATGTGCAGCCTGCGGCTGCGCGCCCTGCCGTGTGGCAAGACTGCGAGGCATGCGATGAGCATGATCAGGAAGTCGATTGCCCTGCATGCCATGGCGACACCATGGTGGGGGGCGAATGATGCCTCCACCAATCAAGGGCGGTCAAGGCCGAGAACCGGAAGACGTGATCGATAGCAGCATCGCAATCGGGGTGGTGATCGTGTCACTCGTTTTGTGGGCCATCATTTTGTGGGCTATTTATTATTAGCCCTCTTTTGCTACGTCGGCAGAGGATTAGGCGACTCTGTCGGCGTGGCGTTTTCGTTTGTTTAGAACTGATATGTTCGATCTACAATCAATCAAGAGAAGCACACAGCTTCCACCGCGCGTCGTAATCTACGGCGTGCCGGGTATCGGCAAGACAACCTTTGCCGCCAAGATGCCTGCCCCTATTTTCTTACCTGTCGAAGACGGGCTAGGCCAACTGGAGGTAGACACCTTCCCACGGCCTACCAGCTACGGCGAAGTGTTGCGCGCGATCACTACTCTTCTGGAGGAGGATCACAACTACAAGACCTTGGTGATCGACAGCCTCGATAAGCTTGAGCCAATGATCTGGGATCACGTTTGCGAGAACGTGTCGAGTGATCGTGGAGCCAAGGTAGAGCGCATCGAGCAATACGGATACGGCAAGGGCTACACTCACGCATTGAGCGAGTGGCGGCGAATGCTGCGCGGCCTGGACCTGTTGCGCGAAAATGGCGTTGGCATTGCGTGCATCGCGCATAGCACTGTCGTGCGGTTTGAATCGCCTGACACCGACGCATACGAGCGTTACCAGTTGCGTTTGCACAAGGGTGCCGATGCAACGATCTGCGACTGGGCCGACGCGGTCCTGTTCGCCAACTACAAGGTGGCAGTAGTCGAGTCAGCCACCGGCAAGAAGCGTGGCATAGGCAAAGGCGAGCGCATGCTGCACACGCAAGAGAGGCCCGCTTTTCGGGCCAAGAATCGGTATTCGATGCCGGACCAAATCTCAATGGATTGGGATGAGGTCGCTACTTTTATCTGCTAACCAATAGGAAGAATCACGATGGGTAACCTTAATTTTGACGCGAGCGAAGTAGCTCCGATGTCCGACAGTTTTGAGCCGCTCCCCGCTGGTTGGTATCAGATGCGCGTCATTGGCGCAGAGATGTATACCGGTCAGTCGGCTGATGCCGGTGAGATGCTGAAGCTTCAGCTTGAGATCGATGCGGAAGAGCATCTGAAATACAGCGGTCGCCAAGTCTTTTCGTATCTGTGCATCAACCACCAGAAGGCCACGGTTCGCAACATCGCGCGCCGTCAACTATCATCAATTGCACACGCGCTAGGCGTGAAATCGATTGATGACACAAACGAGCTGTTGGGTCAGCCGTTGCTAACAAAGCTAAAGGTGCGTCCGGCAGCCAACGGCTACGACGCATCAAACGATGTGTCTGGGTATGCTGCCGTGGGCAGTAACCAGCCAGCTCCAAAGGCTCCAGCAAAGGAAGAGCCTATTGACGGACCTGCCAAGCGAGCCTGGAAATAGTGGCTAGCATACGGAAGGAAAGATCGGCAGATGTTGCGGAGAGCGTTCACGCGATGTTCCGCGACGGTGACGATGCCAAAAACTGGCGGCGCGACCATCTAGGTGCGTCGATCCTGGGCCATCGCTGCGACCGGTATCTGTGGAACAGCTTCCGTTGGGTTGCTGACCCTAAACATGAAGGCCGACTCCTGCGCCTGTTCGAACGCGGACAGCGCGAGGAAGAGTGGCTCATCGAAGACATGGAGAATACCGGCGAGTGGAAGGTCCAGTCAAGGGCCGAGGATGGCGAGCAGATCCGCGTCAGGGAGGGCCACATCGGTGGCTCGCTCGACGGCATAGTGAGCGGCTTGCCTGAATCGCCAGACGAAGACCATGTCTTGGAGATCAAGACCAGCAACCTCAAGCAGTGGGAGAAGCTCCGCGACAAGGGGGTCAGGTCATCCAAGCCGATCCACTACGTGCAGATGCAAATCTACATGAACAAGATGGGCCTCGCTCACGCGCTCTACGTTTGCGTGTGCAAGGACAACGACGAGATCTACTCAGAACGCGTGCCATACTCTGAGAAGACAGCAGAGAAGCACCTGGAGCGCGCTAGGGCTGCTGTGGCTGCTGGCTCACCTCCTGAGAAGATGGATGCGGCAGCTTCACCATGCGTGTTGGTGAGCCGGGAAGGCAAGCGTTGGCCGTGCCAGTATTTCGAGGTCTGCCACGGCAAGCAAATGCCAGAGCGGAACTGCCGGACCTGCATCTGCTCTACGCCAGAAACGACCGATGAAGGCGACCCGATTTGGACATGCGGACTAGATACCGAGTCTCCGTTTCAGATATCTGCTGAGAAGCAGCGGGAAGGGTGTTACTCCCAAGTCACCATTCCCACCGCAGTCAACGCGGACATTTCTTACGTGAGCTTGGAAAAGCGGATTGTCACATACCAGTTTGCTGATGGCGAACAGGTGACACAAAGGTAAGATGGTTTCATGAGGAACAATCAAACATTGGCCGACCTAATCGCGTCTAGCGGTATGAGCCTAAACAGCGCGGCGAAAGCTGCGCGGGTAGGCCGGACCAGCATTTGGCGGTGGTGTCGAGGACACTCATCGCCGAGATACGCTCAAGCGTCGGCTTTAGCCACGGCAATCAACGCTACGGTTGACGACGTGCTTCAAGCTATCCACGCCAGCCAGCTTGCCGAAGCCACAGGCGAACCCCAGCAAGGATCCGCTCCCGCCGTGGCGTAGGCGAGATCGATATCAGGACCTCCCGAAGATCGATCATCAGGTCGATTGCGTCTTCGATCAAAGGATCGGAGATCGGCTCTGCCGATATCGAGCGTGGCCTGCGAGTCGTTTTAGGGTATTTCCTTGGCGGCTTGCGGATCGCCTGTTGAAGGTTCATCCCTTGTGCAAGCCGTGACTCAACCGTTCTGCGGTCGATGTTCATTTCCCTGCATAGCTCGGCAAGAGATATCTCGCGGCCATTAAGGATCACCTTCCGCATAGAAATGTGTCGCCAAGAAGGAGAAGCACCGCGAAGGGAGAGAGGGTCGCGGGATGCGTCATTGGCCTCATCACTCCTTGACGACACATCTGGAACATACCTTAGCGAACCCCAGTGAACAAGCCGCTCGCGTCAAAAGCGTCTTCTCCAGGTTCAAGATCTTCCGCTAATCCAAACCCTCGGCGGATTCGCTTAGAAGCCGTAGATGCAGCAGCTCCACCAGCTCCTGTTATGATCATCAAGACTTCGCCAAAGTCGAGAATGCTTTCGCTAGAGAATGGCTTTTCACCAGACACAACTTGCTGGCCTTCACGCAAGGCTCGCGCAATAAGCGAAAGAGTCGGGGCTTCAGGCATCTTAGTTTCATAGCCCTTCCTAAAGACGGTCTTCGATTCATCGAAGTAAGAGATGAGGTTGGCTGCGACTGTTGACGATATTGCGCCTGGGAAACCAAACATTCTCAAAGGAGCAATCGATGAACGAATAGCTACTCGGATTGTTGTTTGGCCTAGCCCGCGCTTGGCCTCTTCCTCCTCGTCTTCTGGCTCAGTTGAAAGACGCTCTAGTGCTTCCTCGATCATCTCTCCAATAACCATGGTGGCGAACCATGTCATGATTACAGGAGCGGCTGCGGCAGCTCGCGATTTGTCTGATCGCTTTGTAGTGAAGTCTGCGCGAAGCGAACCCATCATGATGAACCAAGACATGAACTGAGTGAACATCTTGATGGTCGCCGAACCCTTCTCACCTGATGCAAGCGAGATAGCCATGGTGTCGCCTTGCGTTTGACGCACCGCAGCGTCCCCAGCAAGAGCTGCTTGCTCTTCGCTTACTCCAGCATCAAGCTCTTGCTTGTAAGCACCAAGCCACACTAAGCGGTCAATAGGCTTTTGCGTGATCTCTTGCATCCAGTAAGTGTTTCGGGACAACCAAGCCGAAGCTTTTTGGCCGCCTCGCATAATCATGTTTTGGTTAGCAACCAAGTCATTGATTCGATCCTTTACCGCATACAGATCAGCCTCAAGAATCTGGCTGTCATTGCTGTGCCGCAGCTTCATGTAGCGGCTCTTCTTGTAGATCTCTTCCTTAGTTCCTCTGATGTCTGAGATGTAGCTTCCAAAAGCAAGCAGCATGTGAGCTGGGCCAACTCGGGCTAACGCCAACGGAATGCCACTGATGTTTTGAAGGCTGTTTTTGACGTTGGCAAACATCGCAGCCGTGCCAGCAGACCGACGCATGTGCGAAGCGATTTCGTCTAGCCCCATTGGGTCTTTAGACTTTGCCGATGACGATTGTGTCCCGACAGTCTCAAGCCAGCCGTCAAGGAACTCCTTGTATATCATCGGCTTCATTCGCTCTAACTGTTCTTTGACTCGCTTGTTGCCTGTGAACAATTGAATCCGAGCAAGGGCCGGTCCCATGTGATTGAAGACAAGGTGATCGTGGAAGTGCTGTTGTTGACGGAACAAATTGAGATCAAGAGCGCGGCTTGCAGTCTTAGTTCTCTGCTTCGTCATGTTGGACTGAACTGTCGGCAGTGCCGCAGACCAACTACCCTTTTGATCAACCTCCTGTTGTGCTGCAAGAGTGTTACCGACCGTTGAAGTATCAGCCGCTGCTGGCGCATACCAACCGTCAATGGTGCCCCAAGAAGTTTCGACCTTGCTGGTTTTGACGATCTCTAATGAATATCCCTCGATGGCAAAGAAAGCCTTCTTGGTTTGCGGAAGCATCTTTTTGTAGATGGCTCCCATGTCGGAAACTATCTTCCAGTCTTCTTCGGTGATCGTTCCGTCTTTTTCCCATGCGCGGATCTGCCGAGTCAACGTGTCATCGTCCCATCGCCATCCATCCACTAGTCGCTGGCGGTTAGATGCATTTCCTACATGCAGAAGCATTCCAAGGATGTCTGACTTGCCGTTCTTGAAGACAAACTTTTTGCCGGTCTTAGTGTCTTCCAGGAAACTCAGAATAGGCTCGGCAAGCTTCGAGTTTTTCTTTATCTGCTCTGACAGTGGTTTGATGGCCTCTTCAAACAAAGTCAAGATCTCGGACTCTTGCAGGTTGAGTTCAATCGCAGCCTTCATTGCTGGGTTCCAGATGTTCTGAGTCAGGATGCCTGCCTTCCCTCCGTCAAGAGCGCGAATCAAAGCTTCCAGCCGTTGCCACCTAGAGTTTTGAGTGCCAAGCCAACCACGCTCTCGCGGTTCGACAGTGACTTCGTCAATGCCAAGTTCTTCTGCTCGCTGCTCCAGCTTCTTAATCAAGTCATCTAGAGCAACCTTTTGGTTGTCTAGGACAAACATCTGTGACTCGCGCCCACGGTTGAGCATGCCTTGCACGGCATTCAAGACCATGCGGGCGTCTTCTACAGTTTGATTGTCAAACTGACCGCCAGCATCTGAGGCAATGCCCTGCATCTCTAAGTAGACAGACTGTATTTCTGCGACTAGAGGATCATACTCAAGCTCATCTTTGTTAGCTGCGACAAGATCATCCCAAGGCTTCGACCCTTCTTCTTGACGAAGCTTCTTGCCCATGTCGATGCCAAACATCCGCAGGATCTCTCGAATAGTTTCAACGGTGGCTCCTCCATAGGCTTTTGCCAACGTCTTGTTTCGAGCTGCGCCCGTGTCTCGCATCCGAGAAGACATCTTGTCTTTACCAGACTCAATAGAAGCCCTGCTTTCGTAAGCCTCGACAGCGAGTGCGCGCTGCTGGATCGAAGCCCTCATCAACGCTTGCTTCCTGTCTGGCTCGCGAGACCGAAGTGCTAACGCATAAGTTCGATCAGCTTCCTTTGCGTATTTCTTTGCTCTGTCGGCAAGGTCTTTTACAGGAACCTTTGAGATGACCTTTAAGGCAACAAACTTGGCTGCACGACGAAGCTCAAGCAAACCTTTTGGACCACCCTTAAGGTCTCGATCTTTCTGTAACTCAGCGCGTGCATGTGACTCATAAAAGCGGAACATCGCTTCAGTGTTGACAGCTTCGCGAACAGCGTCAGCCATAGCTTCAGAAGTGTTGAACTCGCTGTATTCAGCCTTCATTCGAGAGTCGGCAAGAGACTGCACCTCTTCGTCAAGAGGTGATGCGATGCTTAGTTCGTCAAGCATTTCATCAATTGAGTCATAGCCAAACATCAAGATTGCCATCTCTGGCGAGACTCGGTCAGCCCCTTCGCCAAAGTCTGACTTGCGACGATCACCAGGGAGAACCCTGGCGTCATCAGTAACCAAGTATTGCTTTTGCTTCTTCTTCTTCTCGTCCTGACTAACCAGCACTGGGCCTTCTTCTTCAGTCGAATCAACGCCTAGCACTTCGCCGGTCTTAAGCCAATGCTGAAAGCGCGCAACGCGCTCACGAATCAACAGCTGGTTGCGTTCGTCTTCCTCAACAGCTTTGCGGATCTTCCTAGACTTGGACTGCATCTTCTTTAACTCGCGGCTTTCAAACCGGCGCAGATACTCCAAGTCTTTCATTAAGCGGACACGCAAGACTTCTTTGGCCGTGCCCTTTGCGTCATCAAACAAGTCTCCAAGAAGCTCGATCTGCTCTTTAGGGATCTGCCCAGACGCTAGCAAAGTATCAGTAGTGACACTGCCAAACATGGGTGTTGTCAAAAGCTCAAGAACAGCTCCGATTGCCTTCTGCCTCATCGCAAGCTCGATCTCTTCTTCGCTTGCAGATAGACGGTCTAAGACTGCAACTACTTCAGGGGTAAGCGCAGGAAGGTTCTCGCCATTGGGGTGCGCTTCACTTCGCGTTTCCTCTCTGTAGGAGACGTTTAGGCGGTTCTTGATACCGTCTGGGCCACCATAGATTTGCGCCATCCAACCAGCGATACGACGAAACACATTTCGCATCCCTACGTTGGGAGCTTTGTTGTGATAGAGGTATAGCTCGAACGAGTAAGCAAACGCTTCGTGCGCTTTTCGGCGGTTGTTGATGTCTTGCTTAGTCGTGGCGAATGGGCGGGCGTAATCATCAAGCGACTTATAGCCAGCCCACAAAGCAATCGCGGTCAAGTCCGCAATGTTCTTCTTTGTAGCGCGCCCTTCGCGGTAAGCCTGGGTCATCACCTCGAAGTGGAAGTGAGCAAACTCGTGGAAGAAGGTCGAGATATTGTGCCTCTTAAAGAGGATGACCTCCATCGTCTTGGAGTTAAACTGACCAAGAACGCTGCCCTCCCCTGCGGCGCGCAGGTTGGTGTCGGCCTCGGACGATTTCTTAGCAACTTGTCGGGCAGCTTTGCTCTGCGTATTTACAGCAGCACCATAGGTTTTGGACTTAACGCCTTCCGTCCCCTGGTAAAGCTCCGCGTGATCTGGATCGAAAACCATAAACACAACATCTGGCTCGCCGTTGTTGTATTTACCAAAAGTCTTTTTGCTCCAGTTACCTGGGGCTTCGTTGTCATCCCACTTGACTCGCGAGACAACTTTTAGACCGTGAGCTGCGTAAAGGTGCGGCAGGATGGTGTCGAATGCGTCAGCCTTAGTGCCGCCAGCAGCAATCGCTGCTTCAACCATCGACCGCCCTCCTCCTTCGGTTGAAAAGCCTGAAACGATGTCGCCATCAGATTTAATGGCAACGCCAGTCTTGCCACTCTTTGAGAGCAGCATTCGCATACCCTGATATTCTTCGGCAGAGTAGACAAAAACAGCCGCGCCAAACTTGTTGCCTACTTTGCTTGCTTCAATTGCAGCTACAAAGCGCGCAGCGTTTTCTGGCGTAGACGCTAATTCAGTTAGCTCAATAGCCGGGGTGTCTGCTTGTTTAAGCTTTCGCTTGAGACCCTTGCCCGCCTTCCAGACTAGAACCCCATCATCTCCGCGTCTTTTGCTAGCTGTGCTGCTGTAACTCCAAACCGGGTCGCCGCTACCTCTAGAGGCTCGGGAGTTAAGGATTGCGAGTCCTCCTCTGAAGATCCGCTGCTGGCTTGGAGTAAACTTTTGACCTTGTCCTTGCTGGGCGTTGACACCTGTGCCTTGCCCACTTCCTGGTCGTGCCGTTCCTGAGCGTCCATTCTTTTCCTTGTTTAGTGCGCGAGTAATGCGGGATTGATTGACACCCTTCGACCTTGCCAATGCCGAAGCGGCGTTAGCGTAGTCAGGAGCGTCTTCGTCTTCATACCCATCAGTATTGCCGTCTGACAAGTCGTCTTTTGCAGACTCGTAAAGACGTTTTTCAGCATACCACAAAACGGCTTGTAGGTCAGCCATTGACAGATCTTGCAAAGCAGGGTCTTTTCGGACTTCCGCAAGAATCCCGCTAAAAACATCGCGAATCTGGTTTCGTTCTGTCGGCCCCTCTGGGTCTTCCTTCTGCCGATCGAGATACCCCCACAAGCTGTTTCCAGCCTTTCGGGATTCCTCGCCCGTCGCCGTCTTGTTCATTTGCTGGCGGTTAGCTGGCTTCTCAGAAGCTTTCTTAATCACCACTGCAAGCTCTTCGGCGGTCAGTTCGATCACATCTTTCTTAGCTATCTTGCTAAGTGTCGCGAGGTCTTCGGCAGTCATTGCTGCGCGAGCTGCATTCATGCGAGCGACCGCACGAGCGGTCTGCTCGGGCTGCGACTTCAGTAGCGTGCCGGTCCAGCGACCCCACGTTCGGATCAGCCACCGGTCCATGGTCAGCGCGTCAAACATCCCGTAAAGGTTCGAGAAGAACCCGTTGCCAATCTTTGGTCCGATGATTGCGGCCCCACGGATCTGCGTGGAAGCATGCTCACCTGTCTTTAACGACTCGTCAATTCTGGTGACATCACCCGCCGACATTTCAGTCAACATAAAGCTCCGCAGGTTCTCGATGCCCCACGACTTGACCAGCCTGTTGAACAGCCCAAACGACTTGTTCATCGCCTTCTGCGAAGTTCCAGCCTTCACGTTTGTTGGCATCACGCCGTTGATTTTGAAGTCTTTGTAGACAGACTCTGCCAACTTAAAGTTAAGCGTAACCTCTAAACCATTTGATGTGACCGCAAGCGCAAAGACAAACGCAAAGCGTGCGTTGGGATCCTTCGCTACCTCGGGGTGAATGAGAGATACAATTGCTAGGGCTTGCCGTGTTTTTAAGTCATACCAGCCGACCGCGTTTGGGTTCTGTTTAAGAGCGTCAATCGCATCGCGCACGCCAACGCGCACGAGGTATTTCCGGGTCTCTTCATCTATCTGCGAAAGGTCAACACCTTCAGCCTCGGCTGCCGCCAACACAGACTCCTGTATCGCAACTTTTAGGTCTCGAACAAGCCTCCATTTTTCTCGCCCAGAAATCTTACTTGCTCCTTCTAGGGAAGACACTTCGTCAACCGCTTCAGAAACAGGCTTTGCTTCATCACCCTCAAGCTGCCGCATCATCCCGTCTTCGTCTGCGCTGAAGTTGCCTTCGTTGTTGGTGGACTTGATCTGGTTGGAGTCAAAGGCGACGTATGTAACATCGTCAATGATGCTTCGCATTGGCCCCGCAGGCGGTAGACTGCCTTGGATTACGCCGTCATGCCCTCGCTTTTTAAGCTCTTCTTGCAGTCGTTTACCTATGCCGCGTTCTGTCTCTTTGAAGTTTCCAAACTTATCTAAAAACGATTTGGGAAGGGTCTGTAGGTTTTCGTAATTGAAGATAAACGGATTGCGTAAACTCAAAAACGCTGGGTAAACCTGACCTCCTTGTTGGACGCTAAACTCGCCGTTGATCGCAGCACCACCTAGGGTGTAGTTGTTTGCGGTTTCTGGGCGCGAACCGAAGTAAAATCCTTCTCCGTATATTTGGCGACTGGACCGGGCGAAAGTATCGAAAGCTCTTGATGACCCGTGGTAAACCACCAGCGGCTTACCTTCCGGGTCCACGACCTTGCTATCCCCGAACCAGCGAACGAAGTTCTCGGAGGCTAGCTTGCCGTTGGGTGCGACGCGATCTCCGAACTGCTCCTTGGCCCAGGCTACGACCTCTGGACGGTAGTCTGCTTCCACGAAGGTGTAGTCAGCGTCTTGCTCAAAGTCGAGTGCCTGCATCTCCGCGACGTGGTTAAGCAGATCGCTCACTTGGTCGGCAGCTACGCCCTGATTCCCGATAGCTCCTCTTGCATTCTTTAGCTTGGCAATAGGCATTGTTGTCCGCTTGCCGTCCAAGACAACGGGAACAGTTGTTTCACCAATCTGATCCAGCAAGAACGCTCGATGATGCCCATCTCTAAGGTGAAAAGTTCCGTCTGGGAGACTGTTGACCTCTATTGGGTTTTGCTCAACAAACGACTTTAGATTCGACTGTGCGCTTGGATCAGAAGTTAAGGCATCAACGCTCTCCCTCATTGTGGGGGTTCGAGCCGCCTCTTGGCTCCGTAACCTTTCATCTGACGCAGCCTCGGCCATCTGTTGCTGAGTAGCTGCTTTGTATCTTGCGTATTCGACCTGCGACACATCTACGCCATTTTCAACGGCCTGCACATAGACGTAGTTCCTGACCCATGCCGCAAAAGATTTGATTTTCGCCCGTTGCTCTCGGGTGACTTTTTTACCGCTCAAGGTTTCGTCTGCCTCGATTAGCTGCGCCTCCATGCCCTCTTCGACAGCGTCGAGGTAAGTGTCTCGCATCTTTTCATCGACACCTTCCTTCTTAAGTTTCTCGCTATGTTCCTTAGCTAGCTTGTTGAACTCTTTTGCTTTCTCATTCGCCTCATTAACTGACATTGCCTCTGGATCATTGGCTCGAACGATGTTGAGTATCTCAGGGAGAATCTCGTAATCGTTAAGCTTGTTAGCCAAGTCTGCGGGCTTGATCTCGATGCTTGGAGCCACATCTTCATCAAGCTCCATTTGCGCTTTCACACCCGGCAAAATCTTGTCGAACTCTTCTATTGTGACCCCAGCTTTTTCTAGCACCTCCATCAAGTCAGCTCGATTAACAAACATGGTCTCAAGAGACTTGCCTTTTAGAATCGACTCAATGAATTGAGACAGAGCCGTTGAGTTGTTTTGAGACAACATGGTGCCGTCGCGCAACGTCGCTAGCTCTCTAATTGACTCAACTGTTCTTTTTGCTGCCGCGACTCGTTTGCGATCAGTCGCATACCGCAACACCGGGCCTGGAAGAGCAGGCAGCCAAGCGGCCATCGCAGTGTGGCCTGCGGTAGCCATCACTAAGTCCCACAGGTCTCCCGCATAGTTCTCGTCGCTAAGAGTTCTTTCAAGCGGAAACAGGCGGCCTACTTCAGGAAGAAATCGGTCAGCTTGATCAGCCGTCAAAGTCTGGTCTTCGTTGACAAGCTTGCCGGTGTAACGCTCATACACATCGGCAGACACTGTGATAGATCCGTTATCGTTAGTCGTGATCGTGCCGCCCCCCGGCAAATTGAACACGCCGGGTTCTTTTCCAATTTTCTCCCGCAGCTCCTCAGTCGCGTCCATGCCGATTGACTGAACAATTGCGGTCTCTGACTCTTGACCCATCTCCTCACCAATTTCGCTGCCATATCCTGCTACGTACCCTTTGGCAGCTCGCACAAGTGACCTTCTTGCCCAAGACTTTGTAAGCTTTTTAGAAACTAGCCGACGAACAAAGTTCTTGCCGATCTCGGCAAACTGCTTGCCTGGGATCAGCCCACCCGCGACCTCAATTACCCCGTTGACCGCAGCCACTTCCATCATTAGTGACTGAGCGATATGGCGGTCCATCCCGGCCTGCGTGTAATCGCGAAAAGCATTGCCGCCTTCTGTAATGCCTGTCTGGTATCCTCCGGCTGCCGCGCCAGCAATCGTGCCTCCCCAGATTGCTGCTGGCCCCATACCGCCTGTTGCAAAGCCAATAACGGTTGTTGCCGCAACACCCGCTGCAAACGAGGTTGGCGATGTCTCATACATCTGCCCAAGCATCCTGGCAGGCGCAACTAGCCACTCTTGAGATTGAGGTATTGCTTCGAGATACCTCTCAACCAACATCACCCTGTTCTCTACAACCTTGTAGTCAGACGTTCCCGGCTCAAGGTTTGAAAGTTCCCAACTAAGCCTTCCCCGCTCATGCTCTAGCCCGCCTGCGTCCCACTGCCTGCTCCAGGTCTCGATCTCTTTTAGGCTGTCCAGGTCTTTGTAAGCCATTGCCGCAAAGTCTGGATTTGTCATCCACGCGCTCAGAATAGGGCTTTTATCAACAAGATCCTGATTTCGGATTTCAGCAAGGGCCATGACTTGCCGAGCCTTGCCGATGTTTTCGCTAATGCTTTTTCGATCCATGCCAGTGCCGACATGGAGTCGCTCTACGTCAGCGGCAACAGCAGGATCTATTTGAACCGCTCTACGCACTGATTGCATAAGTGCGTCATGATTCAGTGCGCGCTGTTTATTGAAAAACTCAATCGTTTCAGGAGAGTTGTCCGAGTCTTCTTTTGGCGTAGAAGACTTGTTTTGCAGAGGCTTAAAATACTCGCTCGCGAAACGCATGTCTGAGCGAAACCTTGCAGACTCTGAGGGGCTTAAAATCCCTCTGGGCGATAGTGGCCCGACTTCTTGGCCGCTCATTATTTATCCCCTAAGTTTTTAAGCCATTTCCTAAACTTCAGTTCGTCAAGACCCTTGCTTTCTATACCCCTGGAAGACAGAGCAAATTGTTCACCAGCAGTCATTAAACTTTGACCTAAAGCAGACCACCAGTGACCAGAGGAAAGTGGCGACTCAGTAGCTAGTGCCTGAATATCTTGACGAGTTCTGAGGTTGTAGTTTTTTCTTAGCTCATTCATCAAAGTGTTAACTTGGCCGGAATCACGCCAAGTCGCGGTATCCAGCAAACGTAATTGATCTTGATCAACGGTGGCCTTGATCCTCACTTGATCATCGCGGATCTTTTCTTCCAGCTTTAACAACCCTTGATACAGACCAGCAGACACATCATCTAAGACCTCTGGAGAGTGGATCCTTTTTTGATAACTAAAAGCGGAAGCGTATCTGCCCAAGTCAGACCTTAACTGCTCTAGCTTTTTAGGATCACTTCCAGCTTCTCTTACAAGGTAAGCATCAGCATTATCTAAAGCCTCTCCCGTAATTCTCTCCTCGCCCACCGAAGGCCGGAGAGATTCCACAACTATTGGATCCCAGTTTTGATCGGGGTCTACGAAGTTATTTAGAAGTTTCATATCAGCCCCCGCACGCTTGATGTCTTTTTGAAACTTGAAGAAGTCATCTTCAGTCTCGTGTCTCCTCAAGCTGAAATCGATTGGGCTAAAACTTAGGATGTCTTCTTGCTGTTGAAGAAGTTTGTAAGACATGACATCTCTGTTTGACCCCTCTTTTTTTTCAGAAGCGTCAAGCTTGTTGTTAACAGACTTTTGAAACGCTTTTAAGAAGCCCTCTCCATACTGGCCGATTGGAATAAGTTTTCCGTCAACTTCAATCGCTATTCTGCCTTCGTCAAAGTTTGACATCCTAAGATTTGAAGAAAGCGCGAAAGCAGGGATTGGGACATCGCCCTCGTCCATTTCGCCGTTCGATGTAAGGTCAAAGAAGTATGGCGATGAGCTTATTTCTTTTGAGATAATCTCGCTCATTTGAACCATGTTTAACCCTGCTATTTTGTCGTCATTTGCGAAGTGTCTTCTTAGAAACAAAACGCCTCTTCTCATTACATGGGGAGCAATCTCTGCACCCCTAATAAGACCGCCAGAAGATTTGTCGCTTTCGATTTTGCCAAAAATGTTTGTTTGGTCTGGGCTTGGTTGTAACGCTTCTTTTATCGCGTTTTTGGCTGCAACGTCAAACTGGGGATCACTGAGCGTAAAAGAGTTAATGGATGCTCTGTAGACATCTAGCACTTCATCTACGGCAGACAACTCATCGCCTTCTTTGCCTAGGGGGAAGAAGTACGTTTGTATTGCATACTCTACTTCTTGCTGGCTAAGTTCTCTCCAAGGCTTGTTCTTACTTTCTGGACTTAGACCTTTTCTTAGTTCTGGATGCTCTTCAAAAATAGAAAAGAGTCTTCTGTGGTCTCTAAGAACTGACCCATGCTCCACCGACAGTTTTCTTTTTCTTACCGAAGCAACTGTTCTTTCTAGGTAGTGATTTCGGGAGTCAAACAGGCTCTTTGGGGCATCGCCAGCAGGCGATAATGATGCAAGTGCCCCCGCGACGGCTTTGTCATTGGCCGCTGCCTGCCTGCCTACCACTTTGTTAAAAGCTATTGGGTTTTGGGCAAGGGCTTGCTGCAACTCAGGTGGCAAATCATCAAGCTTAAGCGCATTAGGATGATTGGCAGTAATTTCTGCAATTAGTTGGTTGGCTTGATCTGCTTGCCTTGCAACAAGGTCTCCTCCTTCATTGTTAAGATGCTGGCGAGCCGGGTTGTAGACAGAGGCTGTGATTTCTCCTGATCGGAACAGTCTTTCGAGACTTTGTCCAGCACGGTCTATTTGCTCAGAAGCTAAGTGGCTGCTTGACCCTGGAGGGTCTAAGTTGCCAACGCCTGCTTTGTCAAGAACATCAAAAGTTAGACTCAACGCTTTGTTGTTGTCATCCGTTGCCTTCTGCTGAGTAGCGGCCCTTTTAATTTGACCCATCAGAGTGCCCTTCTTCTTAGGGTTGATTTCTGTTGCTGGAATTGACTCCATCAACTGTTTCGCCTTCTTAAACATCGGCGGGTCTTGAGCAAGCAAGGTGCTGACAACCTTGTCGTAGAAATCGGTCTTCTTGTCTCGAATGAAAGCTTCGCGAAGTTTTGGGGATCCCGATTCACCAAACCTTTGATCGGCCTCATCATCATAGTTAGAAAAAGCCGAGTCGCGTTGAACCTCGAAGTTGGTGCGCGGCGGCTTCTTCGGGTCTTGGCTGTTTGCTGCATTCTCAGCGTGTTGAGCTGAGATAGACATTCCCGTGTCTATGTTTGGATCATCACTTGGCATCTCATCCGCAGCTGCCAAAGCCAAGGGGTCGCCTTCTGGTTGGGCAGCCGCAACAGAAGCCGCTACCGCAGCGTTGTCACCAGACGCAACAATAACTGCCAACTCTTGAGCCTGTTGAGCTTTCAACTCCTGAGTCAAAGACCATTGCTTATAGCCTAACAGCGATTGTTGTGCTGGGCCTTTCAGCATGCCGCGAGCTTGTTCACTCGATGCCCCAGTTACCGTGTCATCGATGAACTTCTTGACCTTGCCTCGATACGCTTCGCTTTGGCTAAGTTGATCTGAAGGAGACAGCTTTGAATGCTCGATTTGCTGATTGATAATGTATTCAGATATCTTGAGGTGATCTGTCTTAGCATTGATGTAGTCGCGCTCAGAGCGGATCTTGGCACCAATGCGAACCATCGAATCGCCCACCGCCGACATCGTCTGAGCTGCTTGCTGATTCTGCTGAAGCAGTGCGGTGGACATCTGGGTCTGCGGCCCCGACAAAGGGCGGGCATTTGGCATGCCGACCTGACGCGCCATGTTAGGTAGTGGAACTTGTGGCATTGTTATTGTGGTCCTTTAGTGCCGGTGCCGCTGTAGTTGCTCTGTGTCCGGCTAAAAGTAGACATCACTTGACCGGCACCGCCGAGCAACGATGTGAAGCCCGCCATGCCTTTTGCTGTTCCTCCATAGGAAGACTTCAAAGCTCTGGCCGCCGCAGCTTGGCCGCCAAGCAAAGCTTGTTGCCCTTGCCCCGTGCCTATGTCCGACCGAATAGCAGCAACCTTGTTGGCCGTGCTTTTCCTGACAGTGGTAAGGGCGGTGTCTTTTGCCCACTCCATAGATGCAGACATCTCTTTGCGACTTCCCACTCCCGCCTGGGTGCCTGACGCGCCTCCCCTTGCGTCAGAGGATCCAATTGCCTGTCTATACTTAAGCCCCACTTCTCCAGCCTCTTCTTGGCCGGATTGCTTCATCTCCCGCGAAGCAATTTCTTTCAAGCTATTCGCCCTGCCCATCTGCCCCATCTCAAAAGTCAGCCTCGACTCTTGAGCCGCAGCCTGATACTTCATCGCGTCAACTGCGTAAAAGGCATTTATTACACTGGATGCAGCTCCAGCAATAGATAGGCCAATACCGATGCTTTCAGCCCCTGTTAGTTCTGACCCACTCATCTTGCCGCCGGTGAACCAACCGCTTAAACCTTCTCCTGCCATATCTATCCTCCTGATGCGACCTCGATGGTCAACCCTGCAATTGTAAGTGGAAGCGGATTGCTTTGCTGAATGACAATCTGCCCTTCATCATTCCATGACGAAGGCAAAGTAACTTCTACGAAGTCTGACAAAAGCGACCCTGCCGCAGGCGTGAGCGAAGACCTCATATTGCTAGTGGTTGGACCGGCTTCAAACGCTGCGCTCTCAAACAACCTAGCCCACACTCGCGTGATGTTCTTGGTTCGACCTGTGCCAAACGCATCTACGCCAAGCATGGTCATTGGAAGAGTCTTGATCTGAGATGTCATCGGCAAGCCAACATGGACTTTAGCAGCAGCCTTAGACAATGTCAGGACACCGCTGCTTACGGTGCCCGTTCCAGGCAAGCCATCAGCAAGGTAGGCTACTGACTTGCCCTCAAGGTGATTCAGCCCCTTGATGGTCGTTGTGGCTGCTCCCGTGTAGGTCACGCCACTGTCTACGAAGTAGGCATCGCTGATGCTCTCAGTCCCTCCTCGGTAAGTGTCATCGAGACGCTCCACGTAGCGGTTGCTGCCTCGCTTCACTATCACATAAACAACATCCTCGTCGCCTTCCGGCACCGACACAACAGACTCAAACGTGCCGTCTGTCGTTGTGTGCTGATGCCATGCCCCAACCTTCTCCTCCGGCACGTAGGTCAAGCCAAGCAGCTTGCCCGAACTGGAGACACACCACACGATTGGAAGCGGCGACTTTTGGTAGGCCATGTCCTTGATCGTGTTGCTGTCAAACAAGTGAGATGCTCGGATGCTAAGGTCTCCGGTCATGTAGCCCAGGACAGAAGCGTTGTAGCCCATCTCGCGAACGTGACCACCGCGAGACGCTGAGAACACCACCGTGTTGTTGACTAGGGCTGGGGGAGCGAAGTTAGCCCCGACAAAGCTTTGCGGCCTGACCGACACCGATGACGGCGTGAGGATATCGTCATTGGCCGGTGTGACTTGATACTCGGTCGAATCGCTCAACAGCATTAGCTGCGCGAGCGGGATGATGTGCCTCACCCTGCTCTGCTCGCGGGCGGCGATGCGGAAGTAGATCCGGTCGGAGTCAATTGTGGGAATCGAGTAAGACATGTCTGCCTCGGTCCCGCTTGCAGACATGAACACGTCTTGAGGCAACATCTTGCTGCCTCCAAAGATTCTTCGCCCTTCGTAGTATGAGGTTGCCCCTGGGAAGGCTCCAGAGACCGCTGTGTGGACTCCAGTGTCTGTGCCTGTGATATCTACCGGATCCTGAGACTCGCCAGTCAAGGCGACCTGGAACGTGTCCTTGGCTGCGTTGATGACGTAGTAGGTCTGGTTTTCGTTTAGCCCAGGAAGCTCATCCGAGGTGCGGAACAACACAGGCGTGCCGTCAAGCATCCCGTGGTCAACCCACGTCACGTAATTGCCATCGTCACTAAGCGTGACGGCAGCCGTTTTACGCATGGAGTTATCAGCTATTGGTGGGGCAACAGCCAAGTCCGGGCCGATGTTGTCATCCTTGAACGTGACCTCATCAGTCTCGCCAATAAAGCCGTAGAGGCCACTGATCTTTTTGTAGATGCGATACCGAGTCGCGCCTACTGAGGATGCCCACCCAACCTTGTTAAACGAGCCAGGGACATACAAGTTGTTCTCGACCTTGATCGACTCACTTGCCTCGGACTCCTCGTTGTTCACATCAATCGAAGTAACTACATACTCTTGCTCGATGTCTTCACCCAGGCTAGCAATGCGGACCTTAGCGTCTGGGTTGACGTTGTACATTGTCCCCCCCGCAACACCCGTTGGGTGAGAAGTTGAGTTTTGGTAGCTAAACCAGCTAGGTATTGACTGAGTCCCCCCACTAGTGTTGGCTTCCGCAGCCACCACATTAGAACCGCCCTGGTCTGGCGTAAGAATGCGGCTCCTAGCAGGCGGGCCGCCATCAGTTGCTCTGACATCTACTTTGTAAACAGGATCGGTTGCGCTGGTACCTCCAAAGATTTTAGCAACCTCAAAATACCCGTTCTGGATTTCAAAAGCTGGAGCAAACGTTTCGTTGTAAAGAGGAACAGAATATGCACTGCACCCACTTAAATAGATTACGTCTCCCACCGTAAAAGGGGGGTCGTTTAGGAAAGGTTGACCGGCTTGTGCCTGAGCGTCATTTGTAAAGCACAGCTCTAAAAGAGGCCCGGTAGTAGTTCCTAGCTCAATAGTAAAATTAGGCGGGGCAACTCCAGCCCCTGATGGGACAGTGCGAACGCCATAGACCTTGGTGTGAAGCCCTTGGTCAATTTCTACTTCTTGCAGGTCAGTAGGAGCTTTGGCGACAGCCTTAAACTCAATGTCTCCTGACTTCCAGTTTGTTGAACTGTAGCGGCGAAGCTCAGTCGCTGGCCGCAGGGTGCTGCACAGCGTTAGGACATCGTTGCTTTGCGTGGTCGATATCTCAGGAAGCTCGGCCTCGGTGTAGTCGTGAGGCACCTCGAAGTAAGTGCCCCCACTAGCTACGTGCCAGCTATTTGGGCTGCCTGTCAAGCCGATGACATCACCGTATGGCGTGGCAGAGACTTGGAAATCGTCCGTGGTCTTGTTGACAACGTAATAGGTGGTGTCGTGAGACAGACCACCCGGCAGCACGCTTGTTATCGCTCCTTGGCTAGTCTTTGCTGGCTTGCTAAAGACCACTGGATCTGAGTCTGATAATCCATGAGAAGGCCACTGCACCTTGTCAGTTGTAGTGTTAAAGGCTGGGCCTGCCTGGAACTGAACGCCGCCCGTAGAAAAGCTAGTAGAAAGAGCGACGTGGGTTCCTCCAACTGCTGAAGCTTCTAATTCAAACGTGTCATCAGTTTTCGCTGCTACATAGTAAGTAGTGCCAAATGTGATGGCTAGGCTCGACCACCCCACGCCTGCGTAACCCTGCGACATGGTGACCGCTTGACCATCTGCGAGTCCATGATCGGTCGCGTTGACCAGAAGAAGCCCTCCTCCTGTGCGGGTTATGGTTGCAGTAAAAGCTGCCCCAGTAGATTTGCCAGGAAGCTCTCGCCAGTATTCAGCCTTGTCGGCAGTCCTGGTTATCGGGACTCTTGTTGCTGACTGATCGTGATCTAGCTTTCTCAGGTTGCCAGACCTGTTAGCTAGCTCTTTCCTGCAATAGTATTGCTTGCCTCGGTATGAAACCAAATCGCCCTGGTCGGCAACCTTGTGGATTCGCATCTCTCCAAAACCAGCAACGTATTGAACTACATTGCCAGCCAACCACTCGCCTTCGCCAGGAGATGTCGCGAGCCTAAATCTTCCAACCGCTGGGATGCCACTTCCGGCACCGGCTGGGCCAGTAGAGTTAGTCAGGTTTGCTACCCAGTAAGACTTCAGCACATCGAAGTGATTCATATCACCGCTGCTAGGATATCCTCTATATGCTTGTGGCATCGCGCAGCACGTTTTGCCGCCCGATGCGGTAGACCCCACGTAGCCTGTCGCCCCAGAATCGTGAGCAGCTCCTCCCCGAACTTCGCTAATGCTAAAGATGGGGTCGCCACCGTGAGTGTCATCATTTTTGATGACGTAATAAGGCTTGCCTGCCACGATGCCGGAAGGAAGCTCGTCGCCAAAGAAGATAACTTGCTGGCCGAGGTAGCTGGGGTTTTTGGAAAGGCCTCCTGTGCTAGGAGTGTTGTTAGTTCCAACCTGCGGCAGAAGTTTGAAGTGGCTCCCGTCGAAGCCGACGTTAGACGTACTCCAAGGCTCCATTGTCATGAAGACTTCGTCTCCAGGCTTTAGAGCATGTCCGTAGTCGTTTGCGGAGTAAGCACTCCACAAGACTCGATAATTGGTGCCGCTGTAGTTGCCGTTGCCGCGCGTGAGGTTTGCCCCGCGAAGCCCTACCTCAAACCCTTTTTCGCTTATCGAAAGGGCCGATCCTCCTGACGCGGCTGTTTGCTTAAGGGTAATTGTGTTCGAGTCTACAACTGTGTTCACGATTAGCGTCTGCCCGTTTGTTATGGCGGGGCTGCAAATCGGAATGCTTGTCGCTTGTATTTGAACAATATCACCTACAGACAACCCGTGACTAGCTAGCGTGAACTGACCTACAAGACCATTTACACATTCGACTTGGACTAAGTCTATAGGCGAAAAGATGACGCTCTTGTAAAACGCATCCAAGCCGCTGTAGAGAAGCGTTCCCCCCTTAGAGTGGAATCGAAAATAGCCACTGTCGAGACCGCCAATTGTGTCGCGGCCAGCCTCAACCACTAGCGAGTCTGACTGGCTAAACACAAACGGATACAAGTGTGACGCACCGCTGCTTCTTGTTTGCCTGACTAACTTGGTGCCAGAACGGCGCGCGGCTGACCCCGTTGGGCGCGGCACCATATTCAAAAGCGTTTCGGCTCCAGCCTGGAACTGGAGATCATCCATTCGCCCAAACATTTCCGGCGACATCTCACCGCCAGCAAAAGAACGAGTGAGGCTTTTAGTCTGTCTTGTCATCGATGGGCAATGTGATTTGGGATGAATCCAAACGGCCTGTCGCTGTCAGTTGGTCGCTGCTGGTTTGCATCGCTTGAAGATGCTTGACGAATAGCTCCAGCGGTTTTCTGAAGAAGTCTTGCTGACACCTTCTCGCCTTGGTCGCCCTTGATCAGCACCCCAGCCAACATCGAGCCAAGGTAGTTGGCTAAAGCCGTAGCGAAGTGCGGAGTGTATTGGTCTGCGTCCACCACCTTGGCAACGTATTGGAGCGTTGCGAAAGTTTGGTTGGTGAAGATGTATCGATAACCAAAAGGTGACTGCTCAACCGCGAATGGTTCTGCGTCCAGCTCGATGTGAGATTGGATCGGCAGCAGAGTGCTAGGCTCAATAACTACGCCGCTGTCTCCGCTTGGCGCACTTGCAACCACGATCTTGTTTAGCGAATTGACATCTGTGTCCGGGCCGCTAATGCTTGACCCGTCGCTACTAGCAAACTTAGTTGAATAGCTCGACGTGCCAACTTGTGCATACTCAAACAGTTCGCTGGAAGTAACGGGAGGCATGATCTTGAACGCATTTAAAGCGTCCGCAGGCATCACGTAGCAGCTGTTGAAATGCTGATAGATATTCATCTCTGGGCGTTGAACAGCTACTAGCTGACTACGACGCAAAGCGAAGCCCCACTGCCGCATCTGAAGCAGGCTGTCTCGGGCTTCTGGCAAGAACCTTTTGCAAAGCGATGCTTGTTCGCTGCCATCATCAAGAGATGCGATTTGTCCTGAGTCTCCAATTGATGACAATGCCAAGTTGCAGATGTCAACCAACCGCGTTTTTGTGGTTGCAAGTGCGGAAGACCCATAAGAAAGACCGTGGTCAATTAGGATCCCAAGCTTATCGCTAATACGCGAGCCAAGTTCGGCTTCTCCCACCCCGTTGTAGAGTCGGAAATCCGTCGTGTTTCTAGGCAAGTCATCAACTTTGACTGTGGCTGCAAACTCGTCTACCGCTGCGTTTTCTTCAATCGCCGAGTTAACCAGACTGTCAGTGTCGGCGTTTAAGGTTTCCGAGCCAACCGCGCCTAGTCGATAAGTGTTCGCTGAAACGGTCGCGTAGGTGCCGTTGATTGAGTAGGGGTAGTAAGGGATCCTTGGCTGGACGTAGGGGATCTCTGCGCCGTTTGCGTAGGGATTAAACCCAAGCGTGTCGATCAAACCGCGAGCTGCTCTTACAAACCCCTTGAGGGTTCGCCCGTAATGCTGCCTTGCGCTTGTGTCTAGCGCGTCAGACTGCCCCTGAGACACCACAAGGCCCAAACACTTAAGGGTCTTAGCAGAAGACTCCGCTTTAAGAGCGTTCGGCAGAACGGTTCTCAGGAGCTTGTCGAGCCTTTGGTAGATTGATGTTGTTACACCGGTTGCCCAGGTGGCGTGACTTTCGTTGTCCCACCATCCAACTCTCCCGTTAAACCCGGTCAAGTTGTTTTCATTCGCAGGGACCAGCGAACTCTGATCTACGCCTAGATGCACTACGTTGACACGTTTGCCGGTCATCGAAGCAATCCTCGATGCTGTTACCAGCAAGCTCCCAAAGTTGTCGCCATAGGCAGTAGTGCCTTGATTTCTAGGCTTGCCTAGAACATTGGCACCAACTGCTGACGATGCGTAGGGCATCATGTCATTGTTTGGATAAGTGAAACCTTCGCCGGGTAGGTAGGAGTAGGGGCTATCGTCGTAGTGTGGAACCCAAGCCGTGTAGCGTTTCACGACGCTACCGTCACCGCTGTCAGTTACTGCGCCGTCCCCAAGCCACGGCCCCGCAGTGAAGGAAGTCGTGGAGGCCATCGCTGTGATAGGTGCCCAGCTTCGCTTAGTCGCCCCGCCGGTCTCCCAATCCACGATGACGTAGCCGCCCACAAGGACGTGCTGAGTGATTGCGTTGGCAAACGTGAACACCGTGCCGCTGCTAGCTACTTCGCTAATTGCGTGAGTAGTGCTTCCAGCCGAGTCACCTTTGTCGCTAATGCCGTATCCGGCTAGCCCTTCCTTGAACGTAAACGGTAGCAGCAAGCCGATGTCTTCAAACGATGTCGCGCCGGTTGTGCCGTTGTAGGGAGCTGGCAGCGTGAGCGATTTACCGCTAGAGGCCCACGCCGCACCGGCGGTTGGGTAAGACACTTCAATGTTTGTTGTGCTGTCGCCAGCCTCCACTGGCTGAAACGGAGTCAGCACACGAACCTGTGGGTAGCTGCGCCGCTTGGCGTTTTCTCGGACAATGTAGCCCGACTTGCCCGACCCTGACGCAGCCGACACTGTCCACTTAACACTTAGATCCCCCGATGCAGCGGCTGAGATCTCTCCGTGTGATTGTATCACGCCATAGCCAGCAATCGGCGATGCCGTTGTTCCCAAGCGAATCGTCGCATTGGCGAACTCGTTGGCCTTAATGCTTATCGACGGCGTGGCAGTAACCGTCGTAGTCGCTGTTGCGCTGGATGAAGACGGGACTGTTACGCTAGTGAGGTCTAAACCATCTGACGCATTATCAAACTCAGGGAACAGCTCGTAGCCTTCAGCTTTTGTTCCCCAAGGCCGCGCACCGGCCTCTCCGACCCATACGATAAAATACTCGTGAGAATCGGAGAGATCCGCAGCGTGCTTCAGCATAGTTAGTCCTTCTTGGTGGCTATCTTCTCAGTCTTTTTAGCCGCCTTCTTGGCAACCTTAGCAACCGGCTTATTAACCGGAGCTTCGTCTTCCAAAGAGATCATCACGTTAGGGTTGATCTCTCCGTCGTATTCAAACTCGACCCCCGCTTCGCGAAGCACATTGTTCACGAAGCATTTTTGGATGACTCGGACAAGCATCAGCTCACCGTCATTCTAGAGGGGTAAAGGTTTGACAGAGCCGCAGTGCCAAGCGATGCCTGGGTCACAATACGAGCTTTGACTGCGCCAGCACCGAACCGGTTGGTTGAGCTGACATCCATAGGGTTCTGAATTACGATGCCCATGTATTTCATGGTGCGAAACGTGCTCAAATCTGTCGCGTCAATGTCGTGAGGCCAAATAGTCCGAGTGTCTTCCATTACCTCATCAAACGGAGGAATGGCTAAGTGAAACTTTTCACCTACAGTTAGCTCGGATGCTTCATATCCAATTTTAGTTGCGATGGAGCCTCCGGTCATGCCGAGAACAAGCGTGGTCGCCCCTAATGTTGAGTTTAAGTCAAAGCCAATACCGAATTGCGCTAGAGGCGCGCCACCGCCAACGGTAAACGCCGTAGTGACTTCAAACTGCATGTAGAGCGGCTGGCCTGATCCAACCCAAAAAGGAACACCGTCAGAGCCGTCAGTTACATCGACGCCAGCAGAAAATGCTACGTGACTTGTAGTGAGTGGAGCCGATGCGGTGACCTCGGTTGCAAAGTCATAGATCATAGGAAAAACCTTGTGTTGCGCGGCTAGCCGAAGCTAGCCGCTAGTTGACTAGGCGATCACAGAGCCAGCCGGGTAATAGCTAACTCTAGGAGCAGGGTCCAAAACGAGAGTCGCAGAAAAATTGCCCGAAGTCGGGCTGGCATCTGGAGTGTAGACGATGCCAAGGTAGCGTTCTGTGACCCCATCTACCGGCAGTGCTTGATTAGCAGGGTTGGGCCGCACCACAATCGGAGGACTTGTTGCTGTCAAATCTGCAACGGGGATAGGACCAGAAGAGCCGATAACTCTCGGAGTGCCAAGTCCTGTTGCCGCCGAAGTGACAAGGTCAAAAGTTACAGTGGCAACACTGTTGCCAGCAGGGACAGTAGTCGCTGAGATTTGAGCCGCAAATCCTCGGCCATTCCCCATATCTGGGCTTGTCGTTAAGTCGATGCTCTCTTCAGAAGCGATTGTAGCTCCACTCGTAATAGCCTGCGCGGTAGAGAGAGTAAGCTCGTTATCTGTGTAAGTCATTTCAGATTACTCCTTAAGAAATTACGCCTTCAGTGTTGAGGATCGCGTCACATTGACGGATCGGAATACCCATGAACGACAGCATCGATCCGGGCTTGCCGAATTGCTGCGCCGCGTCTTGGATCGAAAGAACAGAACTGCTCTTTTCAAGAGCTGTTCGCATCAAGCCAGCAAAGACTGTGCGGTTCATGTAGAACACGCAACGCCCCATGCTAAGGTTTGGAATGCGAGCCACAGCCTTCATCATCTGGTGCAAGATGTTTTCCGTGTTGCTTGCCGCCATGGTGCCGCCAAGGTCAACAATTGCGTTAGTGTCATCGGCGGTTGTGCCAATGTTTGCAATCCGCACCGCGTAACGCCAATCCTTCACGACAAGACCGCTCTTCCATTGGAATCGCTCGGCCATTACTTCCATGCGCTTGCCAGTGCCGCCTGCATCAAACGAAGTTTGACGGCCCAGGTCTTCCTGAAGCAGTCCTGCGTTGGATCCCTTGGGGAAGGGGCAGAAGACCGACTGGTCGCTCCAGCAGCAAAGCCATACCGAAGTCTGCTCGTTGGCATCAGCACCACCCGCAGAAAGGACGTTTGTTGAGTTGCCAGCCCCGGTCAGGGACGAGTAGCGCGGTGCAAGGCCAAGGAACTCCTTCGCATCGTCAGCCGGGTTGCCATAGAACATGGCACTTGCCATCTTCTGGTTCATCGCCTCGATGAACATACGGGCTTCGCCCATGCGGAACTCAGCACTGTTGCCGTTAAGCATAGCTAGGTCGATATCGACCTCAGAGCGAGCCTCAAGAATCGCGCAGGATTCATCGACCTGAGCCGTGGTGGCTTTGCTAGTCGGAATACCTTCATTCAGAGCGCGGTAGTAAACGGTCGGAAGACCGGTCGAGATCGTTACGCGGTGGCCGGTTGGCAGGTTGCCCTGCACGTAGGTCGCGTCTTGAAGGATCTCGTTCGTTTGCGAGAGAAGATTTGCAATGATTGGCGCGGAGCCATCTGGGTCAGTTCGCTTTGCCCAGTCAAGTAGAGTCAGGTTTGCCATTTTAAGTTTCTAGGTTAAGTGTTGCTGCTCGGGTAGAGCCTTCGTGCTTGGGTGGCAACGTCATCAAGGTCAACAGATTTACCTTGGTTGCTACCCACGTATCCATCCTCACCGATTGCCTTTCCAACCTTGACCATGAACCGGATTAGCTCCGGGTGATTGCCAAGACCTTGCGGGCCTTCGAGTAAGTCTTGCAAGGGTTCTGAGCCAAACTTCTCAAGAGCCTTCTTGGCAATGCCAAGATTCTCGTCGAGCTGTTTGCCTCCATACTCAGGATCCTTGCGAGCCTGATCGGCCCACTCGTTTCGCTGAGTCTCTGCTGCTTCAAGGCCATGCTTGTGCATAGCGGTCATGACCTTATCGAGAACGCCTTGCGCCTTGTCTTGCGGCAGGTTTGCTTCTTTGGCAGCCTCACTATAAGCAGTGAGAATCTGACCATCGATCTCTGCTCCCTCGGGTAGTTCCTCGGGCGTTTTGAAATCGTAAGACTCAGGGGCACCTTGCTCCTTTGTCTCGACCTGCTGCGTCGTTTCCTCGGACAACAACGAGTTGTCGTTGGTCTCTGCCGTCTGCCCCTCAGTTGTGGGATTCGCTTCGGTTGCCAGCAACGGCTCTTCCATCTTTATGCTCCTGCATCATCGTGGTGTATTCCCCCGGACAAAGCCGGTCGATCTGAGACAGGATCCAATAGCCCGTTTGCTTCGCACCCTCTTGCCTGGACATTTCCATGGTGTTTGGGTGGAAGGACGTTCTGAAGACTCCAGCTCGACCTAGAAGACGGCGCACGATACGCCGCCCTCTGGGACCAGACATGAGCCACACGAAGTCCGCATCGTCGGTCTCGCCAGATAGCTTGGAAGCCACGCGACGAATGTCATCGCGGGTGTCTTGCTCTTCGAGATCGAAAGGATCGTGGTCACTCAAGGTGATGCGAGTTTGAACCGCGCACAGACCTCTTCGCAACACAGCATCCAATTCCCGCCAAAGTTTACTTTGAGCCTTTCTTGCGGTTGGTCTTTCTGGACACCACTCGGAGGTTGCCCTTGGAGTTGGTGCCGCCCTTGCTCATGGGCTTCTTGTGGTCAACCTCTCGCGGATCGCCCACCTTCAGACCTACCGCACGCCGCGCTCGATTGGCGGCAGCGCGGTTCTTCTTAGCCGCAGGCTTGCTGTGGAAGTCTGCGTATTCCTTTTTGTAGTCGCGCTTCTTGGCAGCCATCGTTACGTGTCGTTGATTGCGCCAAATGTAGATGACGGAAGCTTACGGATACCGATGTATCGCAACGAATCGCCAGTATTGTTAATCCGGGTAATGTGGCCGAGACCGTCCAACTTTAAACCTGTTGCATTTAGAGTCGTAGCCGTAATTGCTGCTACAGCCACATCATTGACGTAAACATCCATTGCGTCTCCCGAACCATTGGCGGCTACCGTGACATAAATCGCGTCAAGCGGCGGGTCAAAAATCTTGTCACCACCAGTGTTAACCACCACGTTTTGCCAAACCATTAGTAGCCTCCCATTTTCTTGCCTCTAGGAGGCGAAGGTTTCTTGGCGGGCTTCTTGCCAGCCTTCTTCTTAGGCATCATCTTCTTGCTTGCTTTCTTCATAGATCTATACCGGCATTACTTTTGTGATAACCCTGGAAACGGTTTCGGTAGCCCATTCCGTCCAGATCTTGACAATCATGGCAGCCTCAGACTGAGCAAGGTTTGCTAGCGTGGCTTTAACCATTGCAGCTTCTTGCATGGCAGATTCAGGATCCATCAAGGCAAGCGCAGCTAGGCGGGGTGCGTCCGTGGCTATTGCCGTAAGCATCTCCTGCTTTTCAGGAGCCGTGATAGATGCCTTCAGCGCGGCAACCAGCTCTTCAACTTCGGGCGGTAGATCGCTCATTTCTCGTTCGCCTCCAAACGCATCTTCCAGCTAGCAATCAATCGCATGCGCGCGCCCTTTGCAGCATCGGAAAGAAGCTTGTCGTTTAGCACATACTTCTCGTAGTCAGGAGCAACAGCATCAAACGTCGCCCGATCGGCAGCAAGGTAGGCGTCAGCGACACTTACGCCGCTACATGAGGAAAGCAGCGCGAGGGCTGCAAAAGGGATCAATCGTTTCATTTCTTTAGCTCACTTGGTTTGGAGTTTAAGTCAGAAGCCTCAGCGGCACCCTCAGACACTATAGACCGCAAGTTCTGCATAAGGGATCCAGCCACCAGGGTCAGCAAGGCAGATGCCACACTAACATGCTCGTCTTCAATAGCTCCGGTGCCCAGCATAATTATAAAGCCACCGATCAAAAGCACCAGCAGGAGTGGCGTAGTCAGTGCAATGTTAGTTCTGGCCTTTTCAGACGCACTCTGGCTAAGACGCATTTTAGCTAGCTCTAGCTTGGTCTCCTCTTGCCGAATCTGCTGGGCAGCTCGCGAAGCTTCACGCTCTCGCGCAACGATGGCTCGGTATTTAGCTTCCGCTTCGCGAGTCTCTTCGCGCCGCATCTTCAAGGCTGCCCGCTCGTCTTTCACGATAAACGTCTGCTTGTTAGCGTCATCTTCGAACTCATTGGTTGCCATGGCTAGCTTATATTTGCTTCATAATGATTGCGGCAGCGACCGGGATTGCGCCCCCCATCAAACCAAAGAACCCTGAAACCACTCCTATCTTAACGTGCAAGACTGCAAGCTGAGATTCGAACCTTGTGAGGTTAGCTTGTGTTGTGATCTGCATTTCAGAGAGCCTTTTGATTTCGGAGAGAACCATTTTTTCGTAATTGCTCCACCCGTTTTGGTCGGTCATTTCACATCAAGAAAACAGTAACTGGACATGGATTCGAGGGGCGTTAGCAGAGGGGCCATCAATAGTCACTACCCACTCATCGCCTACGGCAAAGTCAATTGAACTTGACCACTGGCCTGTAGAGATTACTGACCGTGGAGTGCTTGAAACAGCACTAGGCACTTTCCCGGAAATACTTAATTGCCCTATTCCAGGCGTTAGAGTGTTTCCCGACGCTACCGATGGAGCAAACCCGGTAGTGCTTAAAGCAAGCTTTCCAGGAGTTAGGAAGACTAGCTGTGTTGCTACAACGGCAGGTGCAAAAGTTGACGTTGAAAGCGCAAGCTTGCCCGGTGTAAGAGTGACACCGACTTCTGACTGATACGCGCCAGCATCGGGAGATCCAGGGCGTGTGTTGCCCTCGATGTCGCCGCTTGGCATCGTCGCATTTGTAGCGTAGCCAATCGCAAGGTTGTTGGCGTGTTCTACTAGACTGAAGTCATACTTAGGACCACTGCCTCCTTCCCATGACACTTGACCAGAAGAAGGCGTAGAGCCGTCAAGATGAAACGTAACGCCATAGGTTGCGTTTGTTCTTGAGTTGTCCGCCCAGTTGTCGTGCGTGGCCTCGGCTTCTGTCGTAATGCAGTCAACACTTGAGCCGCCGCGTGCGTAGCTGTTGGCAGTGAGACGGACCATCTGCCCGCTGTTCATGCCGCTGTCTATTGCAATCAAGCAACCATTCGCAACGACGCTGCTATTGGTGCTGCTGTTTGACGCATGCCGCTGCAACGTGACAATGGCATCGCGAACAGTGCAAGCCGTTAGCACTACATACGAGTCAGTTTGAGAACTGCTGGAATATGGCACGTCATACCATGGGCTTCCTTCACCTTCAAACACGCAGTTGGTCGCGGTGATGTTGGTAACGCCCGGCGCGTTGTTTCCGTTCCTAACAATTGGGCTGTTAGTGCTGGCGTTGTAAGCCAAGCATCTTGTTAGCGTAACATTGGTGGTCTTGCTCGTTGTCGTGCTAGACGTGCCTAGGTAAAGCGGTCGATACGCCGCCGGGAAGTCAAAGACCAGATCGATGAACTCAATCGTCGTGTCGTCTTCGCGGCTTGGAAAAGACATCTGCCCAGTCGGCACAATGCGTGCGCCGTTAGCCCAAACACCGCCGTGCGAGTTTTGTGCTTGGAACTTAACTGTAAGGTCTACATCTGCCCAACCACCTTGCCATGATGACCAGTCGTGGTTGCCATCTTCAAGAACACACACTTCCGTGTCACCACTAGAAGGCTGAGAACGGCGAGCGTTATACCAAAGCGATATAGTCGCGTAGTCTGCGGAATCACTAGCTCCAACAATCTTAGTGACGGTTGCCATTACTCAGACCACGTCCCTTGTTCTTGTTCGATCGCTTGCACTAAACCAGCACTCCAGTCAGGCGCAAACCCTAACGCAGCCAACAACTCTTCAGTCGTGATAGATGCACGACCTGTTGCTGCTAGGCTTGCTTGGGCAGTAGTAGGCAAGCGGCTGTCTGTTACCGCAAAGTAGTCGTAAGCTTTGCTAATGTCGGACGCGGTCAACATTGCGCCACAAATTGACTGACGAACAGTTGCAGGATCATCGTCTAAATCCAAGATGCACCAGCCTTCGTTGGTTACTGGGCCATCCCAGCTAGCCCCACTGACAATAGCTTTGCCAGCATGGACACCGTCTTGCAGCGCGGCACAAACAACGCCGTCAGGAGTATGTGTAACTAGTTGAGTTGGCATCACGCGAGTGTGAAGATTCCCGCATCGTTCATTGTGATTGTCAATGTATTACCGGTCGTGGTGCTCACGTCGGCTGGCGAGGAATCCAGCAAGCAGTAGCACAGAAACTTGCCGCTGTTTTCATAGATGGCTGCATAGCGTGCGACGATCGAACCTCCGCTGGCCGTCCATACAATTGACACAGAGTTGTCAACCTTCACAGTAGTTGTGCCGCTTAAAGACAACTGGTTGATGGTGATCCCACCTCGCGTGTAACCGTAGGCTGTAGCCACCTCGTTTGTTGTGGTGTATGTCGTTGCTGCTGCTGCCGACCAACTAGATGTGTATAGAGCAATCTTGAACGTGTCTGAGTCCAAGTCAAAAGAGCCATCAAGAAGAGATGTTCTTGAGGCGTTAGTAAAAGTCCAAGGTCCAGCAGCCATAAGTATTAGGTAGTGTTAACTGTGAAAGTAGCGACCTCATTCATAGTCCCGCTACCAGTTCGTTTGTGAAGTCGAAGAGTCCAG
>Ga0070747_1000071_pt1 | contig 44580 bp, 52 predicted proteins | sample VirMetDEL_Mar_31_FD_77321 | JGI IMG/M metagenome (GOLD analysis project Ga0070747, IMG submission 77321) | Aqueous microbial communities from the Delaware River and Bay under freshwater to marine salinity gradient to study organic matter... | ecosystem: Environmental > Aquatic > Marine > Coastal... | reverse complement strand
TGGGCTTTGGTTCGCCTGCCGGTGAACCTCGCGCAGGATCATGGTCAGGTCTGCCATCTTGAAGATCGGGTCGTCGTTCACCGGCGGCAGCTGCGCAGGATCGCCGACGAGGTTCACGGTCGCATGCTCCAGCGCACGCGCAGCGATGCGCCATGTCTTCTCGCCAATCATGCTTGCCTCATCCACGACGACGTGCGTGCCCTCCTCCAGCGGCTCGTTGGACGAGTTGAACCCGATGAGCATGCCCTTCTCATCGAGCATGGGCATCTGGGTGAGAGCGTGGAAAGTGCGGACATCTGTGCCCTTCGGCATCTTCGACCTCAACACTGCCGCTGCCTTGTTCGTGGGTGCCGCGAAGATCACGGTCCTGTCTCTGCGTGCAAGCTCGGCAAGCACGGTGGTCTTGCCAGTGCCAGCATAGCCTCCGAACGACAAGCCGTTCCTCTTCCTCAATAACAGTTCGAGCATTCGATCCTGTTCAACTGATAGGGTGGTCATCTCTCAAGCTCCTTGGTTTGTGGTTGGTTCTGCGAGCCTACACTTTCGATGTCGGCGGCGCAACACTCTCATCCAATACCTTGCGGGCACTTTGGGTGCCGCAAGGTTATATTTATATACCCCCACTCCAAAAACCGCTAAACTGATATTTGTTGTTGGTTATCAGTATGTTAGACAGTTTTAACTGCTGCGTAGGAAACTGCTAAACTAAACACTGCGGAAAAGATTATCGTTTGCTATCAACAGCTTGTAGGTAGGGTCGTCGGCAGTTTTCTCCCGCAGTTTTAAACTGCCGGAGAAAACTGCCGTAAAGCGCTTATGATTTCATCAGTGTTTTGATGACCGAAAACGCGTCATCCTCGACGGTGTAGACGGGTGCGAACTTGCCGTCGTTTGCCTTCATCCGCTTGTCGGTGTTCTTGAGGTAGCCTGCCGAGACGCACTCGCTGAGTAGGTGCATGATCAGCTCGCGATTGGTATTCTCTGCATCGCTGCGGCCATCTTCTCTGCCTTGCTCACCTATCGGCAGGTCCAGCACCTCTGCGACCTTCCAGCCCGCCCAGAAGCCGTTGGCAATGTTCTTGAAGACGAAGCCGACCTCCTCCTCATCGGCGCTGTCGTTCTTGCGGATCTCGTCTGCCAGCGTCTCAAGCACGATGAGCATCTGGCCCAGCCGCTTCATGCGCATAGGCACCGTCATCGTGAACCTCTCCATCACAGCGACCTCGTCGCCGTCTGGGTATAGCGCGGTGCCGTTTCCGATGGGCACGCTCACCTTCTTGAACCACCGCACGTCTGCCTGCGACCGGCGAGCCGCGAGGTTGGCCTTGCTGTCGATCAGCTTGACGTAGTCCGTCTCGTTCTTGACCTCGGCCAGTGTGGCCTCGGCCCTCGACATCTGCTGCAGCGCCATACCCACGCGACTGGCGTTAATGAACGACGTGGCGCCGCGCGCTGCGTCTGCACTGCCGCCGTCATCCTTGCCGTTGAGCGTGCCCTTGGCGACGTGATGCACCAGCTGCACAGCCAGATCGCCGTCGCGTGCAATCTTCTTGAACGCCTGCATCACGATGTTGACGTGGACGTTGTCGTTCTCGTTCAGCTGGTGGGTGTTGATGAAGGGGTCGAACATCACGACCTCGACCTCCATTGCGTTGGCGGTGTCCACGATCCAGTCGATCATCTGGCTGTCGATGGTGACCTTCTGGACGTCCCTGCCTCGCTGCCGATCCTGCGCCGGTGTCTCGTATGCGATGTTGATCGGCATGCTGTCTCCGGTCTGGATGATCAGGCGGCCGCCAAGATCCTCCTCGGTGATGCCATAGTGCTGCATAGCGGCGTAAACCCTGCGCGCCAGCTCCTCGGCACCGTCCTCGCCGTTCCACAGCCAGACCGTGCGCTTGCCGTAGACCTTGCAGCCCATCAGGTCGCGACCTGTGGCAATGGACAGCGCCTGCAGGATGACGAGACTGGACTTGCCAGAGCCACCGGCTGCGAACAGCGCCGAGACCTCGCCCTTGATCAGGTCAGTGCCGAGCACCCAAGGCCGAGGGCGCACTGCTGTGGGGCTGAACCGCTCAGGGCGCTGGAGCCCTTTTGCAGCTGGTTTCTCCACTGCCTCGATGGCCTGCTCCAGCTCGGTCACCTTCTCCTCTGGCATCGGCAGCTTCTCCGCCGACTTGATGAAGTGGTAGACGCTGGCAACGGTCACGAATGGTGCCGTGATCTCGCCCATGCGGGGCAGCGCTTTCCACGTCTTGACTGCAGCTGCGATGTCGTCGTCGTTGCATCCCTCGACGCGGGTCCGCGTCCATGCCAGCAAATAGTTAAGCGCCTCATCCTCGAACGCGGTGTCGTGGAACTCGAAGTGCAGGCCCATCAGGATCGACAGCCACTGCGAATAATCGACGCCTGAGTTCTTGACCGCGAGCAGCTTTGACAGGACGTCGATGTTCTGCTCTGGCTCGCGCATCGACAGCGCCACCGCAACCTTCTGCTGGGTGCTGCCCTCATCCTCGCCCTTGGCGCATTCATCGATCAGCCACTGCGGGATCGGTGCCGGTCCCTCCTCCATATCGTCTGGTCCGACCATCCAGATGTACTCTCGGTCGCCGCACATCGACGGGGGAATGATCTCGATGCCCGCGCTCTTGATGTCAACGCCCACGACACCTGCGATATGGCCGCGCAGCTGGATGCCGTCAGGGTTGGCAAATATATAGTGCACGCCGCCAGATCCGCTGCGGACCTTCCATGTGGCTGGGCACTCGACCCCGTTCTCCTCGACCCATTCGTACCAGTTGCACGCCTCTTTGTAGGCGTCGACATCGATGACGACGAGGCCCGACCGGCGCAGGTCGAAGGCCAGACCATTGACGGTCTTGCCGGTGAGCTTCTTGAGCAGATCTTTTTCGGGGATGGGTTTCTCTGACCACTTCATCACGGGGATCTTGTTTAGCCTGCCGTCGTCTCCGACGGACAGCTTCACAGGGATCAGGACAAAGGGTGGTTCATAGGCGAGCAGGTCTTCTGCTTGTTTGACAAGTTCGTTCATAGTTGGTCCCAGCTATATGTGGCGCATTTGGTGTTGACGAACCTTGGCACGCGCACATATAGTGTCACAAGGTCCGTTCGCATGACGACGTCAGGGTTGAGGTTTCATATACTCCTCTTTCGTGGTTTCGGATCTATGCTCCGTGGTTGGTGCATTTGGGCGGTCACTTCGGTGGCCGCCCTTTTTTCTTAGCACGACGGCGAGCCCCAAGCATACCCAGAAAAGTTTTTTCTTCAAGGGGATTGACGCCATTTGATAAGCGCTTATATTAGTAAGGACGAAGCAACCACCAACCACCGGAGATGACCATGCCCCACCCAGCCAAAAAGATCCGCATCGGCGAGTATGAGTATCGTGGCTACAACATCGAGAACATGGAGCAGTGGGATAGCGACTGCAAATTCTGGAACGTCACAGCCCCGAACGAAGATGAGGCCCACGACAGCATGAACACGCTGCGCCAAGCGAAGGACTGGATCGATTTTTGGATCGATGGTCGGCAGGGGGGTTGACACCCCCAACACATAAGCGACTATCTCTACTGAACGAAGCAACCAACCACCGGAGATGACTATGACCAACGCACCAACCCACAGCCATGTTTTCTACAGCGACCGCAAGAACGGCTGGGTCGCTCAGTCCCGTGACGCCGACGGCAACCAGATCGGCGCAGCTGCTTACTATTACCTGAAGACAGCAGCAGTCCGCCATGCCAAGCACGACGGGCTGCCGGTCTCGATCTTCGGAAAGAACGCCCTGCTGCAGCGCATGATCTACACAGATTAATCAAAGGGGGTTGACGCCCCCTACATAAGCGCTTATATCTACTGAACGACGAACCAACCACCAACCACCGGAGATGACCATGACCCACTACATCGCAGACTTCTCGATCAAGGCCGTAGAGATCAAGAACTCCACCCGCGTCTACACCCATGCATGGGCTGTCATCCGCGACGGCCGCATCGAGGAGAAAGGCTTCAGCAGCAACCCAGCGCTGGCGCATAAAGCAGCGACAGCCATGCTGCCTACACCTATCTCGGCAAAGGCCGCCAAGCTGACCCGCCACTGGTCGCGTCTGGCAAAGGATCGCGGCTTCGCAAACGCTGCAGCTGTCATCGCCCACCTCAACGAAGGTGCAGCAGCACGCCGCGCGGTCACCACCATCGAAGTCGTCACAGTACGCATTGCATAATTCTCTGGACCAGTCAGTCCCTGATTGGTCCACCCACCAACCCAAGCTCAGGAGCCCAGCATGGCTATCGTAAAAACCCTCGTCATCCGCAAGACCAGCACCAAGTGGATCGTCATCATCCGCGTGTCCGCGCACGGCACCGTCGCCGACACCAAGCTGGCGACATTCGTTGACCGCGCTATGGCCATCGTGCCAATGGCAGCCGCCCTAGTCGCCTTCAAAAAATACCTGATGATCGACGCCGTCGTATACGAGGGCAAGCCAGAGGGCTACGAGACGATGGTCAGGCTGGAGATCTTCGAATGAGAGACCTCATATCGGACACCATCGCAGTCATCGCAATCTTCGGCATCCTCTTCGGGGTGCTGATCATCGGGTACGGAGCAGGATTATGATCAGAGATATGGGCCACCGCATCGCGCAGGCACTCGCCAGCAGCAACACCATCGACACCCTGCCATCCGTTGGGCCGATCCAGCCGCGCCTGTCGCGCATCATCGCGGCCAAGCTGCACAGCCCTGACCAGCGGCAGCTGGCGGTCACGCTGACCGCCAGCGAGGCGCGTCAGATTTACTCCGCACTAGCAGCATGGGAGGCGGGGGCATGACCGACACAATCCTCGCCCTTATCCCAGCAGACACGCCAGCACCGGACAATCGCATTGCCGAATATGAAAAGTCATACCAGTATGCTTTGAATTTGGCGGATTGTCTTGTGAAGCATTACCCTGATGCTGTGAAAGATGGATGGCGTCCACTTGGTGACCTTTTGGGTTTGCTGACCCAGATTGATAATATGGTTGCAGGACTCATCCCCGCAGACACGCCAGCTTGCGACACAAAAACCGCAGAAAATGCAACACAAACCGATTTGTGTGTAAAAAATGATCCACAAAGTGCAATAGCAGGAGGACGCAATGACTGACGCACCAGAAACGATTTGGGCTAGACCAGACCCTTACGAACCAGATTGGACAGGAGATAGGACGTTACGATCTAAATCCCATGTAGAATACCGCCGCGCAGACCTACCCTTAGCCAACGCGCAACTCATGTCAGACCAACGGGTGAAGTCGCTGGTTGAGGCAGGTGAAGTGATGGCGAAAGCATTGCGTGGGGATTACATTGTTCCAAGATCGGCTAAGAAATGGTCCGAAGCACTCGAACAACTGAAGGAGACAAAATAATGGGACGGACCCCGAACCCCGCGAAGAAGATCCACCTCGACGGCAAGGATCAGTACATCTCTCAAGTCCGCTGGGCTGTCAGTGAGGACCGTCGTGATGCAGCTCGCCTGTGCGACATGCACTTCCGTCGCAATGGCACACGGATAGGCTCCACTGCCGACGCCCTGTACAAGGCAGGCGGCGAGAAGCTGATGGAGTGGCTCGCTGCCAACACCCCGCCAGACGCTACGATCTCTGAGACGCTGGCTGCTATGGCACTGGATGCCCTGCACGAAGAAGAAGATGCTAATGGGGGTTGACCACCCCTATATCAGCGCTTATATCTACGATACACCAACCAACCACCGGAGACCCCCAACATGGACCTACTGCCTCACCAGATTACTGATGCCAGTTTCCTAGCAGCGCGCAATTTCGCTGGCTGCTTCAACGGCATGGGGTCGGGCAAGACGCTGACCTCCCTTGAAGCGGCCAAGCTGCTGAACCCTGCGCGCATCCTGATCATCGCACCGCCAATCGCCCTGCCAATGTGGCGCGACGTCTCGGCTGAATGGCTGGACTGCCCGTCGCAGATCCTTGCCACCGGCAAAGCTGTGATCGGGCCTGAGCCTATCTTGGTTGTGTCCTACGAGATCGCAACCAAGCGCAGTGATGAGCTGGCAGAGTGGGCAATGGCCGCCGTCGGCAACGACCCTACCATCCTGATCTGCGATGAGAGCCACGCCCTCAAGTCCACCAAGGCCAAGCGCACCAAGGCGATCCTCGGTCGTCGCGGTCTGGTAGAGAGCTTCGACTATAATTGGCTACTGACCGGCACGCCTGTCACCCGCTGGAACGATGACATCATGCCTTTCCTGATGCGGGCTGCTCCTAAGCTGCTCAGGAAGCACTGCGGTGCCCTGACCATTGATCGCTTCAACCTGCAGTTCTGCATCGTGCAGGAAAAGAAGTTCACCGGTATGCGCTTCCCCGTCAAGATGACGGTCGGCTCAAAGAATGAGAAGCTGCTGGGAGAGATCCTGTCCACGGTGGCCACCCGCCGCACACTGGCCGACGTCTGGGACGCGATGCCTGCTCTGACCTTCACCCGCTACGAGGTCAACCTGTCGAACCGCACTGAGATCGCCAGCATGCTCAAGGCACTGAACAAGATGTCGCTCGCCGAGATCGAGCAGGCTATGAAGTCCGACGACGAAGCACTGGCAACAGTGCGCCGCCAGATCGGTATGGGTATGGTAAAGGACGCAGCAGCGTTCGTCTGCGAACGCGTCGAGAGCGGTTTGCCGGTGATCGTTGGGGCGTGGCACACCGATGTCATCGACGCACTGGCTGCAGAGCTGCACGCGTACCGCATCGCTATCATCGATGGCCGCACTTCCGCTGCGCGCAAAGAGGAGATCACTGCTGACTGGAACGCTGGGAACCTCGACGTGATCGTCGGCCAGATCGGCGCGATGGGGGTGTCGTTGAACCTGCAGAAAGGCGGCAACAACATCATCGTGGTCGAGGAAGACTGGTCACCGTCGATCATGGACCAGTTCTATGCCCGTCTGCACCGGATGGGCCAAGAGAAGGCAGTTCACGTTGACACTCTGTTCGCCGACACGCCACTGAACAAGGCACTGACCACTATCGCTGGGCGCAAACGCCGCAGTCACGCCGTACTTGGAAACGCAATTGAAGGAAAAGACCTATGAACGATCCACTTGACGTCACTCTGAACGCTAAAGACATCACTGACATGGAACCGCAGATGGTGGTGAACCTATACGACAAGGTGCGCCAGTCACGCAGCGACATCATGCGCCAGCGTGCAGCTCTGGAGGAGGATCTGGAGGAAGCACGCGATGCGAACGCGATCACCTCCCACCATAACAAGGTGCAGGCTGCGCAGATCACTCGCTATCAGATCGCCCTCGCAGAAGTGGCGATCCGTATGATCGAAGGCGATCTGCTGTATGGAGACCCGTCATGATCTGTGTTGGTGATCTAATCCGCAGGGGTGCCGACGCTATCGACGCCCGCAAAAAGTTCGACCCAGCTGTCCGCGCGGTATACATCAACGCATCCGAGGCAGGCACCTGCATCCGCAAACAGTGGTACGGCAAGAACCAGCCTGAGCATGGTGACGTGCAGGACTGGGGCTACGCCCGCCGTGGCAGCGCTGGCGAGGACTACATGGTCAGCCGCCTCAAGGCAGCCAACGTGCCCATGCTCTTCGTTGGCGATGACCAGCTTGGGCTGCGTGACGACGAACGCCACGTCAGCGCTACGCCTGACGGCCTGATCTGGGACATGGAAAACGATGACGGGTGGATCGCGGTGGAGTTCAAGACCATCGATCCCCGCGTCAACCGCGCCTACCTGCCCAAGGACGAGCATGTCGATCAGGTCCAGACCGGAGCTGCCATGATCTCGGAGCTGTACGCAGAGGGCGAGATGCCAGAGATGAACGGGTACCCGATCAAATACTGCATGCTGATCTACATGGACGCGTCAAACTTCAACGACATCATTGAGTTCGAGGTGCCGCGCGACGACAAGAAGCTCGACAAGCTGGCGCCCCGTGCAGCCCAGCTGCTGAACGCAGTGTCGGCTGAGGAGCTGCCGCGCGAGGGTGTCGAGACCCGCAACAAGAGCGAGTGCAAGCAGCGCTGTGCATTCACCGCGCTCTGCGGTGTCGCCGGTGCGGGCATCAGCCTGAAGCAGGCACAAGAAACAGCCAGTGGCTTCACCGCACACGTCGGTGAGTACATTGGAGCCAAAGACGCTGAGGCCACGGCCAAAATGCGGAAGGACGCAGCGGCGGAGCAGATCAAAGCTCTAATGAAGCGTGAGAGTATGACCACACTTGACGTCGATGGTCATACGGTTAAGATGACCTCTCGGCTTGGGAGCATCAGCTATGCAACGGTTGTAAAAGACCACTGCAAAGACGTCGATCTCGAACCCTACCGTGGTGCCTCGTCCGAGGTTCTCACAGTAAAATAAGTAAGCAGCAATCAGTAAGGAAGCAAACTATGTCTACGGATCTCACAACACTGGCAGCGAGCCTGCCATCCCTCTCCCTCTCAGCAGAAGCACGTCAGGCGCTGGCCACGTCTTTTGACGACGGCGTAAAGACCGGCGCATCAGGCGTAGACTTCGTCTACTTCTCCGGCAAATCTGGCGAGCTGACATACAGTCAGGAACGCTATGAGCTGGACAGCGAGGAGGAGTTCATCCTCCTCACACCGACTATCTCCAAGGGCTGGATCTGCTGGAAAAACTCCGAGGTGAAGGGGCGCAAAAAGTGGAGCGCCTTCCGCCCACAGGACGCGATACCGCAGAGCGATCTGGAGGACTACCAGATCACCCGCGCGCAGGATGGGTGGAAAGAAACCACCGGTTTTGATTTCATGGGCTACGACGGCAAGCAATACTCTTTCGAGAGCGGGACACTTTCGGGCCGTGGGTCGATCAAGAAGCTGGTCGAGGAAGCAATGGCGCAGAACCCTGCGAAGTCTGTTGCGGTGTTCCTGTTCGGCAAGGAAAAGTTCTTGGCGCAGGGCGAGTGGAACTTCAAGCCCGTCTTCAAGATCGTGGAGTTCATCACCGAGGCAGAGGCGACCAAGCGGGTCACCCTCAGAGAAGCAGAAGCAGAAGAAGAAGAAGAAGAAGAACCAGAGGTGGCACCAGCGACGAAGAAGCGTGTGCGCCGCGCCTGATACGGGACAGTAAAATCGGGGCAGGCCTTCGGGCCTGCTCCACACCAACCACCAATTAACCAACCACAGGAGATCGCCATGAAAGGCACAGATTTCACATCGGCAGCATACCACGCGACCGAGGCATCCAAGTCCCTAAACATCGCCTACTGGGTGGATGTGTACTCCCCACCCAACAGTGGGTACCACGCCGCCGCTGCCCACAAAGACTTCGCCAAGCTGGCCGAAGTGATGGGCTACACCATCACGCGGAACCCTGAGCCGGTGATAAAGGGAGAAGCATAATGGCGACCAACGATGTATTAATCCTGAGAGCGTTGCTGGCAGAGATCGGGGAGCGTCACCCTCATGACAACGAGACCAGACTGCTGGTGGATAAGGCGCTGGCGTTCACATACAAGGACAAACACAAGGCCTTCCGTGCGCCCAGCACTGCGCGCAGCACGCGGACCATGACGGATGATGACATCAAGGATGTTCTCCGCTTCGCCTTAGCCCACCCAGACATGGGCTGCCGTGAAATCGGAGTGGTCTTCAGTATCGATGGGGGCCGCGTCAGTGAGTACCTCGGCAGTGCCGTAGATAAGCGCGTCACACGCCTGAGAAAGGAGGTTCTCAATGGTAAGTGAGCCCCCCAAGCGGACATGGACAATGATCACCACCGAGGATGCGCTGGAGGATCTGCTCGATCAGGTGGGCACAGGCCTCGCTGCTCTGGACTTCGAGACCACCGGCCTCGATCCACAGTACAGCAAGGTACGCCTAGCCCAGATCTGCAACGATGATGTCTGGGCGGTCGTGGATTTCTGGGCACTGCCTGCCAAGGACTTCGCGGCCTATGCCCAATGGTTCGAGGGCGCGACGTGGATCGCCTTCAACGCAGGCTTCGAGTACCAGTGGTTCGATCACGCCGAGGCACCGGACGTCAAGGTGATCGAGGTGGCGCACGCGCGCCGCGCTCGTATGGGCGGGGACCAGATGAGCCTCGCGCTCATGCTCAAGGCAGAGATGAACATAGATCTGCCCAAGGATCAGCAGGTGTCGAACTGGGGCGCAGCTGTCCTGAGCGAGGACCAGCTGAAGTACGCCGCCGACGACGCACTGGTGACGTGGGATCTCTGGCTGCATCTGCAGAAGAAGCTCGACGCAGCACCGGCCTCTGTGCGTTCCGCTCAGGCCATGCTTGACGCTCTGGTGGTGCCGGTCCATGAGATGCAGAGAACCGGCCTGCTGCTCGACGTCAAGCGCCACGCGGAGCTAGTGAAGCTCTGGAAGAGCAAGCTGTCGCACTACGAGAAGATCGTGCGGGGGCATCTGCCAGAGAAGGATGTCGCAAACCTGAACAGCGGGCGGCAGCTGTCGAACTTCTTCGGCAAGATCCTACCCGACGACTGGCTCAAGATGTGGGAGAGGACCGAGAAGACCGGTGAGCTGCAGATGACCACCAAGGAGCTGAAGAAGATGGCGGCCGTGGCTTACGATGCAGGGGTACCGGTCTTCGGCGATCTCTGGCTCGGTCTGGCCGACCGCATCACGATCAACCAGTACCTGCGGAACTTCGGCGTCAAGCTGATCACGATGGCGAACCTGTCGAGCGATGGCCGCATCCACCCCAGCTATAACATCGCCCGTGCCGTGACTGGGCGGTTCAGCTCCAGCCGCCCCAATGCCCAGCAGCTGCCGCGTGACCGCGAGCTGCTCGGAGAGTTCACCAGCGTGCGGCAGTCTTTCAAGGCGCCCGCTGGCAAGCTGCTGGTCAGCCTCGACTACAGCGGCATCGAGCTGAAGGTGCTGGCCCTGCTGACCGGAGACGAGCAGCTGCTGCACGACTGCGTGGTCGGGGACATCCACGGCGAGGTCGCATCACTGCGCGCCGGTCGCAAGATCGACAAGTCGATCCCCTCGGATTATGAGCTGCGCTCTGCTGCCAAGGGGATCTCTTTCGGGATCATCTACGGCAGCGGTGCCGGTGGTCTGGCCTCGACCATGCGATCAACGGTGAGCGAGGCAGCTGACATGATCGAGGTATGGGCACAGCGCTACCCAAAGGCGTTCGCACTGCGGCACACCAAGATGGACGAAGCGATGGCCAATGGCGGATACATCTCAGTTGCCGATGGCGGCACGATCTACATGGGCAAGAAGCCCGACCTGCCCAAGCTCGCGAACTACCCAGTGCAGCGCGCAGCCCTGAGCGTGATGGCGCGGGCGATCATCAGGCACAAGGCTACCCTCGACCGCGAGGCAGCAGCAGGCCGCCACATGGGCACACGGTTGATGGCCACCATCCACGACGCTCTGATCGATGAGGCACGCACAGCCGACGCGCACAGCGCGCTGATGCTGATGAAGGAAGACATGCTGCAGGGCTACCTCGACATCTTCCCAAACGCTCCGACCGACAAGCTGATGGAAGGCGGGGTCGGAAAGAACTGGGGGCAGCTCGAAGACACTGCCGTGTAAAAAGATAAGCGCTGGTATTGACAGTCAGAATATCAGCGCTTATATCTATGATACACCAACCAACCACCGGAGATGACTATGACACACCCACACAACATCAAAGACGCCGCCGCTGCCCACGCATTTATCTTTGGCGGCAGCGCACGCTTCACGCTGGTATCCAACAAAACCGACACGCGGTACACCTACCGCGTCACCGCGAAGAAGAACAGCGACAGCATGTACTTCGTGTCGCTGCTGACCGGTGCGGACAACAACATGGACTATGAGTACATCGGGTACATCGTGACTGGCAGCACCCATAGCGTCCTGATCGCAGGTCAGCGCGGCGCTCCAAACCACCCCGCCTTCTTGGGGCTGAACTGGTTCTTGAAGTCCGTCGAGAACAGCAACCCTCTGGCGATCCCAGACATGGTGGACTTTTGGCACGAGGGCCGCTGCGCACGGTGCGCCCGTCCGCTGACAGACCCAGTATCAATCGAACGTGGCCTCGGCCCTGAATGTGCAATGAAAGGACTTTGATATGAGCTTCGACATCGACATCGCAATCGCCAAGATCACCTCTGGGGCACCGTTCCCAGAGGACTGCATCTCTGTCCAGCTCCGCGAGAAGTATCCTGAGCTGGACTTCCTGTTCGATGAGATCGACGGCTTGCGTCAGACAGCTGGCGAGTATGCCGCCGAGGCAGCCGAGGATATCAGCGACCTGAAGAGTATCCAATCCTCGGTACTGGATGCTGTCGCAACCTGCCGAGACATGATCGACACCGTGCGCAGCATGGATGCGGCCAAGCCCGTAGCGCTGATGCTACGCGACGTCAGCCGCAAGTTGGACGCCGAGGTGCAGTGTCATGGGTGACAACACAAGGCAGCGCATGCTGGACAGCGCCAGCTCCCTGATCAACGGTGATCGGGAGCAGGACTACGGGTCGCCGAAAGAGAACTTCGGCAACATCGCACAGCGCTGGTCGCAGGTGCTGGGGATAGACGTCAAGCCGTGGCAGGTCTGCCTGATGATGGCCGACGTCAAGATCGCGCGGATGTGTACCACGCGAAAAGTCCACATGGACAGCCTGATAGATCTGATTGGGTACGGGGCATTAGCTGGAGAGGTGGCAGAAGAAGATGGCGAAGAAACGTAAGAGCCAGATCGAAGTGCAGCGAGACTACGACAACCGCCGCAAAAAAGAGGGTCTCACCCGCGTGACTGTGTGGGTGCCAGAACATTTGAAGTCTGCGCTGGTGTCGTTGGCACTGGATATGCGCAACAACAATAAAGAGAAGGATCAACCATGAAAAGACTTTTGATGACGACCGCCTGCACCAAGCTCGATGGCCAAAACTAATGGACCTGCCGCTGGATCAGGGTCAAGTAGACCACCCACAAATCCGCGCGCCAGCCTCGTTGTGATCGAGGATCTGGCGCGCGGTCTCAGTGGTTAAACGGTCTGCAGAGCTGGGGCGGATCGGGGACGACCAGCAATTACTTGTCGCCGTCACGCATCCACTTACCAAGATCGGCATGCACATCAGCAGCAGCTTTTTTCGCATTCTCATCACGCACCTTCTTTGCTATCAGCATCTCATCGATGCGCTTTTCCATAGCCTTGGCGCGCTCTGCAGCACGGCCATCCCTCTTCTTCTTAACGCCATACCCAAACACTCCACCGACCAGCGCCAGAGCGCCGAGGATGTATGGCAGGAACTGCGCGAGGACCGCCGTGATCATGGCTGCGCCCTCACCCTGCCAACCACGCCAGCAAGGCCCACAGCGGATATGATCCACGGGTACCATGTCGGCGGGATCTGAGACTTGATGTCTTCAGGCAGCTCCAGCCAGACCAGAGGCAGCACGGTGATCGCGGCCAGCAGCTGACTGGAGTGCCAGCGCCAAGCATCTTTCCAATCGTTAACGGGTTTCATGCTTAGCTCCTCCAAATAGCGACATGATCGCAGCGATGACCGCAGCGTACCACGGCTGCGCTGTCGGCGCCGCCTTCTTTACTGGCACATGATCCACAGGAGCAGGTGCATCATCGAGCAGCTCCAAAGCTGCAAGGAACTTGCGGGCGTAGCCTGCGTACTTCTCTCCGTTCAGGCGCACGTCGCCATTCACGATGGCTCTGGCGCTCTTGAAGTTGAAGCCCTTCGGGGTGTCATAGTCTGACAGCTTCTTGCCTGTGTAGCGGCCTGTCGTCATGCCGTGCATGATGGACTTGACCGCGACGGCCGGTTGAAGGATCTGCTCTGGGTCGTCCTCGATCCCTATCTTGGCGTAGTTGACAGCGCCGGTCAGCTGATCGATCCCGCCACCACGATAGGCCCAGCCATCGTTGCTGCCGCGCCTGTTGCCGAGACGACCATTGTACACGCAGTTCGCCAGCCCCTGCGGGTTGCGCGCGAACTCGACAGCCTCTGGCCTATTCGGCCATACGATCTTGATGCGCTGGGCTGAGTAGTACATGTTCTCGCTCTTAGGCACGAACTTGGCCTCGCCGAATGCGGTGGCAAGGATGTAGGCCAGATGCTCACGAGGCAGATCACGCCCTTGATCTAGGATGTCCTCGATCACGTTGACTTGTACCGGAAGCAGCGCGCCGCTGCTGAACATGGAGCGGATCGCGTCAAAAAAGTTTACTCTGCTCATGGGTAAAACCTACTCTCGGTCAGCCAGAAGGGATGGCACTGGTGCAGTGTCTTGGCGAAGCTGTACTCACTAATCTCATTGGGGGTGAGCCTCACCACCCACGGCCCGAAGCTGAAGCCTGCGGCGGGCCGCAGCTCGCTGCGCTCCTCGATGCGCAGGGCGACGAGGGCGCTGCTCTCTGGGGTGCCGATGTACCATGAGATAGAGACGAACGTACAGTCGCGGACCTTGTCAGCCTCGCCCCAGATACGCGTGCTGTACTCATCAACCACCTCCATCTGGGTGATCTCAGTGTGTAAGACTACGGGATATATCCACCCCTCTAGGCGGCCGCCGAAGGTACCGCCGAGCAGCAGTGTCTGCAGCGTGAAGAAGATCACCAGCGTCATAGGCCAGCTAAACAGTTTACGGATCATGCTCGCTGTCATTTCGCCCACCCAAGGTTATCTACGCCTACCTTCAGCGCTGCTGCTGTGATGATAACCCAGATTATAACCTTCCCCAGTTTACCCCAGCTCTGAAGCATCGCGTACCCCGACAGCATATTCCTTATCTCCTTCACTTCGTGCTTGGTGAAGACAGCGAGGTCGCTGTCGTCTCCCTTAGCAGCAGCCGAGATTTTGCGCAGGAGCGCGTCTAGGGCATCGTTCTCTGGCACCGGTGTCACCTGCTACTTTAGGAAAAGATTATGTCTTCCGTGATCAGGTCCAGTGCATCGGGCGTAGTGGCTCCAGCGATCAGCGCGACAGCAGCGGCCTTAGGCTTGCTCTTGAATTTTGCCGCTTCCGCATTTTCTGCGGTAGCGCCCTCACCTTTGAGGAGCTTCTCCAGCGCCTTGGCTTCGGCCTTTGCTACCCGTTCTGCTGCCTTGGCCAAGATCTTTTGGATCTTGATCGTCTTGGCTTTGGCCATGTCGATCTCGATCACGTCGCCGTTCAGCTGCCAAGCATCACGGAACATGCGGCCAGTCGCTGGGACGATGACGCTGGAAGCATCGACGTCAACGCCGTTGATGCGGGTGAATGTCTGTGGGTTTGCCATTATGCGGCCTCCTCTTGATGCTGCGCGATGCGCCATGCGTTGCGGTGTTCTCTGTTTGTGGGGATTATAGCACGCCTGACGATCTTGAGTATAGTGCGATTGCCTTGATAGCCTCGCCAGACCCGTGGTGGCACGGCCATTTGCACAAGGTACTCCATCGCCTCTTCCTCTGTCATTGCTGGGATGGGCGGGGTCTGGTGCAGCAGGTGGCCACGGGTGTGTTGTTTGAAGTCAGGTTTTGCTTCATCCTCTGCCAAGGCCCAATAGACCGAGACAGGTGGTAGGATGCCGCCGTGTGTGGCCATTGCCAGCCACTCGCTTGAGGGCGTTGTGACGCAGGCAGGATTGTCAGGTGCGGATGGGTCTTCCCACAGTATTGCAAACTGCGGATCAGGTAACGGCCCCTTGGCTTTCGCCTTGGGGATGAAGTCCAACTCTCTGGCCCAGAGGGGCATGGTGCTGTAATCAGTCATCACGCCAAATCCCCCAAGCGTATCATGGCGTGGCTGCTGTCAGAAATGCTTCCTGCAGAGGTATAGATGCGAACAACTGTCTGTGAAATACCAGTGTCGGCCACACCAAAGAGCGCGCTACCCGCCGCCATTCGTCCACACCAAGCTGCATCCTCTGCGCCAACGAAGGTGTTAGTGTGGGCATAGGTGTAGATGCCGACCCCGCTGTCTGTAAAAGTTGCAATGTTCAAGCCAGAAACTACGGCTGTCGGTGTGCCTTTAGACCACGATTTAGCCGACCCATTGACTGCGTAGCCCATTGGTGTGCTGTCGATCCCGTCCGAGATATTCGCTGCTACTATCGTACTCATGCTAAGTCCCCCATGACTACGTTAGTCACTATAAGGCTATCTATTGCTCCCGTTGCGTCTAAGCTAAAGTTTCGATGGTATGTGGTGAGGATCTCCACCACTAGGACGGAACTTACTCCGGCAGCAGCGTAATGGCTGGCGGATGGGGCAAAGTCATTAGCAATAAGAGTATTGGTATAGTTTGTGTTGTAGTCACCCTGTGCCCTATCTGTGACGGATGCCACATTGAGGCTCTTATTTATAGTGACAGTGCCTGTCCCAGTGAAGTTAAGCCAAGCCTTAGCTACTCCGCCGATGCCAAACTCGGTCCCGCCTGCGCTTGGCTTGAGATTGTCTACTGCTAAGGTGCTCATGCTAAATCTCCGATCACGAAAACGTCCGTTTGTGGTAGGTCAGCAAACGTCCCAGACGTTGTGATGTTGTCCATCCTGATTGACGTCGTAGAGTATGCGGCAAGGTTTCGGCATATCCCAGCGGTTATACCATTATTTCCACCGCCTTGCGTTGCGCCATATAACGCCGAGACGAACGCGTTTGTATAAGTTACAGTTGAGTGCCCTACGATGACGTCGGTGAGGCTGCTGACGTTCAAAGATGACCGTGTTGAAATAGTTCCAACTTGATTTACGGAGCACATGGCCCTTGTTGCAGCCTGCCCCGTCAAGGTAATCGGCCCACTGCCCGCCTCGTTGCTGATTGCTGCTGCTCTGATTTCAGACAATGACCAAACTCCCGCCAGATGTGATGATTAAGGTGACGCCCGTATCCACCGTTAGCGGCCCCGCTGCACTGGCATTTTCGGTAGCGTCGATGGTGGTACTTACTGTCAGCGTTTGTGCGTTGATGCGGAAGATATCGCCGACACCTGTGCTCGGATCTCCGACCTCACCGTTGTTTCCTTTGAACAGCCCGCCCCCACCAACGAGGGCGGTCCAGCTGGAGCCGTTGTAGATATTCATCTGCAAGGTCACAGTGTTGAAATACTGCGCTCCGATCTGCAGCGCGTTGCCGTCGTTGTCGAGGGTCGGCTCTACGGCCTTGGCCCCAAGGTATAAATCGGTGAACTCATCAAGGGCCAACTCGGCTGCAGCCTGCGCCGCAAGTGCGCCGCCCTCGGCTGCACCGGCTGCGATAGCCGAGGCATCTGCTGCTAGAGCAGAGGCAGCTGCGGCTGTCTCTGAGGCTGCAGCTGCCAGCGCTGAGGCCGCTGCGTTTGCAGCATCGGTAGAAGCTGCGAGGATGGCTGCGATGTTTGTCGCTACAGTCGTGACGTCTGCAGCGATAGCTGCGACGGCGATGATGTAGGCACTGATACCGGCAACTGTGGTGACGTCGGCGCTGATACCGGCAACTGTGGTGACATTGGCACTGATACCAGCGACCGTGACGATCTCTGCCTCGATGCCTGCCAGTAGATCGATGTACAGGATGAACTGGGCTTGATCGACTGTGCTGAAGAGATCGGTCTTGATTGCGCGGCCGATCTGCTCGCTCAATTCCTGCGCAATTCTGGTGAGGTCATCGAGCTTCTCTTCGAGAAGCTGAGGAGAGACGACCCCTCTGTTCTGAAGATCAAGATCCTGAGCCAAAGCTGTGGCGCGGGTGAACGCGACCTGCTCATTGGCTGTCGGCGCAGTGACAAAAGTTACGGTTCCACCCGCCACGTTGCCGACGTTGGCCACAGAGTAGTCAGTCGTCAGAGCCTTGGTGGTGATGACATTTGTCGTGGTGTCCACCACATCAACAACCAACTGCGTCCTATCCTCGATCAGGAAGCTGTAGGTGAAGGCTATTGTAGACCCGTCGCCGGTGAACGGGCCAGAGCGGGGTACCTGTGCTGTCGTTGTCATCGGTGCGCTTCCTTCAGTTCTTATCGTTGTACCATATTATTCGGCGAAAGTAAGGTTCTTGCCGTACAAAACTTCGAGCAGGTTAAGCTCCTCATCGCTCAACCCGTCCTTGTCAAGCACCTGCTTTATCCCTCTGTTAATCACCACCGACGGCAGCTTGAACACGATGCCAGCTGCAGAGATCACGCTGCGGGTGGAGCTGTCCCAGTTGAAGTCACCAGACACCATCTGCGAGATGGCCTTGCCGCCGCCGACGATAGTCCCGATGCCCGCCTCGAACGAGGTCTCGGCACCGAAGCCTTCCCACGATGAGACCGCTTGGCTGATGATCGGGCCGCCCAAAAATTCTTTGGGGAGCTGTGTGGTCAGCCACCACAGCGGGATGCCCATCTCCTCGATGTCGTCCTGCTCGCGCTCATCCCAAGGCTGCAGCCGCAGCAAGGACGAGAACATCGATGGTATGATGTAGGCTATAGCCAGATCTGTCGCGAAGTTCATGATGGTCGCAGGGTCATCCATCCGCATGTTCCTGAACTCAACCGAGGTGACGGACAGGCGTGCGATGATGAAGGTCTGGAACGTCGTGAAGGCACGGACCAGCTCGGAGTTGCGGGTGTTGGCCCCGACCGTTCCTCGCTCGAAGGCCGACCGGTCGCTAATTACACCCGACCCGTGGGCACGGGCGACCATGCGGTCGGCATAGCTGACGGCCTCGGCATCGGTCTTGCCCTGCTGCATGTACGAGCCATATGCCCCGTACCATGTCGGCATATCGACCGTGTAGAACTGCAGCTTCTGCATCCCCACAAAGCCGTAGGCCTGCATGCCCTGCTTGAAGGCGCCGATGCGTCCGCCGCTCAGAGTGTCCTCGCGCATGGCACCTGAGGCGAGTGCCATATCCCGCTGCATGGTCTGCTGCCGTTCCTGCATGAAGGGTGACTTACTCATCACGACGTCAGACGCCTCACGGACGTTGCCCATGTAGGCAGAGAAGCCCTTGATCAGGTTGCCGGCGCCAATGATGTTGACGGCGTTGAACAGGCCCAGAGGCTGCTGCACCAGAGTGGTCCAGCTGTAGGCCATAGCCGCGACAGAGGTGCCCTCGCGCAACTGCTTGACTAGGCGTGATACGGCGTCGCTCGCCTGACGGTCGCCGTTGGCCACGTCTTCTGCCCACAGCTTCAAGTGGTCCAGCTCTTGGTTGAACCCCTTCTCTGTCAGGATGCCGCTGATCTCCTTGTCCTTCAGGATCTTCATCGCGCCAGACAAAGGAAGGCGCAGCTCAAGGTCGTAGACCACGTCGTTCATATGGGACAGGGCGCCGTGGAACTGCAGGCTGAGAGGATCGCCGGTGACGGCTGTCCGCGCCTCCTGCCAGCCGCTCTTGGTCTGGGCACGGGCTGCTCGGCCGCTGGCCATGTTCTTGACCTGCGTGTCGGCGTCGGTGTCGCGCACTGTGCCGACAGCCTGCTCGCGGTCGTACCGGATCGGGTAGTACCCGCCGTTCTTTACGAAGGCAGGCGCACCCTTGATCTGGATCTTGGTCGTGATCTGCTGAGGGCGCACGCCGGTGGCCTGCACCTCAAGGTCGGAGATGTCTGGCCACAGCTCGTTGATCTTGCCCCAGACCTGACTGACCACCTGCCACATCTCTGTGGTCATGTTCTCGCTCAGGACACGCTCGATCTCTTTCTTGGTCATGAAGTTGCGGCTGCCTTGGTTTGTCAGGCGCTCCATGTTGCCGTCGGCCCCAGTGTTCAGGGCGATGGTCAGCAGGTTGTAGCCGTCGAGGATTTCCTTGGTCCCGCCGACCGTAGCCTCGACCTTCATCGAGGTGAACGTACGCAACTGCTTGATGTAGTCCTTGCCGTAGACCTTCTTCCACAGGTCGCGCTCGAACCACTCGGCATTCTTACGGCGGCGCAGGCCAGCCCTGCTCATGGCATCCTGCACTGGGATTGCGATGACACGCCCCATCAGGCCGACAGCGTCACGCTTGGTCCGGTCGAGGACGCGGAGGATGCTGTCGGCATTCGACATGGACAGGAAGAAACCACGCACAGCCCGACTACCTTTTTTCAGCAGGCGCTCATCACGCTTGCCTACCTTGGATGGGCCGTCGTCTTCGTGCTTCGCGTCCAGCTCGGTGATGATGTCGGTCTTGACCTCTTGGTAAGCCCGCGCCGTGATCCCGTCCAAGACCTTGCGTGTGGCCCTGCCGACGTAGATCAGGTTCTTGACGATGGCGTCAAGCTCCTGCAGCTCCTCAACTGTCAGTTCGCTGTAGTGCTTCTGCCGACCGGTGGCGATCACGCTCTCGGCGTTGAAGGCCAGCTGGTCCTCATTGCCTGCGTCGACCATCGCCTGCACATACGACGCCAGATCCCGCGCCTGCTTCAGCTGCTTGGGCGACTGGGGGCGGAAGCTATACTTCTCCAGCAGCTCGCGCAGGGTGCCGATCTGTGGCTCTGCCAAGCGCTTGCCGACGTCCTTGTTGCGGGCCGTCTTGTTGGCGGCGATCAGCCGGTCAACGATGGCCTGCGTGTCGCGCGCATGGTTGTACTTCATGTGCGCGATGATCTGGTTTTCCTTGGCCTTGAATGCCGCGACCAGATCCTCGCTCGCCGTCGTCTTGGGTTTCCCCTTCGACGTCATGCGCTTCATGATGCGCGCCATCAGGGTCTGGGCCTTACGACCGGCTGTCCGCTCTGCGTGCAGATAGACAGCATCCTGTGTCGCCTGACGCACGGTGGTCTCGCTGACCTCCAGCTCGACCCGTGCTTCCATCTCGGCTTTGGTCATCATGGTCGGGACTTCGCCGCCCTCGGCCTTGATGGTGTCCAAGATGAAGTTCAGGTCCAGCATCATCAGCTGGCGGTTCTTGTCTTTGTGCAGGGCTGCCATAGCCTCACGCTTGATGGACCCGTCATCGAGGGCATCAGCAAACTCTTCGCGCAGTTTCATGCGCAGCTCTTCCTCGATCCGCGCCTCACGCGACGGCATCTCGCGCAGCTCGGAAATCATGGTGGCTGCGTTCTTGTAGCCATACTGGTGGGCGACCGCCTCGATGGATGGCTCGCCGGTGCCGTAGACCTTGCGCCCCTTTTCGGTGTGCTTGTCCAGATCGTCCAGCGCCTCTTGGCCGTAGGTGTCGAGGATCGACTTGCGGTCTAGGCGCTGTGCGTCCTTGGTCGCAAGGCGGCGCAGGACGCGGCGCTGTGGGTCGGCATCGACAGATGCCTCGATCTCTGCGCGCAGCACTGCACGGCGCTCGATGTAGCCCTTCGACCGCGCTCTGCGGATCGGCTCCATCGTCTTGGCCAGCAGGGTGGCGGCAGCCTCGTCGTCGTGCTGGATCGCACCCTTGCGGTACGCCGCCCAGACCTCCTCTGTCATATTCGGTGGCTTGGCCGTGAGCATCTGCCCCATGCCCTGCTCGGCCTTGGCGATGGCGATGGCGTCGTCGGTCGCCAGCATCCGGTCCATGACCTCGGTCACCTCCGGTGGTAGCTCGACATTCAAGCCTCCGAACTGGCGATACAGGTTGACGATCCATTTGCGCAGGCGCTCGAAGGATGTGCGCAGTTCGACAGATGGCGCCTTGCCGGTCTCGATGTACTTCTCGAACGCCACGGCCCACTGCTCCTGCTGGGCCACGGTGAACGGCGATTGCTCGCCCTGACCACGACCGAGGAACTCGTTGATGGTGTCCATGTCAGCGACCATGTCAGCCGGTGCCGTCGGCAGCATCGACAGCTCCTTGAAGGCCTGCAGGAAGAAGTGCCCTGCCTCATGGACGAACGTGGACTTGTCCGACTTCTGGAACAGCGTGATCACCGACCGCGCCTCCGTCAGGTTGGACGGCATCGCGATCTGTCCACGGTTCTGCTGGTTCAGGACTTGGCCTTGGCCTTGGCCTTGGCCTTGGCCTTGGGGCGCAACCGGTTCCCCGTACTGCGCCCGTATCGCGTCGATCATGCTCTTAGGCAGTTTCAGGGCGTTGGTCGCTGCCTCGTCTGCAGCAATTACGTTGTTGGCAAAGCTCCTAGCTCGACCGGAAACACTTCGTGCGCGGTCTGCAAAGCGCCGAGGATTTGCTCGTCCGTCACCTTGTCCGGTGACCCCATCTCCTTCGTTGCCAGCTGGAGCGCCGTCAGGTAGGCGTCGTTGCGCGGCCTTGAACTCGTCAAGGTCTGCTCCGCTTCTGATCCCAAGACCGTCTTGGCCCTCAAGAACAAATCGTTTAGTTGCTTCGGATCGTATGGCATCGTCGCCCCTCCATTTCATGATGGCCACATCAGGGAACGCGTCTCCTTCGAGCCACCCCTGCCTAGTCCACACTGCTTTTAAATTTTCTATCTCTTGGTTGGTGAAGTATTGAGGATCGAAGGGGATCGCCCCCACTTCCTCAAAGCCCATCGTAGCATAAATTGATGGCAGCAGTCCAGCCGGTTTGCTCGCGCTCTTAACCTTGAACGCATCCAGCACCGTGACGCCCTCTTCGATGGCCTTCAGAACTTGGAACGTACCCATGCCCTGAACACCAAGCTCGTTGCTGGCTACGCCCACAAGTGCGGTCTCGTTGTCCGTCAGGATGCCGTCTGCAACCAGCTGATTGGTCACATCACTTGGGTACTCCTGCCGATAGTCGAGGCCTTTCTTCACGCCCATCCAGACGTTGAGGCCACCCTCCTGAACGCGGGTGTCTCCAAGCTGAAACACACGGAATGACCCGTCCTTCTTCCCAGCCTTGAGGTCGGCTGCGGTGTACTTGGTCAGGGTGGCCGAGGCCTCGTTCTCTACGAGGGCAAGCTCGAACTCCGCTGGGTTGATGCCACCGGCGTTCGCGGCGTTGTCGCTGCTGCGCCACTGCCCAGCCAATGCTGCGGTGTACGCCTGAGCCACGCGGTAATCGTGCAGCTGCTCGATGACCTCTGCCTCGCGCACGATCTCTGGCGTGACGATCTGTTCATCAGTGGTGCGCAGGCGCTCCATCAAGAACTTGGGGTTCGATCCCTCTTTCGATCTGGACGTCACTTCCTGCAGCAGATCCTTGTAGAGAACCTCCATAGGGATGTGCGTAGAGAACGACCCGACCAGCGTGCCCCGCATGCCGTAGCGGTATGCTGGGTGGCGCGGGATGTCGCCAGCCTGTGCTGGGTCGTCAAAGTCGATGATCAGGTCTTCGGCGTCTGGGTCGATCTCCATCGCCAACAGTGCGTCACCCTGTTGGGTCGCGCGGTAGTCTGGGTCAACGGCCTCGCGGATGACACGGCCAACAGGGAACATGCCGTCCAGTGACCGGAAGGCCGCGCTGTTCATCTCGTTTGCCATAGCTTTGCGGGTCGTGAAGGTCGCCTGACGTATCCATGCGTGCAGCGCCACTGCGTCGTCCAGCATAGGTAGGGTCGCTAGACCGGCGTATCCGTCATCCTTTTTATTGCTCTTGGAGACGATGAGTTCGTGCGCCTTCTGGATCTGGCCTGCAGGGAACTGCCCAGCCTCGATGACGCCCTCAAGGGTGCGGAGTAGCGCGTTGATGGTCATCTCGTTTGAGGTGTGCGCGTCGTCCTTCATGGCGAGCATCGTGATGACAACACGACCGCTGCCGCCCTGTGCCAAGGATTGCTCCCTCAGTGCGCGCACTTTGTTGCGTACCTTGGAGATCACGCCCACCTTGTTGAACGCCCAGACGACGCCTGCGTCTCTGTAAGCCTTCAGCCACGGGAAGTTCGGCCCGCCGAGGTAGGGAGTTGGAGCCAGCGGGATGCCGTCCAGCTTGTCATAGGTGGACCCCGCTGCCGTGAGGTCGGCGAACATCGGGTAGATGCTCGCGCCCTCTAGGTCTCGCGTCTTGATAAAGCTCTTGCTGGTGAGGCCACCGGCGACTGACGTATCAACAATAGGCCCAGCGCCTGCTTGGTTAAGAACAGTGAAATCGGCTGCTACCGTGTCATCAGGCGATACATTCTCGGTCCACGCGAACTCAGGAAGTAGGCCAGTCTTCTGGTCTGCGAACACCGTATCCTCGACCTTAGCCGTCCGGTTCGCTTCCCCGTTTGGGCCGTAGTTGAGCCAGCTGTTCTGGCCGCGTGTTTCTGTGGTGATGGCAGCGACTGCAGATCCGGTGAACAAGCGAACGTGGGCCTGCCACGCATTCTCTTCGCCATCTGCTCTGAAGCCGGTGAACTCTAGGCCGTGGCCAAATGCGTCATGCACGGCGCGGAACAGGTCGTTAGCGTAGACAGGGCGCATCTCGCCGTTCGGGCCGAGCGGCCACTCGATGCCTGTCTCAGCAAGCAGGGGGTTTGCGTCTGGGCTAAAGTCATCGCCGGTGCCGAACCCCTCGGCAGTGGAGAACACGCCCATCGTCTGGTTATCTCTGGCGTCGAACATCGCGTTCCACGGAGAGGCAGCGTAGGCCTGCCCCTCTGGTGAGTTGAGATCGATGAAGTAGAAAGTGTAACCGGCATCGACCAGCGCTTGGTACTGAGCCGTCGTCTGCGCGATCAGGTTCGCGTAAGCCTCTTTGACCGCTGGGTCTTGAGGGTTGTGTTCCATAGCCTCGTAGGCGTCCGCGACACGGGCCGCGAACTCTGGATCTACTTTGACGAACTCTGCTTGGCGCTTGAGGTCGATGCCGTTGTCGGCTGCGTATTTCTCGGCGACTGCGACAAGGCGCGGGTCTGGGCCAGAAACGCCTCTGACTGTCGGCGCGCCTTCAAGAGCCGATAGGCTCCCGCTTCTTGTTCGTCCTTGGGTGTCACTACGTTGTCCACGACCTGCTCCTATGTTTGGTGTCTGTGCTTGGTTGGTACGATCAGCTTGAAACTGCGCGATACCAGCATCGACTGCAGCAGTCAATTCTTCGATGCCAACGCCTGCTGCTTCCAGCTCCGCGACAGCCTGCTGCAGCTGCGCCTCGATGGCTGCCTTGGTCTCAGGCGGGGCAGCTGCGACTGCAGCCTCAAGCTGGCTGACAATGCCCTGCAGGCCTGCCACAGCCTTGGTCTGGGCTGCCAGCTCCTTCTGACCACCGGCGAGGGCGCCTAGGGTCTGTGCCTCGCCCTTGACGTCGAAGCCCATGCGCTGGAACAGATCCTGCGCATCAATCCCGTAGCGCGTGGCCATCGTCTCGAAGAATGCGGTCGCCAGTGCGGCGTTTGCCTCGACCTCTGGCGCGGTCATTCGACCGGTGGCCTTCAGCTGCGAGGTGATCTGGCTGTACATACTCTTGCGCTTGGGTGCCATCGCCTCAAGGTCGTTCAGCATGGCAGCCTGATCGGCGATCTCTGCTTGGATCTCCTTCATCGATTTGGCCTCAGCAGGCGTGAAGCCCTGAGCTGTGATCGATGCGTTTCCCTTGATGAAGTCTGCGCTGTCGCCTGCAAGGCTGGTGACCACGCCGCTGGCCTTGACCGCGACCCGACCGTTGCTGTCGCGTGCAGCGTCAAAGTCTGCGACTGACCCGCCGAGGCGCTCGACCAGAACCTCTGGACTGACGCCGATCTCGGATGCGTGCTTCACGATGTCGTCGGTCTGAAAATACACGGATGTGTTGGACAGGCCCAGCCGGTCCACCAACGCCTTGAACTTGGACGGAGACCGCGAGTTCAGCTTCAGCTTCTGCGTCACTGCTGCCAGCTGGTCCATCGTATGTACCGTCTGGCCAGCGTCGGCCATCGCTCTGGCTGTCCGCTCGTCAGTGATAGCGCCACGGGCACCGATGGTCATGCCCATCACACCGCCCGTCAAACCGCCGAGGACGGCGCCGTTCAGCGCAGCCCACATGGTTTCGTTGTTCAGCTCCAGCTTGCCCTCGACGCCGTACTGCTCGATCAGGGTCTGGGCACCTTCTGCGACAAACTCTTCGATGCCATCGCGCAAGAAGGGTGCGCCGATGCGGCGCAGGTAACCTTGCGAGATCCGACGCAGCACTGGCTCGGACAGCGCGCTCAGTGCCTCACGCCGCGTTACAGCATTGAACAGGGTGCGGCTACCGAGGGCGCTGACGCGTCCTACTGGGCCAAGCACCGCTTCAAGTGAGCCACTGAGCAGTGCCGTCTGCCGAGCGCGGATGCGCATCTCTGGGGTATACATGACCATGCTGTCGAGCTTGTCCACCTGACCGGACACGATCTCGCCCTGCGCTGCCACGGTACCAGCTGCGACCGACAGCGCGACGCCGCCGACGCCACCTGTCAGCAGGCCAGCGCCGATGATACCTGCCATGATGCCGAGGCTTGGGATGCCTTGAACGACGCCCCACTCCATCAGGTCACCTGTAGACCGAATGTCACGCAGATCCTGCACAGCTGTGAAGTTCACCTTCTCGCGCTCTGCTGATAGTTCTTTCAGCTTTGCGAAGTACCGACCGGCTGACACCTCGTCATCGAGGACAGCGAGAGACAGCTCTGTCAGCTGGCGCTGGCGCTCCTCCGGTGTCGCGGCCAAAAACCGCTCGATGGACCGGCGCTCGCTGCGGCCTGCGTGGCCGCCCTCCAGCTTGAGGTCGTTATAGTCCAGCGGCTCGCCTGCAGCCTGAGCCATCGCGGCTAGTGCGAGGTTGTCGAGCATGCGCGAGGATGCGGTCAGGTCTGCTGCGCTTCCAGTAAAGCCCATTGCCGCGCCCATGGTCCCGAACATGAGCTTGCCGTTCTCCCAGCCGCGCGCCACATTGCCAGCTTCCTTGCTGTCGAGGTTGCGCATGATCGTACGCTCCCAGTCGATCAGCTGGGGCAGTTCATCCTTCACCATCGCTGGGTTCTCTGGCGCGTCGTCCATCCACCGCAGAGACTGCGTGGCCTGCTGCGCTAGTCCGCGCGAGTTCATCTGGTCTTGGAGATAGTTGGCCGTTGGCTCAGGGTTCGCGAGGCGTTCGGCGTTGATCGGCATCTGATTGGCCACTGTGGCCAGCGGGTCAGGGTTACCAGATTGACGGCCGAGCTGCAGCTTCCTCTGCGCCAGTTGTGTCTGTTCGTTCCTCAGCGCGCGTGTGAAGTCTGTGGTCAAAATACCAGTCCCTTTATTTCCTTAGAGGTGTACGAGCAGACCCCCTAATGCCCATCGGATCTTTGCGTGCCTCATCTATTGCCCGCTGCGTCGAGGACGCGGCCTTCTTGCCCTGCGCGCTTAAAGCGGCTTCGTTGGCGGCGCGCTGCCTAAGTGCGTCCTGCTCTGCCAGCATGAGCAGGTTCGCGTTTTCTGCCTCTAGTGCAGCACGCCCTTTCTCTGTCACCGCTGCCGCTGCTGCATCTGCCGCCTCGTTGATCCCAGCCATGATCTCTGGGTTATTGACCCGCACCTTAGCATAGACATACTCGATCAGGTCTTCGGCGTAAACATCCTTGAACGCGCGGTTCTCATCGAGGTACATCGCCTTGGCCTGCTCTAGGACGGCAGCGTTCAAAACGTAGTCGCCGACGACGACGCCGCCACCCTTGGAACCGGCGGCCGCGATCAGGTCGTCTGCCATTGCGTCGGCCTTGCTCAGGGCTGCTCCCAGCTGGAATAGCGGCACGTCTTCGTAATCCCCCTTGCCACTGCGAGTATCCTCGACGGACACCCTCACGCTCTGCATGTCGATCTCGTTCAGAATGTCCCAGTCGGTCCACTTCTCGAAGCCCTTCATGTTCATGCCTTTTTTCTGCATGCCCTCCATCACCTGAGTGACAAGCTTGTTGGCTTCGCGTGCGCCCTTTTCCGTGTTGATCTTGATGCCCAGCTCGGTGAACTTGTTCTTGGACAAGTTCATGACATTGTCAAAGGTAGGGGTGATATCTGCGAGGCTTGGAAGATCAGGATCTTGGTCGGTCTTGTTCAGCTGCCGCTGCTTCTCGCGCATGGTGTTGTAGGTCTGATCGTCCATGATGTCGCGGGACTGGGTCAGATCCATCTTCATGAACGCAACCTGCGCCTTGACGCCATTGACGCCGAGTGAGTTGTCCAGCATGTCGTTGACCTTATTCCAGTCGGTGTCTACCTCTTCACCGGACTTCTTCTTGAGGAACCAGTTGTGCAGCCCATCGACCTTGGTGCCGAGGATGTTGCGCTCTTCTTGGGTCAGTACGTTGTCCCACTTCACCTGCTTCAGTTCCTCGGAGGAGTAGCTGTCGATGATGGCGTAGAAGCTGTCAATCTGAGCGGCAACCTGCCTCTCCTCCTCGGCACGCTCTGCCGCCGCTTCTGCATTGTACTTGCGCAGCGCCATCTGGCGCACATCCATGTCTTCTTCGGCGTTTATCCGGTCCATTGGGGTGGCGTAGTTGTTGCTGTCGCCGCTTTCGAACGAGGCGACGGCTGCGTCAAGCTCCGCATCTCCAGCACTAGAGAAGCCTTCCCACACGGCGCGCAGAGAGGCGCGCTTGCCTGCTGCGGTTTTAGGTCCAGCGAGTGCGTCAGTCATCAGCACTGAGAACATGCGGTCCTGCATGGCCTCGTCAAACACCTCGTCTCCGGTCAGACCCATCTTCTTGATCAAGGTGCGCAAGGTGCCGCCGACGATCTGGTACTTGCCCATAGGCGTAGAGGTCAGCCCGTTCTGGGCAGCATAGCTGTTGGGGTTCAGTCTTGGTTTCACCCACTGACCGTACTCTCCACTTGGGTTCGAGAAGTTGACCAGCTGGGAGAGCGTCATCTTGGTGATGTCAGTACCGGCGAAGCCACTATTCTGACCCTGTGCGTACAGGGTCTTGTACCCACCGCTGCCGCTCTCATGCTTGTGCAGTAGCTTCATGATCGGAGATGCGGGGTCCATCATCCCCTCCCCGCCTCTGCTGATCCGTAGGGCGTCGGTCGCGATCTGGTCAGAGCGCTGATCTTTGATCCGTGGCTGCAGGGCTGCAGTGGCCGCTTGGAAATTGGTGGCATCGATGTCACCCGCAGCCAACGCCGCATCCAGCAGCACCTGTGCTGCTTTTGCGCTGGTGTTAGCCAGTGCGTTGACGGTGGCCAGCACGACCGTAGAAGTGCCCTTCAGCACTGCTTGATCCCACGCATCCTTGCTCTCACCCGTAGGACTTAACCCAGATCGGGCAGCCTCTTTCTCGGCTGCGTCCTTAGCTTGAAGGATCGAGGTCTGATACTCTTTGGTGTCGGTAGGGTTTGCTGACGCTCTATCTGCAGCCCCAGCGATGCGTCCTGCACTCAGCTCGGTGTCATAGGCATCCAGCTGACCAATCTCATACGCGGCCATCTTGCCGTACAGGCTCTCCTTGGTGGTGGCGTACAGCTTCTCGACGGCCTTGCGGGCGTTGCCGGTCATCTTGTCCAGCCCGATCCGCCCCTTGGCAGCTTCCATCAGGCCATCGATCTCGTCAGCGACACCGCGTGCGGAACCGCCGCGTCGAGACATCAGGCCGGTCTGCGGGTTTATCGCGTCACGCACGACCGTGTCGAAGTCAGCCTGCGCCAGACGCATCGTCGTCTCGACCCTGCGGGTGTCCAGCTCGCGGCCAATGTTCAGCGCACTGTCGCCGAGGCTGGACAGGTTCTGGGAGAACTCTTGGTTATTGGCGAATGTGGTGTTCTTGTAGACAGGCTGCAGCGGGTTGACCGTGATGCTGCCGACCTCTGCGCCGCGTTGTGCTGGTGTTGGGATGCGCATGATCTACCTCTAGACTGTTTTAGTCGGGAATAGGATGTCGGAGCTACGGGACACGGCGCTGACGCCAGCCGTAAAGCCAGACAGAAGCGGATTGAACCCGCGAGCTTGGGCCTTGAACTGATCGGCCTGAGCTGCGAAACCTGCGCCTGTATCCAGCGCCCGCTGCTCTTCTCTGTCGATATTCTCCTTCAGGCGGGTGATGTCCAGCTCGCCTGCCTCGGCCATCGCCTTATATAGCTCCATGCCTGTCGTGTCTTTCATATCGACTACGAAGCCTGCACCAGCAGTGCCTGCACGCACTTGGCTGAGGGAGGAGAGGGTTGCTTTCTTCTGGTCGAAGAGGCTGCTCTCTCCGATCTTGACCACGTCCTCTGCGTTGCGGATCGCGATCTGCTCGTTGATCCGCGCCTGCTCCGCCTGCGAGTTGGCAGCTGCCTTGTTGGCCTGCGAGCTCTTGTACGCGCCATAGGCAGACAAGCCGACGCCAACAGCCGAGATGGTACCTGCAACGCCAATTGCGCTGACTGCTGCTGAAACAATAAACGCCATTAGGAGACACCCTCTATCATAGCCCTGAACATATCGATCTCGGCCTGCACCTCGTATGACTTAGCCAGATCGGTCTTGTCCACCAGCATATCTTCGAGCTTGTCGATGTCGGTCTCATCTGTGGAAAACACATTTTGAATGATCAGATCTTCCATGATGTAGGCCATTTTACGACCTGCACCCGCCACGAAGGTTGCCGGTGCCTCGACCACGACGACCTTGTCTCCCATGAGCGCAGCCATCTTGCCCTGCAGGATGATGCAAATGTGGGCGTCTCTGTGCGCATGCCCAAGGACGATGGTGCCAGCAGGGATCACAGCCTCGCGGATATAGATATTTGGCCCGAAGTGATGGTTGATTTCGTAAGGTGCCTGCGGCCCGCTCAGCATCATGGCCTCGACGTCATCGAGCGAGTGGCCCGATGGTGTCAGCTGGTTTTGCTCTGGCATCAGTTCCCTCCGATGATTGCATCTGGGATCAGGGTCAGCACGGTGAGGGGCAGAGGATCGCGCTGCTCGATCACCACTTGTTTCCTTTTACCCCAGTTTGCAGACATAGTCACGTCAATGTCGTTTGTCACCATTTCGAGGGGTTGCCCGAACAAAGCAGGCAACCCGAACCGCGCCTCACGCATCGTGTTGATGTCTGGGCCGAACCACATGCCGAGGGTGCGCTCTACCTGAACGGTGAGGCGGGTGATGTTCTTGGATCTGCCCTCAAAGGCATCGCCCCCTTTGCCGTAATTTGACAGAGGTAGCGTAGTCAGGCGCGAGAAGTACGGCAGGCCAAGATGGACGCGGGATGCAGGCGTCTGCAGGGTGATGGTGCCGTCAGTAACCAGCAGGCCGCGCTCGACGTAACCATTGGCAGCAGCGACAAGGGTCTCGCCGTTGAGGTGGTGCAGGCCGGTGATGGTGGTTACCGCCTTACGGGCGTAGCCACCGGACTTGTACGCAGCGAACGCGGTGCCGTCATAGTCGGCCGCCTCGATCTGCAGTGAGAAGGTGTCTGTCGTGGCGTTGGCCACCACGAACCCGACGCCGTTATAATCTCCACTGAGCGCCGCCCCTTGGTTCGTTGTCGTACTGGTTTCAAAGACGTCGGAGATATCGACAATGTCGCCGTCGCTCAGGCCGTGAGCAGGTGCAGTGACAACTACTGGATCTGCAGCCGTGATACCTGTGATAGTGATCGGGATATCAAAGGTCAGGCCAGCGTCGACATGGAATGCGTCGCTGAGAGTGCTGAACTGCCTCTCTCCAAAACGCTCTAGGAAGGTGACGGTGAAGCCGTTGATCACCCGCTCTACAACCGCATAGATAATATCCGACGCGCCTTCTCGGACGACGCATGTCGATTTGTACTGACCCTTCGTGGTAGATCTGGTCCATGCGTAGATGTCCTGATCTGGCTGGTATGTGAGGTATAGGCCATCGCCATCGCTCATCACAAGGAAGCCCAGCGCATTTGGTGCGGGGGCGTAGTCCCAGTCTACGATTGTGCGCCGGTCGAAGAGGTGGCGCGCAAGGACGCTGATGTCTCGGCCAACGAACTTGTTGGAGTTGATCTGAAAGCCGAGGTCACGGACGAACTCGCCAGAGCTGACGTAGAGTGCAACGTCACCGGCAACGATAGGGCGCAGCGCTGTCGATCCGTAGTAGGACTGAGGAGCGACACTGATTGTGGTCGGAGTGAACACCAAGGTGTCGCCAGCCTGCACTCTGTACTCCCCGCCACTGGTTAGCAGCACAAGGTCGCTCAGAGGTACGATGTGCTGGATCGCGTTGATGCGGCGCGCTGAGATCGACTGTGTGATTGCGTCATCGGACAGGGGTGGAGAGGCTGAAGCAAAGTTGTTGAAGTGCCCAAGCTGGGACATCCAGAACCGGTTCGGGTTGTTGTTACTGTTGGCGAAGATCCTGCGTTGCTGATAGAAGCCTGTTGCTGATGGGTTGTTATCGCCAGACGAGCCGAGGTCCAAGAAGGGGTCGCGGAAAATGGGCGGGGTCAGCGAGTAATCTGGGACCACAGCAAGATCCTTGAACTCGCCCTTCGAGCTGTTGCCGATCTTACCAAAGGAACCGAAGTTGTCAGTGGCGTAGATCACATAGCTCTCTGCTCCGCTTACGGCGTCCCAACTGATGGTATTCTTCCAGCCTGACTGCGCACTTGAGAAGGCTCTAGTGAACAACCTGTAAGCCAGCCCGCCGCTAGTGTAGGCAGTCAGTATGGTGCTATCCACATCTCTACCGTCCAGCAGCTGCAGACTTATCTGTGTGGCGTTGATGAACACCGCGTGAAAGCGCAGGCCGTTCAGTTCAGTCATGCCGACGACGCCAGATATAAGGATAGGATCTAGGTCATCGAGGCCGTGGCCCGCAGAGAATGTGACCACAGCAGGGTTGGCCTGCGTGATCCCTGTAATTGCTGCGGCCTCGTTCGATGCTCCGCGTAGGCTCTCCTCGCTGTCGTCAGCGCTGATTGCTGTGACTGCGTAGTACCTAGCCCTGATGAGCTTCTCCCACACCCCGCCGCTGGTGTAGGCCGTGAAGCCAGTGCCATCTACGGCAGCGCCAGAGGATCTGTAGGCCAGATCAAAGTTGTTAGCGTCAATCACGGTGATCTTGTACACGAAGTTGTTGAGCTGGGTCATCCCGACGATGCCAGTGATGTGTACCTCATCATTTGTAGCCAGCCCATGCCCAGCATCAGTGATGCGGACAGGGTTGGTGGCAGCAGCAGCAGTGATAGTGCCTGTGGTTTTTGTGGTCGTCTCGTTGTGTGAGATGTTTACAGGATAGGCGACGTCAGGTGTCAGGTCGATGTCACCCAGAAACCATGTGTCGTTGTCTATCCGAATTAGCTCCTGTGGGTTATAGCTTGGGTGGACCAGCGTCATCACGTCGCCAGACTGAGCGTAATTGATGGCCATCAGGTCTACTGCAGCCCACGGGGTCACCACCTCGTAAGGTGGCGTGGCGGTGCCGCCGCTGGTATAGGTGCCGTAGTCAGTGGTCGTCACGGCGGTGCCGTTCAAGTCGGTCAGGGTGAATGTGTCGGCGGCCGCGTTATCGACAAGGAAGTTGCGACCGTTCAGCTCAGTCATACCTACGACGCCGCTGATGTAGATCTCTTGGCCATCGGTCAGCCCATGCCCCACGCTGGTAACGACGCCTGCTCCGGTGGTGATGCCGGTGATAGTCTTGATGCTGGCGCTGTCGAGGATCTGGGCACCGAACGCGTGGAACCGCATGTACAGGTTGCCAAGCTCCAGCACGAATGTCTGGTCGGTGCTGAACTCGAACTCGATGATGCGGTATGGGCCTGCTCCTGCCTTACACTGGGCAGTGAAGCGGTGACCAGAGCGGCTCTCCATCGACCCTGTGAAGGTCGCGGTGAAGTTCTCGGCCAGCTCGACAGCGACGGCGCGCTTGCCAAGATCTACGCGGGCGCCCACGGGCGCGGAGACTTCCCCGCCGCCCATGCTCGGCTGAATGATCTTGACCATGCTTAGTTCCTCGCTGTGATCCAGTCAGGTTCGCGAGTGACGCGGCCTACCGATCCCTCGTTGCTGTCTTCCATCTTCGCCACTCCGGTGTGCCGCTCACTCTCGCGCACCATGCGGTCAGCAAGCTGTGCGTCTCCGGTCAGTGGCAGGCAGATAGCTGCAGCGATGCGCCAGCTCAACGCTAAGTCAAACAACGCATCAAATTCTGTCGGCACAGTGACCTGCTTTGTGTACTCGAACTCTGGCTCGCTCTCGTTGGTCACCAGTACCTTGGCGTCGGTTGAGCTGCGGGAAACAGTCCACTCTAGGGGAGGATAGCGTTTCTGCAGAGGGTCGAGGGGGTGCACCATGCGGATGACCTTGAGGGCATCTGGCGGGTACGCGTACATGTTCGCCCACCCAGCAGGCGGCGTACCGGATAACAGTGCTGGGGTGTAATACCGCAGAGCAAACTTCCAAGGGTGTTCTCGCAGAAGAGCATCTCTGATATCTTCATAGACTAGATTGACCTGCTCCGCCTCTGGCGTTGCCTCGGTCAGGCTGGTGATGTCATAGCGGTCTCCGATGTACTGGAGAGCTAGTTTCGCGATCTGTACGTCAGAGACAGCCATGCTTCACCTACTGTTTGCGGGAAGGGAACTTCCCAGTTGTGCGATGAACCGCACCTTGTGCCTTGGCCTTTGCTTGGCCTGCGGGCATGTATTCACTCGCGTCAGACGCGGGCTTCGGGCGGACAGCCTTCGGCGGCTCTTCGCCCTGCTCTTCGAGCTCCTTCGCCATAGCTTCGAACTCTGCATCCTCAACAAAGATCGTAGCACTCTGGGGAAGGAATTTATAGCGGGTAATTTCCTTCTCGCCAACCTGCCGAGCAGGTTTCGAGGTGTTATCCATAATCGGAACCTTGAGGGTTTCTTTTTCAGCGAACACGGATGGTAGTGTGTACCAGACGTTGCGCTGATTGCCTCGGCCTAGTCGTCCGAAGGCTGGGTGGTAAAACCCGTGCTTGTCAAATTTAACTTTCATCGTCGTTCTCCCGTTCCAAGATAAGCGAAAGCGGGGCCATCACAGCCCCGCCCTCTAGGTTTTAGTTGACGGCGTCAGCGTAGGCTTTCCACGCAGATGGGTCATAAGTTAAGAAGGCGTTGATCGCGCCTGCAGTGACAGTGGTCGTACCGATGATGGCAAGCACGCCGAGGTAGCGCTCGTATGCTTTACCTGCGCCGGTTGGCAGTGCGCCAACAAATGCCGTAGTACCTGCCTGTAGAGCTGCCAGAGCGATGTCATCAGTGACGAAGGTGTCAGTGGTGATATGGTTCGTGGCAGTCCCGTCTACGGCGATTGCAGCTTGGGCGTCAGACGCCAAGCTGAATGCAATCGTACCGGCAGCGCCACCAGTGATGATGGCTGTGGGCACGGTGATCACAAGGTACATGGGCTTGCCGTTACCCAGATCCTGTGGGGTTGCGCCGAGGTCGATCACGTTACCGATCAGGGCAGTACCTGCCGCTGCGGCAACGCTTACGGCGTCGGCGAACTCGTTGAGGCTATCGATGATCATCTGATGATCCTTTCCAGTTTGCGGTTTACACGACCCGCGCTTCGTTGCCAGCCAGTGCATCACACCGACGGATAGGGTAGCCACCCCACGATGTCTGCATCGTCCCGCCGACCATATCAGTGGTCAGGGTGGAGTTTGCAACAGCGTTGGCTGTCTGGCGGCGCAGGAAGGCCAGCATGGTTTTATCCATGTACCATACGGTGCGGCCCATCGATGCGTTCGGGATCTCGGTGAGAGCCTTGTGCATCAGGTCGTTCAAGTCAGCACCTGTCGTCAGATCGTTCGTCAGCAACGAGCGGTCGATGTTACAGATGCGGACGACGTACCGCCAGTCGCGGACTGTGAGACCAGCCTGCCACTTGTAGTGGGTACGGTAGATCTGCATGCGGCCGGTGTTCGAACCGCCCGATGCGTCTTCCAGAGTATCCTCGCCGAGGTCGCGTGTCTGCAGGCCCGCAGTGGAGCCTTTGGGCACGATGCCGTGGCAAGTGTTGGGCGACCAGCAGATCAGCCAGACAGAACCGTTGTCGGAACCGGTGCCTCCACCGTTGATGATATTGTCAGCGTTTTCAGCACCGAGGTCGCTAAACCGAGGGGCCAAACCGGTGAACTCTTCCGGTGCTGTGGTCTCATCGCCGTAGAACAGCGTGTCAGCCATCTCTTGGTTCATGCCCTCGATGTGGGGGCGGTCTTCCTGAAGACGGAAGGCAGCGCTGTCGCCTGCCATGTCGACCAGATCCTTGTCCACTTCGGCGTAGTCTTCGAGGTTGCCGGTGGTGTCAGTGACCTGTACGGCGCGCGACTTGGTCGGCTGAACGCCGCCATAGAGCTTACGCCATGTGGGTGTGGGCAGACCCGAACGGATCGAGGTCCGGTGGCCTGTGGTCAAGTTCCCTTCGAGCCACGTCATGTCCATCAACATTTCGTTGGTCTCGTTCAGGATTTCGACAACATCAGCGATGCTGCCGTCTGGGTCGGTAACCTTGGCCAAGTCGGACAAGGTCGGGTTGTTTACGCTAAGAACAGCCATGATGGCCTCCTGTGATTACGCCTCTAGTCTTTGTACATCGACGGGTACATCCGCCTGAGCTTGGCCTCGGTTGCGTCGCCCTTCTGGACATCTTCACCTAGTACGAGCTGGGGGTCGGATAGAACCTTACTGATGCGGTTCACAAACCGCAGGAATGCTGGGTGGTTGCCGATTGCCAGACCATTAGGGTTCTCTTCTGACGGCGACTTAACAAGGGCTGTGAGCTCTGCGTCACCGAACTTCTGCAATGTCTGAGCGACCTGCTTCACATTCGAGGCGTAGTTCTCACCGCCAAAGTCTTTGTCCGTCTGGGCAGCATCGCGCCACCCTTGAACCCTACTTTGCCAGTGATCGACAGCCGAGGCCGCCGCTTCCTGCTGCCGTTCGAATTGATACTGGATGAGGCTGGAGAACTGGGCCTGTGACAGCTTCATCTCTTTCGCCACTTCCGAGAACGCCTCGAACTTGCTGTCGTCAATTTCAAAGCCTTTTTCTTTCAGCTCATCAGTGACGTCGAAGGTATACCGGTCTGGCACTCCTTCATCACCAGAGGCGTCGTCATCCGACAGCACGTCCTTGGTTACGGCGGATTTTGCCCCATCTTGGGCATCGATGTCAAGTATGTCGCCAGCGGTGGCTGCAGCCGCCGCTGGCTTACCCGCGTCAGGGACGGGAGGAGTATCGCCTGCCGCAGGATTAGTGGCCGTTGGTGCGGCTGTGTCTGGGGTGAGTACATCAGCTGATTGGGTCATGATTTTCCTCCATCATTTTCATAAATGCACCGAAGTGCAGGGTGCGGACATCGTCTAGCAAGGCGAGACCAATGGCTCGTCCTCCCTCGTTGAACGACGTCCCGTGAGTGTCTGGCCCGCAATAGCTTGCCCTGTCGATGTGGCACTTGTCGTAGCACATCTCGTAGATCCAGCGCCGCCCTCTTGGCGACGACAAGATCCAGCGCAGGTCGCCGAGGCGGTCCTGCTCTTCCTTCTCGGCTGCCGCAACCTGCGCGGCATCCGAGCTATCGTAAACGACCTTACGCGCCAAGTGACTGGCCTCTTCCTAGCAGATCCGTCAATGCATTCGGGTTCTGCGTGTCTGCCTCGGACAGCAGGCGTGCTGTGTCTGCACCCTGATTGGCCTGCGCAGCCATCTGTGCCATCTGCTGCTGCTTCGCTCGCTCCCCACGGATCTGGTCGCGCTCGGTAATCTCGCGCAGGAGCTTGGGCGACCCGCCGAGGATGTCGGCGTATTCGCGCACAGCTTCGTCCAGATCGAGGTTGTCGAGGATATCAGGTGCGATACCGGCAAGGTTGCCAGCGAAGCCCACGGTGCGCTCCATCGCTGCAGCTGCCGAGGCCTCCTGTGCCTGAGCGAGGATCGAAACGTACTTGATCTCGATGTCAATGTCCTGCAACGCCTCTGGTGGCTCAGGCAGGAGCCCCTCCTCCATGCAGATGAAGAACAGATCCTCCAGCAACGGGTCGAGCAGCTCTGTGTTCATACGCTGCAGCACCGGCCCCAGCAGTGCCAGCTTTTCCTCATGGCGCTCTGCCACCTCGGTCGCAGTCATCTGGCGGCGATCCGAGTTGATCATCATCGCGAACAGGTCGGCATAGAAGCCACGCTGGATGCGGTTCTGGACTTCTTGGATGTCCATCATCATCTCTTGGATGCGGGGCTGAACGAGGTAGGCAGGCTGGAAACCTGCGCCGCCGTTCGCGTTGTCAACGTAGGTGGTGCCGCCAGCGATCACCGTTGTGGGCTTGCCTCGCAATGAGACAGGCGCAGTCATCGGTGGGTTGACCATCTTGTCGATGGCCTGTGCCTTGCGGCGCTGCTCATGCTGCAGCTGCTTGATGTCGCCGAGCTGATCCATCGCTGGGCTGTAGCCATAGACGTCTCCGCCAAGAACATCCCACCGGCAGGCGAAGAATGGGCGACGGAAGTGCCCGCCGTCCTGAAGCAGCACATCGGTGTTGCCTCCTTTTTCGAAGTAGGTGTCTGTATACGGGCGGTTGACCCCGTCCATCTTAGCCAGATCGCGCTCCTTCGCGCGGCGAGGCTGCACCATGTGGACCACGCTGATCAGCTGGTCGTAGTTCTTCTGCTTCCACAGGTTCTTGACGGTGTCACTGGCCTTCGACCAGTCAAGGTTTCCGCTGTCTTTGTCGAGGACGAACTGCTCCACAATCTGGGCCACCGTCATGGTGAAGTCGCGGCCAAGAGTGTCCACCTGATTGTACTCGTTCTCGGCGATCACATACTCGCCAGCAGTCAGTGCGCGATAATTCACGACGTGCTGGGGATGGCGACGGCGATACAGCACGCCTGTACCGAACGCACCCATCTCTGTGTAAAGGCTGGACACGGAGTTGTAGAAGTTCGAGCCTGCCAAGACTTTGCGCAGCACTGCCTCGACCTCTCCGAGGTACTGCTTGACGCCCTCGGCGTTCATCGTCACGGCATCGCGGGTCTGGAACCGGAACCAAGGCCGCGCTGGGCTGGTCAGCCCCGACATCATACCGGCTGCCAGCGTGCGGAGCGCCTGCCCTGCCGAGTTGTCGATGATCTTGTTGGTGCGCTTGCGTCCCTTGGTGCCTTGGCTCTCGGTCAGGTACCGGCCACGCCGTGGCAGCAGGTAGTCCGTGATCTCTTGCCACTGGGCACGGAAGGACGACCGGTCCTCCTCCAGCTTGCGGTAGCGCTTGAGGGCTGGGCCACGCTTGCCCAGACTATCACTCATCGAATTTTCTGGGCTGATGGCTACCATTAGATCAAAGCTCCTAGTATTCCGTTGAACTCGGCGATGCCGGTGGTGTTGTTTGCCGACGCTGTACCGCGCACGCGGACGTCTGCGTTTGGTGGCACGATGAGGTAGGGTGGGACGCTGAAGAGCATCCCAAACCCGCTGTCCCTCGACCCGATGCCAATGGCCTTCTCGCGGAACACTCCGCCCTGCTCTCTGACCTCCAGTGTGAAGTCCACGAAGGATGCCTGCGCCTTGGCAACACCGCCACGCGTTGCGGTGATGATGTAAAAGTCTTCGTTGCTTGTGGTGGTCGCGGCCTTGTTTGTCTGCTGCAGCCCTGCGGTGCCTCGTATCTTTGCGTGGACCTTGGTCAGATCCTGCGGCACACCGGCTGTCACGGTCTGGGTGGACTGGTAAACGTACACGTCGCCCACCAGCAGCACGGAAGATAGGTTGGCCAATCTGGTGACCCGCGCTAGTGCGCCGCTGTATTCCCCGTATAAATCCGACACCACGCTGGTGGTGGTCACAGGGGTCTGGCCGGTTAACGTGGCATTCAGAATGACGAAGTGCAAGTTACCATCAGCGCCGTAGTAGTGCCCATCGACGCGGACGGTGATCGTGTCGCTGGCGCTGGACGAGCTGATGCTGTCGATAAGGTTGCTGGCGACGTAGGTCTCGTTTGCGATGCCTATGTCCCAGATGGTTTCGATCACACCATTGGACATGTCGACGTTGCGCCCGAAATTCAGCAGCGCCTTCTGTTTACCGATCAGGTCGACCCTGCGGTCGCCGATCAGGCTGGCATAGTCTGCTGTAAATCGGCTAACCGCTTCAGCCAGCCAGAAGTCGTCTGCTGTGTCTACCATGTTACTGCCCCATCAAGGACTTGAGGGCTTGTGCTGTGCTTGCCGCGATGCCTGCACCGCGCCCGCCGTATGTGTTGCGGATGTTCTCTGCCCCCATGCGCCTACTGCCTTGCCTCGGCGTTGATTGAACTGGGGATGGTGGGGCTACGGATGGGCTGGTTGGGGGAGGAGGAGCGACCAAGGGCTTCTTGAGAAAGTTGCCGAGGGCGCTGACGCTGCCCCCTCCGCCGCCTGCGAGGGTGAGGTTGATGCGCATGCGCTGTCCTTTCGGTTTGATGTATCGATGAAGCTGATACGGGGTTACGCCCCACGACCGGATGCCAAGCAGCTGCTTGGTCAGGCCGACGCAGTTGTTCAGGGACATGGGCAACAGGTGCCTGTCGATTGGGTCGTACTCGACCAGCTCGACGTGCGATGTGTTGGGTAGGTTTCTGTAATGCACCGCCAGCTCGGCTGGGTTGCCAGCGTAGGTGAATGTCTGGATGCCCTTGGCGCCCAAGTTGATCTCAGTGCTGCAGCCATCGGCGGTGGGCAGTACGCAGTACACATGCCGATAGGCTGGTCGCAGAAACCTGCCCAGCCAATGCGCGTTCTCGTTGGTGAATACCACTAGTGCTTTCATGCCCGAACTCTACCTCATCTTGCGTGCTTCGTCTACACGGGCCTTGAGCAGTGCCTGCTTGGCACGAAGTCGGTCGATCTGGCGCTGCAGCTGGCGGCTGACGCGAGGAGCTGTGGCCTTCGATGTCGTGCGCTTTGGCTTCGCATCAACGTGCCGATCCCCAAGCATCAGACGGGTGTAAACCTTGTCGAGCTGGTCGATTGGCCGGTCACCGATTGCGGGGTGTAGGGCTGACATTGCTGACATCATCTTGCGGGCCTTTAGGCTTGGCCTCTTTAGCTCGTGCATTCATGGTCTCCTCGCGTGTGAACACCTTGCGCTTTGGTGCTGTGCCGGTCAGCGAGCGCGTGGCGACGATGGTCTGCTTTGGCATATCACATCTCCTTGTAGGGGTCGTAGTCTGTGATCTCATGGGCGTATTGCAGGCCGTCGAGGCCAGCTCTATTCGGGTATACGGGCAGCGCATATGTCAAGGCAAGGGCGTCGGCGAGGTCAGGCGATGCCAAGCCCCTCTTCTTCGCGTCGGCCTTGCTCTCCAGCATCAGGTCGTTGCGCATGTTGTAGCCATACTCCAGCGCCGTCAGATCTGTGCGCAGCTCGTCCATCTCTGGCAGCCGCACGCCCTGCTTCAGCGCCTCTTTGAGGTTGTACCACATCTGGCTGCGCATGTTGCCCATACCGGCCTGCGTCGCCTTGCCTCCGAAGTTCACCTCGATGATCTCCAGCCCCAGCTGCCTGCACCGGTCGACCACGCCGCCACCGACGCCGCCGCCATCGATGAAGATCGCGTCTGGTCGCTTCTCGTTCGCGATCTCGGCGATGCGTGCAGCGAACTGCATCGTGTCCATCTGGTTGAAGATCTGGCGCGGCCAGTCGTTCTGGCTCTCTGCGTCTCGGCCCTGCCTGAGCCAGATGACGCTGCGGTCATCGCCGAACCGTGCGACATCAACGCCCATGATCAGTGGATCTGTCGGCCCGACGTAGACGTCGCGGCCGATGTTCTCATCGTACAGGTTCATCGGTATCAGCTGCAGGCTGCCGCTGTCTGGGAACAGGCCGCGCACACGAACCTTGAAGAAGTCGCTGTTCTCGCCGTAGTCCTCGGCCCACTTCTTGAACAGCTCCTTGTTGGTCTGCTCGACGTCGCGGCTGTCGATGCGCCTGCGGTTGAAGCGATGGCGGAACTTGCCCTCCATGTTCTCGAAGAAGCGGCCGCTGTTACGCGTCGGGTTGCCGAAGTCGAACGTCATGGGCTCGCCATCGGTCAGGCCGCCCTCGCGCACCTCGTAGATCTTGTCGGGGATGCCTGACGCCTCATCGAAGATGTAGAACGGCGTGCTGTTGGCGCTGTGCAGGCCAGCGAACGCCTCGCTATTCTCCTCGCGGCTGGTCTGCGCATCACAGCGCCACTGCTCGCGGTGTTCCTTGTGGTAATAGCTCATCGACCCCTTGCCGCTGGTGATCTCCCACCAGTACTTGGTGATGCCCATGTGGTGCCACTTGGCCAGCTCTGCCCACGTCTTGGTCTGCAGCTGCGGCCCTGTGTTGGCGGTGACCACGCCCTTGGCAAATGGCCGCGTGTCCATGATCCACCGGATGATCCACGCCACGATGGCAGACTTGCCGATGCCGTGGCCGCTGGCTGTGCTGTAGCGCAGCGCCTCGACAGCGTGGATGCCGTCGAACCCGTTCTTGCGGACAGCCTCGCCGATGTCGGTGAGCATCTCGCGCTGCCATTCCTGTGGGCCATCACGGCCCTGCAGCTGCCCAGTGCCCCACGGATAGCTGAACAGCACATGGCCCAGCGGATCGTCGTAGAACGCCGAGATCTGCTCGACCAGCAGACGCTGGGCCATGCGTGGGTCAGTCAGCATATGGGTCATAGTCGTGCTTTGTCTCCAGCGTCACATCTCGGCCGGTGCCGCTGCACTCGCCGTCACCCATTACGCTGCGACGTCCACCGCAGGCTGCGCAGAGCTTCTCGAACTGGCCGCCCTGCCCTGCCGGTGGTGCGACCCACCTGTGGCCCTTATGCGTCATCGCTGCAATCCCTCTGCATATGTGAGGTCGGAGTAATACTGCGCCCCCTGCAACTGGTCATCATCCTCAGCTACGCGCTCCTCCTGCCACTGGATGTCGCGCTCGATCATGTCGTCCTCGATCTGGCTGTCGGTTGGGCCGTCGTCTTCTGGTCTACCTGTCATCGTCATCGTCCTCCTGTGTGATGTCCCGCATTGCTGCGAGCTGGTCTCGGCGTTGTGTCATCAGTTCGAGCAGCTCACCGCCCATGATCTGCAGATCCACATCGATCTTGGTGGGCATCAGCTGCTTGACCAGAGGCATGAACAGCGCTGGGTTCAGCCTCGCCTGCTGGTACAGGTATGCCGTGCCAGCATCGACGCCCCCCAGCTCTGGGAAAACCAGAGCGCCCTCGGAGTTGACCAGATCCTTGGCGCTCTGGCCAGCCAGCGACATCGCCTGCGTCACCATCGCTGTCATGTCCTTGGTCATCGAGTTGAGTGAACCCTTGGGCCGCCCCTTTGGGTTCAGCACAGCACCCTTCTTGAGCCTGCCACCCTCGCCTCGCGGCTGGTACTGCTCCTTTGGTTGCCTGCTCACACCCACGCTATATTTCCCCCATTAAACATATTGCCTCTGCCACCATAGCGCGATGAGGGCCGCTTCGGCAATGCCGTCGTTGGCCTTGACCTCCCACAGGCTGCAGCTGCCGAAGTGCCGCTTGCATGCATCGAGGCTGGCCTGCTTGTCAGATGACAGGCCCATCGCCTTCTTCCACACAACTGGCGTGACCCACTCGACCGGCCTGCCATAGCTCATGGCCCACGCCTCAACGCCGCCAGTGACCCGCCCGAAGGCGAACGAACTGGCGACGCCCTGAGCAGGCATCGAGTGAACGCTCTCGATCACGAAGGTGGCTGCTGCCAGCTCCACATCCAGCCACTGGCACAGGTATGCAGCGTCCACATGTTTCCACTTGCCTCTGGTGATGATTGGCATGCGGGTGCCAGCCATGAACCGGCCGTCCTCGATGACGACGACGCCGCCTGTCTGCCCGCAGTCGACCCCGATGGTGATCATCCCAGCTCCTCCTGCGCCTGCTCAGCGCTCATCCTGCTCGGCGCATCAATCCTACCGCCAGTGCGGAGAGGAAATAGGCCTTGGTTGTCCATCGTCATCGTCCTGAACCTACTGCCCCAGCCCTTCAGATGAGAGATCACTATGACGCTGCGGTGCTTCATGTTCAGCTCGCGCGCACAGTCCGAGGTCGTGATATCCCAACCGACGCTACGGCAGTGTGCCCAGATCCGGTATGCTGAGGCTTCTGATTTCGGTGACATATTCATTCGACCCACACCAGCTCGTTGGCTGCCCTTGTTATGCCGGTGTACAGCCAGCGGATGCCGTCCAGCCCTCTCGGTTTGTTATTGCCCTGCAGATAGACCTTGTCCCACTCAGACCCCTGCGCCTTGTGGACTGTCAGTCCATACGAATAGCTGGCGCATGCGAATGCACCGCGCAGGTGGTCAGGCAAATCATAGACAGCGTTCTGTGGGCTTTCGGCGTCGAGGATGCCCTCATAGACGGTGATCTCGTCATGGCCAAAGCCACCACCACCGCCGTCCAGCTCGACAGCGATGTTGTGCGCTCCGTTCAGGCTCTCGATCACGTCCATGACGCGGGCTGTCGATCCGTTGTTCCATCGCGGCACACCATCTGTGTTCTCTCTCATGTAGAAGGTCAGCATGTCATCGATGTCTGGCTCAGGACTTGGGTTGCCCATCGACGTGCGGACAGCCCTGTTCATGTTGCGACGTGTGAGGTTGGTGAAGCACAAAAACTGTGCGCAGCCCTGCCAGATCTCCTCCATCCTCTCAGGCGACCTCTTGAGGGCGAGAGCGCCGATCCTGTCGATGCCAAGCTCATCCAGCCAGACGTCCTCGAACTTGTTCTGCTCCCTGACCCGCGTGGCCAGCTCAAGCACTGGGCTTTGGTTCGCCTGCCGGTGAACCTCGCGCAGGATCATGGTCAGGTCTGCCATCTTGAAGATCGGGTCGTCGTTCACCGGCGGCAGCTGCGCAGGATCGCCGACGAGGTTCACGGTCGC
>Ga0070747_1000070_pt1 | contig 44582 bp, 81 predicted proteins | sample VirMetDEL_Mar_31_FD_77321 | JGI IMG/M metagenome (GOLD analysis project Ga0070747, IMG submission 77321) | Aqueous microbial communities from the Delaware River and Bay under freshwater to marine salinity gradient to study organic matter... | ecosystem: Environmental > Aquatic > Marine > Coastal... | reverse complement strand
TGCTATGGGATGAATCTTTTGTTGCTGATGTGAAAATAAAATATTCGCGCGGGCATTGGAGAAAATGGAAATGAACCTAAACCTTAAGCGCGGCGACCCGTGCAGGCTGAGGTTGAGCGGCGGTGAGATTATTAATGCCGTGTATTGGCGGCCCAGCTTAATGCGCAAGCATACTCACGTAATTGAATCTGGCGGGGAAAGCTACTGGGCTGTGGGCTATAGATGTTCAAATGCAGATTATGGTCGTTTTTTGTTTCCTGTCGAATTGATGCCAAACTACAAAGGCCCAAACACCTGGCCGCCAAAGGAGAATAGCAATGTCTAAAATGAAATGGGTAGAGGTTACTCGTGATCGTGTGGACGCAAACTATGTGGGATACCTTGGTCAAAAACGACTATGCCCGACCTTGAATGATGAATTGGCTCCTGTTTCTGCTGGCGACACATACTACAACAAAATCACAGGCAAATATTATCAACTACAAGAGGTGCAAGACATGCAATCACAAGACAATTCATGGTTTGAGCGTAAAGAGCTGCCGCCCGTGGGGACTGAGTGCGCAATAGAAACAAAGCGGGATATTAAATTATCCTGGGGGGGGAAAATAAATCAGGGGGATAAGGTTGAAATAATTGCACATTTTAGAGTGAACAAAGATTCGAGCGAGCAAAATGCAGTTTGTGCCTTCATACATTTTGACGCGGATCATTCATATAATGTTTATCAAGGGATTAGAGAGGTATTCCGCCCCCTAAAATCCGAGCGCGAAAAGGCTATTGATGAAATGGTTGGAATTTGTGTCGATCATTACGGGAACCCGAAAGGCGCAGAGTCATACATAAATTTATGCACAAAGATTTACGATGCCGGACTACTAAAGGAGCCATCACAATGAGCGAGCCTATAGAACAGTGGCAAAAGCAGTTTGAGCATTTATTAATTGATGCGCGAGCGCCACATGCAAGCTTTGAAAAGAAGAAAAATGGACTTGGGTACATTGATTTTAATGTCGATAGCCTATGGACTGGCTTCTTAATGGCCAAGCGCTCGCAGCCAGTGATTGATGCATGGCAACCAATGGAAACAGCGCCAAAAAATACCACCATTATTTTAGATGTTGGCCTGCCGTGGTCGGTTGTAGGCGTGTGGAATGAGGCCTCATGGAAGTGGTGCTATGCCGAGCTGAACGCGGAAATGTTTGAGGGTAAATGCAGTGACACCTATTTTGAAAATGAGCATGAAGTCTCACCCATTAGATGGCAGCCAATGCCGGAAATTAACACCATAAAAACTAAATGAGGATTTACAAATGAATGCTTGGACTGGATTATTTATTGTTATTTGGATTGTTGCATCATGGATCACCCATATTATAGTTTGCTTAAAGGCTGCATCGTTGGGATTCCTGATTGCTGGTGCCATATTCTTTCCTGTTGCTGTAATTCACGGCACTGGTGCATGGTTCGGTGCATGGTGATAAACTAATCCCGCTGTACTTCTTACCCGAGATACGCAGCACTAGCCCGCCAAGAGTTATGACTTGCGCGGGATTTTTATTGCCTAAAGTTTAGTGTTAAGAAGTGTAAATATGATTTGCTTTATCGATTCACCTTGCGTATATTTAACACATGGAAGGCAATCACGCCGGACAGCGAAAAGGTGATCATTATGGAAGAATTATTGACGGTTAAGCAATTTGCGCACAAAAAAGGGATTTCCTCCTGTACGGTCTCAAAATGGCACGCTATGGAAACAAAGCCAGCGCTAAGACCGCGTGGTCAGACATTCCCGCTGAGCTACTGGGAGCGAATTTACAAGCGATATTATCGATTCATGGATGTGCCTGCGGAGCTATGCAAAGGTCAGCATCGTGTGCGTAAAATCGTGGTTAAGTCGAAGCATGCAGATCGACCGCCAATTACGTTTGGGCGCGCAACTCTCTACTTCGATACTGATATTGGCGCATGGGTTGACGTTGGCGGAAAGCCGTTTTACGACGAAGACACAGCAATGGCGCGGGCTGAGAAGCTGCACCGTGGGATTGTAATTTGATGGCTGCGCAGATGATAAACCGTAAAAAGCGCTGCAATGATAAGCGGAAAATTGCCGAGTACAACAAGCGGGCGCGGCTTGGTATGAAGGGTTTTATCCTAAAATGGGACGATAGCGACCCCTTCGCGGAAAATGGCGACATCACCGATACCGGTATAAGTCATGCCAATCCAACCCAGCGCCTGGTTGCTGGTGAGATGTGGCGCACCTGTAGCCAGTGGATCACCAAAACTGAGTTCACGTGGGACGTGCAAATGACAGTCGTGCACGAAACCGAGAAGCGCGGCGAGAAGCTGGACACTTTCGACTTTCACTTTACGTGTGCGATCCGTGGCAATAAGTCAGAAATTCTCGATCAGGCAATGGAAGCGGCACTAAAGGAGGCAATGGACGGTAACGCGGCGCTACCGGACGGCCACAAAAACAAGGGCCATTACATCAAATGCAAATTCATAGCGCAGATAGTTGGCGTTTGACATTTGACCGCCCCCGAGTATCTGCTATAATGCTCGGGCGGCAATAGTCGTATCCTTTGTGGTGAAGGATTTTATTTACAGAGTGAGTTAAGAGCCTTTAAAAGTTGACGCGACCGAGACGAGTTTATGACTCCCTCTGTATCGTCCGGTCTTAACCACCGTCAACTTTTAAGGGCTTTTTTATGCTTCAAATTCTTCAAGATAAAACCGTTTTGACTATGTCTTCTCGCGAAATTGCCGAAATGACTGGCAAGCTTCATAAGAACGTCACCGCGGTAATCCTATCGCTAGATAATGATCAACTTTTAACCGCTGAACTTCAGCCGTTAGATTTTATCCACCGCGGGAATACTTACACCGAGTATAACCTAAACAAGCGCGATTCAATCTTCCTTGTGGCCCGCCTTTCTCCTGAGTTTACCGCGGCACTTGTTGACCGCTGGCAAGAGCTAGAGTCAGGCAACCATCAAGCAATCCCACAATCATTCGCCGCGGCGCTAAGACTTGCCGCGGATCAGCAAGAAGTAATCCAATCGCAAGCCGCTCAAATCGAGCACCAGAAGCCCGCGGTTGAGTTTGTCGAGCGTTACGTGGAATCCACTGGAAACCTAGGCTTTCGCCAAGTGTGCAAGCTGCTGAAGGCCAAAGAGCCTGAATTTCGCCTATTTCTTCAAAATAGAAGAATTATGTACAGGCTTGGTGATGAGTGGATGGTATATCAAACCCATATTGACGCTGGGCGATTCATTGTTATCACGTGGGAAAAGAACAATATAAGCAAAATTACAGCTAAATTCAAACCAAAAGGCGTTGAGTGGATCGATAAATTGTGGGCAAATAATCATGCTTGAGCAATCAAGAAAGAAATTCACCCTTGAAGGTAAAAACCTTCGGCGCGCACGAACTCTCTATGTGACCCTGATTTACAGGGAGGCAATGCGCAACCCTCAGATGCTGATAATTTTTGCTCAGAGAGCACAGAAGCGCGGACTTTATTCGCTTAAAACCGGACTTCGGGATATTTATTTTTTGATGAGCCGCGCATTGTTCAAGATGGCAAGAAGCGAGGATTTTTCTGGTGACTGGTATCAATTTTCAGATCACCTGAAAACCTCAGAAATGACCAAGAAGATTAAAAACAATAGTGGTAAAAAATATTCATTCGCAAAGAAGATGCGAATTAGGGTGACTGCATGAGCGGCTGGATAAAGCTACACAGAGCCACCAAGGATAGCGCCATAGCGGCGCACCCTGAGTATCTGGCTGTATGGGTTCACTTGATGCTTAGGGCGCAGCATAGCGCGTCTGAGTTCGTTGTGGGGCGCCAGATAGTTAAGCTTTCATCGGGTCAATTAGTGTTCGGTAGAGTCAAGTTTTCGTCTGAAATTGGCGTTAGTGAGAACAAGGTGCGAGCTGCACTTGATGTGATGAAAAACCTTAAAATGATAACCATAAAATCAATGGCAAAATTCTCAATAATATCAATAACTAACTGGCAAGAGTACCAAACAGAATCACCAGCAGATGACCAGCAAACCGCCAGCAAGTCACCAGCACCTAGCCAGCAAACCGCCACATACAAGAATGATAAGAATGATAAGAATATAAAAGATATTGCGCCTACGGCTCAGCAGGACAAGCCTGCTAAAAAAATAGTTGAGCTCGATTATTCTGGATGGCCAGCAATGCCAAGCGATCAAGTAATGACTGACTGGCTCTCGATGAGAAAACGGCTTAAGGCCAATGTTAGCCAAACCGTGATTAATCGATTTAGCTCAGAGCTGCGCAAGGCGACAACATTTGGCTACACAGTGGATCAGTGCCTGGCAGAATGCGTTACTCGAAACTGGCGAGGCTTTGAGTTGCAGTGGATGCAAAACTCAAAACAACCCGCAGGGCAGCAATACAAAACAGCGGCTGAGAAATCATCCGAACGATTCGCAACCACCTTTGACATTGAGAAAGCGAGGGATTTTTGATGGAAACTGAATACAAAAAAGGCTTGATTGGTTACACGGTATCGCGCGCACCAGTTGAGCAGAAGCCGCAATTGCCATTAGCTGATTACGAGAAAGACACAATTTCGTACTTTTTCGCAAAGATGAAATTGACCGACCAGCGGTTTTACGACCAATCGATACCAGACGCAAACGTTGAGCGGATTACAAAACGTGACTATGCAAACCAGATCCGCTACATGACCAACGAGCAGATAGATTCTGGATTTGTGGCACTGCGAAAGTTGATGGCGGCCAATCACCCTGACTACCGATTCCTAACAATCCCGAAAATAATTGGAGTGTGTGACGGCACCGCGCAGATCAAGCGAGAGGAAGGCGTACAGGCTGGTGCTCACAAGGTTTTGCCAGTTGCCCTACCTGAGCCACCAGAATACAAGACAAAACGCTACCAGCAAGGAATTAGCCAGACTAGCGCCCTATTGGCAATGCTAGACGATAAACCAAAGACCGCCGCGCCCACACAGGCAGAGCTTGACGACTTAAAACGACTTGAGAGGATTAGTAGAATGTAAATAAGTGTAAATAAAAACAAAACATCTAAAAAGTAAGCAAAACTAAAAAAGTTAAAAACTAAGGCCAAGGGGTTTTCGCGATGATTAGTGAAATTATTAAAAGATTAGACTTTATATCTGAGCTAGAGTTTGGGGAGAGGGTTGAGGCAATAAATTTAATAAGAAAGAGGATTCATGAGCTAAGCCCATTCAAATCATGTCCTGTTGATTTTGTTGAGTGGGTTAAAAATGAAAGTGTGCATGCTAATGACTACAACCCTAACAGTGTGGCTCCACCAGAAATGAAGCTTTTGGAGCGATCAATTGAGGCTGATGGCTACACGCAGCCAATTGTAACATGGCCAAATAATGGATATGAAGTTGTTGATGGATTCCATCGCCATAGGGTAGGAAAGGAGTCTGAAATAGTACAGGCAATGGTTATGGGTTATCTTCCTGTTGTTTCTTTGTCTACCGACAGGCATGACAGAAACGACCGTATGGCGGCCACAATCAGGCACAACAGAGCAAGAGGAAAGCATAGCGTTGCAGCAATGTCTGAAATTGTTGTTGAGCTAAAGCGCCGATTCTGGAGTGACGAAAAGATAGCAAAAGAGCTTGGAATGGAGCCTGATGAGGTTCTTCGTTTGCAGCAGGTTAAGGGGCTTGCTTTCGCGTTTAAGGATTCTGATTTTAGTGAATCGTGGGAGGCGGAATCATTTGATGACATGGGTAATGATATTTTTGTAGGGGAGGAAATCAATGAGAATAACTAGGGTTTTTCACCACTTTTCAAAGTGCGAGGAATTTAGTAGTGCGATGTGGTCGTCTAGTCTTTGTGTTGACAAAAAGAATATGGTGTCAAAGTGTTCAGAATTTATGCGGGATATAGATATGTTCGATAATTGTATGGGAGCTGTCATATCGTCATGGCCAAATTCATGTGAGTCAAATTTTACAAATGCATCTATAAATCAAGTTGCATGGCTTGGGCAGGCGGCGGCAGCGCTTGGGTGCGGGGCTGGAGAGGAAATAACAAAGTCTGCATGGGGGCTGTTGTCCGAAGATCAAATGGCTGTCGCAAATGCCGCCGCAAAACGTCATATTAAGAAATGGAAGGAGTTGTACCTGGAGAATAAATATGCCTAAAAAATATATTGGGGTGGATGTTTTAACGTCCGCCAAGGAAAGAATTAAGTACACCTTCGATAATTTCGAGAAAATATGCGTTTCTTTTTCTGGCGGCAAGGATTCTGCGGTAATGCTTCATTTGGTCATGGATGAGGCCATAAGGCGAGGAGTAAAGGTTGGCGTCCTTTTTATTGATTGGGAGTGCCAGATGAGAATGACAATAGATTTCTGTGAGGCTATGTTTGATAAATATAGTGACCACATTAAACCGTACTGGGTTTCATTGCCAATGAAAACTTGGAATGCAACCAGTCAGTTTGAGCCAGAATGGACTGCGTGGGATGAAAAAAAGAAAGATTTATGGGTTAGGGAGCCTAGCAGGCACTCAATAACAGACCCTGATTTTTTTGACTTCTATTTTTATGGGATGCCTTTTGAGGAGTTCGTTCCATGCTTTGCGAAGTGGTATGGCGCTGGAGATTTGTGCGCTCAATTTGTTGGGATAAGGTCTGATGAGTCGCTTAACAGATATAGGACGATAGCGAGAGATAAGCCAATGTTTAACGGGAAGCCATGGACGACAAATGTAATTGATTCTTCTTGGAATGTATATCCAATATATGATTGGAAAACTTCTGATATTTGGACTTATCTAGGTAAGTTTGAAAAAGAATATAACAAACTCTATGACTTTATGATGCAGGCGGGCATGAAAATATCACAAATGCGGATATGCGAGCCATTTGGTGATGAGGCAAGGAAAGGTCTATGGCTTTACCAGGTATGCGAGCCTGAAATGTGGGCGAAGTTAGCGCTTCGAGTTGCAGGAGCCAACACTGGCGCCATATACTCTACAGAGAAGGGTGCGGTCATGGGGAACCACTCTATATCGCTGCCGTCCGGACATACATATGAATCTTTTTCAAAGCATCTGCTTGGAACTATGCCGCCAAAAACAGCAGAGCACTATAAGAATAAGATATACGTTTACCTAACTTGGTGGTCAAAGAGGGGCTATGAAAGAGGGATACCGGACAAGGTTGAAGTTAAGCTTGAGAGCAAGGGGAAGGTGCCATCATGGAGGAAAATATGTAAAACAATTCTTAGGAATGATTTTTGGTGCAAGGGGATAGGATTTAGCCCAACAAAAAGCTCAGCATATGATTCCTACATGAAGAAAAAATCAGAGCAAAGAAAAATAGACAAAGTAATGATGTGATAGGGGCTATAAAATGATTAACTGGATACTAGCAAAGCTCGACATGTGCCTAATTTGGGTATTGGCAAAGCTCGACAAGCACCGCATAAAGCTTTATCGCGGCTACGACTATAACGACAACGACCGAGGGTGGGCAGAATGAAGCCGCAATGTAGGAAAGACAAAACAAGGCTCGCACAGTTTGATTTTGACTATCGAGAGCTGAAGTCAAGCCCTAATTTTTACCGAGGTATTAGGGCAAAGCAAGAAAACGACTCATTCCAATTTTGGCATGGGGGAGCCTACAGGGGCGCCGCTAAGACGCTGGCCCTGATGGTGCAATTCAAGGGTCAATGGATGGCCGATAACGCCCCAAGCGCCCACTATCTGGATATGAAAGTTGGAGAGTCGGTAATTAAGTACGACCCCGAGCGCGGTGGCTGGATAGTAAACGAGCGTATGACTAAAGATTCTGGTCGCGCAAAAAGAGCCTGTGAGCGGGCCGAATACATGAGGGTGAGCGGATGAAAAAGTTAAAAGTATTGGTTGCGTGTGAGTATTCTGGGCGCGTTCGTGATGCGTTTATCGCACTAGGCCATGATGCAATTAGTTGTGATTTATTGTCTAGCGATTCGCCAGGGCCGCACCACAAAGGCGATGTTATAGATATTTTAGATTATGGGTTTGATTTGATGATTGCCCATCCGCCGTGCACATACCTGAGTGTTAGCGGGATGCACTGGACTGCACGAGGCTTGCGTGATCCAAAACTAACAGAGGAAGCGCTAGATTTTGTTAGGCTGCTAATGGAGGCGGATATACCCAGGATAGCTATTGAAAACCCAGTTAGCGTTATTAGTAGCAGAATAAGAAAACCAGACCAGACGATAAACCCGTGGCAATTTGGCGAGGATGCCAGCAAAAAAACATGTCTATGGCTGAAGGGCCTGCCTCAGCTAGCCCCAACTGAAATTATAGAGCCTAGGATTATTTTCAATGGGTCTAAAATCCCATTGAAGCGATGGGGCAATCAAACCGATAGCGGTCAGAATAAGCTGCCCCCTTCAAAAGACCGCTGGAAGATCCGTTCAACCACTTACTTGGGCATCGCAAAAGCTATGGCGCACCAGTGGGGAGGGAAAGTGTAAAGAACTGCAAAGAATCCCCCAATCACCCGGGTATTCGATACCATGTAAAAAATCAAGCGAGGTGTGAAATGTTAAGTGATGAAGAAATTAGACAGATTCAGATTGATTCGGTTAAGGGGCAGACTACCGCGTCACAGATAAGAAATAAATTTGCAAGAGAAATTGAGCGCACGGTTCTTATGCAGCTTCCAGAGGGATGCACACCAGCAGACGCAGAAAAATTGCGCGAAGCCAATCACCATCTTGCGGATGAAATTACGGCGCTTAAGGCCGAGCTTGATGGGCTGAAGGCGCAGGAGCCTGTAGGATTTATTAAGCAGGACTTGGAGCCGTTTTTGTATTACAAAGATTCACTAAGCCTTAAGCCGGATGATGCACTCTACTCAGCCCCAGTGCCAGCGCAGCAATCCCCCCGCATAACCGAGCAGGATGCGCGGGAGATTGTTGCCAGCTATGCAGCTGTGCCGCATAGCATAACAATTGAAGATTGGCTGTACGAAGAAGGTGAATCCCTACTCGCAAAGCTAAACGGCGGTAATGGCGATGTCGAGAAGGTGCTTAATGAGTGGCGAGAAGCCATGCAGGAGTTCGTTAATCGCTGTGAGCGCGGCGAGGTCCGCAGCAGCTACACATACTCGAAGTTTAAAGCACTGCTATCATCAGCCCCAAAGCAGGGTATTAATAATGACTGAAATCTACACCAGAAAGGGCAAGGCGCGTCACTGGGCGTTCATGGTATTAAATTGGACGGTATGCGATAGAGAAATTCGATTATCAACAATGAGTGAGTTTTAAGATGATAGATGGAATAAGCCAGCGAGATATATTTGAAACGCAGTACATATGTGTTTTTTTTCAGTTTGTGCCATATTGTGAGGCGAAAAAGCACATGGAAAGCAACCGATTCCATTTATCATACAGTGATAACCACATGGCGCGGCACTATGAAAACTGGGTGCGCGGCGATGGGTTCGACAAAGACAGCGTGGAGAGTGATTAATGGCTAAAGAACACAGCAGGGTAATAGATGGGGTTGTTAGTATTAAGGCAACCTTAGATTGGGCCTATAAGCTGATAATGATTGGTATTACTGGCGGTGCAATTGAGATAATCATTCGACGCTACGAGGCGGCTAGGAGCCTTCCACAAAACAGCAAGCAATGGGCAATCTATACTGATATAGCAGAACAGCTAGATTGGCATGGCAACAAAATGAGCAAGGATGATTGGAAGATTCTGCTTACTAACGAATGGAAGCCACAAACAATAGTTCCAAGTATTAGCGGTAGCGGGTTTTGTGTGCTGAACGCAAGCACGAGCAAGGCCAGCAAGCAGGAATTAAGCGATCTTATAGAGATAGCTTATGCGTTCGGCAGCAACATGGGCGTTAAGTGGTCAGAAAGGGCGCTAGATGCATACAGTAGCTACAAAGAGGCGAACCAATGACAGCTAATCAAAAATACTGGTATGCAAAAGGCCTTGCAGCATTCAATCTCGGTGAACCGGACGTAAACCCACTGGGGCCGGCTGACATGATGAATATGTGCGCCTGGTCAGCAGGATATTTTGACGCAAAGCGGGGTATGGTGTGATGGGATTGAGTGAAAAGTTTGAAGACGCGTTAAATTTATTTTGCGGTGAAAAAATAGGGTGCGGAATTCATCGAGAAGTTTTTGAATGCAAAATTAGAGAGGATTTGGTGGTAAAAGTAGAGCGCGGCGATAATGAGCGAAACTTTGCCAATGTTTTTGAAGATAATTTTTGGGCAGCCAATAGCGAGTATAAGGATGTGGCGGTGTGGCTAGCTCCGTGTGTGATGCTATCGCCAGATGGAATGATTCTTCTGCAGAAGCGATGTGATCCGGTGCCAAAGAATTATAAGCTGCCCGCAAAGATTCCTGAATTTTTAACGGATCGAAAAATTAGCAATTTTGGAATCTATGAGGGAAGGCTAGTTTGTGTTGATTATGCAATAACGATAATGAACCCAAGTATTAAGCTAACAAAGTCGGAATTTTGGACATGAATAAGCTAATAAAGCTGAAGCGGTGCCCATACTGTCGTGATCCATTCACGCCAAAGCGAATGGGGCTGAAGGTGGAAAAGTTTTGCGGGTCTGCTGCGTGTACTTTGGATGATGCGCAAAACGTGAAGCTGATAAAAAAGCCCAAGAAACCAAAGCCAAAAGTAAAGACGGCTGCCCAGCTAAAAAAACAGCTATGGCCCATATTTAGCCTTCACCAAAAGCTTGTCCATAGCGACGATGGGCGGTGGTGCCAGTGCTACACATGCGATAAGCCACTTGAAATAGGAACCACTAATTGCCAAGGCGGGCACTGTCTATCAAAGGCGGTGTATAAGAATATGTACTTTGATGAAAGGGCGGTCCGGCCACAATGCTACTACTGCAATATAAACCTAGGAGGAATGCACTACGACTTTTGCGAGAAGCTGAAGCAAGAGATCGGAGTCGATGAATTTAGCGCAATGAAGGCCGCAGGGCGCGATATAGTAAAGCGGGACCGCCAGTGGTATTTAGAGCAAATAGAATATTACACATCCGAAAACGAGCGGATAAAGGAGCAGAAGCAATGAGCGCACACAAAGACAAACGGTGCCCAAAATGTGATAGTTTTTACTTATCTACAATCGGAGGAGGCACCTCATTCCGCTGCATCGACTGCAATCATGTATTTGACAGCAATCAGAAATCGTCCGTCCCTAGCAGTCGGGTAAAAAATTCGGCGAGCGAGTAACGTTGAGATTTGCGGCGGCTGGGAGTAAACGAACTGGGCGGAGATTTATATTCCGTCCGTAATATTGACTTGTTACATTTATTTTGGAGGTTTCGCAATTGGAAAATGATACGGTTTTAGAATTAGACGATGAAGAGCAACCGTGCATTAAGTGCGGTGGCGCAACAGACACTGGGTGGGAATGCACAGAGTGCGGATTTGATAACCGCGATTGGTATTTTCCAAATAGACCAAAGCAACAAACCGAATGAATGTAACGTTGAGATTTGCGGCGGCTGTAGGTAGTAGAAAATTGGACGACTCTATTTCTGTCCGTAATATTGATTGGTTATGTGCAACTGTGCTTGCGAGGATTTAAAAATGGAAAGAACACCGATTGAAAGTGCGGCTTACTTGATGCTTGACGCTTACAAAAGTACAGGAAGAATGGTTGAGGCTTTGGATTTGGTTGCCAGCAAAGATGAATGCGCTGGCGTTCCTTATAATGTGTTGCAGGGGATGTGGCTTGCGTTAGATGCATACCACGACCTAAACACATAACAGCGGAATATACGGCGAGGGCCGCATTTTCACAAAACCAAAATAAATAAAATCAATAAGTTATAGAGATTTTTGGAGTTTTAATGGTCGGGCCGTATATTTCCGCATCGGTAAAGAAGTGTAAAGCCGATAACACACTACGCATAATACGCGTATATTTAATCACATGGAGCAGGCAATAAAGCAGGCCCACAAAGCGAAGGTGATTAAGATGACTAACTCAACTAACGAAATGTTCTACCGTTTAAACGCAGATGGTAAGGCGGTAATTTTATGGGCTGAGACTGGCGAAGTAGTAACTTCGATTGACGCTGGAGTTTATCCTGTTGGATCAAGTGTTAGCGCACGCTACGAGCATGCAAGCGGTATCGTTTTGGAAGTTTGCGATGCAGAATCAATTGGTGTTGTTGGTGAGTAGTTTAATTCATGCTGTTGCAATAATATTCATTATGGCGGCAATGGTGGCCATAATGAGCGGAAATATAATGGCATTTTTTGCAGATTTGTTTTTCGTTGTGTTATGCGCGGTATGTATTATTAAAAAATAGAAACAAGCAAAAGCCCATACGGGGCGCAGCAACAAAGGGTAGTAATATGAAGGTTTATAAGCACATATTAAAAAATGACATATCTGTAATTATGATGAATACAGCCGCTCGGGTCTTGCATGTAGAAAATCAGAATGAGGAAATCTGCATGTGGGTTACGCATTGCGACATGAAGGAAAATTCTGCAAGGTCATTTTTTATTGTTGGGACTGGTCAGGAGTTTGAGGCCGAAAGCTCAGCTTACCGAGGGACGGTAATGCTGCAGGGTGGCAAGTATGTTTTTCACGTATTCGAGAGAGATTAAAAGTGCACATGCAAGAGAGAATCCTCAAGCTATTGAGGGAGAGCAAGCCAGCAAACAACCAATGGGCCGAGCAGATAATGGAAAGCGCCAACCAGGCCCCAACCAGCGTTAAACTGTGGAATCAATCACCAAAGGCGCCGATCAAGCCAAGTTTTGATTGGCCGGACAATTACGCGAGGTAGGTATGGAATTACAGAACAGGTATAGCGGCAACATGTTCTTTCTTGACTTGATAAATATCGACCTTTATCCGGTTTTTGTTAGGCGAATAAGCCGATCCGGAAAAACCGTTGAGCTTGATGACGGCAGTATTGTAAGAACCAATTCAGGGAAGCATAAAATATTCCACTATCCTGATATCGCAGAAAGAGAGTTTGAAGACGTTAAGCTGCAGAAATTAATTGAGCGCATATAATATATTGTCGCTTAAATTTAACTAATTGCCCTATGGGCGGAGGGGATTGTATGGGTGGATCTAAACCAGAATTTAAACTTTGTAAAACTGTTGGACAGCTAATTACTGAGCTAGAAAAACTACCAAAAACAGCAAGGCTATTAGAGGAAATGCGGCCCGTACACTACAACATTAGAGAGTCAGCAAAAGAAATTGGATTAAAGCCAAAAGTTGGCTTTGAGGATTACTAATCTAACCGCGCCTAGCGCATAGAGATAAACAATAACCCCCTCGCCCGAATAACTCGGGACTTTTTGGAGTAATATTATGAAAGACATGACAAAACAGGAATTTATTGATTTTATAAACAATACATTCCCAGATGATAAGGTTTTTATATCCGCAACATTTGATGGGGCCCCAAGTCATGATGAACACAGATACCAGACCTTGCGCAGCAACCCAGTAGTAACAACACATAAGAGGCAAGAGCGGCGATGTAGTATTATTCTCGATGTTGTGTCATTTGGCGAAATATACAAATCATCTGACCGATAACCCCTTGCCTCGCTTATGCGGGGCTTTTTTATGTCTGAAATCGTGCTAGAATGTCGTAAATAACGGGCTTATAACGGGCTATCATGGCAAAAAGTAAAACATCATTCGACTCAGTGAACCAGCCCGGGGATAGGCCTGGGCGCGGGCAGTCATTCAAAACTAAGTTGATCGCATCATTAGAGCGTCAGGGCATGACTGAGGACGGGTTTATTGATCTTTTAGTTGAGCGGGCCATAACTGATGGCGGCGTTTTTCTGACTGAACTACTAAAGCGATACAACCCAACGCCAAAGCAAACCCACGATGTAATCACTATCGAAGGTTGGCCAAAAGACGGCACCCCTTCTGAAAAGGCGAATAAAGTTCTCGACTGCATCACTGATGGCACAATCCCCCCTGACGTTGGATCAATACTCATTGAAGCGATAAGCAAATCATTAGGCATTGAAGAAGTCACAGAGCTAGCTAAGCGTTTAGAAGCTATCGAGAAATTATTGGAGAATAAGTGATGCTTAAATATCAATACAAAGACTGCAGGGGATTGCCAGTTCCTGACGATAGAATTCTTGAGTTGTTGGCAGGTGTGATCTGACCGAGGAGAAGTTAATAGATTTTTTTGGCGAAGATGTAATGAGGTGCACGTCATATATTTATAGCTTCTTATGCTTGCTGTCTGACGTTCGGTCTAGTAAAGAATCTAAGGTGATAGCGTTTGATTCTGATGAATATGTCATAGCGGAGAGAAAATAGCGATTGCGCAAACGCCTAACCCTACCAGCCATCGAGTCCGTAGAGCAGCGCATAGGCCAGATCACAGGCTCTAGGCACTCTAGTGTATTTGGTATTGTGCATCCTGATGGCACGCACCTGCGTTCAATCGAATGTATCGACGGTGAGTGGGTAGAGGTAAGCAAAGACAAGCCTGTTACGTTTTACACTGCTGAGAAATTAGAGCGCGCAGTAACAAGCAAAAAGCGTTTTGTTGTTGTGGTTGGTGGGCGTGGGTCAATGAAATCTGTGGGAGTGGTAGATATCACTCTAGCCGGGGTGATGGATCAGTCAGACAAGGTTTATTGTCTGCGCGAATTCCAAAGCTCAATCGGCGAGTCAGTACACGCGCTGAACAAAGATGAAATAGAGCGGTGCGCGCTTGAAGGGTTCACGGTACTGGATACAGTTATCAGGCATAACGCTGGTGGCGAGTTTAAGTATTTGGGGCTGGCAAGAAACCCCGCAAGCATTAAGTCTGCTGCCGGCTTTCGCCGGTTCTTTTGTGAAGAGTCGGCGACACTAAGTGAGGCGTCAATAACCAATCTAACCCCCACGGCGCGCAACAAAGCAAAGGCAGGACTACCAGGGGCGCTAGTAGACAATGAGGATTCGTTAGCGGGCGTTCAGATCTTCTTTGTCGCCAACCCGAACTCAAGTGAAGACCCGTTCAGCCAAAGGTTCATAGTGCCGTTCCTTGATCATCTTAACCGTGATGGGTTCTATGAGGATGACCTGCACACGGTCATCAAAATGGATTACATGGACAACCCGTGGTTTGCGGATTCAGGGTTAGAGGGTGAGAGGCAATTCGATTTAGAGAACAAGCCGCGCGCTGTGTACGATCACATTTGGATGGGAGCTTTCTTGGATACAGTAGATAACAGCATCATCATGGCGGAGTGGTTCGATGCGTGTGTGGATGCTCACGTTAAGCTAGGATTTAGTGCGCAGGGCCAAGAGAAGATCGCATATGATCCTGCTGACTCTGGCGATGCTAAGGCGATGGCGTTTAGTCATGGCTCAGTGATCCTTGGTGTGACAAGCTCAACCGCTGGTGATGTTAACGATGCTACCGATTGGGCGCTAGGGCACACGACCAAGCTCAAGCCTGATGTGTTTATGTGGGATAGTGACGGCATAGGGCTATCGCTGCGCAGGCAGATCATGGAAGGATTGAAGGGTAAGAAGATTAAGATCGTACCTTTTCACGGAGGCTCAACAGCGCAGCACCCCAATGAGGTCTATGACGGCATAGAGGGCGAAGGGTTCTTTGACATTGAAACAGGCCGAACAAATGGTGGTATGTTCACCAACCTGCGTGCACAGTCTTATTGGCGTTTGCGTGATAGAATGTTCAAAACTTATTTAGCTGTCGAAAAGGGTAAAATGTTCCCACACGATCAGCTGATTAGTTTTAGTTCGGGCATTAGTGAGCTAACAGGATTAAGGGCAGAGCTATGCCGTATTCCCCGCAAGCACAACAACGCAAGCGGGCGTATACAGATATTAAGCAAGCCTGAGATGAAGAAGCTGGGCATCAAGTCACCAAACATGGCAGACGCAGTGATGATGCTACAAACAGACGTTGACATATTCGAATACGACTATGACTATGAAGACTACGGCGAAAAACCCACCACCGGAGGCTGGGCATGACAAGTTTTTACGATAGAATTATCGGTGAGATTACAAGGCACTTTCCTGGTGCGAAAATAGTTTCTCCAATTTATGACAAAGATTTTATAGGCCGATTTGGCCTAGAGGAAATGATCAAGGAAGAATGCGCAATATTGAGTAGGATGGTGAAAGCTGAGCGCAGTACAATATCTGATGCTGAGGATGATGCGCTTAACCAGTTAAGTGATCTGGAATTCTACAGAGAGCCAGCATATGTTTTTATTCGGTTCGTGTACTCCGGTGATAACATAATAACAACTTATTATCAATTTTCCGCAAGAATTGAGTATATCCTTGGGTATAAGAAATGAATTTAAGAGAAGAAATGCTATCGCTTATTGCAGAAATTCAGGCGCACAGGGATGCGGGCGGCTCGCCATTCGAGTGTCCGTCAATGAGTGCGCCTGAACATATTAAGGCCGAGCTTCAGCGCGGAACATCAGAAGTATTTAAGCAGGAAATGAAGAGGCACAAGCTATGAGCTTAAACAAACTAATTGAATACATCGGCTCTAGCAATATCGCCGCAGACCTAAGCGATGAACGTCTTCACATAATCTCACGCGAGGTTATTGAGCGCGCAGATATTGATAGCGAGTCTATGAAAGGCTGGATGGATGCAGTAAAGCACGGGCAAGAGTTGTGCAAGCCTGAATTTGAGGGCAGATCAGACCCGTGGCCCAATGCTGCTAACTATAAATCTACGTTGCTAGTAGAGGCTGCCAACCAATTCGGCAACCGCGCTGCAGTAGAGTTAATGCGCGACCCCAATCTAGTTAAGGCTTCGATCATTGGCGCTAAGACGATCAAAAATAGCATTGACCGTAAGCTGTCAGATATTAATGCTCGAAAAAAAGAGATAGAGAAAATACAGGGAATGCTCCAGCAGCTTCAGGAGTCGGGCGAGCAACCGGACCAAAAAGCTCAGTCATTACTTCAAGAGCTAACACAGAAAACCGCTGAAGACGAGCAGGGCATCAAGGATAAAAAGAAAGAGCTGCGCAATCGCAATGAGCGTGCAGACCGCGTATCTGAGCACATGAACTGGCAGATCAATAACAAGATGCGAGAATGGAGGGGCGAACAGAAGCGCCTAATGTACACGCTCCCAAGCTTTGGTTGCTTGTTCAAGAAAACCTTTTTCGATAAAACTTCTGGGCGCTGTGTGTCGCGTGTCGTTCAATATCCCGACTTCATTGTTAATCAGCGCACAACCGACCTAGACACATGCCGCTCATTCACTCATATCATGGCGTTCACTAAGTCTGAGTATGACGCTCGGGTTGCGCAAGGCATTTGGCTTGATGTTGATTTATTCAAGGAAGCACAGACTAACGAAGAAGGTAGTAACGAGAACGCCGAAGTTGAGGCGACTGATGATAATCCAGACAGATTTTATGAGCAGTGCTGCTGGGCCGATTTGGATGATGACGGCATAGAGGAGCCTTATATTGTTACGCTACATGTGACTTCAGGTAAGGTATTGCGCATCGTGGCCCGCTATGACGAAGACTCACTAATCGTAACAAGCGAAAGCTACCGCCCAATGTCACTGCTAGACGCTCAGAAGAAAGCAGCGGCGCGCATCGATAAGATTAACGCCGAGTACAATACGTCTAACGAGTACGCCGACCCAGACGACCTGAGCGAGTTTGAATTGGTTCGCGTTGAGCCTGTGCCAATCCTCACAAAGTACGGCCTAATTCCTAGTCTTGATGGCTCATTCTTAGATGTTGGTTATTACCACCTTATTGGCTCCACAACGCTGGGCGTCAACAAGACAACAAACGATCTGCTTAACGCGGGCACGCTAGTCAACAATCAATCTGGATTTATCGCTAAAAACTTCAAGAAGAAGCCTGGCAACTTCGCCATCAAAATGGGCGAGTTCATGCAGACCGAATGCGCGCCAGAGGTGCTTCAGCAGTCCGTGTTCCGCATGCCATACAGTGAGCCAAGCCAAACACTGTACGCATTAAACGAAAAGCTCGAAATGTCAGCGCGTGGATTTTTTACCAATGTTGATGTGGGCGGCCAGCTACAGGCCAACACCGCTCCAACCACAGCATTGGCGATGATTCAAGAGTCATTGGTGCAGCAGACAGCACACAACGCCATGATTGCGGACTCTATGGGCTGTGAGTTCAATATCATCTACAAGCTAAACCGTGACTACACCGATGACGATGAATACAAAGAGGTTGTAGGTGATGAAGAGGCGGTATTCGCTGAAGATTTCAACACTGACGGGCTAGCAATCGCATGTAGTGCTAACCCAGAAATGTCGAGCAGGTCACAGCGCATGATGCTGGCACAGGCCGAGATGGAGAATGTGCCCTATGTGATACAGGCTGGCGGTAATGCTGTGCCAATCATCAAAAATTACTACGCCCGCATTGGCTCGGAAAATACTGATGAAATATTCCCCAACGAGTCAGAGATGACCCCAGAAGAAAAAGCGCAAATGGATCAAATGGCCCAGATGCAGAAGGTCACAATGGAGGCCCAGCAGCAGCAGGCGCAGGCAATCCAATTACAAACCGACTTACTCAAAGCAGCAGAGGAGCGCAAAGACCGCGAGGCAGAGATTAAAGCACAAGAGACCTTAGCCAAAATCAATAAGATTTTGGCTGAAGTTGAGAAGCTGCGCGCTGACACCATATTCTCACTGGAGAAGGCGGAGACCGAGCAAGTCACCAACAAGATCGACATGTACACAGCAGCAAGCAACGAATTAACCAAACAAGAGGCCGCGATTGCGGAAAAGATGAATGAATCCACTGAAGAAAGTAATTGAGCTAAAGGAGCGGGAAGCGAGAGCGATACCGATTAGCGGAGACAGCTATCAGCTATGGCGGGAGAATGAGTGCACGCAGCGCCTAATGATTGAACTCGACTTATTGGCGCTTTATGCATATGAAGACACAACCACCAAGCTAGACGGGTTGCGGTCTGCAGTAGTAGGTATTTATGAACAGATTTCAGAATGGAAACCAGTGGAGCTAGAAAATGAGTGAGTTAAAAATTAAACCAGCGGGCCATTATTTGTTGATTGAAATGGTTGAGGTTAAGAATGTGTCTGTTGGCGGCATTATCCTTGGCGACACAGGAAAGGAGCAATCAGCTACCGAGATCGGCGTGGTGCGCGGCATTGGCCCTGTTGCTTTTGTTGGCGTTAATGGCTGCAACCCAGAGTCGTACCCTACAGGCTCAGAGCAATACAAAATGACGCCAGCGCAGTTATGGGGTGTTGATATGGGCGTTACCGTTCAGTATGCCCGATTCGAAGGGCAGACTATCAAGCTGAAGGGGTATGAGAACTACCGCTATATTCCCGACATGACAGTGAAAGGCGTCATTGAAGGCGAAGTTGAACTAACCAAAGCAAGTTACTAACAATCAAGAGTGAATCCACTATGAGCGACAATGCAGAACTGCAAGACGAAGAATATACCGACGACTTCCCCGAAGAATTCAAACCGGATGAGCCAGAGCCAGAAGTGGCCGAGGAAAAGCCAGAGCCAGAACCTGAAAAGCGCTCACCTGCTGAAAAGATGTACATTGATAAAGATGCCTGGGTTGAGTCTGGCCGCGACCCATCTAAGTGGGTTCCGCCTGAAGTGTTCGCCGAGCGCACCGAGCGTATCAATGTTACTCAGCGACTAAGCCAAAAGCTTAAGCAGCAAGAAAAAGAGTTTGAAGATCGCCTGAAGAACGTCAACACCTTCCAACAAGCGCAGGTTGATCGACTTCGCCGAGAGCTGGAAAGCAAGCGCGATGAAGCTATTGATGTAGCAGACAAGGGCGAAGTTAAGCGGCTGGATAAAGAGCTAAAAGACCTTGACGACCTCGACACTATATCGAAGCCTGCGCCGCAGCAAGTGCAGGGCATTCCGCCTGAGGTTACTGAGTGGAACGCGGAAAACCAATGGCTAACAGCCGATCACCCGCTAAACGCTAAGGTGAACAAGGCGTACGCCGAGGCACTGGAGGACGGTAAAACCATCGCTGGCGCATTGCGGGCAGTGGATAAGATGATTGCGCAAGAGTCGCGCGTAACGCCAGAGGCAGCCAAGAAGGCACCGCGCTCTATTGTTGACTCACCTCGCGGCACCAACGTACAGAAAAGCCAGTCGAATATGTCTTGGGATAGCCTAAGTAGTCAAGATAAAGCAATTTATGACGAGCTATGGTCTGATACCACCACCAAAGCTGAATTTCTAAAAATCATATCTGATTCAAAAAAGGGTTTGTAAAATGAGCAATAACAGAGAGAGATCAACAGCAACCACCACCACCAAAGAAGCAGACATTGTTCGGCTTAAGACTGGCGGATCGGTAGCGTTTGGTGACCGCACACGCGCGCGCTCAGGCAGTCAAGACAGTGAATTTAATCTATCCGTACCTGAGGGCACCATCCCAGCGGATATGGTAGGCCACTGGTTCCAAGATGGCGAGCGAGGCGAGATTGACCGCGCATTGGCTGGGTGGTGGGGCTTTGTGCAGGATAGTCGTGGAGTAAACATCACCCGCAGTTCAGGCAGTCGCAAAATGGTATTGATGGCTAAAATGAAAGAGCATCACGACCAAGACGCCGATTTGCAAATGAAGCGATACCGTGCTAGCATTGGAGAAGATGCCGATAAACCACTAGGTGACGGTGTAGAAAGCTACACGCCAAATGGCGAAAGCAACAAAATTAAGGTCACATCTGACCCTTTTTCGAGTTAGCTCAACATTTCAGGCAGCGGGCCTCCGCTGGAATTTGAAAGATGAGATTTTAAATTCATTAATCATTTTTTAACGGAGGTTCACCATGCCTGGTGGATTCAAATATACCGGCTCCCTGTCGGACAATACATGTGGAAAGCTCCGCACCTTTGGTGTAGCTGCTGCCCACGCAAGTTTAATTTCTGTAGGCGATGTAGTTCGTATTACCAGCACCGCTAATGCTGCAGGCGACCAAGAGATTGACGTGGCGACCGCTGCTCAGTCTGTTACTGGTGTCGTTTCCTCGATTGTCCCCGATTTTACCACTGAAGCCCTCAGTGATATTAAGCTGCCCGCGTCTACCGCTGGCACTGTTCGCGTTGTTGTTGATCCCCATGCAGAGTATGAAGTTGATGTGTCTAACGGCCCGTTAACTATCGCTGATGTAGGGCTTAACGTGGACTTAGTTGCTACTGCAGCTACTACCACTGGAGGCTTGACCATTTCAAACATGACCGTGAATTTCACAGGACGCGCAGTAACTGCAACCCTGCCATTCCGAGTGTTGAAATTGGTCACAGGTAGCGATGGCGTTTTAGGCTCTCGCTGTGTTGTTCGTGTAAATAATTCGACCGCTGTTAGCGGCGCAGCGGGGGTGTAACATGAGCGGAACTATGACAGCTGGGACAATCCCACGCGCGTTACAGGAAGGCGTCAAAAAGGTTTTTAACAGCACTACTGCTGAATTCAAGCCGATGTACTCGCAGATTTACAAAGTAGGCAAGTCAAGCAAAGCCTACGAGGTAGATTTGCAGGTTGAGGGCATGGGTCTTGCTGGCATTAAGAACGAAGCCGATGACATTACCATGGATTCCTTCCGCCAGTCATATGCGCCAAAATATGTGCATGTGCCATACGGTAAAGGCTTCCAAGTAAGCCGCGAAGCTCTTGATGATAACCTTTACGGCATGTTCAAAAAGGGTGCCCGCATGTTGGCGCGCTCTATGAATGTGACCAAAGAGGTACGCTCACACGTTCTTCTGAACACTGCGTTCACCACTGCCTCGGCTCAGTCCGGCCTTGATGGTTTGGCAATGTGCTCTACTGCGCACATTAACGGCCCATCCGGCGGCACTTACAGTAACCGCATGGCTATTGATGCTGATTTCTCCCAAGCGGCGCTTGAAGATCAGTTGAAGCTAATCATGCGCGCCACCGATGACCGCGGCTTACCCATGATGCTTATGCCTAAAAAGTTGGTTGGCCACACAGATCAAAAGTTTGAATTTGATCGTGTACTCAACTCTAGCCTGCAAAGCAACACTGCTGAGAACGCCAAGAACGTAGTAAACGGCACCTTCGATAGCGTGGTATTAACGCCCTATCTAACCGCCAATACTCGCGCTTGGTTTATCATCACCGATGCTGATGACGGCCTACAGTATTATGATCGTGTGCCGCTTGAGTTCGATCAAGATAAAGCTTTCTTGAACGATGTTACCCGCTTCAAGGCGTATATGCGCTTTGTGACTGGTTACAGCAACCCTCGCGGTATTTACGGCTCAAATGGTGCGTAATTGATCGGGGCGAAAGCCCCTTTCTTCTTCTTAGATTGGAGAGAACAAAATGGCTACACGTTTTTTAAATGGCCTTGACGGCGCACCGATTGATTCAAACCGCGTTGATTATGTTTCTGGCAACAAAACTTTAACCGCAGCTGATACTGGTCGCGCTCAAGTTGTCACTCGCGGCACTTCTATTTTTACCCTTCCCGCTACTGCTGTTGGCCTTGTGTACACTTTTGTTTACATTGGTGATCGCGCTGGTGGTCAAATTCAAGTAAGCCCCGTTGCTGCTGATGGCGTTGCCGCTGTTGGTAGTGCCGTAGTGAACAAAGATTTGATTATGGCAACCGCAACAATGCGAAAAGGGGATTACGTTACTATCGCATCCGGCGTTGGTGCAACTGGCGTAACAGCTTGGCATGTAACACAACAGCGCGGCGTTATCACCAAGGAGGCTTAATATGGGCAATAAAACCTATGTTGAGGCGGATTGGGCGACCGGAAATGTTACGCTGCCGTTTGCGCAGAATTGGCGCAATGGCGTTGGCGCTGTGCAAGTTGTCGTTACTGGTACTATTAATTTTGACCTTGAGTCTAGCAATAGTGATTTACAGAACGGCGGTACGGCACAGTGGTTAGTTGATTCAGCTGGTAGTTCGGCAATTTCTGCTAGCAAGTGGGTTACCTTTAACGCAACCCCTAGATTTCTGCGACTAAAAGTGAATTCATTTACCACTGGTGCCACAGTATCGCTTAACGTGACGCAATCAGATGTCTAGCGATTATCTAGTTAGATGCGACTTCACTGGGTTTAATTACAAGCGCAGTGAATGCCGCAAAATGTGGAACGGCCTCATAGTTCGAGCAGATCTATGGGAGCCGCGCCAACCACAAGATTTTATATTCGTACCCGCTGACGACACCCGAGTCGAAGACGTGCGAAACGAGCAGGCAACACAGCCAGCCCAAGACCCACCTCTAGCAGAAGACCAAATGATATGAGCACAGGCGTATACGAAAAGACTGCAGGTGATTTAATTCGTGACGCGCTCAGAACTGCGACAATTACGGGTATTTCAATGCCTGTGCAGCCCAGCGATTACGCTCAGGGTGTGACTGCGCTTAATGACGTACTCTCAAGCCTGCAGACAAAACAAATACACGTTTGGTCAAACACCGAGGCAGTGCTGCCGCTTAATCCAAACCAGCAGCAATACCAGATCGGACTGTCTGGCGCTCACTGCTTCACCGATTACGTTTATACGACTGCCACCGCTGACATAGCATCTGGCACGACCATTGCGATGGATACCGCTGGTGTTAATGTCGGTGATTTTATTGGTATTGAGTTAAGCACCGGATCGCGTCAATGGTCTACCGTTGCGTCTATCACCACGGGCGCAGAGCTTGAGATAGTCGATGCACTAACCGCTACTGTCAATTCATCCGCTTCAGTCTACGCATACACCAACAAAATCGACCAGCCTGTTAGAATTTTAAGCGCACGATATTCGGACGGCGCCACATTCGATGAAATACCTACGCGACAAATTTCACGCGATGAGTATTACAACCAACCATCAAAAACATCTACAGGATCGGTCAACAGTTGGTACTACATGCGCGACCTGTCAATCGGAAAATTAAACCTGTGGCCCATTGCGGATAACTGCACAAGGGTGCTGCGATTCACATTCATCAAGCCACAATATATTCCTGAAGACGCAAGCGAAAACATCCAAATTCCTGCGGAATGGTTTCTGCCTCTAAAGTATTTGGTTGCCGAGCATTTGGGGCTTATCTACTCGATAGACCCCAATAAGCAAGCCATGATTATGCAGCAGGCAGCGAGATACTTGGAGGACGCAATAGGCATAGACAGTGAATTCTCTAGCTTCCAAATGTACCCAGGGAAATACTAATGCCGCGCACCAATTTATCAATCGCACTTGGTTACTACAAAGACGAATCCCTAGCCATATCAGCTAGGGATTGCTGCAATCTATATCCTCATATTCCTGAGTCGCAAACCGTTACCGATGGCGCGGTGATTGGCGTTTCTGGCGTGGATCAGGTCGCATTCAGTGCTACCAATGCGTTTAACCGCGGCGGCCTAGAGATGGGCGGCATTCCGTATTTCGTTTGTGGTGATAAATTATTTAACGTCACATTTACTGAGAATGCCTTTGGTGTTCGCACCTATACCGCCAACGACGTGAGTGGCTCGGAAACGATAGACGGCACCGCGCTAGTTTCAATGTCGCAGAATGGCGATCAGCTTTGTATTGTTGCCCCTGATTACTCGAATCAGTTTAACGCATGGATTTACACCGTGGCGGGCGGGCTGGTTCAAGTTAGTGATTCCGATTTTGATGGGCCTGTGGCCGAAGTATCGTTCAAAGACGGATACTTTATATTCCCAAAATTAAACAGCAACAAGTGGTTTATCTCCGACTTGCGCGATGGCCTTTCTTATAACGCGCTGGACTTTGCAAGTGCAGAGTCAGACCCTGATAACATTACCGCAATCTCCCCGCTTAACGGACTGCTGTATGTTTTTGGACAAAAAACCGTTGAGCCATACCAAAACATTGGCGGAGCTGGGTTTCCGTTCGAGAGAATATCCTCAGGCATTCAGCAAAAAGGCTGCCTGTCTGCTGAGTCATTGCTTGAGGTGGCAGGGCAATTAATATGGATTGGATCGGGCGAGAATGAGCGCCCAGCAATCTATTCAACAAATGGCGGCTTACCGCAAAAACTATCGACACCTGCAATCGACACCCTAATTTATTCCGGCGGTATTGAGGCTGTGCGAAACTCATATGCCATGCGCTGGAGTGAGCGCGGTCATGTGTTTGTGGCGTTTACCGTGCCAGGTGTGACCACTATCATCTATGACGTAACAACAGGGCTTTGGCACCGCAGAGAGTCGCTAGATAGATTCTTTCAGCCTCAACCGTGGCGCGTTACTTCTATTGTGGACGCCTATTCAGTGCTATTGGTGGGCGACGAATTAAGTGGTAAGATAGGGCTATTGTCGGATAACATATTTTATGAATATGGCGAAGAAATCCGGCGCTACGTAACAACTCCCCCGATTGACAATGGCGGCAAGCCGTTCTCAGTCTACCAGCTAGAGCTAGTCGCCGAATCCGGCACAGTCCCAATCTCAGGTCAAGGCAGCGCGCCAGTTGTGCGTTTGTCAGTTTCCTATGATGGCGGTCGCACATACTCCCCAGAAATATCCCGCATGATGGGCCTTATAGGTGAGTATCGTTACCCAATTTCATGGCCTGCACTTGGTAGATTCCCGCGCTCTGCTTGTTTCCGTTTTGACATAAGCGAGCCAATCAAAATTGTATTCGTAAAACTGGAGGCAGAGCTTGGCACTTAGACCACTTACAAGAAATATTCCCGTAGTCGATCAAGACGGCAAGCCCCTTCAGGTTTTGCAATTGTTCGCGGAGGATGTGGCTAAGTTGTCATTTTTAAGCGGCACAGGCTCCCCCGATGGCGTGGTGAGCGCTAGAAAATTCAGGGAATACATGGATGACGACACAGGCCAAAAGTATATTAAGCGCGTTGATGACATTGGTGGCGATACCACTTTAGGGTGGGTGTAATGATCACGCAAACGGCAGATATGGAATTCATTAAAAGCGTAGTGGCAAATGAGAAGGTATGGCCGCATGTGAGCGATGACAACTCTGGCAAGCCTGGAGACTTCATGCCGCCTGAATCGCTGCTTTACCTTGAGGCATCCGACAACGGGGATAGAGTCGGATTTTTTGCAATAAGCGCAATAAATTCTATTTGCTGCGAGATTCACACAACCATGCTGCCTACCGCATGGGGTAAAACTCTTATCTACACAGCAGAGGTATTAGATTGGATATTTAGCAACACAGGATTCCTAAAAGTGATTACTTTTGTGCCAGAAACTAACAAAAAAGCGCTAAATTTGGCAATAAAAAGTGGTTTAAGTGTCGAGGGATTCTTAGCTAATTCGTTCATCAAGAATGGAAAATTAATTGGTCAACATGTACTTGGAATAAATAGAGGTGACGTATGCCATTAGCGGCTGCAGTAGTGGGTGTTACGGCCATAGGTGCAATATCTTCAAGCAAGGCTGCAAAACAGCAAGCAGCAGGCACTCAAAAAGGCCTTGATGCTTCAGCAGAGCTAGCAAAACAGGCCCGCAGTGATGTTACTCGATTGTTTCAGATTGGGCAGCAGCAAGGGCGCAATGGCATGGAAGCGGCCTTCAACTTCTACAAAACTGCAGCGCCAGAACGTATAGCCCCGATGCAGCAAGGCTACACACAGGCTCAGAATGTATTAGGGCAGGGTGCGCAGCAGGCAAACAACGCGATACTGGGCCTGCCTGTTGACATGGGTTTTACCAATCAAGAACCAATACAAGCGCCGCAGAATTATTTAGGGGCCGCACAGCTTCCCGCCATGCAGTCAATGCAGGGTGATGTTGCGCCAGTTTCTGGCCCGGCACAGCAGGCCCCTCAGCAATTCAATAATGGTAAGTATGCAACAGAAATGGGCGCCATAAAAAACGCTGGCATTAATGCTGTGCTAGGTCGATTTTAGGAGTAACAAATGGCTATTTTAGGTCAAGCACCACAAATAATGGCTCAGGCTGGACCTGTCAATACAGCGGTACAGCCAGCCGCTCAGCAAATAGCACAGCCAGCAACTTCAAGCATTAGTAATGTTGTTAATCCACAGGTGCCGCAAACTGGTCTTATCGGGTCAGAGCAGGCTCTACTTGGCGGGCAAGCCGCCGCAATGGGATCTATGGCCGCAGGCAATACGGCGGCAACTGGATACCTTAACCAAGCCGCAGGAAATCAAGTGGTGGCGCCAGCACAAATAGCAAGCGCAACAATGGGTCAAATGTCACAACCACAGGCAACCCCAAATATTCTTGGTGCACAACTTAATGCCCCTGCAGGGTTAACTACAGCCTACACGCAGGGAGTTAATAACAGTGTTGGAAGCGCTCAATTTAACCAGGGCGTTTCAGGATTAGGCCCGTATGCAAGTCAGGGCGGTGGTGCGGCAAAGCTTCAGGCAGACTTGACAGGCGCTAATGGTCAGCAGGCACAGCAAGAGGCATATGCGCAGTATCAAAGCTCGCCCGCAATGCAATACCAAATGGATCAAATGCAGAAAGCCACTGAGAGGAGCGCGGCGGCCCGAGGTGGACTGCTTGGTGGAAACGTGCTTCAGGAATTGCAGCGTAACGCCTCTGGGATAGCATCACAGGACTACCAAAATCAATTCAATAACATGTCACAAGTGACAAATGCCGGATTGAACGCAGCAAGCCAGCAAGCTGGGTTGCTGGGGCAGCAAGGCTCAATGCTGGGCAATCTCGAAGCGCAGCGCATGGGCAATGAAGCCAATATTTACAGTCAGCAACTGGCTGGACAAACGCAATTAGCTGGACAGCAATATCAAACTGAATCTCAAAAAAACATAGCTCAGGCTCAGTTGCAGGCAGATCAAAACGCGCAGAATCGCGGAATAGAGGCCAGTATGCTTGGCCAGCAATTCCAAGGAGACACATCTAATGCGCAGCTTAACGCACAGCTTGACGCGCAGAGAAATTCACAGAACGCACAAATTAAATCTGATGCTTATTCACAGTTAGCGCAATTAGCGCAGGCCAACGGATTAAATACCGCAGGGCTACAGACTGGCACCGCGCAGCAATTAGCAGCAGGGCGCGCACAGGCTGGACAGGCTATTGCTAACAACGCCAATCAAGCGGCGGCAAATATTGCTAACTCACTAAGTCAAAGCGGTGTTGCTGTTAGCGAGGCAATGAGCAAAGATATTTCGGCAGTCACCGATATGATCTATCAGTCTGGCATGCAGGACAAAATAGACTCTCAGCAGTTAGCGGCGATGCTCGCAAATATATCAACAGGTCAGGCGTCCGGTGTGCTTCAGGCTAATTCTGATATTGGCGCAGCTAAGGCGGCTGGCACTATGGGGGTGTCAAATGCCATACAGGGCGGGCTAGGCATGGCCACCTCTTCGGGCTTACTTGGAGCAATGAAATAATGGGCATTTTAGATCAGATAGCAAACCCTCAATTGGCAAACATTCCGCAGGCGCTAGATATTCGCCAAAAGCGGATTGAAGACCAGCAAAAAGCATTGGCTCGCATTGAAATGGGTCGAGAGATTGCAAAGGCGCTGCCTAATCTTCAGCAGGGAACGGGATTCCATACGCTAGCAACCAATGATCCTGAAAAGTTCGCGCTCACAGCTAAGGTTCTGGGCATTCCGCTTAATGACGGCGAGCGATTCAATCAATTTACAAGTGATGTGAACCAACTTTATACACTGGCTCAGTCTGGCGATGGATCCGCGTATCAACATGCACAGCAATTAATCGCACAGCGTAAAGAGCAAGGGCAAGACACTAAAAAGCTTGAAGAGTGGGTTGGTGCAATGGATGCAGACCCGCAGCAGGCTATGACATCGCTATTTGTTATGCATCGCGCTATAGATCAGCTGAGCGTTAAAAATCAAACTGCAGGCCAAAAAGAATTCAACTCTATGACGGAAGGCCTCAGCAAGAACGACATAGAAAAAGCAAAACGAATTTCATTAGGCTTAGATCCTAGAGCTGTTGGTTCAGGCGCAATAACCACGGCAACGCAGGGCTTAACGGATCAGGTGGCGGCGTCTCAGGGAACAATCGAAGGTGTAAAAGCTAGCTCAAAAGAAACGGCAAAACTTGATGTACAGCTTGAAAAGCTCCCACAGCTAAAATCTGCCGTTAAAGATGCAGAAATGCGTATCAAAGAGCTTGGAGATAAGCGCACAGCGCAAGCACAAAATGCAATTGTTATGGATATGTACCAAACTGGAATGAGCGGGTTAACTAGCGGCCTAGAGGGTACTTCTACTGGCCCCGTGGTTGGTCGTATGCCTGCCGTAACAACTGGGCAGCAGATAGCCGAGGGAAGTATTGCGGCAATGGCTCCATTGCTTAAATCACTATTTAGAAATTCTGGTGAGGGTACATTTACTGATAAAGACCAAGAGCTTTTGATGAATATGCTTCCAACAAGAAAGGATACGCCAGAGGCGAGATCATCAAAAATTTCAAATATTGACTCCATAGTAAAGGCAAAATTAAATCAAGGCGGGTCAGGTCAAGGAGCTATGACCACCGGAATAACAGGAAGCACACAGACTGGCGAGCCGTCCATCGAAGACTTATTGGGTAAATACTAATGGCGACAAGAGAGCGGTTAGAGCAGGCGCTACGCAACGCGCACAACGCAGGCGATACGGCGGCAGCTAGTAGGTTTTCTGCTGCTATACGCGCAGGTGAGTATGATGATGCACCGCAGGCACCACAAGAGCAGCCGCAAAAAGAAGCCGTATATAGCGATGTTCCTATTTTCAATGAATCAACAAACCCAAGCTACTCAAATCCTGTGCCTCAGCAAGGGATAGCAGCTCAGGCTATTGGTGCTGGTGAAGCTGGGCTTGCGGCGCTTACTGGGGCCACGGGCGGCACACTCGGCATGATTGGCGGCTCTGTTTATGGAATAGGAAAGTCAATTGCGGACAACACCTTTGGAACTCCAGCAGGGGCTAAGCAGGCGGGAGATATTGCAGCAAAGTCGGCAGGTGCGCTCACCTATGCCCCAAGAACTCAATCAGGGCAAGAAATTACACAGGCTGTTGGCAATATTGCAGAACAGTTTGCGGGCGCTACTCCACTTACTCAAGAGCTTGGGTTGGCAGCAAAGCAACTGAAGATGGCGGCGCCGATAGCAAAGCAGGCTATTGCGTCAGAGGCTGAACTATTAAGCCCAAAAATGTCAAAGTCAAAACTTGATGTGATTGAGAGAATTAGAGCGGGAAGCACAGAAAATGAGCTGGCACCTTATGAGCTAAAAGTTTCCGATCCAAAGCTAAAAAATGCAGATGGGCAGCTCCCGCCAGAGGCGTTCAGGGTTGTTTCAGATGACGCTGCAAAAGCGGCGCTAAAGCAGGGCTGGGAGGATGGCACAGTGCAGTCTATAAAAAACTTCGATGATCGCACGGCAAGAATAGCTAGAGCGATGATTGATGTTTCTGAAAAAGGCAAGAAAGATGATACATTTAAGGCTAATAATCGCCCAATCTCAGAGCTTGGGGATGCTATTTCATCACAAATTGCGCACATAAAGCGCGTTAATCGTGAGGCTGGAGCAAACATTGATAAGCAGGCTAATTTGCTAAAAAATGAAGCTGTCGATGTGTCTGCGCCAGTAAGCAATTTTTTATCAAAAATAGAAAACGATATAGGTGTTTCAATCACTCAGACCAGCGAAGGGGTAAGGATAAAATTTAAAGGGTCTGATATTGAGGGGTCGACGCCAGAATTTAAAGCCGCACAGCAGGTCATTAAAAACCTAGCGACAAGAATGTCTGACACGCAAAACCCAAGCGCATACGATGTGCATAGGCTAAAAAAGTACATAGATAGCCAGGTTAGTTATGGTGCGCCAATTGGCGGGATGAAAGGGAGTGTGCAGCGCGTAATCAAGGGTCTCAGAAGCGAACTTGATGGGCTTCTTGATGAAAAATACCCGGCATACAGAGAGGCAAACGACACCTACCGTCAGACCAAAGTGGCAATTGACAGTATGCAGGACTTGGTTGGCAAGAAAGTGGATTTATATGGCGATGGAGCGGCCCAGTCAACAGGAAAGCTAATGCGTAGAGTATTGAGCAATGCGCAATCCGCGGAAAGGGTAAAAGCCGCTGCGCTGGAGCTTGATAATGTAGCCGTAACATATGGCGCCGAAGGGGCAGGCGATATTACAGCGCTTGTTAAATTCGCGGATACAATTGACAGAAAGTTTGGCATTGCTGCTGAGACTTCATTGGCAGGTGAAATGGAGAAGGTGGCTCAGCGCGGAGCTAGTGGATCAGCGCCAGGATTGGGGGAAGCTATATATGGCGGGAGCAAATACCTGTACAATAAAGCAACTGGGGTCAACGATCAGAAGTCATACGAATCAATACGAAAACTTCTAAATAAGCAGATTAGCAAAAAAATTAAAGAGGCGTCGGAAAAATGACACAAAGGTTCACAAACCCGGTAATAAAGTACACCACCGACACGCTTAAAACGCTGCCAGGTGCGCTGCTTTATTTCTACGAGAATGGCACGAGCACGCCAAAAGTGGTGTATCAGGATATTGCGCTAACCACGCCACATACAAGCCCTATTGTGGCATCTTCCGCTGGCGTTTTTTCTCCAATTTTCCTTGATGGAACCTATCGAGTAGAGCTTAAAAGTTCGGCAGGTGTAACGCAAACGGGATGGCCTGTGGATGATGTAGGCGGCGAAGAGATTCAAGGTCAGTTTGATGACTGGAGTGCAATCACTAGCTACCAAGTTGGTGATATTGTTTCTGCGTCAAACGGCCTGTATTACGTTAGCATTCTTGCCCCAAGCTTAAATCAAGAGCCATCGATAAGCCCAGCTTATTGGCGCGAGGTTCGCATTACATTTTCTTACAATTCACTCAGCACTTACTCACTATACGACCGAATTCAATACACCGATGGCGCATTCTATGAGTCATTGCAGAGTAACAACGCTGGCAACACACCATCCAGTAATAGCGCATGGTGGAAGCTGGTTAAAGCCGGATACGCATGGAATAACGCCACGACCTACGCGAGCGGCGTTTATATTTTCGAGGGCGAAAAACGATACATCTCAAAGCAAGCAGGAAACCTAAACAATCTGCCAAGCACCGACACTTCAGAGACTTGGTGGAAGCCAGAATTCAGAGTTAATCTTGAGTCTAACCCGCAGGTAATAAAAGTCCGCCCACTTACTGGCGGCGGTGCATTGCTTGCAGAATGGTGTAACGTGCTGAAAGATGCGGGAACCTACACCCTTCCGCTTGCGAATAGCGTACCAGTCAACACGTTAATCATTATCACAAAATCAGACACGGCGAGAAACTTAACACCTGCATTTGATTGCGCGGGCGCCGATACTATCGCGTATCTCGGTGGCACAGCCACAGGCATAAATATCGATGTGCTTTGGGATGATTCAATAATTTTATATTCAAACGGCACTAATCAGTGGAGCGCGTAAAGAATGGCTAGAATAGCAAGAAGTTCAATGTTCCCCTCTGCAGGAGGTACGCGCAGAACCACTTCAATTAAAAATGCGTTCTCGGTTGCTGGGTACACGCGTACAACCATCGATACCGAAAGCGCAGCAGTGCAAACCCTTAGCGGGGCAATGACTGCGGGAACGCTAAAGACGTTTCTGGACGAGCCTAGCGTAGGGTGTAGAATGCCTTACTTATCAATTCGCACAACAGACGCGACAGCAAGAACGCTTAGAGTTGTTGTAACTGTCGACGGCGTTTCTGTATATGACTTCACAAGCGCAAGCGCAGCACTCGGGGCGACTGGCGTATGCTTGGCAGGGAAGGCTCGTCCAGAAACGTCAGGATTTTTTAACGTATCCCCTGATATTGTCTCGACTACATCTCTAAAGGTCGAGGTGGCGTCAAGCGTAACAGAAACTGATAAATTTCTAATCCAGTGGATCTACAACAGAGAATCATAAAATGAGCTACGTAACTGAGATTAACGAATCTGGCGGCGAGTCTGTGACTTGGGTATCCCCTCCCCCCGCAGCTACGCACAAAACGAGCGGAATTACTCAGCAGGAATGGATAAAACTTTTTGAGAAAGAAGAGCGCACGCTATACACAAAAGCCGAGGCGTATATTAATGATATGTCGAACAACTTTAGCTTTTTGTCCGGTGGCGTTATTATTGACGATAACGCAATTGCAGTGGATCGTGAGGATGCAACTTACCGAGATTTATTGCGTGATGTTATTTTCATGTTCAACAGATCAACAAACCCGCCAGGCATTAGTGTAGCATCACCAGACGTTGCAAGCGCCCTTGCGCTGCAGGTTTTGTTGGGCCTTTTATCTCAACCGCGCGCCGATATAATCGCTTTAGGCGTACCACTTTAGAGGATTAAATTATGCTTCCATCAGATTCAAGATTCCCGCAGTTTAGATTTACCGTTTTCGGCTTTGAGTTGTGCATAGCCTTAATGGATTATGACACAGTCGCTTACCCTGATATTGTTTATCCTGTGCTGCTTAAGAAAGTATCAACTGGCGTGTGGGAAAAGATTGATGAGCGGCAACTAATTTGGAATGACCAAAAACAGGATTTTGAGCATGAATTTATGGCAAAGCTAATAATTGATGACTTTAACCAGACAATACTCAAATTGGATTCAGGTATCCCTATGTCATATAATGAAAAATTAGCTGCATCACTGGCAAATGACTACACGATTAAAAACAATCAACTAGTAAAGAAGGTTTAAAAATGCCACCAAGAATCGGATGCCGTACATGTAGTCTTTTAATGCAGTCAATAATGTTGGAGCCAGTAAGTGAAGAGAATACCAAGTCAGTTTTACATGTTCGTTATTGTGCTGGCATTGTATTACTGGCCTTGGTCTCTTTCCTTATTCGAACCTAATGCAGACCAGCTTTTAACCGCAATATTACTACAGCAATTGTTTGTAATATCGTGTAATAAAATAGTGCAAGAATCGTTGGTTATCCCGATTATACTAATTGAGGCGCTTTGCATGTTGTTTAACGTGACATTATTTTTAGTTCCGCTACCTATAGGCGCCATTCATGCCCAAATAATGAACGCGGCGTTTATACTTGAGCTATTGATAATCACGATCAGCATGCATGGGGCAGCCATTGGGCGAGCTAACATTTTACAGCTATCTAGTCGCAGCATATGGAATCTATGCGGTATCGCATTGCCTCGTAATTATCGCGTGGAGAATCCGCAATGCTAGGAAAAATAAGCGAATTAATCGATCCAGTAACACAGGCGATAAATAACAAACTTGTTAATATTGCCGTGGCTGCTGGTGTGGCTGGTGCCGGAAAGATTGCGCAAGAGTCGTCCGAATCTCACCTTAAAACTCTCTCAGAAATCCCCGTCGCTGAGATATTTCAGCACCCCGTTAGCGCCGCCTCTGCAGCTACCTACATCGGCAGCGCTTATATTATTTTGCAGTTCATTATTCTGATAGCTAAGGGCATTATTTGGCTGTGTGGGAAGGTGCGCAAATGATTGAATCAATCCGTCTTGGCTTAATCAAATGGAACGCGGCACCTCTTATGGTTGTCGCGTTTCTTTGCGTTATCACATATCGATTGTCTGAGAATTTGCTAAGCATGACATGTGATTCAAGCTCAGCCGTCTATGTTGCGCTTAGCGGACTGATAGCCACGATGGCGGGACTGCTCTATAAGCTGTACGACTCAATGCAAAAGAACAGGGGCGAGCAATGAATTTAATTGATACATGCAAAACTATAATTAAAAGCGACGAAGAGTCTAACCGATTCAGCACCAAGCCATATCGCTGCACCGAGGGATACCCAACAATAGGCTGGGGCTTTAAGGTTGGTGAAAAAGGCGACCCACTGCCAAATATAACAATGACGCCGGAAGAGGGCGAGAAAAAATTAGCTTTCGAGATAAATGATATTCTCGACTGGATGCAGCGCCACGATAAAATCGAGGCGGCCTATTCAAATGCAAATGATGTGCGCCGCGCAGTGATGCTCTCTATCTCGTATCAAGTTGGAAAATATGGCCTGTTAAAATTCCACAATATGCTTAAGGCTCTATCATTCAAAGATTATCATTCAGCCGCGCGCGAGTGCCTAGATAGTGTGGCAGCAAGGCAGGCGCCACAGCGGTGGGCTAGAAACGCTGAAATGCTTAAAACTGGCGAACTATTAAAATATTATGGTGGCAAATAATGGCAGGCACTGACGTACTTCTAGCAAATTTGAGCGTAAACCCTAGCACGGGGTTGCTTGATCCTAACTATATTCCTCAGCTTCAGGGGCTTACGCTACTAAAAAAAGAAGATTTTCAGACTGGCTCGCTCGCTGATAAGCCTTGGATTCTGCAGCAAACGGGTAATGAAGACTACTGTGCAATTGTTACAGCATTAGATGGCAAGCGGGTCATGCGAAACAATCTCAGCAATAAGCATGGCACTACGCCAGACCCGATAAGCGGCAAGCTTCGCGGGGGCATACAGGTGCCTAGATTTGCGGCTGCAACATTTCACACTGGGGCGAATGACACATCAGTCACGTATACGCAAAAAACTAGATATGATAAATGTTTTTGGGACGCAATCCCCGAGCAGGCCGATATGGCATACCCAAAAATCGCAGGTAAGGTTTATATTCAGGATGCTACAGTTGGCACATATGCGATGTATTTCGCGGTTCTATATCGCCCCGATGAGCACGGTATACATTTGACTGCGGCAAATGGTGTAGGTTCAGGCGGCACTTGGTCTCAAGGCACTAGTGGTGGATGGACGAGCAGGGATTATGGGTGGAAAAATACGGACGGCGTAACTCCTGCAAACTATATAAAATTATATTGCCCAATAGTTCCGTTTGCTTCTGACGGCGTTACTCGTGAAATTAAAATGCAAATAAAATATAACCCTGCAGGACTAGGTCACCATTTAATTAGATTTTTAATTAATGATCAAATAATGTATGACGGGTCTGGTGTAAATTCTGGAGTCGATGGCTGGCTGGCTTGTCCACCAGAATTTAAATTTAATGGCATGAGTTCGATGGCTGGCACTAACGACATGCGAACGTTTCAAGATGTAACTACAAATCCAGAGCTGTACGATGGCTACGCGTGCGGTAATGAAGTTTTGGAATACACAATTTCCAGCGGGGTCGAGGAATAATGTCACTATTCGGTTTTTGTTTTAGAGCAACAGAGGCGTACACATCAAATCCTGCAAATAACGCAGCGGTTACAGCCACCCCGACGACAAGATGGCCCACCGTTAAAACAATTAACGCAGTAAATTACACCGTTGGTTACGCGAACGGCCCAGCCCCTATAATGGCGAATGGTGAGGTTGAGGGCCAATCTCGGGATAGACGACTCGATGTCGATGCCCGGCTTGCTGGTGTTTTTCAGTGCGTGAATAGACTAAAACTTAAATTCACAATTACATTACCCTCTGCCGGGCGGTATCGAGTGTGGTTAGCGTGTGGTGATGCTGGTGCTTCAGGCGCTAGTAAGACAAACTGGGTAGATATTTATGACGGCGCAACACTCAAGCAAGTTGTGGCCGCTGGCGTTGCAACTGGTTCCGCTAACTTTATTGATGCAACAGGGGTAAATCGGACTGTTGCGGCATGGCCCGCGAACAACGCTCCCATTGAGCTTGATTTCTCAACAACTGAATTTATTGTTTATGTTGGTAGAGGGGACGGGGTAACTACAGCTAATGACTCAGCAATATCATATCTAGCGCTAGAACTGATACCTCCATCTCAAACAATCACCTCCATAAACTCAGGCGCAGGAATAACACCAGGAAGCACTGGCAACACAGCTGCGCACACTGGATTTTCAGGCGTACCGACTGCCGAGACGTTTGGCGGTAAATCTGCTACTAACATTGCTGGCACTTCTACTGATAGCACGTTTGATTTTCCATATTACGTTGATCTCGCTACTTACCCGCAGCCAGGCACATCGCCTAATTTTATCGCTACCCGTGGCGCAGAGACCGCAACCCTATCGGCCCCTTTGAATTACAGGGCTGGCGAGACAGGCGTAACAGTTGCATCACCGGATACGACAAACGATAAAAAGCTGGGCTATTGGATTCTGCAGGCTGGGCGAACGATCACAAACGGCGACATGCTGATTTATACGATTGCGGATGTTACTGGCAGTGCGGACAGCGGATTTACTGCAGCGGCCCCGCTTACTACTGTCATTTGGCACTGGATACAATCCACTGGCGTCATGTACCAATACAACGTCACGATCACAGAGGCGGGCATAAGCGAGGCGCTCGGCTTAACTTCGGTCGGACTAACCAGCGTGGGATTAACTTCAGTCGGACTAACGAGCGCAGGCCTGTGATGAATCGCCTCTACCTAACACTAGCGCTAATCGTCGCGGCTGGACTCGTTTATCTTCGCTATGACTACGTGTCTAGCGATAGGGAGCGATTACAGGCAGAACTATCTAGCGCTAATGGCACTATCGAAACTGAACGCGAAAACGCACAGGGCGCAGCTAATCGCGCTCTTGCATACTCAATCGAGGATCAAAACCGTGAAGAAGAATATACTAAGCTGCGTGAGTGCGTCGATAATCGCACTTGCGGTGTCGTCGTGCGCTGGAAAAGTTGCCCATCAGTGCCCAGTTCCTCCGCCGATAAATCCAAAACTTCTGCAGAAATTGCCATCGCTGAGCGAGAGTTTCAGTCGTGGGGTATCGATCACGCAGACCTCATTAAGCAATACGAGCAAAGAGTAAAAGCACTGGAGTCGGATCTTATAGCAAGATCCGACTCTAGTGCTTGCCAGCCTAAATAAACTCGGAGATATACGGCCTGCGCCGTGTATTCCGCTGTTATGGCGCAGCATCGGTAACTTGCAACATTGAAAGATCGTAGGCGGCACTAAATCTGGTTCCGTCAACATTATTCAGCGCAACAACTTCTGTGCCGCATAAGTCGCGCGGCTCGCCAGCCACAATAAATTCTTTACCTGCATGGCGCCTTCCTTCAAATTCTTTTGGGTTTACGCGCACCTTCATGCCTTGTTCAATCTTTACTTTTACACTTCCAGAAAATTTTTTCATAAATACCACTCCGGTTTGTTTCGTATAACAAGGTTATTAAATCGGACGCAATCTAAGTCCGCGTATTTATCACTGGTAAAACGTGCGCCGCCTATAACGGCGTTACATGCTGTCAAATTCCAGCTTGTTGCCACATTCAAACTTTTCAATATCGGCCTTTGAAACAATCCAATCGCCTTCAGCAGGATCAAAATTACTTTCGTAAAACGAGTAATCAGCACCACAACAATCGCACGTCACATTTCTTGGGTCTCTCCCAAAAATACCTTCAAATAGATCTGCAGCTTTTTCTTCATCAGCCTCAATCCAAATAATATCAGGGCCAACTTTATTGCCACCGCCACTGCTCATATCAAAGAATCGAGTCCATGTAACAAGCGTATCAACTGGACAAGCCAAGTCGCTGCTGTTTTTTGTTTCAAATTCCATAAATCTCACCGTGTTTTTAGTTGGTCATTTGCTTGCGCAGTTATCCGAGCGTTAAATTTCAGTCCTAGTAACCAATTTTCCCTTGCATGCCCTGATTCCTTCGCTAACTGTTTTGACGGGATCGCACTTAGTCACCTTGCCGCCTGACTTAATAAAGGCTTTTGTCATTGCCTCAATGCTTTCTGACTCGCGCTTGTTGAAATCGAGCGTAGATGACGAGCCTAAAAACGGGATTTCTTTCGTTGGCTTTCTTTCGTCGATTAGGCTCATGCTATCACCTCGGACACACACTCTGGATTTGCAACGTAAACAACGGCCCCGCTAACTGTGTGCTGCTTGCTCGCTGACACAACCCTAAAGCTATGCCCAGTGAATATAACCACATGCTGGCGCTCGCATTGATAAGCTGCGTGGTGCGCGTCTTTTATTGCTGACCTTGGTATATGTGGTAGCTCAGTTTTTGGCTTTCTCTGCGCCCTGATAAATATGGTTGCAATTACTAAGCCGAGCACAAATGATGCAATACCGAACGCTAAATAGCTCATTTTATACCGCCTCTGCCTGATAAGGATTACCGTTGTCGTATCCAAATTTTGCACCACATACACAATCAATTTGATCGTTTTCGTAGGCTTCAATGTCGTGCTCAGCTCCACACACCGGGCATTCAACAAACCATCGAGTTTCGCTTTTAACTTTTGCGCTTATTAGCATTTTATTCGCCCTTTATTTTGTATTGATAGCCTGCTACGGTGATTGCGACATTAACAAAATCAGCATCATATTCTTCATTTTCTTGATAATAATGATCAGGCTCTGGCAGCTCAATCACTGTCCGAGATTGCTTAGCCGCTAGCCATGACTGCCAACACAGTTCAACTTCATTGCTTTGGTACTTATTCCCATCCATCACATAAAAGTGATAAAAGCCATGAGTTACATTGAACCAAGAGCAAAATTCGTTACGCCAAACCTGAATTAAATCCTGCATTTTGTTTCCCCCGTTGGTAGTGTTTTGGCCGCTTCTCTCTCATGCCGCGCCCGCTCTTGAGCACCAATAGATTCCATTGCAAACTTTTTCCGTGGCGTTATATTTGAGCGCGCTCGCTGTGGGCATACCGTAACTTTAACGCCGTTCTCGACGTAGCTTGTTAGTTCATTATCCATATAAAACCCACCATATATGCCATTATTAATGCCGACTTTATCCCCCAAGCGATAATAAGATGATTCTCGTAAGCCTCAAGCGTATTCTCATGCTCGGGCAAATCCAGATCAATATTAGCGAAAAAGTAAGCAGCCTTTGAGTTGGGAAAATACTCAGTTGCTATTACTGCAGCAATCCAAATACCAGTACCAGCGACAAAAAAGAATGTGAACAGGGCAATCAGTAGCGCGCCCCACCCGCCGAACATTACAATTAAAAATTCCATACATTACCCCTAGAAGTCTGAATGTTTATGGCCTGCGTCGTGCATGGCCTGATCGGTGTCAATTTGACGATAGTCGGCAAAACCGTCGTCGGCTCGCTCTTCGTGGTACATTTTGGCGTCAACTGAATCGTTGTACTTGTCGATCAGGTCGGTGATGACATGCTCGACAGACTGATAAACTTCGTTGCGGTAGTCTTCGCCTTTGCTTTTGTACATGAGCGCTTCCCAGGGGCTATGCTCATCGACAAGATATGCCGTGACCAATTCGTCTTTGTAATAATTTGACAGATCCACGATGTAGCCAAGGTGGCCATTCGCGTCCTTATCTAGGGTGTCGCATACTGTATTGAATGTTTTCATGTTTCGCCATCGCTTGTTTGTGTGACTTTATTATAGGTGACTGATTGGTTAAGATTGGTTAAGGCTGTGTAAAGTAGTGTAAACGCGCCCGTAGGCGCTTAATGGTTGGTTAAATCTAAAAGGGGATATCATCATCAAAGCTATCAAACCCTGAAGGTGGTGCATGAGCTGGCCCATTCTGCTGGGCTGGCGGCTGCTGTGCGGGTCTAACTTGTGGAGCCTGATTTGAGTTTTGCGCTCCACTAATTGCCACATAAACTATAGATGCGTTTTGAATGACAAGGCGCGGCCCATACTGCGGATCACTGGACGGCTCAAGAATGATTCCGGTACCAGTCACAGAAACAATCGATCCCTTTACTAAGGCCTCTTCATAAAACGCGACCTGCGCATCTTTAGCGAAGACTGGCGCCGTGTAGTTTGTGTATTCGTTTTGCTTTGTTTTAAAGTTGTAATTCTTCTCTCCAACTTCCACAAAAAACGTGGTACCGCTTTGCCATGGGTGCTTGTTTGAGTCTCTGTTTAGCTTGCCTGTTACTGTGTGCGTCATGTGTATTGCTCCTAATAGTTGATTGATAATTCTGGTAGTTCTTTGCGGGCCACCATTGAAATAAACGCTTTGGCGCCTTCCTCTGGCATGCCGCCTGCAGTTAGCGCCGCTAAAATAGCTTGGTTAATCTTGCGCTGGTGGTTTTTATTTTCGGTTCGGGCCTTTTCTTCGCGATCCAATTCAGCTTGCTTGGCATCTTCTTCGGCTTTCTGTGCAGCAACGCGCTTACGTTCGGCCTCAATTGCGTCTAGCTTATCCTGCTCTGCCTTGGCAAGGGCTGCCACACGATCATCTTCGGCCTTTTGCTTTGCGAGCGCGGCTTCCAATTCTGCCTCAGCTGCTCGGCGCTTTTCAGCTTCGATAGCTAAATCAGCATCACGCTTTGCCTGTGCGGCGCGTTCTTCGGCGTCCTTGGTGGCCTTGGCTGCTGCTTCAGCGGCGATAGCTTCATCACGGGCCTTCTGCTCTGCCGCTAGTTTTTCTTTGGCCTGAGCAGCTTCGCGTTCGTATTTTTCATCTAGTAAAATTGCAATTTCATGGTCTGCTTCAATCTGAACGGCAAGCGCGGCGGCATCTTCAGCGGCCTTTTTTTCGGCTTCAATGCGGGCTTGTTCGGCCTCCCAATCATCAAGCGGCTTGCGCACTTCATCGCGCCATGCGTCAAGCGTTTCTTTCATTGCTTTGCGAGTGGCGTCAATTTTCTTTGGTATTTCTTTTGCCTCATCGGCTAGTGACTTGCCAAGCTGCTCAAGCGCACTCTTAGACTGTGAAACCTTGTAAGCCATTGAGGCTATGGCATCACGGCCCTTCTTGGTTGTGAGGTCTGGGATGAATGCGTCAATTTCTGCCCGCACATGCGCCAGATATGGATCAATCGCTTTCGCCGTTGTGAATACCGCCATTGCTGTTTCGCGTGCCGGAATATATGCCGCTAAATCTTTGTTTTCGCTCATTCTATTTGCTCCTTAGATTATGTAACTATCATGTAAAGTTGAGAATTCTTTTATTGCGCTTTCGATCCATTCATTTGCTGCAGCGCACTTTTCCAGCATTGTTTTTTCAATCTCTAAATCACGTTTATAGCTGGCAACGGTTATGCGGTGATGCAATGGGATTGCACTGTCGATAACGTGCGGCTTTGGATCATCCCACGGCTTAAGTAGGTCTTCAGGGGTATCAATAGCGCAGTAAGCTATCTCCCATTCATCTACGTCGAATAGACACATATAGCCCCGAGCTTGCCATTCGTAGTCCTTTTTGCCCGCCTGCTCTGGCGTTAGCGGGAATGTGAGCAGCGACCATGCAACCTTAATGTCTACTCCTTTTTTGGAGCTTGTTGCGATTAGGTCTGGTTCGCCAGTAATAACCCCGTTGTCGCGGCGTGAGTCGGCTGGTAGCTTTTCAAGGTTGTATAAAAAGACTTGGTTGTAAAGCTCGACCCCTAGGTCTTCGCAGGCCTTGCCCTTTTGGATGCACTTAACATCATCTAGGTTTTTGCGAACACCGAAAAGCTGCTCCCTTGCAGCTTCCAGCATTGTTGACTTCGCCGTCTCTGACCATACCTCACCTTTTGTGCGAGGGTTGGTCATTATCTTTGATATTGAGCTGCACCGGATCATTGCGTCACCTCTAAATCTGCCCATTCTGAACCAGCTACCCACGAATTAACCGCTGTAAGCTGCTCTGCCGTAAACTCTATTGCAGCCTTCAGGCGCTGAATTGTTAGCTCGCCCGCCGCTATTTTTGCCATTGACTTATTAAGTCCGTCATTGCTAATAGCCCGCTTTGTTTTTATTTCTTCATGTTTCTTTGAAAACGTATTGTTCAATGTAGGACTAGGTAAATTACCGTCAGTGTCCATTCCAGTCGAGATATTCAAAAGTGCGCAAATCGCGTATCGCTTGCCATAGCTAATAGTTGACCCTGCTGCCTGTACTGCATTCTTGCTGCCGCTAGTGTCTAGTGGTAGCGTAAGCCGTGTTTCTTCGCTAAACCCCATGCGGTGGCTAAGGCGGGCTATTACTGTAACTTGCGCGGCCTGCTGGTCGATGGAGAAAGTAACAGCAAAACCGTATTTATTTAATACTGGTCGAACTGCGTCGTTTATATCTTCAAGCAATGCGTATTTTGCTTTGTTATGGCCCTCACCTTTTTCCGCAATGCGGGGAAGTTCAATTTGCATAGATGCAAGATCTGCAGTAAAAGATTGCTTGGCGTTGCGGTCTAGAATCCGCTCTTGCATATCAAGCATTTTTTCAAGCTTTGATATATCTGCATTCGGATCAAGACAGACACGCTCAATCATGCTCATTAGCGCTGTGGTTTCGCTGCTTATTGCTACAGCCTTACTTTCTTGATCGTGTTCAATAATTTGATTCATTTATAGCCACCAGTGGTCAGGGTATGAAAGCACTTTTGCATCTATATCATCGAAGCCAAGCGCCATGAAAACCAGCACTTTCGCGTGCCCTTCGCTGAACGCGTTAATGCCGTTGAATTTCTTAATTAGTAAATTCATAAACCCCTCGCCTCAATAATTTTCTTCTCGATTGCCGCAACTTTATCGCGGGCCTCTTTTTGCTCAGCTAGCAATGCCTCAAGCTTTCCAGCATTTAGGTCATGCTCTGGCACCGTGAAAGTCACATCAGACACGCCTATTAACTGCATATGCTTACTTGATAAATTTGACTCTGCAATGATCAAGTCTTTGCCGTACCCCTGATGCAAGAACATTTTTAGTGTAACCGTTTCACCTGCTTTTAATTCCATAATCACCTCGTTGTTGTGCCGCGCTAGGCGGCTACTCAATTTTTCCAAATGAAACTTTTATTCCATTTTTAAGCATTTCGTGAATTTTTGTATTAAGCCTGCTTTCAACTGAGTTTAGTGCTTTATTTAGCGCCTTGTTAAAGCTTATATCATTAATAAGATGGCCGTACAAATCACCAGATGCTTTTTGAACTGCAAGATTTTTTACTTCAGCAACATAGTTTTGCATATTGTTATTGAAGTGCACAAAAAGCTGACTCTCAAGCTTGATAAGTGCTCGCTTCTTTACTTCAGCTAAATCACTTTCTGTGAGAAGGTTGTTTAAATCCATGCTTAATCCCCTTTATGTCGGCGCCAATCGCCTCACTTGCAGCCACTATAAGCCAATGCGATTTGATTCGCAACCCCATTGCAAAACTATTTTTATCTGTTATGATGAGTCACACCAACCACACGAGAGAAATACAATGGATAAGCAAACCGCACTAAACATCATTAAACGCAAAGCAAGCCTTGAGTTTCGCACCCGAACGGCCACAGCTGACGCGCTAGGAATTAACCGCGTAAATCTGCAATTAGCCCTGGATGGTAAATTAGCGCGAATCCCCGACTACCTGCTCGACTATGCTGGACTGGCCATTGTTGAGACCGAGCCGACATACAAAAAGAAGGCGGTTAAAAATGACTGATCCGCTAAAAGAGTACAGAGTAAAAGTGACCTACAAATATTCTGATATTGTTTACGTCAACGCAAGAAGCAAAGAAGAGGCGCTCGCAATGGCGCCAGACGAGGCGGCACCACAAGAGGAGTCACTTTACGATTGCGAAATTTTGAGTGAGGAGGTGTGCGATGAACATTAAAGCGCGAATTAAGCGAAAGGCGTCAAAGGTTACAGTCGAATATAAAATTCCTGTTTACG
>Ga0070747_1000069_pt1 | contig 44682 bp, 30 predicted proteins | sample VirMetDEL_Mar_31_FD_77321 | JGI IMG/M metagenome (GOLD analysis project Ga0070747, IMG submission 77321) | Aqueous microbial communities from the Delaware River and Bay under freshwater to marine salinity gradient to study organic matter... | ecosystem: Environmental > Aquatic > Marine > Coastal... | reverse complement strand
TGAGACTGAAGAGGACGCACTGTCCTTCTTCAACAAACTCGCAGCAGATGATGAGTGAATAAGAGGAGAGGGATGATCAGGGGAGTGGCTTCGGTCACTCCCCTTTTCTATTAACCCATTCTAGGTGAAGAGAAACCACGATATTTAGCAATCGCATTAGACATTGCCGCTGTTGGTTCATTATTACCTACTCTACTACCATTCACTGTAGTATTCATTGTACTTGAATTACCAGAGTTTATAGTTGGAGCAACAACTGAGTTATTATTACCTCCACCTGATCCTGCGTTTCTCACTCTTGTTGATTCTGCCGTTGATATGCTAGATGATGCTACTGAAACTGGTCCTAAATTATTTGCGGCGAGCGATTGAGTATTTGTATTAGGAGAAAGTGTGCTGCTATTAGTAGAAGCACCTGACGAAAGTCCTGCACTCATATCTCCACTTGAATTCATACCATCAAAACCATCATCTACCTTTATCATGTCACCAAGAAGAGGTAGTGAAGAGAATATACTGTAAAGATTCTCCGGACCTACCCAGTCTGATGCTTTTCCTCCGAGCCATCTACCTGCTTCTGCACCGGCGACTGATGCAAGAATAGTTCCAACTGCACCGATACCTGTGGCAGCCAAAGGTGCTGTTAATGCACCGGCACCAACCAGACCTAAGATTGCTCCTAAAGAACTTCCGATTACTCTACCAATTTGTTGTTTTTTCTCGTCCTTAGTTAAATTAGGATTACTTTTAATATCAGATATTTCCATACCACTAAACAAGGTTTCAAATGCGGTTCCAAGCACTGGTATTTTTCTTGCAACTGTCTTAAGAATTTTAGGAGTCGCAGTTTTAATAGCAGTCATTGGGTTTAGACTCTTAGCAAAATTACCTACACTGTTGCCCGCACCCTTGAAGAAATTTCCTATACTACTCAACACACCGCCGCCGGCGTTTCCTGCGGCCGATAATCCACCACCGATTGCTGTACCTGCTGCTGCTAGTCCTGTAAACTTTGCACCAGTTGTAAGGGCCTTTCTTATAAGTCCACCCTTACCTCCTCTCATTCTTCTCAATCTCGATCTGGCTCCTCGGCGAGGCTTAGGTCTACCTCCTCGACCCCCTCCACGGCGTCCCATGCTTCCCATCATCATCATATCCATTACTGTATCTAAAAATCCTCCACCTTCTTCGTCATCTCCTTGACCACTACCTTTTCTCTTTGATTTCTTTTCTAGAGATGATGATAATTTACTTTCTCTATCTGTCTCTAGTTTATCTTCTTTTTCTTGTAGTTTATCTGGTTTTAGTAGTTTCTCTATGTTCTCAATCTTTTCATCGATACTCAATAATACCGCATTACCCATGACAATTAATGATTCAATACCACTACTATTTCCACCAACTCCACCACCACCGCCACCACCACCTCGTCCTGCAACTGCCATTGCTGCTAGTGCCATAGGATCATTTAGATCAGGGGTATTGGGTTTAACAGCACTAAGGGATCCTTCACTTTTCATCCCCAACTGAAGACCCAATTTACCTGTTTTAGTTTCTAATCCTGCTGCCGAAGCATCATTCTCTATTGCAGATTGTAGAGTGGATAAATCGTATTGTTCTGATGAGAATAATTTTAAGGCACTTTCTATTTCACCTTCAGTGGTTAATCCCATCTGAATTAAAATATCTGTTAGTGCCTCGTTGTCGAAGTTTTTTATACTCTTTTTAGCAGCCTCTTGAAACTTGGCGGCACCTGCCTTATTCTTGGCTGCTACAGCATTGAACATCTCTAAGAGGGCCTCACGTTCATCTCTCTGCTTATCCTTTGTCTTTTTAAGCAAACGTCTTTGATTTAGAAATCCACCAATTAAAGGAATACTTGTTATTGCTCCTTCTACCTTTTCGTCTTTAAAGGCTTTAACTCCACCTACCGCTGCTCCCATAGCGGTCTGTGTTTCTGGAGTAAACTCAGCAGTACCCTTTCGAGTCATGGCATTCATATTACGAATAGATTGACGATTAAAAGGTCCACCCGAGACATCTTTTCCTTTGCCTCGGTTCTTTTTAAACTCTTTTAGTTGTTCTTTAAGAACTTTATTCGTTAATTTTTTATTTTGGTTATCAAATTGATCTGATGCCAAAACAGGTTCAGGTTTTTTGTTTTCCATTTATTTTACCTTTTGTGCGGCTTCTTTTTCTTCTTGTAACCATCGTTGTAACTGTGCAATATATACATCCCTCTCCCACGGAATCCAGTTCATGATATCTTGATACGAATATTTGTAATGGTGCATTAATTGAAAGGTCAACTTCATGTACGTCTCCAAGTTCAAGTGGGAGACACTAATCCAAAAAAATCGTTGAGTCCTGTCAGAGTGAATTCCTTTTCAGTATCATCTTTGAATTTGTGTGTAAATGTATAAGTCAGAACAGGAGCCTTCTCTGTAAAGTCTATTAATTTCTTAAATTGCTTTTCTGTCATGCTCTCTATAAAATCTATTTTTTCTGTCATAGATAGATCACCACCACTTAGCGACTCTTCTCCTATTGTGACAGTATCTATCATACAGGCAATAGATTTTATGATTCCATCTTGCGTTGGATCATATACGTTTATATCATGCGATATAATGTCTTTCATAGTAATATCACGCATGGTAATATTTATCTTTTCTGTTATGCTTATGTTATTACTTTTTCTTTTAGGTTTGCTTGGTGGCTTTATTTTTTTCAAATCCACGACGATTGATTCTGGTCCTTTATTCTCTTGTCTGTACATTAAATCTAAATCATCACCTATTGATTTTTCTCTTAGTTTTAAGAATAGATATTCTGCCTCTGCTAGTGAAATTTTTGAAATATCAAGATCTGTATAACAATTTTCTATGATATTCTTGAGGGTTCTAATTATATCAACAAAATTTCCATCTTCTGATACAAGAAGAAGAGTCTTTTCTTCTTTAACTAAAAAAGGTCTAAAGCACAAAGGTTCAGTCATAGACAATAACTTTGTGGTATATTCAGGCAATTCTGATTTTAACATATCAACTAACTTCATTTTTTATACTCCATTTATCAATTTCTAAATTCAATTTCAAACTCTCGGAAGGACCACGAAACCGACATCGTTTGATATTCGTTTTGTGATCCTGCATTTAATTCTAAGCCATTAATTGTCACTGGAAAACATTCATATAATTTATATGTTGTTTCGGTAAAGACGCCGCCATTTCCGTTATTGGCATATACTCCAATTACCATCCCGCCTACAATCTCATCATAATATTGAACTCTATCGTTGAAGTAACCATTAACAGGTTGTTTTATAGAATTCATCCAGTCTGATATGTACTTATGAAATTTTTGACTATACAAACAAGTCATTTCAAAATCACCACTGTATATTCTTTCGCTCGGTATGTTATATACGGGGCCCCATATTGCTTTTTCTTCAGTTCCAACCTGACGGCCAGGAGTAGTACAACTCAGAACATGAAAGTCTCCCTTATGAGATGCAAAACTACCCTGACCTGTTGATGTGTTTTGACTACCATCCGACCCGAAAGGATTTTTGAGGTCTAATCCTGTTGGCGATGTTATAGTGATATCAAAAAGATTCTTGTGGAAGAACTTTGTAGAGTTTGTTTTACTCTGAAGTGTTTGAAAAGATCTACTTCCTTTAAGGTTAACTGCGGTCGCGGCCCTGGCGGCCGCGGCGGCGGCAATTGCTCCGAATTGTGTCATTAGTTTTCTCCGTAGTATATATGCCTTACTTGGAGAAAATATCCAATTCTGTGATTACTATAAACTCCCAATCTTTTTTCTCGCAGTATTCTTTTGCTGCTTTCCATTTAGCCATATTGGTTTCGTAAGTCATGCACTCGCGGAGGTAGTTTCTAGTTTTCTTTTTAGGTTGTTTTGGTGGTTTGGTTTGCTTCTCTGGTTTGACTTCTACGACAAGGGTCTTCACCTCTCCATTTTCATCTGCCTTCTCAAGGATGAAGTCTGGATAGTATTTGTGGTTCTTCCTATCGACAGGAGAGTAGTATGGAACGTATAGTTCTTCAGAACCCCATCGAATGATTTTGATGTTCTCGTCTAGGAACCTACATACTCGGCGTTCCCACAAAGAACGACAAATTATGTTGTTTGGGTTACCTATATACTTCTGAGGATTTTGTGGTGAATATTTTGTTTTATATGCCATAGTTTTTCAAACGTAATAGGAAATTAAAATGCACACACCTGCACACGGAAACGGAGAAAAGTAATGTCACAATTCGGAGCAATTGCCGCCGGCGCGGGCGCCAGGGCCGCGAGTGCAGTTAACAGTGTAAATCTTGAATATCCGGGAACAATCAAATCGGAAAATATACCTTACATACTATTTAGGGCATCTCCATATGTAACAAGAACAAACAGGCTTGATGCGGATTTTAAACCTGATAAGACTCAGGAGAAAAAAATTAGAATTGCAATTCCTCCTCAACTAAGTTCACAGGATGGTTTTAATTATGAAACAACTAGTTTATTAAAAACAGAAGCATTGGGTAATTTAATTAACTTAAACATAGGAGACGCAGCAGCAGGTGCATTCGCGGCTTTAGCAAATGATCTTGGTCCTGATGGTGCAAGGCAAGCAGCACAGTCTTTTACTGGTAAATCGATTAACCCAAAGGAAGAATTGTTATTTAATAGTCCTTCTTTACGATCACATTCATTTACATTTAATATGTTTGCTCGAAATAGGGATGAAGGAACGACTATTGTGAGTATTATTAATGAATTTAGAAAACTCGCATACCCCGATACAGGTTTATTGGGTGCAGACACAACAGCATTTTATACCTTTCCTCATCAGTTTGCGATTTCACAACACCCACAACGTAATCAAGATAATGGATTTCCTGTAATACAAGAAGCAGTTTGTACATCAATTGATGTTAACTATGGCGGAGGTGGTAGAACAGTTTTGAGTGTGGATGATTACTTTCAGGCGATAGAATTGACAGTTACCTTCCAAGATATTCGTGCTATGACCAGTGACACAATAGGAACTAGATTACAAAAGGATTCTTGAATGTTTAGTCAACTTTTTCCAAAAACCACATTCGTAAATTATCCCAATAATATAGGCGGAACTAGAGATGTAAAAGAAGTATTGAACATCCTACGTCGTTTTAAGTTTGTTGATAATTTTTCTGATGTAAAAAATTATAGATCATATGAAGTAAAAACTGGAGAGACACCTGATATTGTTTCCAGTAAGGTGTATGGAGATTCAGAGTTCTATTGGCTCTTGATGGTTTTCAATGACATGACCGATCCGTTTAGAGATTGGCCTAGAGATGGTTTGGATATCAATAATACTACACTTGCTATCAACTTCGATTCGATTAGTTTTCTTCCAACAGGACAAACGGAAAATGAATTATATCCTTTCGCTGTTGGTGATATAGTTGCTAGGTGTGATGCTGGTGGTAATATAGATCCAGATCAATTTACCTCTAGAGTTTCTGCCGTTCGTCGTGAACTTTTTAGTATTGATCTTGATATAAAAAATTCAATTGGCCGACGGCTCACTAAAGGAGAATTTTTTGGTAGACTAAATGATCGGGGTGAGATAGGAAGAGTTCAGCAGGTTGGTCTTGCTGAAACTCCATATTCTAGAATAGATACCTTTAGAACATCTAGTGGTAGAATTCTAAGTCCTTTCACTTGGAGATCGAACATCGACACTCCTCTTGAGAAAATCTTAGATCCGTCAGATACATCGTCAACAAGTAACCTAACTACAACTTTGGCATATAGATATGTTCTTGATCCAAATAACGTTGATGTCAGTCCTTATTCAAGAACTAAAATATTCGATATAGAAACTGGTATTGATCTAAAGAGAAAACTAAAGATATTCCCACCAGAGTTAAGATTTGCAGCGTATGAAGAAGCGGCCAAAGTATTAAAACAACTCCCATCTGCCGGAAGAAGAAGATCAGTAAAAACAGGAAATACTAGTAATTTAAGTGTTTTATGATAAACGGAATTTAAAAATATGCCTACACCTACAGAATATCCCTCAGTATACAACAGCGGTTTATTATCAATTAAACTTTCCGTTGATGGTTTTGTTGATGGCGGATTTAATGTTGCTGGTAGCGGATCCTTTTCAAAGGATGATCCACGACTTAGATCTCAAGGAAATGGACCTAAGAAAGAGATTGAAATTGAACTTGGTGTAGATCTTATCTCATTAGATTTTACGGAAGATTTATATACTAATTCAATGTTGGGAACTTTGATTGTAACAAATCAAAAAGGCTGGGATTTAGACTTAGGTAGCATCAATGGAACCGAATGGATAACGATTTCATTTAATTATCAAAATATCGATGATCAGGGTAAGGCAATACCTACGGAAGTTATCCAGCGTTTTAAGGCTTATAAAGTAACGAATACGATTTCTTCTAGTGGCAACTTAACAACTTATGCTTTTTCTTTCTGTAGTTATCAGGGACTAATAGATAATTTCAAATTAGAAAGACATTTAAACGACAAACACATAGGGCCAATTTCGACGGAAAGCGGAGCCTCTATTACACGAACCGAAAGTAGTTCATTGTTTGGTTTGGGACTGATTCCTACTGGTGAAACAGAAGTTGATGACTCCGATAATAGATTAACAAATCAAGACTATGGACTTGTGAATAAAATTTTTGAACATATGAATGCCAAGGGAGACATATCAATAACTGATTCAGCAGGAGACAATGTATCTCCAATTGATATTGAACCAACCGCTAACTGGATAAACTATGTTCCTGCTTATCTCGATAATCGAAATAATGAAAGTGTTTTAGATGAACGGTATAATTGGGGTAATAAATCTGAAGGACTTCCATCAGAAGATAGTAGACCTTTAAGAGTTTTTGAGTTTCTTAATGAATTATCAGAGAATGCTGTTTGTTTAGAAAATTCAAATGCGGCAAACTTTTTTGTTTGGAACGATCTTAAAGGATGGCATTTTAGATCAATTGACAGTTATCTTCGAGATAGAGGCGGAGAAGATGATGTAGATCAAACATATACTTATGGTGTTGCAAACGTGAATACGCCTGGAATAAACGAAGCAACAAGAATAATTGATTTACAGGTATTAAAACAAGTTGACTTCATGGACTTAATTGCAAGTCAGGCATTGTCTTCTAAGATTGTTTACTATGAACTAAATCCTGAAAATGAGTTGGCATCATATTACATGACTCTACCAGAAAATCTACTAGGAGCAACCAGAGTTATTGGTCCCAATGGGTTTCAAGATACTGTCGGTGAAACTTTAGTAGAGCAGGAAGCAATAGAAGAGAACGCTATAAGTTATGATTATATTTTGGATTATGATAAGTGGAATAAAGTAGAAACCTATCCGTTACTACAAGATGTTGAAAATCAATTTTCAGACTATAGTTTTCCTAGTTTCTTAGAAATTCCACCAGCATACTCCAATGCAGGTGCGGGCAATGACTCATGGTTTGCCGCTGCTCCGTATGATGAAAACGATTTAACGTATAGATGGTATTCGCAGAATAGAATCGGAACTGAGATGAGTTTCAGATTGAACAACCGTGCAGAATTTTTCAAGCAAAAGTTTTTACGGCAAACAACTCTAGAAGGGTCTAAGTTTAGAACTGTTTATGATAAAATTAAAACACCAATTATTAAGGCTTTACGAGACTATTACAACATCAGTCTTCAGAGACTTTACTTGGAGCATAATCTAGTCATTGAAGGAGGATTAAATACTCTAGAAGCCGGCGAGGGCAAAATTGGTCGAGGTGATGGTGGTTCTTATTGTGATTATTGTTTAAATAGAGAACAAACATTATCTGATGGTGAGGCTGAACTCAAAGAAATTCTTGGTAATGAGGAATTTCAACGACAATACATTGATGGATTTACATATAAAGTAAGGACTAATCGTGATGAACCAACTGAAGAACCTCAGTATGATATAATTGGTTTTGATCAAGTTGCATATGAAAATGCGGTAATAAATGTATATCTTTTTGGTACTAACGTCGGGCCTATATCAGGTCTTCCTCCAGTTCAAACGCCGGCTTTCGCAGATTTCTTAGATTATAATATAAATAATTTTGATGGGAATGCTTTTCAAACATGTACGGCAAAGAATAGAGACAGAAGGACTCAAATATTAGGGTTTCCCTACATTCCCTCTGGATCCTTCTCCAACCCTAATTTCGGAGAAGTGGAAGAACGGAGAATCGCTGAGTTTTTATTAGATCTACCAGTTATAGAGTTTGATAATGTAGCAAGAGTAGATGAATCAATTCAAGGTCAATCATACCCAAGATGCACTACGCCCGAACCACTTCTTCCATATGATGGTAGTGAAGTTGATTGTCTTTCGATTCGTGAAAAGTGGGAAGCCATTCCATCTGAATGTGCTTTGGTTAGTGAGCATCTAGGTCCAGAGTATGTGTCTCCTATAATCAGAGGAGATTATGGACAACCAATAAACATCGACAATATGACATTCTGGAATGGATATTGGATTAATCCAAGATTTGGACTACCAAACCGACGAAATTATATTTCATTCTTTAGAGATTTGGATGCCAACTTTAGTGGTTCTGAGGCACAGTTATATGCAGTACACGAATCAAACATGTTCCTCAAAGACTTCTTACCTAATAATCTAGCAGAAACTGGTTTGCTTAATTTTGATTTTGGAACTCCTTATCTAAATACAGAGGGGATGGGGAGTATTGTCGAACTAGGTTATCGGATATATGACCAAGAATATGCAACTAAATATTTCGGGGAGTCGTATGCTTCTCATACCACCGATTTGGTGAGAAGCAGCGTTACTGAAGGAGATATTCGTAATCCTACACTTGAAGATCCAGATCCAGTTCAAGAAGGTGATAAAATTACCACTACTTTCTCAGTTGATGTTAACTATATTCAAAATCCGAAGTATGACAAAGCGTCAATCTGCTCAACTCCGTTCCTGTGTGGTCATCAAACAACAAGTGAAGAAACCATATCAGTTCCATATGTGAAGAAACTAACATATCGTGCAGAGGAACTCCCGCCGGCCGGCGGGTTCGGCGACTTCGACGGTTCGGGCGTCTCGGACGGCGATGAAACGGCATATGTTATGAGATTGGCTGATGTACAAACAAGTACAATCAGTGTGAAATTCCCTGCGGTTTGGTCCAGAGGACTTCCATACAACTACGGTAATATATCAAACTTACCAAAAAGATTCATAGGGTATCAAGGTAATTTCTTGGATAGTTCTTACATCGAATTCCTAAAGCAGTTTGGAATTATTAATGACGACTATCTTCAGAACAAAACTGGTGGCGAGTTTGTAATTCAAGAACAGAATTCTGACACCACTGGATTTGGGAATCGGGCTGGTATCGCAGAATTATCTGGTACGCTCAGACAAAAGGGAATAGAAACCTCTTACGTTGGTAATAGGGCATTAAATCTATACGATGCAAACAGACCAATCTATCATAAGAAAGATTGGCAAAACTTCCTTGATTGTAGAGGAACTTGCGTAGGATCAGTTGCTGACGGTGAACCAAATAATATAAATCCAGAGAAGAACAAAGCAGTTGAATATGCTAAGTTGTGTTCATATGCTTGGAATCGTTATTGGTCAACACCGAAAGAGCAGCCCATGTATAGAAGGGCGCAAGTTGCTTTACTTCAATCACAGGAAGTTGAGATCACGGTTCCAAATGATATGTCTATGAGTATTGGAAAGTTAGTCAAACTAGTATTACCTAAGTCACCGTCAATGGGAAATGAAACACAAAGTAATAATCCAATTCGAGGTAAGTATATAGTAACTGGTATTAGAAGAGTATATCTAGCAAACAATCAACAAACAATGAAACTTAGATTAAATCGAGATAGTTTACCTTTTGATCCAAATGGTAATTTACAAACAAATGATTCAACTGAATAGGCATACATACTAAAATGGCAAAGATAACCGATAAGTTTAGATATTCTGATTTGGATTTTAATTTCGCAAAATCTGCGTCGAATGATGTCGCACGGAAATTTGACAATAATGCAATCAAACAATCGTTGAAAAATTTATTGCTCACTAATTTTTATGAGAGACCCTTTCGTCCCTCACTAGGGGCTAATTTAATAAGTAGATTATTCGATTCGTTTACTGAAGGAGATGTTTCAGAAATTAGAGAGGACGTTATAGAAGTAATTCAAAGTTTTGAACCGAGAGTTACTTTGCGTTCTGTTTTAGTTGATTTTAATGAAGTATCAGAAACATTAACCATAGAAGTAGAATATAGTTTTTTAGATAATGAAGACACCTTAGATCTACAAATAGAGAGAGTAAAATAATGACAGACTCATTTATAAAACTTAGCGAAACTGACTTTGATCAGGTAAGAAGTTCTTTGATAGATTTCCTACGAACTAAAGAAGAATTTACCGACTATGATTTTAGCGGATCTGCTCTTAGTACCTTAATTGATATTCTATCATACAACACTGCTTTCTTTTCAACATACACCAACTTCCTTGCAAATGAAAGTTTCATTGACTCGGCACAGAAAAGAGATTCTCTGATGTCTCTTGCCAGACTGGTTGGATATACACCTCGTTCTAGAATCGCTGCTCGGGCAGTGTTAAACGTTACATCATCACAGAATAATATCCCAGCAGGAACCGCATTCAATGGCGCAGATACTGGATACATTTTTACTACAATAGATAACACAGAACTGAGTAACAATACAGGTCAAATAACAGTATATCAAAACGAATCTGCAAACTTTACAAACAACACCACATTCTTTAACGGAAAGGTTACTATTCCAGAAGACGTAGATATTTCTTCATTAAGAGTTTTTGTTGGTGGTGTTCAATATACAAAAGCAGATAGAATATCTGCTCTCAATTCAAACTCCCAAGTCTTCTTTATTGATCCGATTTATTCGGGTGCGTATGAAGTTTCTTTTGGTGATGGAACCTACGGTGTTAATGTTCCAGATAATTCTACGGTTTTAGTTCAGTATCTTACACCAAATGGTATTAACAATGCCAATGGAGAGACTAAGTTTAGTGAAACTGGAACTACAATCATATCATCTATCACTGTGAAAACTCCTTCCTTCGGTGGAGCAGAGCGTGAGAGTGCAGAAAGCATTAGAACGAATGCTCCGTCATACTTTCAGGCACAGAATAGAGCAGTCACGGCAAATGATGCCGAGATTGTTTTCAAGGTAGACAACCCAGAAGTATTTGATGCCACCGCATGGGGTGGAGAGGATAACAACCCACCCCAGTATGGTAGAATTTTCCTTGCTGCAATTAAAGATGCAACTGGTGCTACTTTTAGTGCGAGTGAGTTGTCGGAATTTGGTGCGAAACTACAAGAGAAAATGGTCGTTGGTGTTTTGCCTGAATTTAAAAATCCAACCTGTTATGATATTAATGTTCCAAGAGGAACTGTCGTATATGATTCGATAATCAACTCAGATGGAACAGGGACTCGTGACAAGGTGATAAGTAAGATACGATTGTACGATCCTGACTGTGGATTCAAAGCAGTCTTTCCATATTCAAGTATTGTATCTGAGTTAGTAACGGAAAATAATGACATCAGATCGGTGGACTTTGACGTAAACATATCTGCATCATTTTCAAATTCAGCCTATAATCAAGACATTACAGATCCACTACCAAGAAACTTTTTCATCTCCTTCGCAAATAGAATTGTACCTGGCAGTATCTTCTCTAATGAATTCGCAATTCTAGTGGACCTGTTAGATAACGACGACGAAAACTTAGGTTTCATTGATGATGACGGAAATGGTTTCCTTCGCTTTGGTGGATATGTAAATAGTGCAAAGAAAATTATTAATTCTAGAATAGGAACCGTAAATTATCAAACGGGAAATATTACTATTCTAAATCTATCAGGATGGGATGCAAAGACAGATGCAGATGATGCAGCAGCGATGGATCTAACCATATATGCCACACCATTTAGTAAATCAGTCAGAGGAATTAGACAGGCTTCATATAGTCTAGGAACAATAACAAATACAATGACGGTAACTGACTAATGATAACAACAACAGAAAATCCATTCAATGAATTTGAAAATAATCTAGGTCTTGCATTCTATAATGCACAACAGAGTCTATTAGGCTCGACTGCTGCGGTAGATGTTGATACACCAAGATTTCCTTTTTATGTTCGTGATAGATTACCTGTTCATGTTTTAGAAAACCATGAATTATATGTAAAATTCATTGATGGTTATTTCGAGTGGTTAGGAATTTCTAACGGTATCAACCAAATTCCATATCTCATGGACATTGATAATGTCTCTCCTGCTCTGTTGATTCACCACAAAGAATTATTGGCTAAACTATTCCCAATAAATCAAAATTATCTATGGTCGGATCCAGCAAATTCTGAAATTGATCTTAGAAGATTCTTGACCTTTATCAGACAGTTCTATTTGACCAAAGGAACCGAGGAGTCAATTCGTTTTCTCCTGGCTTCTCTTTTCGGTTTAGAGGCTGCTTCTATTGATTTTGACTATCCCAAACTTCAACTTTGCTTTTTGTCAGACTCAATATGGGTTCCAAACATAGATGGTTTTGATAAAGATGCGGCTGGTGTAACATACCAAGGATACTGGAAAGATAGTAGAAGCACTCTTAGTGGTGGAGTAAGATTTAGAGACAAGTATTTTCAAGAGTTTTCTTACTCAGTAACTTCTGTTGTGCCAGCGGGACAGGGTAATTTGCCTGGGGAAGATGTAGCAGGTGGAGTTGATTTCAATTTAAATCCAATAAGACAAATTGCACACCCAGCAGGATTTAGACTATTCAATAACGTTGGACCAGATTCATATATTCCAGCCGCACCTGGCCCTATTGATACGGGTTATTCTGAACAGCCTTTGGTTGGACACTATCTGGCATACACATTCTCAACCACCATAGATCCAAGACAACCATTTCCAGATGCTTGCTCTGCTAAGGACTGGTTCACTTGCGGGTACAATCCATATAATACTAATCCATTAACACTAGGATCAGTAAACTGTTTCACAGCGGTTCATGATTCAGGTGGGTATCCAATAGGATGGACCGCAGGCACTTCTGGTGAGAACGGTTACACTGGTCCAACCTATGGAGCAGATACATATACTACGGCAGCGGCTAGAGGTTATACGTTATGGCATGTTTATCATCATCCCAATGTTTGGTCTGTTGGTCCAACAACAGGAACAGCGTTTGGTAATATGAGACTTGGATGGTTAATGAACTTGATCCCAGATGCTGCAAAGGGATACAATGTTTCACCAAACGATCCGCTTGAGACTTTGGCTTGCTCAACGCCTTTAGCGACTGGACAATAAGAGGAAATATAGATGGCTTCACAAAGTAATGTAAATATAAGCAACAGAACAATATCGAACACGAGTTCCACGATGTTTCGTAGTTTAGCGGCAAGAACTACTCTCGATTATATCTGGAAAGATAATCAATTGTTCTTCTTTGCTGCAAAGGAATCAACGCCAAGTGGCATCTCCGCAGATTCTCTTAAGTCTGATGAAGAAGTTTATGAGAACATAGTTGTCATGGAAAGAGTTACTGAGGACGATGTGTCTTTGGTTGTGCCTCGAATTAATTGGGCCCGAGGTACAGTATATAATGCCTTAGATCCTGATGTAAATTTTTACGATTACACTGTTGCATTTGATGGAACTGTGGTTTATAAGTATAAACCTTACGTCATGACAGATGATTACAACGTATATCTCTGCATAAAAAACTGTGAGTCGGGATTAGAAAGAGACAGAGTTGCTTCCCATATCAAACCCACTAGGGTTGGAACTGACGAGTTTACTACAGAGGATGGATACACATGGAAGTATTTGTATTCGGTGAGTGACGAACTGTTCACATTCTTGACAACTAAGTGGCTACCAGTTCCAAGACCAATCAAATCTATACCAACAAATCTAAACACATCTAGTGCTAAGTATCGTCAATTTCAGGTGCAGGAAAAAGCAAAGACAACCGCAGGTAAAATTAATGATGTCAAGATTGATTTGAAACAACAGAATGTTTACTTTGATATGCCAAATCCACAAGCAACTGTAGTTGGTCAGGGAACTGGTGCGTCTGTTCAACTCAGCACAGCGTTTGAGCCTGGAAAGGGTTATAAAGTAACTGGTTATAGAGTAGCCAACGGAGGGGCTGGTTATGTTGGAGGTATACTATCTTTAGTAGATTCTCCTAATAGTAATGGTGATATCACCAGTAAGACAGATCTTGAATCTAAAATTACTCTTTCCTCTTCCTATGGTGGAACTGAAACAGATTTGGGTAGTGATCCCACTATCACACTACAGGCAAGAACAATGATGTTTGTCGGTAACATGAGACAGGGTGACGATTCTATTGGTTCTTTCCCAAATGGAGTTACCATGTCGGCATTTGGATTGATTGGAAACCCAGTTTACGCCACAGGTGATTATCAAGGTAAGATTGCAGGTCAAGAATTCGGACAGGGTGGAAGTAAAACACTCAACCTACGACAAGCAACTAAAACTAGATTGAAAGATAATAGTGGAACTGGGTTTGTGATATCTACTGCAAAGTCCACAATCAATGATGATAGGTTAAAATTCAATAGCACAATTCTGTTTGATACGTCAAAAACCACAGCAAAGGTTATTGATCTTACCCCACTCAAATTTTCAGATTCAGGAACTAGTAACCGAGCAGATCTTTTCCTCACAGGTGCAAAGACACCACCAGTGCCAGGAGAGACAATGGCTGCCAGTGGAGGAGAGACCTTTGAAGTTGAGCAAGTTTTTGAGCCAACGTTAAAGGTAGGCTCTGGGGATCTCTTATACATAATACCAGTAACGTTTAACATTTTAGAAGAACAACTATACACAACTAGATTCATAATTCCGTTGTGATTGGAGTAGAAGATGGCCCAGCAATCATGGTATGAAAGTTTCTTTCCAACTGATCCTTATTTGGACAGTTGGAGTCCAACCAAAAATTACATGTCGCTTGGTTTTGCTCCAGGCTATGCTTTGCAGTCGAGGGAACTCCTTGAACTACAAACTATTATTATGCACCAAATGTCAACCACAGCAAGAACTATGTTTAGACATGGACAACCTAGAGTTGACTTAGAGGAAGAGTCTCTAACAGATACTAGGTTAACTTCTCCAGTTGCCGTAAATACATCCACACATACATTTTCGATTATCCGAAATGCTCAATTCTTTGCTAATTTTCAACTTGGTGCTGCTGGTGCAGAACTGTCGAAACCAAATGGTTTTTGGTTAACATTTCCCCCAGTGAAAGACAATCTTTATACAGAGCAGATAAACAATGGACAAGATCCAGGCACAAGTGACATTGTTGGTTTTGAAATAGAGAGTCTAGAAAATATTCCTGGCCCCGAGTATGTCGATTATAAAACCGATGGAAGTCTACTAGATCCAGCAGGAGATCAGTTTGCAAATAGCAATGCGCCAGGAGCGACACGATTTGCGTATAGAGTTAAGAATCAAGATCCCGGTAGCGACACTCCGAGATACTTAAAAATAAATGACTCATCTATAGGTGCAAGACCTATCGGAGAGTTCTTTGTCCCTATTGCTATTTTCAGAAACAACACATACTTCTGGGCGTTTGACAACACCACACCTCTTCGAGCAACCAACTAATTGACAGGAAAGATTTAAATGGCAGATATCACAAAAAACAATGAGCAAATCTCGATAGTGTCGTTAGGTGATACTATCAATGATTGGCGAACCTTAACAAATACTGACATCATCGGTAAGTTAAACTTGATGAAGGTTTACGATATCTCTGCTCTTACTGGTCTTTCAGTTACTGGTGGTTTTGCTGGTGGTGGAACTGGCGGAACTTTCGAGATGTCAGTTGCCGATACAATTGGTAAAGGAATTACAATCGACGGTAACCTTGTAGTTACTGGAAACGTCTCCTTCTCAACAGCAGGTGAAATCTCTTTCCCTAATGGTATAGTCAATGTTAATGGTGATAATGATCCACCAGCAGGAGAGGCAACCGCTGGTATTGTAGTTGGTTCCTTCACCGGTGGTGTTGGACCTGACTGGAATTCAGGAACAACTCACCCATACTTCTTAAACTACAATGGACAGTGGTTTACGAATCAAGATCTTAAGTTGGTTGGTGGCGGAACTTATGCTTCGGCAACTAAACAGCAGATTATATTTGGTGAGGAAAATGGTAAGACCTTATCGTTTAAGCAAACAGCAACTGATCTTATCATCGGAAACGGTCATACTTATGATGCACTAGTAACAGGTGCAACTTTATCAGGTGAGATCGCTCGTATTCGAGCAAGTGATGGTCGGATTGATATCCTACGGGGTGTAAACAAAAGAAGAGTTACTGGTGTTTCTCATGGCTTCAACTTTGGTCAAGTCGTTAGAGCATCTGATGCTTATGCAGCCGGCTTCACACTAGCAGTTGCTAGTGGAGGTGCAACATTCGCAGAAGCCGTTGGTATGATTTCGAGAGTAAATGGTAACTCTGACTTTGAAGTTACATTCAACGGAGAAGTCGAAGGAACGTTTACTAGTGTAACTGATGGAACATCTATTCTTTCGGTCGGTTGTCCTTACTTCTTATCTCCAACAACTGCTGGTAACATTACACTCACAGAACCATCAACCGAAGGACATGTTTCTAAACCAGTCTTCGTTGGTCTATCTCCAGACAGAGGCGTGTTACTGAACTATCGCGGACAAGTAATCAACACAGTCGCCGGCGCTGGTGGTGGTGGTGGTTCAACCGCAGACGGTGTTTCTGTTAGAACCACAATCGCTGGATCTGGTTTCGTAATCGGTGACATCATAGCACTCGAAGAACAGGGTGGTGGATACGAAAAACTAAGTGAGTCTAATAAGGCTAGAATTTTTGGTTTGGTGGTCAATGAAGTTTCTGGTGGATACGAACTCCTTCTTTATGGAATGTCAAAGGACAGTGATACTTTCAGAGACACAATTCACACGAACAGAAAAGCAGGAGATGACCACTTACTTTATGCAAATCAAGAGAATGGAACTGCTGGTCAATTTGGATTAACCTCGACTACTCCAAATACAGACTTTATCTCACCCTCGGCAATTGTCTTGGGAGATAAGGTATTTTACTTCAACGCCAGATTTGCTCAGAGTTACGCAACTCCTGTTGACAACAATCTTACGACAACCCAAAGATCAGCACAGGCGTTTACAGCAGCAGAGGTTGCTGGATCTTCAGATGGCGACACGATCGGTGGTGGTGGTTATGCAGCGTCCCGTGTGGCTGAAGGAGTAGTAAACGAATTTGTAAACGGTGGCTTTGATATATGGCAAAGAGGAATTGGTGTTGACTCTGCCCACACAACAACCGACGATACTTACTTTGCAGATCGTTGGATGAGAGAGTCCACCTTAACAGGATCATATGATAAAGACTTCTCAATTAAGAGAGAGAACTTCTCATTCGGTCAGTCCGAAGTTCTAGGAAACCCTGAATATTACTCTGTACTTAGATCGGGTACAACTGGTAATACTGGTGCTACCTACGGAGATAAAATTCTTTACAGCACTATCATAGAAGACGCAAACACATACGCAGGTATGCCAGTTACAGTTTCATTCTATGCGAAGGGTGCAACTGGTTCTACTGGTTTTGTCGCAACAGAATACGCACAGTATTGGAACGGAACACCTACGGGAACTGTTAGCAGACAAAAATTAGATCTTGTTTATATCGATGGTGCTACTGGATGGACACGTTATGCCATGTCGTTCAAACCAAGAACCCTACCACCTGGCGCAACAACAAACTCTGAGGATAGTTACGCAACATTCTCAATTGCACCTTATCGAAACAATGGAACAACAGGTAACACTGGCGCGGCTGATGTTGCATACAACGACGATCTCTTCCTTACCAAGTTCCAGATGGAATCTGGTTTTAAGGTGACTAATCCACTCAGAACCGACAGAAACGAAGAGAGAAGAAGAGCGAGTAAGTTCTATCAAACTAGTTATACCGAAAATGATTATCTTGGTAAAAACACTATGGTGACGGGAACCAACATTCCTAAAGATGGAAGTCCTGAAGTGTTAATGAATACAAGCGGTAATATTCAAGTTACTCTCCCAATTGAAATGAGAAAGCCACCAACTATAATTGATATTTTCTCTCCAACTGGTGTTAAAAATATGGCATTCAATGTGAGTGCAGGAAAAGATCTGAATAAGACTTCTGGAACAAAAGGTTTCAATAACGCTACAAGAAGTGTCAATGGTGTTGGTAAACAAGTCTCAGCATCCTCTAATTCAGAAAAGGGATTTAACTTGTATCTGAGGGACGGTGCCGTGACTCTTGATCCAGTAAGAATAGAATACGCAGCAAAAGCAGAATACAACACAGGAGTTGACGCCTAATGAGTAATTGCAACAATTCAAGTTCAAATATATCAGGGACTCCTATTGCGGGAACCATAACACAGGTAGGTTCTAATCTAACAATTGGACCTCTCGTACAAACCAACCACGGATTTACTACTGGTAATGTAATTCGTTTTGATGTTGGTTCTAATGGTTATACTTTAGCCCAAGCAAACACTCCAGCAAACGCAGAAGTTTGTGGTGTGGTTACTTCAACATCCAGTGCAAGTGTGTTTAGTTATGTTGTTGAAGGTGACATAGAGACATCTCAGTTCATACGGAACAACACAATCTATGGATCAACAGGAGGAGAGGTCTTCTTCTTAAGCGGAGAAACTGCTGGTGTATTAGATAGTGTTCCGCCTAACGATGCTGGAAAAGTTCTCAAATCTGTCGTCGTCAGATTACCGTCAATTCCAGACGGCTCTGGTATCACGCAAGAAAGAGGTTTGGTTAAAAACTATGTTGGTAACTATCTCGGTGGAGATACAGCAATTTACATGAGTGGAGTAAATCCAATCGGTTCCATTCACGCCTTTGTTGGAGATACCTCTACCATTCCATCTGGTTGGGCTGTTTGTGATGGCACTCCTATTAATGCAACATCTTATCCAAACTTTAGTACAGCAATAAACAAGAGATATGGATTCAGAGAGTCGCTCACCTTTGCTGCTAATATTCCAAATGGATCAATTGTAGAACAGGGTAACGTGCGAGCAAAAATTGTCGCGACAGTTGGGCAAGTTGCTTTAGTTGAACACATTGGTTTTTATAATAACAATACAACTGAAAATGTTCGTGGTGCTGTATCTGGATCTCAAGATGTAACAACAACTACTCCACCAATTATTAATGGGTTTGATGTAACACAAAGAGTTAATGTAATAAACGGAAGTCAAGTTTTTCCAAACCAAACTATAACTGTTGTCACCTTAGATTCAGTTAAGACTCCTGATCTAAGAAATAAATTTATCATGGGTGCGCCCGCTGACACTGAAGAAGTGGCAGGACTAAACCAAGAGGGTGGTCATGATAAATTAGAAATGGATCAGATCGGTGATATTACTGGAACAATCAACCGAGGATTCAATGAAGGAACATATGAGTATCTAACAAACCTTCCTCCCTACGTTACTGTAAATTGGATCATCCGCGTGGGAGACTCAAGTTACACTTCCCTGCTTAATCAGTTGAGTCTAAAAACTCTCAGTCTAACTGAACTACCTACTAGTGCCAGTGGACTGGCAGTTGGATCTGTATATAACGATGGCGGTGTTCTTAAAATCGTAACTTGAGGCGATAAATGTCAAATAGCGTAATAGGTTATAACTTCGGAGCAGTCGGACCCACTGGTGATACAGGTGGGTTCGGCCCTAATGGTCAACTAGGCCCAGCAGGACCAACTGGAGCAACGGGTGGTATTGGTCCCACTGGTTCTTCTGTCTCTGAAGTCATAATCGGCGACTTCAACGAAGACGGTTCACTAGACATCAAAACAGTTTACACCAATGGTGTGAGTGTTCTGTCTAGTGATGTTGTTGGTTCGGGGGGATCACTTGGACCTGTTGGTGATTTTGTTTATAAACTATTCGTTGAAGATATTGGAACTGCGGGTGCAACTGCACTTGTTAAGGGTATCATTGACAATTGTTACATCGGAACAATGGATCTAAAAACCATCAAGGGAACTGGTGGTATTCAGGTCACACAAACTGAAAATGAAATTTACATCAGTTATAAAGACAATAAACAAATTGTCGGTGTTACCCCTGCAACAAAAAATCAAATTGCATACATGTCTGGCACTGCTGGTAATAGTGCAGAAGCCACTCCTCTTGTTCGGGGTGCAACAGGTTTTAATTATAACCCCGAACACAATACTATCAACGCAGTAGTCCGCAAGTATAGAGAGGTTGGTTTTAGATTTGGTATAACAGAAGTGAGTGGTGGATCTATAAACGATTCAACAAGAGTCATAGAATTTAATGTAGATCCAGGCTTACATCTTGGTACAAGATACGTTCGGGAAGATCAGTACGGACCATCTGGACCGTGGGGAAACACTTGGTATATTGACGTTGATCAATTGTACATATCTCAAGTTCCCCTCGCCGCGACTCCTCTGGGAGTATCGGCTCCTTTCATTAAGATCAATGACGTTACGGCAACTGCCGACACATTTGAACACTACTTCGGAAGTGGTAGAGCAACTTCCTTTACTCTTGCTATCAAGGGTGGAAGTAACAAACCCAGAACTGATGGAAAAACTTGCGGTATTGTTTGGCCTCAAAACTGGATATTCCCATACAGAGAAAATCCAATATTAACTACGGGTCTTGATGTATATCAGTTCTATAGTCTTGGTAAGAAAGACTCTGAAAAAAGAACCGTGTGGTATGGTGTTCCACTAAAATCTAGTTCAGGCACAGATATATTCTTTCCTACATATTAAGACTATCGTGAGTTAAAGCATGACGAATTCCTCTATCTCTACAATCATGGGACCAAGTGGACCGAGAGGACCACAAGCACCTATAGGATCAACAGGACCAAGTGGTCCAAGTGGTCCTACTGGATCAACTGGTGCCACAGGAGCAACTGGATATGCTCTGGTTGGTTGGACTGCTGGAACCATAAATTGTAAGAGCAGAGTTTTAGTTAACGCTGATGGAACTACGGCATCGATCGGACCTGTTTCTGGAAACACAGCAGGGACTGATGGTTCTGTGGGGACAGCAAACTTTTACGTTCAGCAGTTGGGTGGTGGGGCTAAGATCTTTAAGAACTCGGTAGGCGATACTGCGTTCTTCCGATCCTTCAGAACCAGTCCTGACATTACAATCAATGAAACTGGAAACAACATTGAGTTAAACGCTCCACTTGGTTCTGGACTCTTGTCGCAGGTCGTAGGTAAGACAGGTGAACTCTTACACTATGCGGGAACCACTTTCATCAGAGGTGCTGATGATACGTTTTTTGCGGAAGGTGTCAGTGCAGAAGAGGGTTCTCTTCAGGCAGTAATTGGAGATTTCAAAGAGTTAATTAAACGATATGATCCAGTAAATAATGAGTCCATAACTGTAGATACAACGATTACTAACAACCACTACGTTGTAGGTCGCACTGGTTTTGAAATTACAGATGCGGTGGCAAATGTTCACGGTTTTGAACCTGTAACAACAGACGGTGTGACTTTTGGTGAAACAGTAAACACAACATTCATAATCAAAAATGGTGGGCTAGCAACAAATCAAAATCCATTTAATGAAGATAAATTCTTATTCAGTCCAGCAGGCCCCACCTTTACTAGATCTGGCACTGATATTGTAAACTGCATCACGTTTAACAATGGTGACACTTGGCAATGCTTCATCGCTGGTAAAGATTATGATACTACGTTTGATGGAACACTTAGAGTAGGAGCCTGTTGTCAAGGACCAGATCAGTGTAGTGATTATGTTCTTTCTCAGAACTGCTCTGGTACTTTCTTCAATCGAGTAAGTTGTAATGCAGATCCATGTGATGGCACTCTTGGTGCGTGTTGTGTGAACAACTCTTGCTTTAACTATTCTCTTTCCAAGTGTGATGATATTGGTGGCCAATTCTTTTCAAATCTATCATGTGGTGAATTTACATGTCCGGGACCGTGTGATAATTTAGGTTGTTGCTGTCTCGGTATTGAAGGACAAGTCACTGCGACTAAACCCATATGCGATAATCTGGGTGGTGTATTCAATGCTGATAAATCCTGTGAAGAATTTATAGCAGACGGTGAAAATGGTTGTGAAGAACTAACAAGAGGAGCCTGTTGTTTACCAGATACATCTAAGTTATGTAACGTACTACCAATCGAATGTGTAGAGGCGGGTGGTATTCATATGGGTGCAGGCACTGTGTGTGATCAGGTAGATTGCTGTGCAGGTAGAAGCATTCCTCTTGGTGCGTGTTGCTGCTCAAACGGAGAATGCAATGATCAAATTGTAGAGTCACTTTGTCCTTCTCAATGCCAGTGGACTGAAAACGCTGCGTGTGATGTTTGTGGAACAGTCCTAAATTGTAACTGCACAGAGGAGGGTGGTAACCAACCCGCTGGATTTAAGAAGTGGGCCTTGTGGATAAAGGATATATTTGAGACAACAACAGGTACAGGGACTGGTGAAGATCTTGACATAAAACTTCTAGGAAGTGGAGTTGCTGTAGCAGATATAAGCGGACCATTTGGTTGTGATAGACTATCCGATGGACTACACAACACATACTACACAAATTATGCAAACGCATCACACAATCCATTAACAGAGGCAATACCATACGCACGTTCATTGAACGTACCAGGCTTTGCTAATGAAAATGATTATTACATTCCAAGTCTAAATGAGATGGCTTTCATTGTGTTGAAGAACAGCATTCACTTCAACATTCTAATCGGAGATACAGTCAACAACTCTCCATACTGGACATCAACAAGAGCAAGTGATACTGACTTCTTCACCATAAGCGAAGCAGGATCTGTCCTAGAAATTCAGATGTCAAACATAGGTGAACCAAATCTAGATAAGAGAGCCGTTGTTGTTAGAAGAGAGTTACTAGAAAACGGAGCAGACGAGAGCGGTCTTCCTGCCGTTGGAGAAGAAAACGCAGACGGTGAAAAGTTTGTTGGTGTTTTTGCTGCTGGATGTTCTGTGATCTTGAGTAATCAAAATACAGGAACCTTTGAACTTCCAACATACACATGTTCAGATCCACTAGAAACTGGACAGTGCTGTACCGAAGTACAGTGTAGTGTAGTAAATGAATATGACTGTATTTTATCTACACCACCTGGCGTTTATTCTGGAGACAACCCAGATGCTAGTTGTGTTGACAATCCATGTGAGCCAGATGATCCAACACAAGTTGAAACTTTAAACTGTGCGAGAGCGGGAGTCATCTCGTACAAAGCAACGGAATCTGATTGTGCAAATGGCGGCCTCGCCGGCGAGGCTATATCAAAGCAACTCTACTACTACGCAGGAACCGTAGATATCAACGGTGTCCCCAATGATCTTGCGAACTACGACAAACTAAATGTCACAGGTAAAGATGATTCAACTCCAGACTACGATATTCGTGCCACCGCAGTAGACGCAGACACAGGCGTTCTTGCACAGGGTTATTGTCTTGGACACGATAAGGCTATGGAGTGCGGTACAGATAGAAATATTCTAGCACCCACTGCGATTGCAGCGGCAACACTGAGAGCATATTGCAATCAAGATTGGTTATATGGAGAAAATTATTCATGTGACGATTCTGACGTTTGTGGTCAAGCAAAATCTACCTTTGATACGGTGATTGATGATTGTTTATCACCAAACTCTGTTGCTCTTTGTGGAAAAGCAATTCAAAGAGATACCATAAACATCTTGAATGAATTAGAGAACACAACATGCAGCACCACAAACTGGCCATCGAATACCCAATGGATTGATAGCACTAACTGTGATTCTGTTGATGATGTCTGTACTAAAGCCATTCGCATATGGAACGGTGAACAGTCAAACTGGCCACAGGCAACCACAGGAAGAGCAAGCGTATTTACATGCGAACCATGTCTAAATGCCTTCTGTGCATACACTACATCCGTTGGAGATAACACGGTAGATTGTTGTAAGAGTAGTGGTGAGTGGAGCGATACTTGTGCTGATCTTTACAAGAGTTATTTAGAGAGTGTTTACTATAATGAGTGTGGTAACTCTGATAACCTAGACAATCCTTTCTGTGGAGTAGACGCTACAAACATCAATTGGCTTACTTTAAGTAATTCTGATATTGGAGAATATGATGATCAAGATCGTGAAGTGTTTAGTAACAATTCAGGAAAATGTCGATCTGAAATAGATCAACTAAGATCATCTAATCTTTCAGGAACGGATTGTAATGTATTCAACAATCCTGAGTTTGAAACTTTACAGTATGTTGATTACTCTGTTAAGGCAGACTATTTAACACTCATGCAACCATTAGCGCCACTACCTGGCGGATTGAATTTCCAGTTCGTCCCTGTTATCTGTAACCAAACAAATCCTTGTATTGCAGGACAGTCCGACTGGCCATCAGAGTTTTCTAACCCAAGATATACTTCACTACTCTATGGCATCAACGATCCAGTAAATGAAAACCAGTCTTTGATTGGTTCAGCAACGAGCAATAGCAATTTAGGTCTTTGTATCGGTGGTAGTTGTGTAGATAGTTTGCCTTCTCGATCTGGAACTCCAAAGGCTAGAATCGAAGCGACTATTAATCAAACTCCTGCCGACGAAAGGATCAATGAGCAGAGAGGTCTGTTGATCACAAACTGTCAGAACAGAGTATTCTGTAGAGGAAATAGTTGCACCGAGTGTGGTGGCTTTGAAGATCTAGTAGATCCGTTTACTGCACCTACTGTTTCTTGTTGGAACTGCTCAACTGGAAACTGCACACAAGAGACAACGTGTAGTGAGGACTCCTCACTCTTCCCCGCAGAGTCATGTGATCCATCAGAGAACCCATGTCCATTCGGTCAGTGCTGTGATGGAGATTGTACCGAAAAGAGACTTACAGACTGTGGTGGAGTGTGGAGTCAAACAGATACTCCATGTCCAAACGGTAACTTAACATGCGACTGTGGATCCGATGCACTCGGCAACTGCTGTACAGATTCGGTTCATAGTTATACATGTCAAGGTCAGTGTGCAGGTGCATGGGAAGAAGGACCAGACGAAGGGCCTGGATCTTGTATTCCAACAGGTTGCTGTTATCAGGTTCTAAACACTAATGGCGATCCTTCACTAGCAGAAGCCGTAACATCACAAACAACCGAATTCGGACCCAATGGTTGTGGAGGTGGAGATGTATCCACAGGAGTGGGTGGTCTGATCTTTATCTCATGGACAGAGGGTGTTGATTGTAGTGCAGTAAACCCAACTGGTAGATTCTGTCAGTCCCCGCCCACCTTCCCAATTGAAACTTGTACGGATAACGTACTACCAGAGAATGGAACAATTCTTTCAGGTAGTGGTAATATTAGTATTGAGAACTGGACTCTAGATGGATCATGTATAGGAGAAAATCCATGTAATTTCTCCACTGATCTAGCACCAATTTGTTGTCAGGGAATACCAGCAACCGATGGAACTGGAGCGTTTAGTTGCTTTGAAGATCCAAACCGTGTAGTATGCTTCCCTCAGTTTATCAATGTGGTTGGAAGTTCAACTACATATGCGGGTGTAGAGGATACTACATGTGACGATTTTGATTGTTCAACTCAGTCTGGTTGGGGTCACTGTTGTTATAAGTCAGATCAGGATGCCGAATGGCAGTGTGCATATCCAGTAGGAGAGTTTCACTGTTTAAACCGCCTACACTCAGATGTATCAACCAACCCATCTTGGACTCTAGATGGCAGTAACTGTGACACATGTGGTGATCCTAAAGATCCAACACTAGTAAATTGTTGCTATAACGTAGATCAATTTGGAACCAAGAGATGTCGTGTTGTTGAGGAAGGTAATTGCACCGCCTCAATATTAAGTGGATGTGGTGTTAAAGATATGTTTAATACCAACACCAATGTTAACGGAAATGCCAGTGAAGGTTCTGAAGTGTGTGATGAGTGTAACGGATGTGATTCGCCTTCTCTAGTTAACTGCTGTTTCGACAATGGATCAGAATGTATTATGGTTCCCGCAGAACAATGTAATACTAGTGGACTGGCCCTATGCAATAGGTTCTGGAGTGTTAGTCCTCCAGTAATTAGTGGAGACGTAACTGATCCCACCGCAATTGGTTGTCAGGAATGTGAAGAGGGATCATGTGATACTAACCCCTATACAGAGGGTACTCAAATTCTACAGTGTAGCGGAAGTGGTATCTGTCCGTTTGGTGAAGGTAGTAACTATAGTAATTTAGGTGGTGGAGGTAATCCTATCTTTAACCAACTAAAGGTTCTACGAATACGATTTGAAGAAAGAGTTCTTTTAGGTCCAAGTGAATATGTAATAGAACTGGAATTTGATAATGAGTTTAATGCAACTCAATTCATGACAAACTACGACTTGAAGAATGTTAATGACGTTAATAACGATTCTCTTGGTGATCAGTATATAAGATTTACTAAGAGTGTTACTGATACTATTGCATACATTCCAAATGTAATACCAACACGACAAAACAACTTTGTTAAATTCTCTTCATTCAGTCCAACATTCAATCCACCAACACCATCGAAGCCTGTGCAGGAATTTGTTGAAGATTCTAGTGGAGGAAATATCAACCACTCGGCTAAATATAGAATAAGATTTCCCTCCATTGGAGTCTGATATATAATAAGAGGATCATATGGCCAATAGTACGTTTCAATCTATAACTGGACCTTCGGGACCAGAGGGAATTAAAGCAGTCGGTGTCACTGGTAACAGTGGAAACACTGGCGGTACTGGTGTGACTGGTGCAGAGGCACCATTCGTGTCTCAGTATAGATGGTCCGAGGTTGATCCATCAAATGGCGAAGAAAGAATCAAGTTAACACTTTCAGATGAGAGTGTTGTTTATGTTGGTGGTGTATCTGGACAGAATGCCTACGTTGCTGGAGTAACTGCACTTGGTGATAGTGTTGGAAATCCAAGTGGTCAAATCTTCAAGCAAACTACCACCGCTGGTCCAGATCCAAGCGGAGCAACTTTTCAATTCAGAGGACTGACTGCTGCCGTTGATCTTGGTATTGAATGGGCTGAAGATACAATTTCCATCTCCTCTCCAATAGGAATCACAACAGGCTATGTGGATTCAGGTAGCACAGGTGAGTTCCTGTTCCTATCTCCTCAATACAAAGCACAAGGTGGTTCGGGTAGTTTCTATGATAGTTTCGGCGGACCAAATCCAACGGGGACTGGCGATACAATCAGTGTTAAGTTTAGAAACGCCATAGCACACGTTGGAGATGAATATAATATTGACTTCTGTAATACGGCAGTTGTAAATGAATCTGGTGATAAACTAAAGGAATATATTCTCGACGTAGGGAATCTAGTTCGTTTTAGTCCCCCAGAAGAAAATGGTAAACGATTCGGTTATCTTTGTGTTTCTGTAAAATTCTTTTCCGCAGATGATAGACTTGTAATACTACGAACAAAAGTAGACAACAATCAAGATACAGAAACAATTCGTCAACCTTTATATGGTGCATCTGAGGTAAACTTTGAAAATCCATTGTCAGGTAAACTCTTGTATGTTTCTGGAGAAAACAACAGCGGTGAAGGTTATGGCAATGATTCGTATAGACGAAACATAATAAGTTTTAACACACCATACGAAAATTTAAATGAGGGTTATGAAGCAGGTATCCATCCTCAAGTATGGAGTGGATCTACGGGCGCACCTGCCGTTGATTACCCCAGCGAACAAGCAGTAATTTTCGATACAAACTGTATAGACGATGATACTCTGGAAGGTAAGTTGTTCAGAGGTAAACCATTCTGTTCAGATCCAGAGTCTGAGTTAGGTGTTGGAACTCACAGTTATTGTCTCCGTATTGAGGAAGACATGTTCGAGTCTCAAAACACAAGTAGTCCGTGGTACGGTAAGGTTCGTATGGTTGTAATGCCTGGTTGTGCGAATCAGTCTGGTTCAAGCACTCAATGGAAATGGAAAATTTCATGTGAGTCTGTGTGTTCATGTAGAGATGCAGGAACAGTTGATGACAACCCATACGGTGCGTGTTGTACAAGTGCAGTTGCAGATTGTGATTCCCTGTCGGGTGGACCAATCAGCGGTAGATTAGAACTTGATATTACCAACGCTGACGTTTTCAATGTTGCTGCCCCAATTGATATCGCGGGAATCACTTGGTCATACGATCAAAGGCCTGGACTGTCTCTTGGTAGTAATGATGGTAACAACTTTGGTGAGATGAAAAACATCACGGTCATCGTTGAGGGTGGACCAAATAATATTAAATTCCCAGACAACGTAAAGTTTGCTGGAACACCAACATTTACAAATGGTATTGACATAGTAAACTTATTGACTGTTGATAATGGTGACACTTGGTTTGCCACACAAACAGGATATGGGTGGGATGTTGATATATTCAAAGAGGATCGATTGGGATCATGTTGTAGTGGTCTTGGTTGTGTAAACTTTGTAAACAAAACATATTGTGATGAACTAGGTGGATCTTTTGAGGAAGATGTTCCTTGTTATAGAAGAACTGATCCTGAGTGTGGTGCAGGAATCACGGGAGGTTGTTGCTCTGGTCTAGAAGGCACAATCAACACAGGAGTTTTATGTAATAGCGACGGATCATATACTCCACCGCCAGATTATGTATGCTGCAATGATGATAGTGGATGTTTGCCTGGACCTGGCGATTTTGGTGACTATCTTGGTTGCTTATACGGACAATGTGAAAGTTGTTGTGGTGGTGAGTTTAAATTTCCACACTGTGATGATTTATGTACATTCCCTCTACAGACTTGTTGTTTTAATGAAGGACAAGAAAGGGCATACTGTGTCACAATAGCAGATGGATGTAACTCCTGCGAAAACATGGGAGGAAGAAAGGTTCTGAGTTGTTCTGAATGTGATTTGGGTAATGACCTTCAATTCAAGTGTTGTGCGCCATGTCCAATCGGTTGTGTTGACGTACCCAACACAGCAGCCTGTAATGAACTACAAGGCACAATTTCAGAAAACAACTTATGTTCAGGTTGTTTAGGATTACCTCAGTACGGTGACAATGGACCTGTTGGTAGACCAAAGTGTTTGCTTCCCTCGACTCTTCTACAGTGCAACCTAATCAACGGTTATTTTATTCCTTCAACTGTTACTGAAGATCCCTGTACAATCTGCGAGACTATCAATGTATGTGATCCACCACCAGTAGGTGCTTGTTGTGATGACACAAACGGGGACTGTCGTGGTATTATGTTAGAAGAAGTTTGTGATGCCATAAAAGCACAAAATCCAGAATTAAATATTCAATGGCTAGGAGCAGATACAGAATGTGATGATTGTTGTGGTAATCAGGAATTCCGAGGTGCTTGTTGCTTCTGTAACGAAAATTGTGTTCCAAATCTAACTCCACAAGAGTGTTCCTCACTGAGAGGAATCTTTATGGGAATAGATTCTACATGTGGCTCTGTTAATTGTAGCATCGCTGGACCATGTAATTGTTCCTGTGAATTAACAGGATGTTGTGATTGTCCTCCGGGACACCCATCAAGAAGTCCTTGTTGTGATGATCCACAGTCTGACGAATGTTGTGGTTCTAATGATGACTGTGGTGGTGGTGATCCAGAATGCGACTGCGAAAGGGCGCCGGAATTCTGCGAGGATGGGGAATGCGAAAACGAAAAAGAACCAAATGATACTGAAGAATTTGAAATACCACTTTTTCCAGGCGACAGCGGAAAGGGAGGCCCCGGAACACCCAGAAGCGACTGGACTAAGGGTGCCTGTTGTCAAGCGGGAGCAGGTTGTCATCATATATTCGTTGGTTCTAGACTAATTGGTCCTGTGTTTGGTCCTTTCGATCCAGTAGAGAAGGCTAATAAAAGATGTTCAGGAACATTCACACCCGACGCGACATGTCAAGAGGTCAATTGTAAAAAGCAAAAATACACAGGTGCGTGTTGTTGTGCAACTTGGTCTATCAAATGTCCTAACGAAGATCAAGAGGATGATGGATTCAATGGTTGTCAAAACTGCGAAGTAGACGATGTTAAGATTACATGTACAAACTGTGAGTTTGATGGCAACAAGCCTGGATTTGGTAGACCAGTTAATGGCAGAGGTGGTGGTTTCTTACCACCACCACCAAACTATCCACCAATCTTTGTACCACCCAACGGAGATAAGCGACCCATAAGACCAAAACCATTATTGACGCCAGGAGGAAATAAGGTTCCTTATAACGCAAACGCTTGTTGTAAAAACAAGGGTGGTTGTAAACCTGCTCCATGTACGATTGAGGATAGAATATACTTTGCCGATAATTTTGATCCACCTGTAATCGATCCAAACGATTGTGTAGGAATCATTCAAGATACTTGTACTGAGTTAACCCAAATCTGTGGAGACACCAGAGATGAGGTTCGTTGTGATCGTATGATAGAAGTTGCAGAAAAATGTGGAACGTGTGGACCTGAATTATGTGAGCCTTTTGATGGTGATTGTGTTCTGGTGGAAAACACAGATAAGAGTGAAATCAGTCCCGACACAGGTATTCCAAAATATCTAGAAGATTTAGCAGCACAATCTAATTGTGAAATGGGTTGTGACTGTTTACCACAACCGACCTGCGGACAGTTCCCTAATAAAAAGTGTGAAGACAAAATTCAAAGCACATGTAGATTCATATATGATTATAGTTCTTTTGCTTCACCTAGCACTAGAGGAACTGCATGTGACAAGAAACTTATCACTCCACCTAGTAAGGTTCCAAACAAAGGAACTGGTCGAGATCCCGGGTATAAAGGTGTACTACCTTTTCCTGGCAAACCTCCTTATGAGGCAGACCCCAATAGTATCTGTGAGAGAAATGGTAAAGTCTTTGGTAGAAGACTAAGAGATGGAAGTGGTAATCCAAGTCCAGGCTATGCTTCTCCTTTCTACATCTCAAATGTAAACAGACAAAGTACAGCAAGTAATCAAAGCAGCGTAGATTTTAGACAGATAAATACTACATGCGAGGTTAATAGAACCACACTAAATAATACTACAGTTATTAGTTTCAAACTAAGGTGACATGAATGCCCATTGAGTTTAGAACAAGATCAAAAGGAAATCAACCAGACCCCAACGACGTTGGTGCATGTTGTAAATTAAAGCCAGGTACTGATGAATTTGTTTGTGAAGATAACATCAAGTTTTTGGAGTGTAAAAGAGAACTTGGCTTGTTTCGAGGTAAAGGTTCTGACTGTGTGCAAGACCCATGTCCTGCTGTAGAGGACAGTGGCATACCTGATGATCAAGGTCTTAATAACTTCAACTCAGATCAACATGGTGCATGTGTACGGTGTTCTGGTTGCATAGAAAATGTAACAGAAGATTTTTGTATTGATACAGAAAACTTTGATGCTGTATTTTATGGTGGTAAAGTTTGTGTTGAGACAACAGCCCTAGATTCTACAAAGAAAGCCTGCTGTATCGATGAGGGTTGTTTTGATACATGCAACAAGGCCTATTGTTTAGAACTAGGTGGAATTTATCATGATGGAATTTTAACCGAACTAGAAGTTACATGTAGTTCTAATCCTTGTGGATCTCAAAGACTACCAAGTTCACAAGAGATTGGCTCCTGTTGTAAGGGACAAAAATGTCTTGGTATTTTAACTGAGGTTGATTGTTTGAACAACGGTGGTTCGTGGAAGGGTCAAGGGACAGACTGTAATGTTGGTGGTAACTATAACTGCATAACAGATCAGTTGATTGGAGAAACAAGAACTCCCGTTAGACGAGACCCTACCACACTTGGATCATCTGGTGTAGTTTGCTCCAAACCAACAACGACAAAATATTACACACCAGATGGAAGGTGGTCTGGTGCTGAACTACCAAAATATACGGACGAAGAGTTAGATCAATTAAGTGATGCTGCTGGAAACGAAGGAGCCGACTTCAGAAGAACTTACTTAAAACCAAGAGAGTCTGTTCTTGTTGAACTATATCCTGACGAAGAAACATGCGTGGGAGATGATGGTATTGTTACTTCACTCGATGGTGATATAAACAAGGGAATTATGTGGGGAGGTTGTCAGTGGTATGATACTAATCCAGATAATACTAGATGGAGATGTGAGTCGAAGACATTTGATCAATGTGCAACATTGAAGGGTATTTGGCAAGCAGGAATTTATTGTGATGAGATCACAAACTGGCCTGTGACTGGTAAGTTGTTGGCAGACACACTGACCTCTGGAGTAGGAGCCAAACTACTCGCTGGAACTTGTTATGTAATTGATAATATTCAAAACGCAGATAGTTTTGAGCCAGGTGAGAGTGTTGATAACGTCGAGTGTCAAGATATGAGAACAGAATATGAATGTTATGAAGTAGTAGCAAGAAGAAAAGATGTGTATGCCTCAGAAGGTGTTGATGAAGTTTATCTAGCAGATGATGACTTTTTGCGAGGAGAGTGGACGCCAGGTAAAAAGTGTACCGACTGCACAGAAGGTGTAAATGAAACTCCAGACATTCTGGGTCTTTGTCTTCTTGACACAACACAAACTGGTTCACATTACAGAAGTGTTAGTGGTCAAAATGAAACCTTTTATACGTTTAAAACAGGTACACAAAGAGCGTGCTTAAGTGGTTTTACTAGCAAGGATTGTTTTGCTAATTACGGAACATGGGTAAACACATGCGAAACCTGTGAAGAATATGATTCAACATACCCAGAACCTGTAGCGACTGGATCTTGCTGCACCTCCTCTACTAATTGCCTTGATGGAAAAACTTTCCCTGAGTGTGAGGCACTAAATGGTTTCTTCCACGGGCCTGGAACGGTTTGTACAGATGTGAATGGAAACAGCAGAGATTGTGGTAAGGTTGCTTTCCTTACAACAGATATGAGTGAGTTTGGTGGTTCACTAAATCCCGCAGTTTGTCAGTGCAAAGAATCAGACAATCCAAGTGCCTCTAATCCAAACGTTGTGAGTATTTTTGCAAGAACTGATACGCAAGATCTAAATGATATTTGGGCTGGTTCTCAGTGTGGAGATCCTACAGTTTCTGCTATTCCATTATTCAATCCTGCTAATGGTTACAAAGATAGTGTTCTTGGTTTGTATAGTCTAGAGCCTGCAACGGAAACGCCTTCGTTGCTTCAGATATTTACAGACTCAAGAGAACTATCCAAAGAAAAGTATAACTGGTATCATGTACCATTCAGAGACTTCATCAGAACTGGAGTCGATGGAGAAGAAGGATCATTCCTAGATTCTATATTAATTGAAGGCAAATCACTTCTGTTTTATAGAATAGATGGTAAAGAACCTTTCCCAATCACAAGAACATTCGAGACTTCAAAGGCTCTTCGTGGAAAGGTTCTTCAAACAAATCAACCAACAAACAGTATCACCAGTCTCATCTTAAATGAACCAAGATTTGGTTTTGATAACGCTCCACCAGCATCACATCGAAAGATAACTTATGTTAATCTAGAAGGTATGTCAAATCTAAGACAGTTTGGTGTACAAGGAGATAATTGGACTACCCTTCAGTCAGATTTTGAAGCGGCGGAATTACCACTACTTAGAATTTTGGATCTAAGAGGTAGTAATCTATCAGGACTTGTTTTCGATAATGCTCCTGCCATTGAAAGTTTAAATTTAAATGGTAATAACATTACAGGATCTTATGATCTATCATCTCTTACATACCTAACAGAACTAGATTTGTCATATAATAATTTGAGTAATATTGATTTTGGCAGCGAAGATAAGATTTATCTCACAGACTTAAGGACTAGTTACAATACCAATTTAAGTTCTATTCAGGGTTCTTTCCCACAGATACAAAGTTTCAACGTTAATAGATGTAACATAACTGATATTGATTTATCAACTAAACCATATCTGTCATTTATCGAACTCATAGGAAATCCATTAAACAGTGTAAAGATTTCAGGAACTCCCTCGATAAGTTATCTTGGATTAAGTAACACTTTCAATGAAGCCACTTCACTTACAGACTGTGTTCTACCTACACTCGTAAACCGAACACTCACAACAGGTGATTTACCAGATAGTATTAGGGGCGGAAGTAATCCAGATGACGGAGCCATAATTCCTCAACCAACTTACATCACTAAATTAAACTTCAGAAAGAACACTATCAGCGGTTTAAACTATGACGCTTTCGCTCGTAACCTAGCAGAAACAGTAGCAATCACAGTTGTCTCTAAGTTCACTCAAACCAATTTCACAACCGTTGGTGATCTTGGAACGAGAGCAAGTGGATCGGCAATATACTGCAAGGAAATCGATTTCAGTCAAGTCACAGAAAGTGCAACAGATGATTCGAGTAGTGTTCTAGAATTGCTCAAGTATCTTTTCCAGAATGCAACAGCAGCAGATCTACAAGGAATTGATATTTCTGGTGGAGAAACTTTAAGAATAATCTTGACGGGTATAAATACTAGTGTAAGATGGGAAAGTGATTTAGGACAAGCGTTACAAGATGCTATCCCACAGGATATTTACAATAACCTAGCCCTTATAATTTGATGGAGTTTACATGTCAGAATCAGATATCCAACGACGGCTTGATGCGGAAAAGAAGAAGAACAAAAAAAAAGAAGATGTAAATTTTGCTCCTGCAAAGGAAATAAAAAAGAAAACCCTAAAAGATAGAATTGGTATGGTAGGTTCTTTTGCTGCCGCAATGGCATCAAGAGGTCTAGCGAACAATAAAATCGATAGGAAAACTAAGCAACTTCGTGTTCTTTCGTGTCAGGGAAGTGGAGAACTACCACCCTGTGAGTACCTACGAGAAAGTAAAGTAGATTCAGAACGATCTTATTGTGGTGGTTGTGGTTGTGGAGATAGGAAGCAAACTTGGTTAGTTGCCGAAAATGATGAGTATGGTAAACTAGACTATCCTAAAGTTTCTTGTCCTTTAAACATGCCTGGATTCAGTAACTACGAACCATCCTCTTCTGATGAGGCAAATAATCCTATCACTAGACGTTACTACATTGAACAGATGGATATGAAAGATGTAGAAGCGGTTCAGGTTACAATTAACCAAGCACCACCACCCAACGTCAAGTAATAAAAACAATCGAAATCCATAGCGCCTCCTATGTTCTTATACATACTTAAGAACATAGGAGGTTCTCATATGGGTAGTCTTGCATCAAGAGAGCAAATTATCGATTACGCCATGCGTAAATTGGGCGCACCTGTTGTTGAAATTAATGTAGATTACCAGCAGGCAGAAGATCGTTTAGACGAAGCACTTGAATTCTTTACAGAACGACACTTCGATGGTGTTGAGCGTTGTTATTTCAAGCATCAAATAACTTCAACAGATGTTTCAAATCGATATATTTCTACGTCAAATCTACCACCCGTAGATGGCGTTACAGGAAGTGGACCCGATGGATCAGACATTGTGTCTGTGGTTAGAATTTTTCGTATGGAATCCTCCTCATCCAACATGTTTGATATTCGTTACCAGTGGGCATTAAACGATGTGTTTGGTATCAACACAGGAAATGCTTTCGGTGGCGGATCCGAACCTCTTGCTTCTTATGATATTTTTAGAAGATATCATAGTCTGATCAATGACTTCTTCAATCCCGACAAGTCCTTACGTTTTAGTAAAGTAACAAACAAATTACACATTGATATGGACTGGACAAACGATGCAACTATCGGTGACTACATCATCGTCGAAGCATACGCTGCCTTGAATCCAAATATCTACACTGAGATATTTAATGATAGAATGCTTAAGAAATACTTTACTGCCCTACTTAAGAAACAGTGGGGGATGAACATGCTCAAGTACGATGGAATTCAATTACCTGGCGGAGTAAGCCTAAAGGGTGGAGAAATTTATCAACAAGCAGAGCAAGAGGTGGAAAGACTAGAAGAAGAAATTCGACTACAATACGAACTTCCCATCGATTTTATGACGGGATAATAAATGGCAACAAACCCATACTTCAACTTCAAAAGTTCTGCTCCAGAACAAACTCTAATGGAAGATCTAACCATCGAAGCAATCAAAACGATGGGTATGGATGTTCTATATCTTCCTAGAGAATATGTTAAGAAGGATCTTCTCTTCGGAGAGGATGTTCTTAGTCAATTCACAAAGACATATGAAATTGAAATGTACCTCCAGAGTGTCGATGGGTTCCAAGGAGAGGGTGATATTTTAGCCAAGTATGGTCTTGAGATCAAAGACAAAGTTGAAATGGTTGTTTCTAAACGAAGGTTCGTGGATGAAATTAGCAATCTAGAAACTAATGTCGATAGACCAAGAGAAGGAGATCTTATCTTCTTCCCCTTCGGTAATTATCTTTTTGAGATTAACTTCGTAGAGCATGAGAATCCATTCTATCAGTTGGGTAAAAATCAAACCTACTTAATTCAAGCCGAACTCTTCACTTACTCATTAGAGAAATTCCAGACTGGTGTTTGTGGTCCAGATCAACTACACAACACGAAGGAATACGCAACAGAGTTCACAGTAGGAACAGCGGTCAACTCTGGACCTGGCTACTACTTAGGTGAAACAGTATTCCAAGCCGCTGGACTAACGGGTGCGACACTAGGACAGGCAACTGCTTCTGCAACCGTAGTTGGTTGGTCACTGGCAACAAGTAAACTAACAGTATCGAGTACGAGCGGTTCGTTTATAACTGATGGTTCAGAAACAGTTAGAGGTAGCAACTCGGATACAGAATACTATCTAACCGATTCTGATAGTACTAACCTTGTAATTCCAGAAAATATTGTTAGTAATGTTCCTGACGGTGATGCTAATACCTTTGGTGTCGAGAAACAAAGCATCCTAGACTTCTCCGAAACTGATCCATTCTCGGAGGGTAACTATTAATGTTCAGTACTTACTATAATGCAGCAATAAGAAAGTTAGTTGTTGGCTTTGGATCTCTGTTTGATAACATAGTAATCCAAAGAACTAACAGAGCAGGTGATCAGGTTGATAGAATTAGAGTTCCTCTTGCGTATGGACCTTCAGAAAAATTCTTAATGCGTCTGGATCAGCCGAGCAGTATCAACGAAGATAAAACTAGCGTACAAATTACATTACCTAGAATGTCGTTTGAAATTACAGCGATATCATATGACTCTGGTAGAATAAAGAATAGGTTAAATCAAACTTGGGCTACTCCATCAACAGATGGATCAACTACCTTTTCGTATTCAGAAGTGCCATATAACGTTACTTTTTCTCTTTATGCCATGGTGAGAAATATGGATGACGGTTTTCAAATTATGGAACAAGTTCTTCCATTATTTTCACCTGACTTTAATATTAGAATAAACTTTACTGACCTGCACAAGAAAGTAGATGTTCCTATTATCCTCAACGATGTAACACTCGCAGAGGATTATGATGGTGACTTTGATACTAGAAGAAATATTCTTTTGACTTTTGATTTTACTGCCAAGACATACGTCTATGGACCAGAGAAGACATCGAAACTAATTGGAATTGCAAATCTTCGGACTTGGGATTATCTAGAAGGCAAGTCAGGAGCGTATGAATTTATAGAGACTGGTGTTTGTGGTGGAATTTCTGGTATTACCGCAGGACAAACCTATGACACATATCAACATATTTACGAAGTAGGAGTTCATGGACAAACTGGAGCGATAGATAATTACGGGAACTACATTGGTCCCACATACGGATAGGAATTATTATGGATCCCAATAAAAATCTAGCAAAGGCCTTAGGCGTGGACTTTGAAGAAAAAGAAAAGAAAGAGATAGTCAAGAAGAAACCAACTGAGATCACAGTCGATCATAAGGATATTAAGGATCCTGATCTCAAGAAGGACTATCTTGCTACACGAAAGAACCTGATGGATCTTATCGATAACGGTAAGGATGCCATTCAGGGTATTATGAACGTAGCAGAAGAGGGTGAGCATCCCCGCGCCTATGAAGTCGTTGCTCAACTCATCAAGACTGTTGCCGATGTGAACAAGGATCTCATTGACATTCACAAGAAAGTCAAGGATGTGGAAGTCACCAAAGTTGAAAATAATGAAACAACTAACAACTCTATCTTCATTGGATCGACATCAGAGTTACAGAACTTGATTAATGCCAATAGAAGTACCAAGAAGGTTGTTAATGAAATAGTGGATGAACCAAAGGATGACGGATAAAAAAAGTGGTTATCTGGGAAACCCTAACTTGAAAGAGTCGGGGCGTGAGCAGAACTTTACCAAAGAACAAATTAAAGAGTACATGAAGTGCGCCCAAGATCCGAACTACTTTATCAAAGAGTATGTTAAGGTTGTCTCTCTGGATGAGGGTTTGATTCCATTTGAACTCTATGATTATCAAGAGGATATTGTCGAGAAGGTTCACAACAATCGTTTTGTGATTGCTAAACTACCACGACAAAGTGGTAAGTCAACCACGATCGTATCCTATATTCTCCACTACATTCTATTCAACCAGTCAATGACTGTTGGTATTCTCGCTAACAAGCAGGCTACCTCCCGTGAGATTCTATCTCGTCTTAAACTTGCATACGAGTATCTACCCCTATGGTTACAGCAAGGGATTGTGGAATGGAACAAGGGATCTATCATCCTAGAGAATGGATCTAAGGTTCTTGCTTCTGCGACATCATCATCTGCCATTCGTGGTGGTTCATTCAACATGATCTTCCTTGACGAATTTGCTCACGTTCCAAACAATATTGCCGAAGAGTTCTTCAGTTCTGTATATCCTACCGTGACATCTGGACAGAACACAAAGGTGCTTATGGTATCAACTCCAAACGGATTGAACATGTTCTACCATTATTGGAAGCACGCCATCAAAGAAGTGGGTGAGTCTGGCAAGAATGAGTATGTCCCCATCGAGGTTCATTGGTCTCAGGTTCCGAAGTATCCAGGCGGTCCTCTCCGCGATGAGACATGGATGAATGAAACTATTGCCAACACAAGCGAGCAACAGTTCCAGTCAGAGTTTGAGTGTGACTTCATCGGCTCTAGCAATACGCTGATATCCTCACATAAGATCCACTCCCTTGCTTGGGTGAAGCCTAAGATCAAGAACGCAGATGGACTTTGTGTTTACGATGATCCTGTTGAGGGACATACCTATGTGATCACTGTGGATACCTCCAGAGGTCAGGGAAAGGACTACAGTGCGTTCTGTGTAATTGACATAACAAATCCCCCATATAAAGTTGTAGCACGCTTTAGAAACAACCTTATTTCACCAATGGTTTACCCAACCGTCGTTAAGAGACTAGCAGAGCAGTATAACAACGCATTCTGCCTCGTTGAGATCAACGACATTGGTGGTCAGGTAGCAGACGTTTTGTATTCAGATCTTGAGTATGAAAATGTGTTGATGTGTTCTCACCAAGGTAGAAAGGGACAGACTATTAGTGGTGGCTTTGGTAAAGGAAATGTTCAGTTTGGTGTTCGCACATCACAGGTGGTCAAGAAACTAGGCTGTTCTGTGTTGAAAAGTCTCATAGAAGAAGATAAACTACTAGTAGAAGATCAAGAAATCGTAGGAGAACTCACCACGTTCGTGGCAAAGAAGCAGTCATATGAGGCAGATGATGGACACCACGACGACTTGGTAATGTGTCTAGTATTATTTGGATGGTTGACACGACAAGAGTATTTCAAGAACCTCACAGACGTTGACGTTAGGACAGATATATATCAAGAGGACATTGATCAGTTAGAAGAAGATATGTCTCCTTTTGGATTTATTGATAACGGCGATGAGGAAAATAGTATGTGGGATGGAAAAGATAGGTGGTTTTCTGACAAAGATGATACCAAAGGATCCTTTTTCTAAATACCAGAAAGTATAAATAAAGGGAATACGCAGCGTATCTAAGGAGAATAGAAAATGGCATTTACTTTAAGTCCCAGTGTGAGCGTTACTGAGAGAGATTTCTCGGGTATCGTTTCACTTGTCGCTACAACACCCGCTGCCTTTGTCGGTCGTTTCGACAAGGGACCAGTAAACGAACGAATTCTAATTAGTAGTGTTAAGGAACTACAAGAAACTTTTGGTACACCAAGCGTTGATCGCTACGGTTCTGACTGGTGGACTTGTTATAACTTCCTACAGTACGGAAACAATCTAACAGTCGTTCGGGCACAAGGAGCAGGTGCTACCTCCGCCACCATTGGTATCTCAGGTGAGTATTCCTCTGGCCTTGTTCTTGGTCCCGCTGAATCATTCTTCACCATGCAAACTAAAGATGTTGGCGCACATGTAAATGGCGCTCTTGAACTACAACTTGTCACTGCTGGTATGGGCTATACCGCAGGAACTGCTACTGACGCCTTCACATATAAGCCAAACACCTCCTCTCATGCTGCTAGATTCGGTGCGACAGGCGACGAACTCGCCATTGCAATCATCGATCGTAGAGGTGTCTTTGGACCCAGTGGTAGTGTTCTAGAACTATACGAAGGTCTAAGTCAGATCATCAACGCAGTTGACGATCTCGGTAGTCCTCTCTATTACAAGTATGTTATCGCAGAATCTGATTTTGTAAAAATTGATCCAAATCTTGGACAGTTCCAGAGCATCATGGGATCTTCTGCTGGTCGTGGTGGAACTTTCTCTGACTTGTTTGGTGCTAACAATGTTGAGGACGGATTAGACGTAACTGTTTCTTCTGCCGACCTCGATGCAAACGGTATCATTAATGCTAGTAAAGCAAACTTCACAAAGATTCCACTAGATGCTTATGACAACGCAGGTAATTCTGGTGAAAATGCACCTCTATCTTACACCTTCACAGGTGGAGCATATGGAACCTCAGTAACAAATGCAGAAAAACAAACCACTTGGACAACCTACTTTACAGATACCGATGAGGTTGATGTTAGTATTGTTATCGCTGGAGATGCAAACAATGCACTCAATCAACACCTAGTTGATCTAGCAACCACTAGAAAAGACTGTATCGCTTTGATCTCACAGCCAGTTGCAGACGCCGCTGGTGATGCAGGTATTGAATCAGCAGAGGCACTTGTAAACATTGCAACACTAGACAAGTGTACCTTCAACACTGTCAAGGACTATAGAATAAACGATCTCAACAGAGATAGTTCATACGCTGCCATGGATGGAAACTGGAAGTATATCAGCGACTCCTATAACGGAGTTTCTCGTTGGGTTCCCCTGAACGGTGACGTTGCAGGACTCCTTGCTAGAACTGAGACTGATTTTGCTCCTTGGTTCTCACCAGCAGGTTACAGTAGAGGTAACATCCAGAACGTAATCAAACTCGCGTTTGCTCCAAGCAAGGCACAGAGAGATTCGCTATACAGCGTTGGTATCAACAACATCTTTGCTTTCCCTGGCTCTGGAACAGTTCTCTGGGGAGACAAGACACTTCAGACCAAGCCAAGTGCGTTCGACAGAATTCAGGTTCGCAGACTATTCAACGTTCTTGAGAAGTCCTTCGCAACTTCAGCGAACTTCGTTCTCTTCGAGCAGAACGATGCCTTCACTCGACAGAACTTCGTAAGTCAAGTCGAGCCAGTTCTTCGTGATGTTCAGAACAGAAGAGGACTTGAGAACTACAGAATTGTCTGTGACGAGTCCAACAACACTGCTGCAACCGTCGCTGCTGGTGAATTCATCGCCGACATTTACCTACAGCCAACCAAGAGTGTTCAGTTCGTTAAACTTAACTTCGTAGCAAATAATTCTGGATCATTCTTCACCGAGGGTTGATACATATAGTATAACAAAGGAGAGATAGATGTCACTATCACAGTTCAAGGGAAAATTTGGTTCTGGAATTAGACCAAACCTTTATAATGTAACAGGTAACTTCGGTGGTGCTGCCGCAGCAATGACCGATGGTGAAGAATTTTTAATTAAGGCAGCCGCAGTTCCTCCTGCATCACTTGGAACTATCACTATTCCATTTAGAGGAAGAGAGATCAAGCGAGCAGGAGACAGAACATTCACCGACTGGAGCATTAGCGTTCTGTGTGATCAAAACATGGACATCCATAGGAAGTTTATGGACTGGTCTGCTGCATTCATCGCTCTAGAAAATGACAATAGAGCAGGAGATGCAGTACCCTATGGTGAGTGGACTGTACAACCTCAAGATAACGCAGGTACTCCGAAGGATAAGTTTACATTAGTAGGTTGCTGGCCAATCGAAGTTGGAAGTCTTGACCTTGGATTTGATACCACAGATACAGTTGCAGAATTCAGCGTGACGATCGGTTATGAATACTGGACCCCACTTAGCGGTGAGGGTGCCTCACTCACTTGATTTATATTTTTTATGGAGAAAAGTAAATGCCAATTGATCTATTTGGTTTTACCATTGGTCGAAATGGAAAAATGACCCCTAAACCAACAAGTGGCGCTGACTCAAAAGCAGCGTCATTTGTTGGTCCTGATGATTATGATGGAACCTTTACCGTCGAAGGCGGTGGAGTATTTGGACAGTATGTTGACTTCAATGGTGGACTAAAATCAGAAAATGATCTGATTGGTCGGTACAGAAGTATGGCACTTTATCCCGAAGTCGATCTCGCTATCGATGATATCACTACAGAGGCTATTGTTCATGGTCAAGACAGAACAATAGTCTCTATTAATTTAGATAAAGTTAATATGCCAGTTTCTATTAAAAATAGAATGAAAGATGAATTTGAAGGAATATTAAAACTCCTCAAGTTTAATCAGAAGTCCTATGAAATTTTTAGAAGATGGTATATCGATAGTAAAATATACTACCATGTCATTACAGATAACAATGCAAAGAACAAAGGTATTATAGAACTACGAGCAATTGATCCTATTAAGATCAAGAAAATCAGAAATATACAGAAGAAGCAACAGAATGTAAATGGTACTCAGGTTGCCATAGTCAATAAAGTAGAAGAGTTTTATCTCTACACAAATCTCGATAAGCAGTCTTCTTTCCAGACAGCACAATCAGGTCTGAAGATCGCTCCTGATTCTATCTGTTATGTTCACTCTGGTATTATCGATTCAGGAACAAAGCGAGTCGTTGGATATCTTCAAAAGGCTATTCGTCCTTTAAACATGCTTCGTCAGACTGAAGACGCTACTGTGATCTATAGAATCTCTCGTGCGCCTGAGCGTCGTATCTTCTATATTGATGTGGGTAACCTACCCAAGCAAAAGGCAGAACAGTATCTCAAGGACATCATGAATCGTTACCAGAACAAGTTGGTTTATGATGCCAGCACTGGTGAGATCAAAGATGATCGCAAGCACATGAACATGCTTGAAGATTATTGGCTACCACGAAGAGAAGGTGGTAGAGGAACCGAGATTCAAACCCTAGATGGTGGACAGAACCTCGGTGAAATGGAAGACGTTGATTACTTCCTCAAGAAAGTATATCGTGCCCTCCACGTTCCTACCTCCAGAATGGATGCCGAAAACGGATTCAACATGGGACGATCTTCCGAGATCAGTAGAGATGAATTGAACTTCTTCAAGTTTATTGATCGTCTTCGTGGTCGTTTCTCTGAACTGTTTATTCAACTACTTAGAACGCAGTGTATTCTTAAAGGTATTATGACAATGGATGAATGGAATACTATCGTACAGGATATTCATTTTGATTTCCAGAAGGATTCCTACTTCACAGAACTCAAAGAAGCAGAGATTATGCGTGATCGTTTAGAAATGCTCCAAAGCGTAGAGCCATATCTTGGAAGATTCTACTCAGACGACTGGGTAAAGAAGAATATTTTAAAGCAAAGCGAAAAGGAGATTGAAGAAATCGCCAAACAAATGGCGACCCAACCACCTCCCCCTACAGAGGATGAAGTATGAAACCAGCAGAAGAACTATTGAGAAGTATGTTAGATGACAACATGGAAAAGTTTCAGCAAACATTTGGTGATACTTTCAAGTTAAAGGTACAAGATGTCACAGGACAAATGACTCCAGATGTCGTGGCAAATCTAGTCACCAAGCAGGAACCCGAGGTCGAAGAAGTTGAGGACGAAGAACAAGAATACATCGAAGTTGATGATACCGAAAGTGAGGATACAGATGAAGCCATCTAATATTATAAATAATTTACTAGATAAAAATTACGTCGAAGCAGAACAAAACATTAAAGATATTCTATATGCCAAAATGGCAAATGGTATTAAGAGTCAATACCCTAGTCATGATGTAGAGAAAATCGAAGAACCACAAGAAGAGGAATAGTACATGCTACTTATCACCGAAACTACAACTGATGATGTCCGTATTATCACGGAAGCAACAGAGGACGGCAAGAAGAACTACTTCATCGAAGGTGTCTTCATGCAAGCCAACAAGCCCAATCGTAACAACCGCATCTACGAAAGAAACATTCTTTTCGGAGAAGCAAAGCGTTATATCAAGACTTAT
>Ga0070747_1000067_pt1 | contig 44859 bp, 73 predicted proteins | sample VirMetDEL_Mar_31_FD_77321 | JGI IMG/M metagenome (GOLD analysis project Ga0070747, IMG submission 77321) | Aqueous microbial communities from the Delaware River and Bay under freshwater to marine salinity gradient to study organic matter... | ecosystem: Environmental > Aquatic > Marine > Coastal... | reverse complement strand
GCCACCGGCCACCTGATACGCCGCTACCTGCCCATCCAGATAGACCACATTCGCCAAGACTGCCGGGCCAGCGGCAGGGCGGAAATAGTCGAAGCTGATCGGCGTGATCTCTGCGGAAATAACGGCGGGGATCTGCTGATAGAGAATGCCTCGCCGCATCAGGTTTGCATCGGTGCTGCTGACTGTATCCGCGACGGTCGAGTTTACCGACTTCGGCCCGGCCCCATTGGCATTAATATCCCACCAGCGCGCCAGCATCCCGGTTGATAGATCAGCGCCAGCGCCAACAATCGTATGCGGACCAGACCCAACATCAGCAACCAGCGTCCATGTTGCGCCATCATCAATTGACCATTCCAGATTGGTTTGGGTGATGGGTGAACCATTGCCCCAGGCAAACGGGCTGGCCGTGGCGATTACATCTGTGCCGCTCACCGCCAGCGTGCCGGGCTGTTTCAGCACAGGGGTATAGGATGCAGGCGTGCCGCGCAGCCAGCGGGCCGTTGCCATTTCCGATACCATCAAATCCAGATGCTGACGGCCAGAGATACCAACCTCAGTGCCTACGGCATTCCAGTTTTCATCGCCATAAAGCACGGCTCCATCAATCAAGCCCTGCACCAGAGGCGCGTAGCGTTCCATGTAGGCCATGAATGGATCGAGGCGGGAAATGTCATAGGTTGTATCTATTCCGCCCATGAAAACGGCATTGGCAAATTGTGAGGCCATATCCGTCATCTGATAGGTGATAAACGTGTTGGCAGCCTGCCAGTCGATCGTTCCAACAACGCCGTTATCCAACACATAATGCGGCACCCCAAGCATTTCTTGCGGAATAACGATGCGCTTGGCCCGATCAGCGCTGGATTGCGGCGCGCCACCCGATCCAACCCAGATGCCAAAGCCATCGCCAACATAGTATGGCCGATCTGTCCGAGGGTTTTGAGTGACAAAGTGGTATGCCTTGGCTTCCTCAAACGGTGGGGAAACAAAGAAGAACCCGCCAACCGTTTGGCCGCTTGGATCACAGGCCACATCGATCATGTTTTGATCATCCAGCAAGATGCCTGCGATCAGGGTCGAGAGCATCCGCCCGTGGCACCATGCGCCATTCGCATCCCAAGTGCCGCCATCAATGGCCAGTGCGTACCAGTCGATGCCTAGCTGGCATTCAATCTCCAAAATTTCCAGCTTTTCAGCCAGCGGCGTATGAATGTTGCGGGCGTCCAAGCGCAATTGGCCGGAAATCTCTGCAAAATTCCGGCCATAGCCGCGCAGCGTCCCCCGCACAAATTGCAAATCAAGCTGCCCGGCAGATGTTGTCCACACGTTATTGAGGCGCTTGAACATGGCAATGCGTGCCTGCCGCGCCGCCGTGTCATGCTCCGGGATGCCAGACAGATCAAGATTGCTGGGGATGCGTGCATGGTTTGCAGCCACTTTATCTGTGGTCCAGTTGGCAGGGACAACCAGAGCCGCCCCCGAGCTGCGGATGCCGGGCCGGAATGAATTGGCGGCAGGCGGGCTGGAAAGCACCACAACAGCCTGAATGTTATCATAGGCCCCAGTGCCGCGCTGCGCCGCGTCTGTTGTGGCAATGGCCCCAACGGCCAGCGAAGTGGCTTTTGCGTAAATCTCGCCCGATGCAATATCAATCGGGCTGCCCGTGACATGCGGCGCAATATTCAGCGCGGTGTCATAGCTGGTTGTGGCATTGTTGTTCAGGGGGCGCGGGTCGAACCCTTGCTTGATGCCCGCTTCGCCAATCGTGCCAAGGCCGATCTGCTTTGTGATGCCATCAAACTCGCCGCCATTGGCCGGGCTGGATGCGATGATCTGCGCGCCACTTGTCACCGCAATCCACTGCCCGTTCACCGGGTAATTGCCGCTGGCCGTCACGTTGGTTGCGGTCACGCTGGAATATGCGCCATCGGAAACTGTCACCGATCCAGCCGTCAAGGCCTGCACGTCTATGCTAACCGTGATTGTAAAATCAATGCTGCTTGCACCCGTTGCAGAATAAGTCACCAGAAATTCGCTGATCGTATCGCCAAGCTGAAAAACATAGGCATTATCGGCAGGCACAGTGGCACCGGCCAAGGTGAGGAATGGCGTTCGTGTAACGGCTGCCGGGCCAGAGTTGTTTGCCGCGCCCAGATCGAGGCGGGTCAGAATTTGGGCAACCGTGTCACCAACATACACCGCGCCAACACTATCCGCAGTTGGGTCTTGGCTGATCGTGATAGCATCGGGTTCTGTCACCACAGAAAGGGTGTTGATAAACGGCTGGCCCGATTTTTCGCCAATATAGGCCGGGTCAAACTCCACGTTCACCGGCGCGGCATAGGCTGCACCTGTGGCCGTATCCGTCACGATAAAGGCCTTGCGATAGCCTTCGGCGTCGGGCGCGTTGTTCAGCGAGGGAAAGAGGATTGTATCAGCCATGGTTATGTCCAGCTCATGTTGCCGTCACCAATCGAGGTGAACTGTGGATCGGTGGGGAGGGTGGTTGGCATGTTTGTGATTGCAAACGTGCCATCCTCGTTTGCAGTGAAAAATGCAGATGTGTTTGGCGGTGGCGGCAGCACAGAAATGCCAAGCAACCGCTGCGATGAAATGCCGAGGCCGATACTCATCTTCATATGTTATCCAGTCATGTTTTTTAGCCCGCGTGCGGGTTGCTATCGTGTTGAAAATCGTGGGAGGTTGTGGCGATGAGAAGAAACATCATGGCTTCCATCCGCAAATACGCTGGCCAGCCATATTAAGCGCCAAGATTTGCCGCGCGGTTCCGTCTGTTAGAACATCATCCACGCTTGGCCGAATAGGAGACGCCCAGCAGCTACTTGTCTTTGCCACGCATCCAGCGCCCAAGAGCATCATGCACAGCGCCATTGCTTTTGCTATCAACTTCATCGCGTGCATCCTTTGCTTTTTGCAGATCATCCGCAGCCTTCTCAGCCGCCTTTGTTTTAGCCGCTACAGCACCGCCACGCCTCCCGGCAAGCCATGCACCCAGAAACACGCCAATAGCCGCCAGCGCGCCCCATACGCGCGCGGGGATAGCCTCAATGATAAGGGCAATCATAATGGCACCTCGCTATTGTCCAGATGCCAAAACAGATGCCCAACAAGATACGCCCGGACCTCTGTGCTTTCGACGCCGGGTGGAATACCGAGATACTCCATTGCAAAGTCAGCGATGTGTGAGCATTCATGCGCCCATGTTGACCGGGTGGCACCCGGCTTGATTACCATTGACAGCCGAATAGCCCCGTCGCTGGTGTAATCCATATGCGCCGATGCTAATGCAGAATCGTTCTGGCGTTCCAAATCAACGCAGCCCTGCTTTTGTAGAACGGCAAGCCGTTTGGTTTCGCTACGGAAAACAGCAACGCCTAAATTGAACATATCAAGTGGGATATATAATGCGATGCGCTTGTCTTGCTTTATCATCTTAGAGCCGCGCCGCTTTTTCATTTCTTTGCGCCCCAGCCCAGCCATGCAGCCAAAGCCGCCATGCCAGCAGCGATTGGCCCAGCCATGATCATCGCAACTTGCTTTATGTCGATTGGCCGTAAATCAAGCATGTTTGTGGCGCTGTCATAATCAGCAAGTCCCATATTCGACAGGATTACAGCGACACCGCCAAAGGCCACGGTCAGGTAAATCGCTATTCGCGCTTGTGTCCACATTATGTTTTCCTCTGAAAGAATTGCGTGATTGCTTTCACGATGCCCGACCAGAAACTAGGCGCGGCAATGACCGGAACGTGATCGACCGGGGGCTGCGACACGGGCGCGGCGGTTTTGATAGTTCGCACAGCCGCCATAAAATCCGATACTGAAACATGCGACTTATTCAGCCCATCGCCCGCGTATACGCTGCGGCCCTTCTTTGGACCCGTAACCATCGGCAGGCTGGCCCATTCATGCGCAAGGTTGTTTGCAAAGGTTTCCGTGCTGATTTCGCCGCGCTGATATGCCCGCAATCCGCGCCGCTTCAAAAGCTGAATTGCAAGCCGGTCCTGCCCTTGCTCGTCAAACAGGTCATTCAAATCCATGCCAGCTTGGGAATACAGACCGCGCAAGGTATCCTCCATAATCTGATACTTGCCTGCGGCCTCGGACATATAAAACGGGTCAATGCTGTCCTGCCATGCCAACACCTGCCCGATTGTCATTTCGACCAAAGGGCGAGTCGGGCGATGCTGCTTTCTAATGCCGCCCCACACGATATTATAATTGCCGCCGCTTTCCGGCTTGGCGATAAAGTCCAAAAGTGATTTCATGGGTAAAACCTCGTTTCAGTCACCCAAAACGGGTGGCAGCGATGAAAGACGGTTGCAAAGCTGCGCGTTCTGATTTCCTCTGGCGTCAGCTTGATACTCCACGGCCCAAAGCCAAATCCGCCGCCCACACGCGCCTTGCTGGCTTCCTCTATGTGCAGATCAACAAAAGCGTAGGCGTCGGGCGTGCCGATGTACCATTCGATGCGATCAAACGAACATTTGCGTTCCTTCATCGCCCTGCCCCATATCCGCGTGCTAAACTGATCTGTAACTTGCGCGCGTGTGATGTGCGTTCCGCTAACAACGGGGAAGAATTGGCCCTCGATGCGCCCGCCGTAGACGCTGCCAAGCCAAAGCAGGCCGACCAAAATTGATGCAAGTATTGTTGAGGTCCAGCCGAAAATTCGCCTGATAACTCGCAAGGTCATTTCCCTACCCCCAGATTATCAAAGCCCACCTTCACCGCCGCCGCCGTGATTATCAGCCAGATCACTAACCGGCCCAGCTTTCCCCAGCTTTGGAACATGGCGTATCCGGCAAGCATCTTGCGGATTTCAAGCACCTCGGATTTTGTGAAAATTGTGATTTCGTTATTGTCCCGCACGCTCTCTGCAAGCTTGCTCAAAATCAGATCTATATCTTGCTGCTCAGGCATTAAAACGGGCCTCGCACTTGACGCAGCGACCGAATCGCCAACTTGTGAATATTACCCATGCCATTTCCTATTCTGGTGTGGTCATCGCTGGGGATTGGGTTGCCGCCCTGCCCCAGCGTGCGTATTGTTAGATAGCGCTAAACGTGATGAAAAATGCGTTAAGCCAATCCCGCCAAGGCAGGGTTGTCTACACCGACAGAAAGCACGATGTTTCGCACCCTTACGCGGGCGGTATTAACTACCGTTGCATCGTTCGCTTGTATCCAAAGACCGATGTGTGGATCGGCTCCGAAAGTGAATGCCGAAAGGTCAATGGACGTGGTGCCGCTATATGGAACGCCGCCCCCAGCCGGGACAGTGATTGCACCGACTATCTGTGCCGTTTGCTCGTTGAGGCGGCTAGACCCTGATCTATTGAACACAGCCACGCGCATCTGGACAAGCCCGGCCCCGGCACCGTCTACGTCCTCAAAGTCAGCGTATGCCGTTAGATAGCCGCCCCTGAATCGCGCGGGCAACTTTCCGTAAAGCTGTATTGCTTGGAATGCGGCCCCAATGCCGGGGTCAAGAATATATGAGACGCCATTTATGCCCTTGGATACAGTAACAGATCCGACCGCTCCAAAGGTTGTAGTTAGCCAGTCAGTAGCGAATTGGGTTGTAGCGCTGTAGACCGTTCCGCCATCAATCAATTCTGCATCTGGATCGCGCAATAGGTTGCGGGATGGTCCTGTTGGCCCAGCCGAACCGATCCGCCGCAACTGCAAGCCCGTTTTCAGGCTGTAGTACCAAGGGTTGCGGTAACGTCGCACCTCTTCTGCGTCTGCATTCCATGCCGGATAAACTGCAAAATTCCACTCATCAACTTCTACGGTCACTGGAAGCCCGCCGCCGCCATCACGCCGCGACAGCCAGCGCCATCCCGGAATGCGCGAAACCCAATCATTTGTACCGGTAGGGTATCCAGCCGGTAGCGTGTTTGGCCGCAGCAAACCTCGTACCTCTATTTTGTCAGCCTTGAATACAAAGCCGCGCGATAGCGTTGCCGATGGTGCGCTTGATTGTGCGGTTTCCCCGAACCCAACCAGTCCGCAATTCGCGCCCCATGCCCCGTTATGGATCACTGTTATTGTTCCGAAGATGGGCTGCGGGCCTTCAATGCGAATAAAGTCGGTACTGCCATTCAAGAGTTTGCAGCCCTCGATATGCAGCGATAGCACCTGCAAGCCAGCGGCGTTGTAAAACGCAATTGGGGCAACCTCATATGACCCATGCTCAACATTGATCTGGCCAACAACACCAGCGAAGCTAATACCGGCACCAAACCGCGCGCCATAACTCGGCGTATAGGTATTGCCATCATTGATGTATACGTTTTGCCAAAAGTTGCCCGTTGGCCCGCCTGCCTCCACACCGACGCAATCAATCCCGCAAAAGCTATGCGCGCCAACTTCCATGGTGCCGATTGTTACCGAGAACGGCAGGCCAATGATTGCTGTGCCGCAGTTGATGGGGCGTACACCATCAATGCGACTGCCGCGCTGCAAAGTTAGCGAAACACCCGCGCAATCAAGCCCGACGCGCTCGCCTTCGATCTCGGACCCGGTAAGCGTGTCATAGCCCATATCGAAGTCTAAGAGCGATGATGTGCGACCGATTTTCAGGATTGGCTCACCAACAGCAAGCGATGCCGAAAGCCCAAGAATGCGTGACCGGAAACCATCAATCCCGCCGCCAGACTTGGCCCCGCGAATGGTGCAGTTGTCTTTCGCAATGGTCTGACCGGTGGCATAGGTTGTGCTGAGAAGGTTGCATGATCCGTAATTGTCCAGACACTTTTGGATTGCCGGTCCCATGTCTGTTGTTCCGGGGGTCGCGTTCTCAGCATAATGATCTGGGTAAACCATAATGCCGGGACGAAGGCCGGGCAGGTCGGCAATAGCAGTTGCCCCAGATGCACCGATGTAATCCATGCCGCGCGCGCGATATGTGACGCCATCAAGCGGGACAAGGCCACCAGAAATTGCGGAAACCAATGCCGACCGGGCAGCAAATTCCAGTGGCAGAATACCCTCCGCAACGATGGATGCAGCCGCAGAGGATGCGATGCCAGCCTGCGCCGTTGCGATAGCCGCCTGCGCTGTAGCCTCCACCGCCGCCGCCGCCGTATCTGCCACATCATCAACGATTGATGCCGCCGCAGCCGTTGCAACGCCTGCCTGTGCCGTTGCCGTTACTGCCGCAGCGTTGGCACTCGCAATCGACGCCAATAGCTCAGCGTAGGCGCTCCCTGAAATATTAACATTCCAGCTCTGCGTTGACGGGACAGGGTTATTCAGTAGCCATGCGATTGTTCTTGTCGATGGGGTTGATGGTATCTGAATATTTGCAAGCTTGGTTTCATGCTCTACAGGCATTCCGCCGTTTGCATCTGTGCGAGTTTCAACAAGAACGACGCTATAATACGTTCCTCGCAACCCGGCAGTATTGGCCCACAGCGAGAAAGCGGCAGGCAATACCCCATTGACAAGAGTAACCTCAATCGTTGGCGGGATTACAACGTCATCGCCCTCTACATCGAAGCCGGAAAGCGTAAACTTCGCAACCGCATATGCAGGCACTACGTCATTTGCAAAAGGAAATCGGCCCGTCAAAACGGTTTTTGTAAGCGCCATTGGATAACTCCGGTATGTGTGTTTAGTGGCCCGCGCGGCTCAATGTTTTGAGCGCCGCCGCGACTTCGCCTTCCCAAGCCAATCGGCAATGGTCAGGCTGAAAGAAAAAGAGTGCATTTATCATGCGCTCACGCTTGGCCCACTTAGCGCTTGTGAGGCCATCTATATGCGCCCGTGCGCTTGTCGTCTGGTATGTCGATCCGCCAAATACTGCGGCGTTCAAAACGCGGCTGGCACTTGAGATCAGCATTTCCGCAAACCGAATAATTATATAAACGGGCCGCGAATAAATCATAGCTTTGCCGCCACTCGGAATAGATCATCCATTTGATCAGGGCTATATCCCAGAGCGGTTCCTATTGCCTCAATATCGGGGTGCGTTCTCTGCCATGTCTGCGCGAATTTAAGCGTTTGCTGCAATACCCAAGGCGTTTCCTGGTCGTCTGCCATAGCATCCAGCACCGCGCAAACAGCCTCACCAAGAGCAAGGCGGGCTTGCAGGCGTGTGCATGTCATGCCCTGCCTATCCTCGTCTATGGGCGTCTCAATGATAACGCGCTGCCCATCTATAAACTCAATACGCTTACTCATAGCTAAGGCGCTTTTGCAGGATGATGCGACCGCTATCGAAACTAACAGCAACTTCGTTAATAATGCGAACGGCCTTGATCTTTGTTTCCGCGCCCATATTCAAAACAACCCCACCGTTCGGCACAACAAGCTTATATCTGTCAGTTGCGCGCGGCAGGATGAACTCCCAGCAATCGCTCAAAGTTACATTGGGGGACGATGCGATTAAAGCAAGCTGCACCCATGCGTTATTATCCTGTCGCTGCACCTGCAAATTAATCCCATCAGTTCCGCCATTGTTGGATAAACCAAGCACAATAAGACGATAATCAAACCCATCCAGAAAGTCGGGGCTGGTGACGGAATTAACCCCGCCATCTATGCTGTAATCATACAGCACGCCTTGGCCCTCACCCACATTTAGAATACCGTGAGGATGCCAGCCAGCCCGCACAACGGGGGCATTATCGCTACCCCTTGCAATAGCAGTCGGGTTTTGTTCCAAAGCCTTAAATAGTGCCGCAGTACCCGGAGCGAGTGGGTTTGTTTCTGTATCAGCAATGCCGCGATATTCGTCTGCCATTATATCACCTGATAAGCTATGTCGTCTGTGAAACCATCGGCATCCGGTGAAATAAAGGCGTAGGTGGCCTTTTGTTCATCTGTTGCCAGATTATAAGTCGGGGCATCATTTGGCGCTATGTACCAATATCGCCCATCGAAGCTAAACGCTTGGCACAAAACCTTAATATCGTGGTACGCAATTGGCTCCTCCCGGCTTGTGACTTGCAGTAATTTAGAGCTAGGCAGCCCGGTACTGTCTGCCAATTCATCGCTATTGACCTCGATAACATCGGCCAAACGAACGCCCTTTTCTTTGGCATCAAGCGTTATGGATACGGTCTTCGGCGCGCGCTTGAAGCGGTCCAAAAGGCGCAATGAGGCGATTGCAACGGTTGCATCATCCCCCTGATCAAGCCAACGGGTGCGTATCGTTCGGCTTGATATTTTACCATTGTGCAGGTCCATAGCGTCAGGGTCTACGGTCAGCATCTTTACGTCAAAATTAGTGTCATCTGATAGTGGCTTGGTCGGGTCTGACCTCTTGGACATAAACAGGATTTGCGTTAGGCGGTCCTGATCATTGTCTTTCTGCCTAATATCCTTTGCAGTCCTATCGCTAACAGCCCTGACAATATCGGTATCAACAGGGCGATTCATGCGTATCTTGATTTTCTGTGAAAACTCGTCTTCCCAGATGGAGCAACCGAGATCCGATAATTCAGATAGAAGGGTAGCAACGGCCGTTGGCGTCACAATGTCAGTCTCTAGAAGAATTGATGCGCCCCACCGCCCTACTTCGTCTGAATTTTGCAACCTCTGCGCAGCGTCCAGATATGTTGTTGGCGTATCCGTGTAGTTTTGCACCAGATCATGCAGCACGGTGTCAATGCGCGCCCTACGGGCCGTGTAGACCTGCTGGACCGTATCCCCGGCGCTATGTGACGATGCGGCGGTCCTGCGCTGGCCACGCGCCACTGTGAACACATTGCCAACACGGGCAAATCGCATAATCTCCGAACTAATGCACACCCAGCCGCTCGCAGCGTATTGCGCATTACCTACGCCTGCCGGGGTCAGGGTGAAGGTAGTTGATGTCGCAGTCATGTCCCTGTCAATGACGCCACTTGTCGGCTTCGGGCAAAGGGCAGTCTTCTTATTGGCCAAATCAAGAACGCCATACGCCTTTACGCTTACTGCGCCGTTGTTCGGCCCATCTATTTCCTTGATGAAAAAGTGCTGCGTCTGGGCATCCGTCAAAACACCGTCAACGATGTAGCCTAGAATGCGCCGCACGTTTGCGCCCGCATAGTTGGGCCAACGGTCTTTAAGCTTGTTCAAGAACGTGCCTTGATCTGCCGGGGTGTAACCGATGCCGGAAAACTGTGCCGCGCCGCTAATGCGATCGGCAAGGTATGGGTCAATCCCGCGCTCGTGATATGTGAAGTCACCCAGCGTAAACGATAGCGAAGCCAGCTTTCCAAGGCTGCTCATATCTGGATCACTGCCTGCGATGTTGACCGTTGGCGATGATGCCTTAACGCTGGATAGCACGGGAAACGCCACCAGCCCCTTTGGGATTGGCCCATCCTTACAAAACCGCAGCGTTAAGGGCGTTCCTTCTGCAAAATTTGGCACATCGCCACACCCCGCCCGCAAATTCCAGCACTTGTTTTTGGTCTTAGATGAAAGTGACGCCGTGCAAGGGGAGTTACCCCACGTTCTTGAGCAGAACGGCAGGTCAATCTCTATCATTTCAAAGATATATTTATGGCTCACAGTAAGCACTCATTTGCAAAGACAACCCCACCAGATCACCACCGGCCATAATTGGCGCTGCAAGGCTCGCCCCATTAGCCGCCCAGCAATAGGCCGCATCCTCTTTGAATATTCCGGGCGCAGATGCCCATATAAATGCGCGGCCACTATTGTACCGATCCCGAAACGCACGCAGCCCATTCAGCGAAAAATCGTGGCTGATAGGCATAAAGCTTGCTGATAGCTCGGCGGTAACGCTGTCGCAGCGCTGCCCAAGCCAATGCCCGCGCCGCGTGCCGCCGCCCCACTTATTCACGACACGGCTTGCCCAGATTGGAACATACCCCGGCTCAACGCCTCCGGGTATAATCACGCGCGGCCCGATCCATGCGTTACCGACTATTGACTCTGCATCTACGCTGAAACCCCACCCCAGCGCTGATTTTCGCGGCCAAACAACCATGAAAGGCTGATTATCAGGCGGGGTAATGGTGGCGAATGTTGTCCAAGTGCTGCCATTATAGGTTTGCAGATCAATAGCCACGCCAGCAAGTGAGTGCGCATTGAAAAATGCAATATCTGCAACTTGCGCGGTTGCGAAAGTTGCGCGGTATGTATTGGCCCCGTTGGATCGCCAAAAATCGGCCGTGTTTTCCTCTGCCGCATTTGATCTTGGCGCATCAATAGGCAGGTCAGGATTAACTATTGCACCGCGCGCGAACAGGTTATCCCAAGCCACCATAGGCTGCGCATTTGCCTCTAGGTATGATCTGGTCGCAGCACCGGTAATATAGATCATACGAACTCAATCCCTCGGTTGCTAAATTCCTCGCCAAGCATTTCAAAGAGCATCGCGCCTGTGAAAAGGTCGGTCGATTTTATGCCTTGGATAACCAGCCGTGATGTTGGTGCAGGGCTGGCGCTTGTCGCGGCCCCCTGCGACGTGCTTGCACCAGTAGCGCTTGCACTGGACCCGCCCATGCCCTTGATCGAATTGGCAACGCCCATAACCGACCCGAACACGCTTAGAGCCGCTGGTATCTTGGCAAACCATGGTAGGCTTGGATCTGCCGCGACCTGCGCATAAGCTCTAGCTGCGTTGATTGTGGCCTCTATGCCTGCGGCAACTCGGCTAATTGCAATCATCTTATCATTGCCCTTGGCCAGCGCGGCTGCCATGTCGCCCATGAATTGCCCGGTTTGGTCTAGTGCGTTGCCATTATACCCCACACGGATACCCGCCAGACGCTCTTGGTACTGCTGCTCTAGTGCAAGCATCGCCTCTTGCTGGCCTTGCACGCCTAGCAATTCCAACGCGCGACGGTCTGCTAGAATAGCCTGGCTTTCTTCGTACCACGCATCGACCGTTTCGCGCTCGGTTTGCAGGCTGTCAGTTAGCTGCTTTAGGCTCTCGGCATATTTGTCTGTTTCACCACCGCCCTTGCCTTTAGATCCACCGCCACCACCACCACCGCCGCCCGGTACTGTTGGCACGTTCAACGGGTTAACGGGGGGGATAGACTCGACAGCCACCTTAAGCTTTCCGGCCGCAACGGCAGCATCGTCAAAGCCTTTCGTCACAAGGGTTTTTGCCGTGCTGCTCAATTCATCGGCGCGGTTTTTTGCATCTGTTACCGCCGCGCCCATTTCATAGACATATGACCCGGCCACGATTGCTTCGCCCTTAACGTAATTGGCAACGCTTTCCATTCCGGGAATGTTCTGCAAGCCGGCGCTGATCGCGTGCAGGAAATTGGCCCACTTACGGGACAGGGACTCTATCATTGACGTGAAGCCAGCTTCGATAGTCGCCCAAACAGCACCAAGGGCGGGCGGGATGCTTGATGCGCTGGATTTTATGCCATCCCATACGCCACTAGCAACATCGCCCAAAAGCGTTAAAGCGTTGCCCCATCCGCCTGTTGCCCGGACTAGCTCATATAGCTTTCCGATCAACCAGCCTGCGGAAATAACAATTGCGCCAATTCCAGTGGCAATCAAAGCGCCTTTAAGTGTGATGAGCGATGCAATGAACGCGCCGGTTGCTATAGTGCCAGCCACGATTGCAGGCGCAAAGTATACCGAAAGCCCCAGCGCCACTGCCGTAACTGTACCGGCGACCGTATCCATGTTTGCGGAAACTATCTGCAACGCCTGATCCAGCGCACCGAAGGCCACCGCCGCACCCGCCGCAAGCCCAAAGCTTTCCGCAACCGATAGCTTCAATTCCTGCCATGACTGCGAAACACCATCAAGCACGCCGCTAAAGCCTTGAGCAACCGCCTCTGCCGTGCCACCGTACTGCGCTTCAAGTTCTGCGAGGATATATGCTTGAGCCTTGGCTATATCGCCAGCCTCAACCATTCCTTTAACCAATTCCTTTTGCTGTGCGGTGAAAACCGTGCCGGTTTCGGAAAGCGCTGAAAGCCCCTGCGTCGGGTTTTCCAGAGCCTTACCGAGCATCAAGGCCGAAGCGTTTAAGTCCCCACCCAAGGCAGCAGACATATCCGCCGCCGCCTTGATCGTGCGGTCAAACACATCGCCTTGCACCTTTCTGAATGTAAGCAGGGTTTGCTGCGCCCGCTCAACCCCCTCCGTGCTTTCCAAGGTGGCCCGCGCCATTGCCTTCGCTTGATCTCGCAGCCCTTCGGCACTCTTACCCGCAACGCCTCCCGTGGCCTTGATGATAGCCTGCGTGCGCAGCATTGATTGCTCAAACATTTCGGCTTCTTTGATCGAACTGCCAAAGAACTTTCCGATTGCTGCCGCGCTAAATACCCCGCCCGCGATTTTTGCCATCTTTCCCATGGCACCACCAAGCTTTGACGCGCTCTCGGTTGCGCGGTCAGAGGCTTCGGAAAGCTGATCGAGATCATCTGCGCCTTTTTTTGCCCCCTTGCTGTCGATCTCAATCCCAAGTTTTGCGATGTCAACCATTTTTCTTGTCTCCAAACATCGCTTTAAGCATTCCAGGCCTTACCTGACCGGCAGGCACGCCCTTGGTTTCTTCGTCTTTTTTCGGGGCGTAGTGGGCCAGCATCACCCTATCCATTGCGCGGATGCACCGATAGAATAGGTCGCGCTCGTGGTCTGGTATGGGCCAAGCATAAATCGCGCTGCTTGGGATTGGCCCGCCAGATATATGCCGCTCTGTCGATAATTCCCAAAACGCGATATTCCACCGATCATATCCCGGCATGATCTTGGGCGGGTGCATATGCTTTGGGATTGGTGCGCCGCGTTTTTTCAGCGCCGCGACATTTGCGTCATAGGTTCCCCCGTGGGATAGCTGCCACCCCACGAGGGCCGTTAGTTTTTTTCAACAACCGCCGCTTTTTCGTCGGTTATGCCATCCACATAGGCCACAGCTACAACCAACATATCGCAAAGCGGCTCATAGGCAGGGGATGCGAGTACAGGCCGCAAATCTTCGGCTGTGACAGGCTTTCCCCCGTCTGTCAGGCCTTCAATCTCCATAAGGCAATGCTCGGCAATCACTTGCCGCATGATGCGAGTTGATGCACGGGCGGTAATATCACCGCCCGGTGTTAGGTCGGTTTCCTTGCGGCATTTTTCTGCATACAGATCACGGGCAACCTCGCCGCCCATGCCCCGAACTTTGACGCGCATATCGCCAAGGACTTTTGCTTGGGCTTTTGAAACCCAAGCGCCGCCATCAACTGCTGCCATGTTTTTGCGGATTGATTTAATATCCATTATGGGGCCGCCGCGACTTCTACGATGTTCGAGTTGATGCCGATTGCAACGTCAACCTTTTTCACATCATTTGCCCCACCGCCTGCAAAGGGAGCACTCATAACAAGGCCGATGAACAAATCCTGCGATGGTGTCCCGCCGCTAGGTGCATCGTCATATTGGATTTTGAATGCGTAGTTTGATTTTGACTTTGCCGCCAGCTTTAGGGCCGCCTGCCCAGTATTTCCGGGGACCGTGGCAAACGTGTTGCTCATGTCTCCAGCGTCAAACGTGCCTTTCTGTTTGGTTACACGCCCACGGTTAATCAGGTTGGTGGCGATGGTTTCAGAACTATCGCCATAAGCGCCAAGAGATTCCCATCCATCTACTTCAAGCCAAGGCTGGGCGTCAAAGTCAGATGCTATAAAATCGACTATTTTACTTTCCAATACGCCACCGATGTAGAATTTCGCGCCTGCGATTGTCTCAAGATCAGACATGATATTTTCCTATGATTATGCGCTGGCCCAAGGCGCGAATGGGCAATTTAGGCAAAAGCCTCGAACGGGATGATTACCGGCACGCGCCAATAAGCCCCGTCTCTGTACCCGCCGCGAACGGACGGTGTTTCTGTGATGCGTAGCGTGGCGCTTGGCAGTGTCTCGCGCAGATCCACGGGGAAGTGAGCTGCAACCGCATCTGCGATGCTATCCGCCTCTCCCGTTCCCTTACCCGCTGGTATCGCCACATTTACCGACACAAAGCCCGTGATGCGGCTTGTCCCGCCGATGGTTAGGCGCTGATTTGGCAAGCCTTCGATCTGCACAGCCAGGAACCTAATTCCTGTTGGGGTGTAATCCCGCCCCGGCCATGCCACGGGTATCGCTGGCGAGAATACCAACGATGCTACCCGCGCCTTTAGAGCCGCGCCAATTTCCGCTGCTATCATTGTGCCGCTACCCTTGCCGCATTTCTCTCTACGGTGGCCTGCCATTGCGCGTATGCTTTGGCTGCGTAGAAGTTTCCGCCCATGTTTTCGGTGCCGTACTCTTGTGAGAGTGCGTATTCGGCGGTCCACCCTCCGAAAATCGTATCCCCGAGCGCGGCCCCTGCGATTATGGCGACGTAGGCGTCAGGCCCAGAAAGCGCCGTGCTTCCGTTAAGGCTGGATTGAAACGTATTGCGCAGAAATGACGTATCTACGGGCATATTTCCGCCCTGTGCCTTTGGTGTTTGGGCAATGCTGAAAATCTCTTGCGCCGACTCTTTGAAAACCGCCTCCACCTTTTCCTTGGTTTTGGCGATGAAGGCGTCTATCTGTGCCTTAAACGTGGTTGCCATAAAGGATACCCCATGCGTCTTATCGTTGTTGCGCTGCTTGCCGTTGTTGCTGCAATCGCCACTGTTGAGGGGGCTTACCGACTACGGGGGGACATGACGCAAGACGCCCAAGCCGCCGTTACGGGGATTGTTATAGCGGCCCAATGCCCAGACGTTCCCGCCGCCAAAGGTGTTGCCAATGCAAACGCATATACCTTTGCTGCGAAACACCCGCTGCAATTACCGCCGTGGCATGTGTTTATGATTTCTGCGAATGATCAGGATGCGGCAGAGCCAAACCTGTTTGCGACAGGACTCTGCCAAGAGATAATCAGCCGCCAGTAACTGCGCCGATATAGTCTATTTTGATCTCATAAAAGCAACGGCACTGGATCGTTTCAGATGCAGGCGCGCCCAAGCTGCTATCATGCGGGTGCATCATCTGCGCACCGTCTGGCGTGGTGAACGGCTGCCCATATGCTACGGCCTGCCCATCCATCGCTGCGTGGCTGTCCCTCGTCCTGCCATCACCTGTTGCGCGCCACACCTTTGTGACTTGGCTGGATTGCAATTTACCGGCGTCGATTAGCTGCTGTATGCCCTCTTGCTTTCCAGCATTTAGGCTTGCCAGTGTTTCAGTGCGGGCGATGACCTCGCCGCGATATGCTAACATGCGGTCCTTGTATCGGCCTGTGATCTTGTCAATGTCAGCTTGCGATAGCGGCTTTCCGCTCTTAATCGCCTTGCGGACCATCCCATCGAAACGCGCATCCCTGCGCTTTCTGGTGAAATAATGCGCGTCGAGATTTTCCAGCTCTACCCGCGCCCGAATGGTCGCATCTGTCTGGCCGCTGGTTAGGCCCAAGATGCCGCCCTCGCGCCGCCCCGTGGCCTTAACCATTCGGCCCGTTATATCCAGTGCTGTTTGGCGCGGACCACGTCCAGCCTCAAGCCCCGCCTGAATGACAGCACGAACCGATGCCTTGCTGTCTTCCATGATGCCCTCAATTAGACTTGATGAGTGGCGCGCTACCCATTTCTCCGCCCGAGGATTGCGGCCCTCAAAGCGGCTAATGACTTTCCCGGCCCTACCGGGTCGATAATGACCGGCAGTCCGGCTAATGCGGCCACGCCCCCTTGATAATGAGCGGCCAATATAGCCTGATCCAGAGGCGCTAGGAATGCGGGGTCAATATTCAGTGCCCGGTACAGCGCAGCCATGTCGCCACGCTCTAGTGCGTCAACCACAAGCGCGAATTGCGCGTTTGATTGCATGTCTGCCACCGCGTCAAGAAACGCTTGGCGGATAATAGGCTCTAAAGCATCAATCTTGTTTTTCAGATATGCCGGAATGCGTGTTGCCATTTAACCCTCCAACGTCACGTCATACAGCAAATCAACGCCACCCGGCGCGAAAGGCATAACCTCGCCAATCCGAACCCGCTGGCCAGATACAACCAGCCATTCGCCCTTGATCGGCACAATACCAGATGCCTCAATGGTCAATACCCGCATGGTTTCGCCAGTCAGGTTGCCGTTTCCATCCCGCACTTTCCATGTATCCGCCAGCGCGGTTAATGTGTGTTCGGTCGGTGGGCCTATCACCGGGTCATAATCTGGCCCGGTTTGGGTGCCAGCCTTTTCAAGCGTCACTGTGAAAGGCCCGTCACCAGTTGCCGCGCCGCCCTCGGCAAGAGCCGCTGCGATTTCTGCGGCAAGGTCGGTGCCTTCGGTCATACTGTAAACGCCCCTGACTGCCAACCAACCCCACCGCCACAAGCGCGCAACATGGCGTCAATCTTGGTGCTGCGAGGGGTAGACGAACCAGCCCGGCTAGCATCGCCCGTAACCGTCCATGTTATGCCCTTAACGCCCGTCAAAACCTTCTGGTCGGCTGGCGTGAATGTTTTTGACCAAAAGAAAGGCGTTGATACCTCTATGATCGCGGCCTCATATGTTGCGGCCTCTACGTTCGGGCTGTCAACTGTACAGTTGCCAAACTCCAAGTAGTTGAATTGGATATAATCCGTGGCGCGCATAAGTGCCTGCGCAGTGGCTGGGTTATCAGCAATAACCGTTCCGCGCTCGGCAGAATACGCAATCAATCCCGCAACAGTCGCAACCATGTCAATCACTCCACCCATGCACAGTCGCCGTTGCGGCTGTGATGCGGCGAATGCGGCCGGGAAGCGTCACCCCAGCGGGCAGGCCCGTCATGGTAATGGGCGAGGCATCTGCATTGCTATACGGGACGAATGTCACATCACCAGACGCGGCAATGGTGAAATATTTGAAGTATTTACCGCTGGCGTCTAGCTGATCGCCCGCGCCGGGCGCAATAAGGACCGCTTGCTTGCCCCAGAGGTCAGGCCGGTCGTTTTGTGTGCCAGCAGGCTGCAATGAAAAATTGAACGGCATGGAAAGCCTCCTATTGGTTAAGCGGGGCCATTACAGCCCCGCCATTGGTCACTTCTTAGGGCCTTCTTAGTCGGCCTTCTTTTCAGCCTTCGACGCAGCCTTCGATGCGACCAGCTTACCATCGTCGATCAGCGATGCTACGCCAGACATGGCAGCCGTCTCGTCGGAAACATCAACGGCCTCGCCATTCGTCAATTCCGCACCATCCGGCATAACGATAGTGCCACCGCTTGCGTTGGTCAATTTCATACCGCGACCCCCGTTACATAGCGCATCGCGGTCGGCATACGGATGCTGACCGGTGCGAAACGGAACATGCCCAGCACCTTGACTTCAAGGTTCACAAACTGGGGCGGGATGAACTGCAACGGCATGGGCATATGCATTTTCAACACCGAGGGATCGCGCTTGTAGACGACCATGGAAGTCGTCAGGCGGTGCGAGTATTCGATGGTCAAAGGCAAGCCTGTGCGGCTGGTGTAGGCGTTTGCACGGGCAACAAAGTCGCCAATGGTCACATCCGAACCGTCACCCAAGCGCCGAACCATAACTGCGGAAACCGAAAGCGGCAGTACAATAGTGTTGGCAACTTGTGTCCCCAACGTACCTACCTCAATTGCAGACAGAGCGCCATTGATAGCCGCAATGATCGTATCCGGCGTGGATGCGGCGAAGGTAGCACCAGCCGCGATAGTTGTGATGCCAGTGGTGTTAAACAGGCCTTGAATGCCAAGCCCTGCGTCACCGACCAGCGTCATTTCATCCACTAGCATCTCATATGCCATTCGCGCGGCCATTGCGCCTTCGTTGGAAAGGTTGGTGCCCATCTGCGAAGCCGCCCCAATTTCCTCCATAGAGAACGAATAACCCACGCCGCCCATGTTCACCATCTGCTCGAACTTGGAGCCGTTGATGTTCACAAATGGCACGTCATCGCCCTTGCCGTTGATGATCTTGGCACGGCCAACAGCATCTTGGGTGAAGTGGGTGACGGATGCCGCAAACGGATTGGCGGATGTATCAACCGGGACCAGCTTGGCATACTTGAACTCCGGGTACGGCTTGCGCAGCACCTCGGTTTCAATATGCGACCGCTGCGACACGACAAAGCCCAAGGCGTTCGGCGCGTCCATTACAAAATGTTTCATGTGATCAGGCCCCCTTAGCCCAGATAAACGCGCACGAGGTCGCCAATGGCCCCTGCGGTTTCAAACTTTGCCCCGGCAATCGTGGTGGCAAGGCCCGCCCCGATAACGCCAGTTGCGGCGGTGAATGTCACGGGGTCCGCAATCGTGACTGCGGTGGACGCCGTGACCCAGATTGTGCCTTTGCGCAGCACGCCTGCAACCTCTCCAACCGAATACAGATCGGCGGGGCGGGATTTGTCGGCAACGGTGATGCCTTCAAAGCCTGCGCCGCCCAAGCGGGCGGTTTCGGCGTTTGTGCCATCGCGCCCAACGGCAAGGCCGAAAGCAACGGCGGCGGTGGTAACGCGGCGCGATGCCACGTCCTTCGCCAAAGACGCATCGGCAATCATGCCGGGGTAGCCCTTGGCCATGTTGGTGGTTGTTGCACCATAGCTATCAAAAATGGGCATGATTATGCGCCTTTCTGTGCAGGGGCTTTCCAAGCATCGGAAAGCGATTGATCGCGGGCGGTGTAGACGGCGGCAAGGTCAGTGACCTTTGCGCCCCCATCGGCCAGCGCGGTTTTTGCGGGGTCGGTTGCGGCGTCCTCGGCCAAAATGTCGAAGCGTGCGTCAATGTACGCCTCCGGCTTTGCGGCCATGGCGTCACCCAGCTTTGCCACCACAACGGCCTTGCGGATTGCAGCATCGGACAAGCCGTCTGTTTTCACGTCCGGCGCAATGGCTTTGGCTTTGCCCACCAGATCGGCACGGGTTTTCACCAGTGCGTCAAGGGCGGCGGCGTCCAGCGTTTTGGCTTTCAGGTCTGCGATTTCCGCATCCTTCTTTGCCATTTCAGCCTCGGCTTTGGCGTCAGCTTCTGCGGCCTTCTTTTCGGCCTCAGTCATTTCGGCAGCCATGTCGGCAACCTTTTTCGTCAGTTTTTCAATGGCGGTTGCGCCTGCATCGGTCGTTTCGACCTGCAACCCGTCCACCATGATCTTGCGCAGATTGTCGGACATTTTGCCCTCCTTATTGTCTGCTACGGTGAGAGGGCTTGCGCCCCAGTGATCCGCACTGTCGCCAATGCGAAGATTTGACCCGCCACGCGCTTTCGGCACGATAGCCAGATGATTGATGCGAATTGGCCCGGTTTGTACCGCTTGGTATTTCGTGCCATCCGGGGCAACACCATCCTGCATCAAGACAGGCGTTGTATAGCCCATGCTGATTTCCTTGGTGTTATCCTCAATCGCCCGAATAGCAGCGGCGTCCATTACCTTGATCTGTACCCGCACATATTCGCCATCGCGCGCAATGTCGGTTCCAATATCGCCAGCCGCGTAAACCTTCCAATTGTCCGCCGTAACCATTTCGGGCGGATGCCCAAGAGTGACGGGCTTTCCTGAAAACGTGGCAAGGCTATCCTTGGCAAAAACGGCGCTTTCCGGGCGATAAACAGTTACCTTACCATCCAGCAAGCCGAAGTCTGCACCGGCATAGTCTTGGCATCCGGTACGAGCACAGCGGACCTCAGCAACCAAATAACCGTCACTTGTGCGGCGCGTGCCTGCGACCGTAACGCTGTCTATGAAATGGTCATTCATGCTTCAACAAGTCCCTTTTCCCAATCATCCTTGACCTCTTGGAAGATTTCAGGCCCAAGGATAATTGGCCCTTGGTATGGCTCAATATCCGCAATATCAGGCGCATCTGGGTTATAAGAAATTGTGATGTGCGGCTGGTATTCTGGGTGATCCCAAGTTGCGCCCGCCTCTTTTATTCTCTCGTGCCGATACCGCAATTCTTCGCTTGCAAACATCAAAACATACGCCTGCCCAAACCGCTCCATAATGCGCGGGCCACCGGGAGGCAAATCTTCCTTTGGCCGCCAGCTTTCACCGCACTCCATCCAGTCGACAGGCGTGCGGCTAAATGCGATTGTGACGTGCATGTCATTTGCTGGCATCGTGGTTTTGAAGCCCTGAGCCTTTGCCCATCGGATGATTTCGGCGGCATTCAAAACATCGCGGCGAACATATAGCGTTCTTGGGGCAGCGTCTACGATAGTGGTGATTTCATCGCCATTTTCATCTTCGCCCGTAGTTGCCTCGAAGTATTCTTGCATTTCGCCCTCAAGGCCCGGAATACTACCGCCCTCTGTCAGCATGTTCACCGCCGCCGCAGAAAGGGCCTCTGTGGGGAATAGGCCTGTATCAAACAATGTCTTGACCGTATCAGCCTGTATCTTCCCAATTTCAGCCCGCTCTTTATCGCTGATTTGCCATAGGCTGCCCCAGCGGTAATAGATTTCTTCGGGGCGGTTGCCCAAACCCGACCGGATCAAGCATTCGTCCAGCCGATACATGGCCGGGGTGAACTCTAGCTCCTGCATTGCTGACACGCGGTCGTAGTAGTTGCGCATGTCGCTTTCGCCCGTAGACGATAGGCCAGCGGGCGCTTGCCCCATTAGCCGCGTCATTGGAATGTCTGCCGCGCCGCTTGCCATCATCATCATGCGGTCGATCACGTCCGGCAGTCCAGCGAATGACGCGGTTTTCTGGCCCAACACCTCGGACGCATCGTGCATCAAAGTGCCGTTTATGCCCTTGCCAGTTTCTGCCAGCGCCCACCGCTTTAGCATCTGGTTTTCATAGCCGGGATCGCCAAGCCGCTGCATAAAGTCGGGGATTCCCACCGTGTCCACTTTGGCCTCATAGACCAAGCTGGCCACGTTTGCCGTGGTGGCGTCCATATTGCGCACGGCATCAAACGCGGAAAGCAAAACGCTGTCAGCGCCGCCAACTGCAATGCCGCCGTATGCATCATCAACGACCTCGTTACCGTAGAAAATCGCCAGCCGTGATGCGTGTACGTCCGTTCCCGCTGTCGATCCGGGGTTAAGCCGCCACATCGCAGGCTTGCCGAAAAACTCGGACGCGGGGTCATAGTTGTTTTCATATGCCGACAGTTGGCGCTTGTGCAGAACTGCCAGATACTTCAACCCGCCCTTTGCCATAGCGTCCGGGCGCAATGGCTGCGAAAGGTCTGCGTCACCCGTCCCGATCAGGATAGCCGCATAGCCAAACAGCCGCGCGGATATTTTGGCATTTTTGACCTTGCCACGAAGGCCCAGCCGCTTTTCCTCGCGCTCAATTGCCTCAATTGCGTCTGCATCCGCCTGCCAGTCGCGCCACTTGCGCGTGGCGTCCATTGCTGGAATGTCAACAATCTTGCGGGCAAGCCATGTGGTGCGGTATGCCGCCGCCAGAACATCATCGCTTACCATTGCGGCGCTGTATGTTGCACCGAACGCCTTGTCCCGTGACGTGCCAAGGTTGGCGGTAAGGTTTGTCAGGCTGTCAACTTGGTATGTTTTACCATCCGCAGTGCGGCGGTATTTTGGCTTTGCCATGCCGCCCTCCTTTAGACGTTTGATAGGGTGTAAGTGGTTCCGTCGATCAGTCCGCTAAAAGCGCGCGTTGCTGCGTCAACCTGGTCTTTAAACTTTCCGCTTGGAAATGTTGTCATCTCTTCCAGAAAATCATGGTTCCAGTCACCTTGCACGATCATCACGTTTCCCGCCTCTGACTGTGCGGCTAACGGGTCAGCGCGGGTTACTTTATCGCCGCTTTCAGGGCTGGCAGAATAAGTAAACCCTGCCAGTTGCCTGATTAGATACTGGCTTTGCGCCTTGCCTGCTTGTCCGGGGTCTTGCGGGATTGAACCTTTAACGCTTGTACCGTCCTGCGTTGCGGTGTTGACGATTAGACGCTCAACATCAGCAGGGCTTCCTTGTATCCGCCGCGCATCCGCAATGTAAAACCGACCATCCGGCGCTTTGCCGATCAGAACCCCCGCCGTCCAAGCAGCCGTTTCCTTTGCAGTCGCCGCCAAATCCCAGCCGCGCACCCAACGGCAACCAGCGGGGGCCGCACCAACAACCTGAAACCATTCGCGCTTGAACATACCGCCACCACGTGGCGTTGGTCGCTGCTGCAACTGCCCCGCACTGGCATAACTGCCCATCGTCCTTTCAAGGTCAGCAACCTGTTTTTCAGGGAACCGATCAGGAAATAGCAACTCGCCGTCGATGGTTCGCGGGTCTTTGAACCTTGTGCTTTTCGCCGCGCCAACCTCATACCGCATTGGCAGGCATAGATGCTCGTAACCAAGCCCCCGCCCCAAGATAATGCCAGATGTATCGCGCTCATGTAGCCTTTGCATAATGACTACAATGGCCGATTTGTCGTTATTGACGCGCGTGGGTAGCGCCTCGGTGAACGTGATTTCAGCCGCGTAAAGTGCCGCCTCGGAATTAGCATCATCAGCCGACAAGGGGTCGTCAAGGATTACCCTGTCGCCCCGCGCGCCCGTCATGCTGGTGAAGGCCATCGCCTCTCGAAAACCCGTCTTTGCGTTTTCAAACCGCAGCTTGGCGTTGTTGTCTGATGCCAACCCAAGCGGCCATCGCGTTTGATACCATTCCGATTGGATCAAGCGGCGGCACTTCATAGCGTCCCGCACAGCCAAATCCTGCTTGTGTGCCGTTCCGATGAACCGCATTTGCGGCGCAAAGGTCCACTCCCACGCGGGCCATATAACGCCCGTCAAAAGGCTTTTCATTGTGCCGGGCGGCACATTCATCAACAACCGCGTAATTTCGCCTTTGCTTACCGCTTGCAGGTGGTCACAGATCGCATCAAGCGCCCATCCCCATTTCAGGGGCGTTGCAGGCTCCAGCACATGCCAAGCCATTTTGGCGAATTCCGCAAGTCTGCGGCGGCCTAACTCTCTCTCGATTGCAAGGCGGTCAGCTTTCGTCAGCGTCAGGGGCTTGTTCATTCATAGCCCCCTGCAATTCGATCAGCGCGGCAGTGGATAGTCGGGATGCGTCAAAAGACGGCTTTGGCGTCATTGTTCCATCGCTTGACGACAGGTCCAGCTTATCGCCGTAAACCTTGGGGCGCAGCTTGCCAGCCATCCACTTGCGCGTATCAATCCGCAGCTTGGCGCGGGCAATCGCATCATGGTTTACCTTATCAGGCTCCCCATCGCGGCCCGGAATGATGTCGCCCTCTTGGCTATCGGCAATATCAAGGCATTGATCAAAGATGGTGTCGGCCTGCTCTTCCCTCGCGCGCGCGTATCGTGCCGAGAATTCAGAGTCAGAAGCCAATCTCTTATTGAGTGTGGACCATGCAGGAAGCCAATCATCCTTGCAAATATTGCGGATTGCCTCACCCTTAGCGATGCGGCTCAGGATTTCATCCTCAACATCGCTGGTCCACTCGTATGCAGGACCGCCCGGCCCCGTGGCCTCACGGTCTGCCATTGTCTGGCCTCATATGTTTTGGAATGCAAAAAGCCCGCTACTGTTTCCAGTGCGGGCTATCGCTAGACATGATTAGTCAAGCAGGAGTGTGCATTAATTTTTCGCATCTTGCAAGCCCCAATACACAGCGCAAATATCAAGCCCAGAGATTAGGCTTTTCAAGTCCCTTGGCTTGTCGTTCTCAAAGCATACGCGGCGCAACTCTGGCCACACCCAAGGACCGCTACATTTGGCAAATATCTTGATGCGGTCATCCTTGTCTCGCAGTTCTGCATGTGTCGGCTCGTGGTCTCCGTCATATCCTACGGGCGTAAAGTCCAAGCATGATCGCCCCGGCGAAACCATTTGCATCCGATTAAGCATTGCGGCGAAGTCATGTCCTGCTTGGCATTGCGGGTCCGTGATTATGCCGTGCATCCGCAATTGGTCTAGCATTGTTGAGCATTCATCAACGGCAACTGTAACTCCTGCATCGTCTCCATCACGCAAGACGAATACGCCCTTTGCCTTGCGTTCCGGCGTTGGGCGGGCTTTCCCCTCTCGGTCTGTCCAGTTTTCCGCATGGCGGGCGGCGCTGATTTGGTCGGCTCTGCGTTGTGCTTTTTTTTGTGCTTTACTGGTCATCGAGCTTTGCCTTTCAGGACTTCGATCTGGCGTGCTTGTTCTGCTGTTTTGCGCTGTAACCGTTCAATGGTTGTGCGTTGCGTGGCGTTGATGCCATCAAGATATGCGATGCGGTCGATGAGGCGTTGTGTGTTGCGGTCCGTCATCGCTTGGCCTCCGTTTTGCAATTGTTCTTATGTTCGCAAAATTTCCGCGCTGTTGCATAAGTCTCGATAACGCTTTGTTTTGTGCGATACCCCCTGAATCTCTTGATTACATTGCCACGCTTTAGCCGCTTACCTTTTGCGGCTGTCACCCAGATAAAAATACCAAGTGTGAATGACTGACCAGTACCGCCCCTTGATAAGTCCTCGGATGGGGCGCATCCACCGTCGAAGTCATACATGCCAGCATAAGGAACAACCTTCATTTTGCCTTGGTCATGTTCTGATCTGTAAATCATTGCTTGGCCTCCAATGCGTGCCTTGCATGTCTGCGATTTTCAGCGTCTGCAATGTCGCATAGAGACAGCGTTGAGTATCCAATAACCTTAAGTGCATCCCGTAGCCTTTCCACCTCGGCCTCGGCTGTTTCCGCGCGGGCAACTGCTGCGGCGTAGTCCTCATATGCAACCCATTCGCCAGCGCCTCGATCAGGGAATGTGTGGACGGGGGTTTGTTGATGGTCGGTCATAGCTTCGGCTCCTTGAGTTGGGCGATTGCGGCGCGCGTCGCAACCACTTGAATGTGTCCGCGAATAGTCTTTTTCCGAATGATCGACGCCATGGCTAGTCCGTATGCCCGGCTATCAGGATCTTGATCCAGCGCCGCTTGACGCTCGATACGGTTCGCCATTTGCTGGGGTGTTTCATGTGTCATATGTGCCTCCCATCGCCAAACGTGCAGGCTCTGCTGCGGTAAGAAAATGCAGTATCATTTCACCAGTGTTTTCATGGCCATGTTTTACAACCTCATCAATTATACGGCAGGCCTCGAATGCCGCATTTACTCGTTTGCCTGCCATGATCTGCTCTGGGGTGGGTGGAAGATCAGCGCGGCGGTATTCAGTTGCGAGTATTGGAGTTGGGTTGTGCGCTGATACTGTGTTGTGAGTTATGCCCGTTTCAACGTCTTCGTAATCCCAAGCCCAAATCGTTTCTGGTGCCTCGTTCATGTTGCGTTCCTCCGCTTTGGTCGTCGGGCTTCGTAAATCCGCTGCTCGTTTTCGATAACTGCAAGCATTTCGCTAATCATGCCGCGATGGGCGAGGTCGCTTATCTCGTTCATGGTTTGGCGCATGGCTTGGCAGTCTGCACCTACAGCGCGCTTTTCAACACGCAAGTTGTGATTGGCCACCATCGCCTTGCCCATTTCGTTCTTGTACTTCTGTATTTCGCGGTGACATTTCGAGAGGTCTTCCTGCATAGATTGAACTATCGCATCTTGAGGCATCATAATACCCCAACATTTTCGCCTGTAGCGCGGCCTTGCGTGTCTTGGTCTACCTGTGCCGCCTGTGCATCTGGCTTGGCCCATTCACGCGCCTTGCGGCTTGTCTTTGCTGCCCCGATGTATCTATAGGCAAATACGTTGCGGCCCAAGTCATCGGCGGCGATTATTTCTTTTTTGCGCAGAAGTGTTAGCACGTCTTTGAAACTGTCAGGTTCCACGCCCATTTCATCCGCAATATCGGATCGCTTTAGCGGTCGGCCCGCCTCGATCAGAATGGCGATGATCTGCGCCGCCTTCCCTGTGGGCTTCATAACACAACCTGCTTGCGGTGGGTTGATGGGCAGTCGCCTGAATTGCTGGCCGTACCGAATACCGTTTGCATCAATTCCACCTTTGCGCGCTGCATCTGCCATATTATCGCCCAACGTGCGTTCAAGGGCTGGCGTCATCAGCCCCGGCAATTTGAAAGCGTTTGCGATGATGATTTGATTTCGTGTCATGCCGCTATTTCCTTTTCAACCTTGCAATGATGGCAAAATACCTTTGCAAGTACATTGCTGAAAATATTAACCACTAAGCACTTCTCTTGGTGCTTTTTGCGTGTTTCGCTGCACCACGGGCATGTATGTCTATACTGCCCAAATTTATCCGGCACGTTAATCTTGTGCCATGCGAGTTCCATGCCTATCATGATGCCAACTCGAATAAATCACCAGCCGACCGCTCTGCATCCATCATGTTCTTGTTGGCCTGCAATGCATATTCAGGCTTCAACTCAAACCCGATATATTTGCGAAACATCTTGACCGCTTGAAATCCAGTGCTGCCAATCCCGTTGAATGGGTCCATAACAACATCGCCTGGCTTGCTGTAAAGGCGCAAGCAATTTTCAATCGTATCAAGCTGCAATGGGCAAACGTGGCGCTCATCATGCTGACCTTTTGCCGCGCGATACCCATTCAAAACCTTGCCCTGATTAATATTCATCCATACAGGGCTTGCAAGTTTCTGCCACTCGTAAACATCAAACTCTGCATGTTTAATCAACTCTGACAACAAATCATCATCAGGCACGCCAGCGCATAGACCCTCGCGCCGCATATGCTCAAGCCAACGGCGCGCGATTGGCAACGCATCTTGTGAGCCAGGCGCGGCGTGTTCTACACGGTCTGGATTATCCCCATCCTTGCGGAAAAACAGCATATAGTCAGGCATACCTACACGGTTCATACTGCTGTCTTTGCGGATCTGCTTATAAAGCAACCCTAGCGCTTTGGTCCGGTGCATTTCTACTACAGGGTCTTTCCAGATTGTAGCGCGGCCATGATATATCAAACCGGCATCAGTATGTGCCTTGATCAAATCACCAGAAAAGTCTTGCAATCCAATCGCACCATCCCTGCCTTTGCGCATTGGCAAGTCCGTGCAATGCACGCAAGCGATGCGGCCTGGCTTCATGACGCGGATTAGTGCCTCGGCAAAAAACTTGTATTGGTTGATGAAGTTTTGCCCTGTTCCGGCGTTCCCTAAATCTCTTTCGCTGTCAGAATACACGAACAAATCACCAAACGGAGGCGAAAATATGGTTAGATCAACGCTATTTTCATTCATCGCGTGCATACCCTCGATGCAGTCGCTATTGTGGATTGCCCAACCGACACCTTCGTATTCTGGTTGTTTCATGCTTTTTCCTCCGATTTAAGCCACGATGGAAAGGCCAGATCAATCGGGCGGTCATATTTCACCCTGACGTCCGCTTGATTTTGCGCCCGTTTCATCGCCTCGCTCATGCGGCGCTTCATTTCATCATGCTTTGCAGCCTTGCCGTGGATCGCCTGCCAGATCGCGCCCTCTGTATCGGCAATCACAATGTGAAGGTGAACCTGACGATCTTGCCCAAAACGCCAAACCCTGCGAACGCCTTGGTAGAATGATTCGTAACTGAAGTTAACAGAAGCAAAGACGACGTTTCTGCAATGCTGGAAATTCATCCCAAAACCAACGATCTTCGTCTTGCTTATCAGTATCGGCCTTTCGCCATCACACCACGCAAGTATCCTGCCTTCCTTATCCTCCGGCTTGTCGGAACCCCTGACAGAGAATGCAAGACTTCCAAAAGCCTTTTCTAGTGCGTCCTGCTCGTCATTGGTTTCACAATAAATAAGCCATGGGTCATTCGTTATGGCGCTCCAAATACTCGATTGCCGACTTGAGGATTCCGATGTCGTCCCGCATTTTCCCAAGGGCTGTGTTACATGCTGTGCATAACAGCTGCCTGACTTTTCCTGACTTATGGCAGTGATCGACGTGCAAGATTTGCCCTCTTTTTTCCCCGTGCTTTTTTCCACATATTGCACAAGATGATCCCTGATTTTGAAGCATTCTTTCATAGTCATCTTGGGTAATTCCGTACGTGGATTTAAGCCTGCCGTTTCTCTTTGATGCTGGACACCTTGCGCTTGCGGATGCTCGCATCCTTGCAGCGTATTCTTGGTCACTGGCATACTTAGCCCTTCGGCTTGCGTTATTCCTGTCCCTACGCTCTTGAGTATTTGCAAATTTTTCTGGATTGGCGATGTAGTATTCTCGCATGTATTTTGCGTTTTCTTCTGGTGATCTTCCTTGTGACTTTCTGCGTTCACGCTCCGCTTCGTCGTCGTGGTATCTTTGCTTTCTTGCTGCTGCGTATTCTGGCTTCCAAGGCATTCGACATCTCCACTGTCAGTTTCTGCCAGTTTAGTACGAAAATCTGAAAACACAAGGGAAATGGTTTGTTCGCACCTTTGACGCAATGTCAGCTTCTTTTCCGCGTGAAATGACGTTGCCGACAATTCAGGTATACGAAACAGGTTTCCTTGCGTGTCTTGCGTCCTGTCGGCTTCAATCGTGTGTAACGTGCGCAGAACATCTGGCAAAATATAGCCGGTATCATCGCCACCTAGATCACTTGGCAATGTTGCGCACCGGCTCCAGCTTGCCACCCATTGCCAAAAGTCTTCGACAGCGTGGCCCTTCAAACGCCAATCTTGCGATGCTGTGGACGTATCGTTGATAAACCACTTAGACAGCATTTCTTGCTGGCGCATCACGCCTAGGAATTCAGCATGGTTGCCCAATTCCATGTGGTCGTTAGGCGATGGTGTTGCGGTAGCCGCCATTTTGTATGGCGTGGCGTTGAAAGCATCCATCAGCATCATTCGCGTCCGACCCGCAAACGATTTAAGGATGCTGCTTTCATCAAGGATGATTGCGCCAAATGATCCGGCATTAAGTTTTGGCAACCGCTCATAGTTGGCAACCATAACACCAGCGCCGACTTCATCCTGTTCTTTGATCTGGCGCGCATCAATGCCAAACTTAATCCCCTCTCGCACCATCTGACCTGCAACGGCCAACGGCGTAAGGATCAGCGAAGGCTTGCCAGTTTCTTCTGCACACTGACGGGCAAATTCCAATTCGATGAATGACTTTCCAAGACCAGTATCAAGAAACATGGCTGATTTGCCTTTATTCAAGGCAAATTCTAACGCCGTGACTTGGTGCGCCTTTGCTTTGTCATTAATTGGCGAGTGATCAAACCCGCTCATTTGCGGCGCAATGGCACGGCTTGATATGAAATTCCGATATTCTGCTAAACTCACGATACTCTCCTTTTGAAACCTCCCAATGTGCGCGCCCCAAAAGGGGGAGGAGCAACCTAGCCGCCGGGGATCAAATCCAACGGGGGGCGCGCTTGGGTATCATTGCATTGCATGTCGCGCCAATCAAGCGAAAAAGGCGCGGTGAAACGGGTTTATTTTGATGCCCGAATGCTTTTGAATTTCCAGTCTTGGTATTTAAGTAATTTCACGACAAACCGGCCACGCAGATCGTTGTATCTGGATGCAAACCCCTCGTTTTTTGCCGCTATGATTTCAGGGCGCTTTGCCGCATCGCGTACCGTTGTCCACTCACGACCGAGGCGCGGGGCAATCTGTGGGAATGAGTATCCAAGGTCATGTGCGATTGCTGCGGCAACGTGGCGCGGTAGCGAATGTACCATGAGGCGAGACGGCCCTGTAATGTCAGCAGGCAGGACCTGAAACTCCTCGGCCACGGCTGCGATGATCTGCGCTATGGTGGGTTTCATGGCGTTAAAATCGCTTTCAGTTTGCGTACATCTTCCAGCGTCAAGTGGCTTGGGACGCTGCTGCTCAGGCCCCGCCAAAAACTAAACCACTCGCTCTGTGCAGCGGTTGATTTCAGATAATCATCCTCATGCAAGTAAACCTTGCCGGGGCTTGAATATCCGCCCCCGTCAACACGGCAGGTTTCCGCGTCGAACCGCTCCTTGCCGCCGTCTAAATAAATCCAGACGCGCCCGATTTTGGTAATCGTTGCGGTTCGCGGCTTTATCTCGCCTCGTACGTTTAGCGTAATGACCACGCAAACCTCCTGCCCTACGGCCCAGCATTCGGGGTGTATTTTGCTCATGGCTTGGCCTCCGTGAAGGGGGCAATGGCGGCTGAAAGTTCATCAAACGCATTGTCTAGAGCATGGTAAAAGTCGTTGTCGTCTTCACGCATCCATGACGAAGCCCCCGCTCCTCGGCTTGAGTGTGCGGACCCGATATCGGTCATGATGCTCTTACGCTTTTTGGCGAAGTATTCAGCCGCTGTGTGTATAGCCTTGATCTCTGGCAGTTCCATCGCGGCGGATAGCGTGGGAGTGGCGCGAGTGTTCCATGCGTTGAATGCTATGATTGGGTCATACAGGCTATCGCCGCTCGTTATCGGGGAAGCTGGGCAGTTCACTGTTTGGCAGTCAACTTGCATACCTCCGAAACCAGCATCGAAAACATGTGCCTTTGGCGTTTCTCCGCAAAATGGGCATGGCTTCAAATCGCTCATTCTGCGGCCCCCTTGCGGTTAGATGCGGCGATAATCGCGGCGATTGCCTGGTGTTGGTCGGTCATGCTGCGGCCCCCATGTTGGCGGGCAAGCGGTTCCAGTGTTCCAGCGTCTTTTTGCCATGCTCGTATAGCGTGGTGCCTGCCTGATATTCCCGCATCCAGCGCTCTGCGGTTGGGATTACCTTGGTTTCCAATAGTTCCCTTTCCTCTCGGCTCAAGCTGTTCACATCGCCGCGCTTGGGTTGAAAGTTATTCTGCATTGTCAAAACCTCCCATAAAATTCTTTGGCCGAAAGCCAACCTCATTCATAATTTCAGCAGCCCGATCCGCAGACATTCTTTCGCGCTCTGGCTCTGGCTCTCTTGGCGCTGACCTATGCACAACAACGGGCGCAGGCATTAGGTCTCGTGTCAGTGCGTAGATGGCAGCAGGTGTAGGCTTGCTGCGCGATGTCTGTTGAAACTTGATGCAGGCTTTCTGAATGAACTCCTGCGGCAAGCCTTCCAACACGTCAGCCCAATCACGGGCAATGGCGGCGCTCATCTCAACAGGGTCATCGGCGCGCCAGTAATGGTTCAGCAATGTCAGCACCCGGCCCCCGATCCATTCACGATGTGTTGCGCGCGCCTCTAATGAAGGCATCCAAGCGTTGTTGCTCTTTGTTAGGTTTGACATATTGGCCTCCGGTGATTGCTGTGAATTTTGGTTTTGCGTCCGAGATTGCTTTCCTGATCCAGTTTCGCCATGTGGCCTCCCAATCAGCCTTTCGGGCTTTGGCCCCTGCTACCCCGATCCAGTAATCTTTGAATTTATCAGCCTCGGACCGGATCTGTTCTTGGCTTGCGCCTTCTTGCAAAGCCCATTGACCCCAAGATGCTGGGAGGAACCAATCAGGCGAAAGTCTAGCCCCGTTTTTTGGAGAAGCTTTAGCTTCTCTTTTCTCTTCTATTCTATTCTCTTCTATTCTGCTTGAAGCCGTTGCTTTGACGGTATCGTTATTTTCCAATGCCTTAGCGGCGTTTTCAGCACGCTTTCGCCCACCTTTCGCGCCATTTTCAGCCATCGAACCACTCACGAAACCACGCTGAACCATGTCCGAACGTGCTCGTTCGTTCCAAATTCTATCGTCCTCAAGAACCAGCTTTCCTGCTTCGATCAACTCGGAAACCAGCGCCCGCGCCTTGCGTGTTGAGGTGCGAAACAGCCCAGCCAGCACGCGGTCATTGTTCGGTACTGGGGCATCATGCTTGTGAATTGCGTTGACCACGCGCAGATATGCGGCCTCTTGCTCTAGGGTCAATTCAGCAGTACCGAAGTCCCAAGCGGCGGGGTCCATTTTGTAAAAGCTACTCAAGTAGCACCCCCGAACAGGTCGCCCGCCGCAAGTTGCAATCGCGCACGCTCTGCAATTCCAGCTTTTCGCATAGGCATGTCATAGATATTATGGCAGCGCTGGCACCACGCCTTGAGGTTATCATCGGCGCAGTTTTCCGGCATGTGGTCTAGGTGTGCCACGGTCAGTACGACCTTAACCGCCCGCCCCCAGCACACGGCATCCTCGCCAGTACCTGGCACGACTGCACCCGTATCTGCGCAGTATCCATCCATATACGGGGTATCACTTGCCAGCCGCCAGACGTGCAAACCATCGTCAGAAATGCCGCGCCGTATCAACTCGCCGTTTGGCGTACTGCAATTTTCGCACTTCTGCCCCGCCCGCTCACGGATGCGCAGGGAAATGGCTTTCCAGTCTTTTGGATAGCGGTTTTTGTTCTCTGGCCTAATTGGCATCACAAGCCCCCTTGGTCGCAGCGGTCATGCCGCCAGTACCTCCAAGGAAGTCAGATGTGTAAAATGGTATAAATGGTGATTGGCTCATACTGCCCTCTAATTCGGGCAAGGTCTTGCATATCGGCACCACCCGTGTATACTCGGCCTTGCAGTTAAGTGCGTTGACTATAGGCCCACCAAGCCACAAAAGCAAGCCCTGCTGGGAATTACCCGGTGGGGCTTTTTGCTGCCTAGAATGCAATATCATCAATTACATCATCTTCGCTTGACGATTTCGGCGCGTATTTGGGCGGGGCTGATTTGTCGAAAACCCGCCGCGCCTTTTCTGGACGTGCTTGGATCATCGGCAACTCCATTATTTGCCACATTGGTGATGCTCCAATACCGGCAGGCCCAATTTTTCCCGCACTTGTCGCTTGGATCATGCCCACCTTTTCAAGCGCCTTGAAGTAACCTGTTATGGTGTCTTTCGTGACATTTAGGGCAATGGCCGCATCACGGTGGCTCATAAATATTGACCCATTGTTTGAACCCGTGAATTTGCGCTTTAGTTCAACGTAAAGCATCCTTGGCCCCGGCTTTAGAAACGCCCACGCATCGCTCGCAAGCAGCTCCTCATCAAGTTTTACGAATTTGCTCATTTTCAACCTTATGTTCTGCATGGTGACATTTTGAACAAAGCCACAGCACATCAAGCGGCTTCGTGTAGTCGTGATGGTGTCCGTGTATGCGACCACCAGACCCGCATCTGGCGCATTTGTCTGGCTTTATAATGCGCCCACACTTTACAGAATTTCCAAGAATTACATGCGCAGCGCGTTTATCTGAATTTTCTTCTAGCCACTTTTTTCGAGATGCTAACATTGAAGCCTTACCGGCTTCCGTGGATTGATACCGCTTATGTCGCGCCAACACCCTTGGGTCATCCTGAAACCTCTGCGCATCATATGCGCGGTATCGGGCAACGTTTGCCGCCCGATTTTCTCTTACCTTTGCCTTATGGCATTCAGCGCACCTATTATTTACTCCATCATAGAATGATGTTTCATCAGAAGTCGCGCCGCAAATGGTGCATGTTTTTTTCATCATGCGATACCATCACCATAAAAATGGTATATGTCAAGATATACCGTTAGAACGGAATTTCTTCGTCCATATCGGACCGCCCGCCCAGTGTGCCGCCCGCGCCGTATCCATCGCCAGACGCCACGCCCGATTGATACCCGCCCGCGTCACCGTTGCCCTGCGATTGCCCGCCGCCCAACAGCGTCAGCTCGCCTCGGAATGGCTTGACCATGATTACCGTGGTGTATTTTTCAACGCCTGCCTGGTCAGTCCATTTGCGCGTTTCAAGCTGCCCCTCGATGTAGACCGTTGATCCCTTGCGAAGATACTTTTCCGCAATGCCAGCCAGCGCCTCGTTTGTGATGCTGACCCGGTGCCATTCCGTGCGCTCTTTGCGTTCGCCCGTGGCCTTGTCGCGCCATGTTTCGGACGTAGCGACATTCAGGTTGACCACCTTGCCGCCGTTAGCGAAAGTCCGCACTTCCACATCGCGCCCGAGGTTGCCCACGATGATGACTTTGTTTACTGAACCGGCCATTATGCTTGCTCCTTATTTGTTGATCCAATAGACCCGAAACGGGCCGAAAAAGATGGTTGTGTCGATCACGCACTGCTCAAAGCGAGGGCGCAGCCAATGGAATGGGACAAAGTGGAAACAGATGCTTTCAAGCTTCATTATGCTTTCCTCTCATTTCCGTTGATTGTTCCGGCCAAGTGCAGGCCGATTGCTCCGATGATTGCCAGCGCCGCGCCCGATGTTTCCACAGTCGCAACCTGCCCTTTCCAGCCCGCGTGCCATTCGACTTGGCGCTCGTTCAGCTTCTTTTTGCTTGGGGCTTTGCTCACGTCTTTGACTTCCATTAGCCAGTTTTTGCCGCGATACCCAACCAACAGGTCAGGGCATCCCGCGCCAACGCTGTGAAGCGGTTCCACTGACGCGCCTGCCTTGCGTAGGCCTGCGACTATCTCGGATTGGTTTGCGTCTACAGCCGCCGCCCAGCGCCTGCTCACGACATCCCCAGCGCGGTCTTGTACAATTCCAGCGCCGCCTCTTCCTCTGCCCGCTTGTCGGGATCCTCCGCGCGCAGCTTGACGACCGTCCGCATGGGACGGGTCATGTATCCCCTGCCCTTGGCTTCGGCATAAACCTCTTTCTTGAGTAGCTTCAAATCAGCCTCTTGGGCGTTTATCTTCTCAACCCGCTCTATGAAGGCGCGCAATTCATCAGCCGCAACGCTGTAGTTTCCGCCGATCTCTATGTTCGATCCGTCCATGTTGTGCCTCCGTGCATCGTTTCAAACTCCTTTGGGTTGTGACTAGATCAGCGTTCCCTGTGCCGTATCAGGCTCATGTTTTTTGCGATGTACGCCGCCGCCTGCTTGCGGTTCCGGCGTTCCTGCGATGCTCTGGCCCGTATCGCCTCGGATGGTGCCAATCGCGGCGTCACGGCGGGCGTAGGCTTCGCGCTCGTGGGCGAGGCAGAACGGTAAGCGTCCGCGCTTGTTTGGCTGTAGCTGGCTGTAGAGGCCGGGGTGACGTAGGGCGTGCGGGGTTTCAGCGCCGCAATGAAAGCAGATAGCCACTTCATGCGCCTGCCTCCGCCGCTAGAATGGCGCGGCCTATGAGTTCGGAGATTGCTGGATAAACGGCGTTGCCGGCTGCTGCACATCGGCGTGATCCATCGGAAAACCCATCAGCCACAAGTGAAAGGCCGGATTGCTTTTCCCAGTCCGCAATGATGTTTTCGCCACCCAATGCGCCAACATCTCTTGGTGCCCACCGTCCGCACGCTTCATAGACATCTCTGGCGATATCGAATAATGCCACTTCGGTCCGTCCGACCGCTGCGGGGTAGGCAATAACCCAGACGCGTTCCCTGCGATGCAAAGCGCCCATGGTTGCTGCCGGTATGTTTTCCCATTCCGCATCATACCCGCACTCGGCCAAGTCTCCGAGTACACGGCCAAACCATCCGCCTCGCCGTTCGCTTGGGCCAGAAAGCAATGCTGCGACGTTCTCCACGATGACGTAGCGGGGTCGTAACTCGCCAATAAGTCGGACGATTTCGGACCACAGCCCGCTTCTGGTGCCTTCGCCCATTCCTGCCCGCTTTCCTGCTGTGGAAAGGTCTTGGCATGGGAATCCGCCCGTGATGACATCAACGGCAATTCCGTCTCTTGCCAGAATGTCGCCTGTGAGGGTTCTAACATCGTCATACTGCGGCACCTCCGGCCAATGTTTCGCCAGCACCCTGCGGGGGAATGGCTCGATTTCGCAGAATGCAACGGTGGAAAAACCGCCTGTCCGTTCAAGGCCAAGAGAAAAACCTCCGACTAAAATGCCAGAGAACAAATCCAACACTTTCAATTTTGGTTTGCTCTCTGACATTATTTTACCTCCCGCCATGTTCTAATCTCCCAATCAGGAAAGCGCGGTGAGGCCGCGCGGTTATAGACGGTCTGCCGACTTATGCCGTGATGCAGTGCTGCCTGCTCTGGTGTTTCAAACTTTGACCCGCCTGCGATATAAGCGCGCGCCTCACCACGCCACCTAGACCCGCAAAGCGCCGCCTTATGGCTTTCGCTTATGGCCCTTCCACTCACATGGTGGCCGCGCTGTAACCCATTGGCGTAGGCGTGAATCTGGTTTTCGCTTTGCGTCACCCACTCAAGATTTGATGCACGATTGTTTGATTTATTCCCGTCAATATGGTTCACCTGCGGCTTGCCTTGTGGGTTTGGGATGAATGCCGCCGCGACAAGGCGATGCACTAGATGTTTTTTCCCAACGCCATTTTCCCACAATTCAACCCGTGCATATCCCGACGTATCAAGTTGCTGTTTTATAGTTCGGCCAAAGCGCGACAAAACAAGGCCATCCTCTCGAATGGTATATCCGCTGAATAAATCGAGAACGCGAAATTTATTCATAGCGCACCCCCCGCCGATACTGTTGCCGGGTATTGTCTCGCACCCCCGGCAAGTGCGCAGGGTCCATCGCTTTTCGCGTCACAACGATAACCGGGGTCAAGCCGCGAAAAACAGCGACAGCGTGTTAAGGATAGGTCTGCCACCCACCCGAAAGGTTTTGCTTGTCCGGTATTGGAATTGGTGGGACCTGCTGGATTCGAACCAGCAACCAGAGCGTTATGAGCGCTTGGCTCTACCGTTGAGCTAAAGTCCCGGTAATAAAAGCCCGCCAGCGCATCGGCAACGATAGCCGCTGGCGGTAGTTGGGAGGTTACTGTGAGGGTCATTCGCCCGCCCCCAACGCATCATGGCCCAACTGCGTAAGCCTGAACCGTGCGCCGATGATCTGCCCGTAATCAACCTGCCAGATGAGGCCCTTGGTCTTCGCAACAACGATTTGCTGCCGACTGAACCGAGGCGCGAGACTGTGCCAGCCGCCATCGTCTAGGTGCAACAGGATTTGGCGAGTTGCGTCTGTCATTGGGATGCCCCCGTTCTGCCGTATAACTCTGCTTGACCATGTGAATTTGTGTGGGTCGTCATTTCTGAACACCCTTGAATGTAAACAGATGCCGGGGCAAGCGCTTGCCCACAGCCTTTTCGCAAAAATCGAACCATGACGCGGGCATGATACCTGCCAAGCGGTGCCGGTTGATTTGGCTATCGGTCACGCCCAGCGCCGCTTTGATGCGGGGCTTTCCGATTTTGTCGATGATTTGTTGTGTGTTTTCCATACGCCCATCTTGCACGAAATAAAAGCATGTGCAAGCTTTTTTCGCGCTTGCAATGCAAGTTTTTGGCGCGTAATGTTGGGCAGGATTAAACGCAATGAGGAGCGAAACAATGACCAAGAACGAAGATGAAAGCACCACCCATAAAGGGCTGTATTCCGCCCTTGCCGCCGCGCAAGGTGAAATGGGTAAGGCGCTGAAAGACACCAACAACCCACATTTCAAAAGCAAATATGCCGACCTTGCCAGCGTTTGCGATGCCTGTATGCCCGCTTTGTCCAAGCACGGCATTGCCGTATTGCAGCCCGCGTTTGATGATGACACGGGGCGCTATGTTAAAACTATCCTTGTGCATGGCGAAAGCGGCGAAACCGCAGAATGCCGCGTCCCGCTGATCGTCGCCAAGAATGATATGCAAGGCTATGGGTCGGCTGTCACATATGCCCGCCGCTATGGATTGATGGGCATGGCAGGGATTGCGCCAGAAGATGATGACGGTAACGCCGCCGCCAAGTCCCCGCCAAAGGATGAACCGCGCCAAGAGCGCAAACCTGCGCCACAAGAGAACGCGCCGACAAACGACAGCAAGCGCGACTGGTTCAAGTCGACTATGGCAAAAGCCGATAGCCGCGACAAGCTGCGCGATTGGTGGACAGGCGAGAAAATTGCGGCTGGCGTTGCTGTCCTGCCGGAACACATGCGCGATGAACTGGCCACAGAATATAACCGCCTGTTTGACCAATTCACGCTTGCCGATACCGCCGACCAGATTGCAAACCACGACCTCGGCGGGGACGGTATTCCAGAATTTGGGGGCGCAAAATGAACGAATTTCTATATCTCGACATCGAAACTATCCCAAGCCAAAACCCCGCAACTCTGGCCGCATTTCAAGATGCGGTCACGGCCCCGGCCACATACAAAAAGCAGGAAAGCATTGATGCTTGGCTTTTGGAAAACCGCGAAAGCGCTGCGCTTGATGCGCTGGATAAAACCAGCTTTGACCCTGCCCACGGCCACATCTGCACAATCTCTTGGGCTATCGGTGAGGGTGATGTGATGGTTGCCCATGCTGAAACTGTCGAGGATGAAGCCAAGGTCTTAGCCGCGTTCTTTGCGCACGTTGACGAATACCACTCACAGATTTTTGTGGGGCATTTTATCAACGGATTTGACCTGCGGTTTTTGCTGTGCCGTGCGGTGATTTTGGGGGTGAAAATCCCTCGCGGCATTCCGCGCGACCCGAAGGCGTGGGATAAGAATATCCACGATACAATGACCATGTGGGCCGGGTCCAAGGGAAAAATCAGCTTGGACAATCTAAGCAAGGCTCTCGGCATTAAAGGCAAGGGCGGCTTTGATGGTTCTCAAGTTGCTGGGGCTTGGGCGCGAGGCGAACACGTCATCATCGCAGAATACTGCATGGATGACGTGCGGATCGTGCGCGACATTCACCGCAAATTCATGGCGGTCAATTTCTGATGGCACAGAAGCCCGTTGCCATAGCGCGCATCAGCCGGGGGCAACTGTCCCCGGTGTCTGCGTGGGATGCGGAACTGCTGGCAGAGTTGCCAGATGGATCTGAATTTGACTTGGTGCCACGGTCCAAGCGGTCAGGCGCGCATAACTCGCTGTATTGGGTCCAGCTTGGCCGAATTGTCAAAGCCACGGTGGCATGGCCGAACGCGCAGAAGATGCACGATTGGATTAAGCTGCGCCTCGGTTATGTGTCACCAATATTCGGGCCAAAGGGTGACGTGGTGGGAATGACCATCGACAGCACCGCATTCGACAAAATGAAACAAGCCGATTTCAACGCATACCACGAAGCCGCAATTCAGTTGATTGCTGCAGAGTTGGGGATTGATGTGGCTGACCTGTGAAAGAGAAAAACATGAAACTGTTTGATTGCCGTTATGACTACGAGACACCCGCAGAACGTGGGACCGGGCGCATTGTTCTAATTGCAGAAGATGAAGACGCCGCGATTGCAAAAGCAAAGATGATTGGCGGGGCAGATAGCAACTTCACGAATTGCAGCGCGGTAGAGGCATTCGGCGGCTTTATCAGGATGGGCGAAAAGGTGCTTGCTGACGCCATAGAGGTAAAGCGCGAGGAAGCCGAAAAGGCGGAAGCGCAAAGATTGCCGCGCTTCCATTTTCAAGTCGCGGCAATGGCGACTGTTATCGCGCGGGATAGGTTCGCGGCCTATAAACAACTCTCTTGGATGGTCAAGCAAGACACGCCGCCCGATGGGCTGAAACGCAAGGTTGTATCAAAAGAGCCTTTAGAGGAAACGCAAAGCCGATTTGACCGGAACGCGCAATATACTGAAACGCGGATATTTCAAGGCGGAAAGGCCGGAGGATGAGCAACCTGGCAGGCAAACCGCCCCTCGGACAGAAGACAGGCAAGCCCAAGAACGGCACCGCAAAGGGCATCAAGCACATGGGCAGGGTCAAGATGCTGCCTTGCGTGTGCTGTGGCCGTGCGCCGCCATCTGACGCCCATCATTGCAAATCTGACGGGATGCTGCGCGATGACTTCAAGACCATTCCGCTGTGCAAGCTGCACCACCAAGGGTCGGAAGGATACCATGAACAAAAGGAAACGTGGGAGGCGCGGTATGGAAAAGACTATGATTGGCTTGATTTTGTGAAAAATGCGCTTGGTGTAAAATAATTGCGCCGCGCGTTTTTATTGCTTGCATTGCGCGTTTTTGGCGCGTATGGTTATTGAACAAGCGGAACAATCGCCAGCATAATGATAGGAGAATATGACAATGACCATGTATTACGCACAATGGACGCGCCACGGCGAAACGCATTTTGCAGAAGCTTCGACTATGGCGGAATTGGAAAAGTTGGTAAGCACGCACCATAGCAATCCTGTTTATGGAACGGCCCATTATTGGCAGAAGGAAGTTGCAAATGCGTGAGTTTATTTCAGACGCAATCGCGTGTGTCGCAATTTTTGGCATACTGTTTGGAATGCTGCTTATTGGATATGGGGCAGGGCTATGAGTATTTACAGTCACATGCAGATTTGCGGCGATAACCACGAAATCCGCGTTCACAATCATCACGCCGCCGATTGGGTCACGATTGAATGCGCTGGCGGCACCATCACAATGCAGCCTGTCCACGTCCGCGCCCTTGCCGCCGCGCTTGATGCCTATGAAGCTGCTAAACCGGAGCCGCGCACAAGCACCCCAATGACCGCGCAACCGATCCCCGGCCCGGCCGCTGCAATCCAGGACGCCGAATTGAAGCGCATCGCCGCAGAGCGTGAGGCCAGCATCCGATCAATAGCTGGCGATGATCCACACGCTGAAATCAACATTGACAAGAGAAAGGCCGGAAAATGAGCCGTATTCACGACCCAGATTTCACCGGGATGAATGCCACAGATATGTTTGGCGATACAGGGCCAGCGTATTTCTCCAACTTGCGCGACGGTGGAAACATCGAAACCAAGGCCCGCTTTCAAGGCCTGATCCTCGCAGCAATCTTTATCGTATCTGCACTGCTTGTCTTATCGGCTGGCATCGTCTGGGCAGCGTTCAATCTGGTGTGGTGGCTGGCATGAACCCCTACCGCTACCTGCCGACAGTATTCGCCTCAACCATAGCGCTGTGTGCGCTGATATGGTGCGTCGATGCTGGAATGACCGCGTTTGTATCGCAACAGATTGGATATTGAAAATGAAAACCCTCACCATCGCCCTGATCATCGCCGCAAGCCTCGCCAACGCAACGCCTTGGAGCGTCCCGGATGGCAACGGCGGCTGGAAAGACAACCCAGACTGCACCGGATCATGCCGTGACACGGGCATCCCTGACGCCAAGCCAGCCCCAGAGCGGCCCGCGCAGGCGCATGAGCGGCCAGCGCCACGCCACACAGCCCAGCGGCAAGATTGCTGCATCCTGCCAGATCACAGGCCATTCGTGCGGGTATTCGGCGGCGATGTTGACGCCACGGTCAGGCAGTGCGTTGCCGTGCTGCGGGTTAACCCTGTTGAATGTGGGGTGAAGTGATGGCCGACATAAGCAAAGAGGCCGTTGAACGCATGGCCCAATACTACATCAAATGGGCCGCTGACATTCGCAAAATGAATGGACATAGCGTTGACGCCGATCACGCTGAACTGACCGCCGCCACCCTGCAAACCCTATCCGCCAAACTCGCCGCCGCTCTTGAGGCTGTGGAGCGGGCGAATATCCGGGCCGATGATCAAGCCATGCTTGTAAATTGCGCATGTGCCTATGACAACCCAACAGACCTATGCGATGTTCACAAGCGTATTGTCGATGCGGCTGTGGAGCGGGCCAACCGGTCACTATGTATAATGGAATTACAGGCAAGACGCGCACTAATATATGCGCGTGAGGCGCGTCCGGCAGATTATGAGATTGTTATCCTCAAGATTGTGGAAATCTTGGGTGATGCCATACGCACCAAACCTTGTGACACAAAACCAGCCGAAAACGCAACACAATCTGGTTTGTGTAACATGGATGCAGCGCAAGCTATGACCGTGCAGGAAGATGCCACACAAAATAACGGCAGTGGGTGGCAATGGTGGGCAGGCGCTAACGAAGAATGGTTTACAATCGGGCCTTGCGACACAAAGGAACAGGCAATTGATGAAGCATTAAATGATGGCATCGGTGAATGGCTTGATGAAACACAAGACCCGCCAGCATGGATGCAATCGTTCTTCGTCGTTGAAGCCCGCCAATATCCGCTGAAACTTTCAGATTGGATTAATGCAGATTTGATACTTGATCTGGCCAATGAAAACCTTGTTGGAAGTGACCGCGTATCGTCAGAGAATGATGATGGGCCTTGGTTTGAAGTAACGCCAGAACAACAAGCTGATCTGGTAAATCGCCTAAAATCAGTGTGTGATGAATGGCAGTCTTCGCACGGCCTTGTGTTTCACAGCAGCACATTTAGTCACCAGCGCAACAGCGAAACAATCATTCGCGCAATCGCAGGAGGCCGGGATGAGTGATGCACCAGAAACGCTTTGGGCGCAGGTGACAATCCGCGACCCGGAGTACGGCACATACGCGGCAACGCCGGTCATGGAAATGAGCAATGTCCGCTACCGACGCGCAGACCTACCACCCACCCCCGAGCAGATCATGGCCGACAAACGGGTAAAGGCGCTGGTGGAGGCAGGAAACTGGTTGTCAGTTTGTGCTCAAACAACAGGCGGAACTGCTGGACGCGATGATGCTCTTGTGGCCGCAATATCCAGTTGGAACGCAACCCTCGCCGCATTCAAGGAGCCGAAGCCATGACCGCCCGCGCGATCCTCACCGCCCGCCTTGGCCGTGACCTTGGCCCACTGGTGACAATGCCCCGCGACCTGCGCAACGCCATGTATCGGCTGGCCCTGCAACTGCAAAGGATGAAGCCATGACCGACCATGACAAGATGATTGCAGCAATAACAACCGCTATCCTTGGCAAGACCGCCCCACAAGCAGCCGCCGCCGTTATGGCGCTGGTATCGCCAAAGCCGCTTGTGTGGGAACACCCATCATCTGCGAATTTCAAAAAGGGCGAGTGCTTCCACGCACGATGCTCGACATACCACCACGCGGTACACAAAAAGCACGATGGCTGGTGGTACAATATCGACAGCAAAACCTACCCCACCCTCGAAGCCGCCCAAGCCGCCGCCCAATCCCACGCAGACGCAGCGCATTGGGCTAACACGGCGCTGGCTGATATGATTGGGGGTGAGTGATATGGTGGCAGCGATGATCGGGCCTCCACAGTACCGCATCAATCGGGGAACTGCTTTGAAGTGGATTGATGCTATGGCCAACACTGAATGGAAATTTGACCCAGCGCAGCTTTCTTTCTGTTGGGACGGTGAAATATATGGCAGCCCAGAAGGAATTTTGGCCAGCATCGCAGAGCCAAACCCGGCGTTGGCGTGGGACGGAATGTCACACCTTTATGATGGTGAGCAGTTTGTACTCTCGAATGAGTTGAGAAAGCGCTTAAAAGTGAAGGGAACGCTGCCATATTTTGAGAGCTTTCTGGATGCTAAAATTTCCATTGAATACATGCTTGCCAGCTTTGAAGCCGAGAAGAAGCAAAACCCCCAGCCCGAGCCGCATTGATGCGGGCCGGGGTATTTTCTGAATGGATGTAATGAAATGATGATGCGATACCTTAACCGCCCCATAACTCGCCTTGAGGTTCTTGCGTTCTATATTGCATATAGCACGCTAAATTCGCCTATAATTGCAGCCTATGTTCGCGGATTTTTTGCCAATTAACCCGCAAGCGTGCTGTGTTTGTGATCTGGTGGCAGAAATAGGTTTCCAGCCCGCGCCGCCCCGATAATACCAGGGCGGCGCTTTGCTTTCTCGCGGCGGTTATGCCACTTCAAACACCCACGCCACGGCATCCTCTGCCGCAAGGACTGTGCCGGTTGTTACACCAGCGATCGGCGTCGTCCCACCATCATACTGCCATGTGCGGCGATGCGCAGCGATGCTTGGTGTCACAAGGCTAAAGCCTGCTGGCACCCCAAGATTGGAAGATCCACTCCGCGATGCGCCCATCGCGAATGTGGCGTTGGTTGCGCCGCCTGCTGGGGTAAAGTCTGGAATAAGCAAAGGCGTTTCAGCCGTTGGTGTATTTGTGTCGATAAACACTGCCCCAGCAAGAATTGAGGTTGGCCCACGCAAAACAAGGGCAGCCTTGTAAGGCTGGCCAGTGGCATTTGGTATTGCCTCGCTATCGGCTGTTGCAACCTTGTAGGCCAAGCGAATAGACCTGTCAGCACCAGTAGCACCATTATTGCGCAGCAAAGCATTGGTGTAACCAGATGGCAAATCTGCGGCATTGCCATTATTCTCAAAATAGGCCACGCAAATAAGATCGCCGGTTGCAATGGCCGGAATTGCCGCCACCGCATTATTCGGGT
>Ga0070747_1000065_pt1 | contig 45532 bp, 67 predicted proteins | sample VirMetDEL_Mar_31_FD_77321 | JGI IMG/M metagenome (GOLD analysis project Ga0070747, IMG submission 77321) | Aqueous microbial communities from the Delaware River and Bay under freshwater to marine salinity gradient to study organic matter... | ecosystem: Environmental > Aquatic > Marine > Coastal... | reverse complement strand
CAACGACAGGTGGCGTTACTACTTCGGGCGCATCAACGACAGGTGGCGTTACTACTTCGGGTGTATCAACGACAGGTGGCGTTACTACTTCGGGCGCATCAACGACAGGTGGTTCGATAGCGAAAGGATGTGTTATTACTTCGGGCGCTTCGATAACGACAGGAGGCGTTACTACTTCGGGCGCTTCGATAACGACAGGAGGCGTTACTACTTCAGGCGCTTCAACGACGACAGGAATATCCATTAAAGCTTTTAGTTCAACTTTAACGCCCTCGACGTATTCGGCCCATTCTTCGTCGGACTTGTCGTTAGGCTTGCGAGCCATACGCCACGTGTTATCCGATAAGCGAGTTTTACCGCGACTGTGAATGCGTGAATCCCACGGTAAACCGTCCGCGTCGATTGTGTCGTTAGGCTCGTCATCACTGGTGACGTCTTCATCGTACTCGACGACTTCAGTGTGTGGCGATAATAGTTCTTTAAGTTCGTCGGTCGCAGCGGGTGGATTATCTAAAATGTCTTCGAGTGACGGCTCAACTGTTACACTGTGACTAACATCACCTGTCGTTTCGGTGTGGCCGTTAACTGGCAATGACGTATCAATGTCACGTGCGATAGATTGCAGGGCGTTACCCATGTGGAACAATACGCTTGCGTTATTATCAGGTAATTCTAATTTCATCGTTAAATCCTTAGTTGTTTGTTGACGATAGCGCCATATTAAATGTATTATGACCACATTGTCAACAACCTTAACGGAAATAAATTATGAGAACACCTGATAAAGTGGTCGTGCTGGTGCGACTATGACCCACATTACTAATCACGCGTCACAGCGATGGGCTGAACGATTCGGTAAACGTTTTGTGATGCGTGACATACTCGAAGAATTTCAACGGGCGACAAAATGGAAACCGAACCGAGCGAGACGCCTCGGCATTCGTATCGACCCGACTCGCCGCTATTATGTGACCGAAACGTGTATATTCGTCATCGCAGTGAACAGTTGCGCTATAGTAACAATTTTACCTCGGAGGTGTTAAGCGATGATAACAATGCGCCCATATCAGGCGAAAGCGATTAATGATGTATATCAGTGTTGGGAAGATGGTAAACAATTTGTCGTGTTAGTTATGCCCACTGGTTCAGGTAAATCAGCGACGCTGTGTGAGATTGCCAGAATTGAACGTGATAGCGGTCAGGTATTACTTATTCTTGCACATCGTCGTGAGTTAATCACACAGTTGAGTCATACGCTTGCGCGTAACGGGTTGATGCACAACATACTGGCCGCGACTAATACCGTTAAAGCAGCACACAAACAACAAATATTAGAGTTTGGCAAATCATTTGTCACGCCAACAAGTAAGGTATTTGTCGGGTCGGTACAATCTATAAAACCAAGTGTGATCGCTAATTTTTCAAAGTATAAAGATAAGTTAACAGTCATTCAGGATGAGTTTCATCACGCGACTAAAAAGTCAAAAACTTGGGGCGGTATACTAACACCACTCGACGACGCGGGGGCTAAAGGTCTTGGTGTTACTGCCACACCTTGTCGGGCAGACGGGCAAGGTTTATCGCGTGAAACAGACGGTTACGGTGATTGTATGGTGTTAGGCCCTACTGCGCGTCAATTGATGGATATGAAGTATCTTAGCGATTACCGTATATTCTCACCGCCGAGCGACCTTAATCTGAACGAGGTTTTAGTAAGTAAGACCACGGGGGATTACCAAGAAAATTCACTTAAAGCTGAAATTGGTAAGTCGCATATAGTCGGCGATATTGTTGATCAGTATTTGCGCATAGCCAAAGGTAAACCTGGTTTAACATTCACAGTCGGCGTGGAAATGGCAGAACGTGTCGCTGAACAGTATCGCGCTAAAGGTGTGCCAGCTATAGCCCTATCTGGTAAAAGTGAAGATTCAGAGCGCGACAATGCGATCAAGGATATTGCGAGCGGTAAAATATTACAGATAGTTAACGACATGTTGTTCACTGAGGGTACAGACATACCTTGTGTCGAGGTCGTGACATTTGCCAGACCAACGCAAAGCTACGGTTTATATTGTCAAATGTTTGGTAGAGCGCTTCGAGTATCACCAGGTAAAACCCACGCCATCATTATTGATCACGTGGGTAACGTAGCCCGTCACGGTTTACCGGACGCTAAACGCGAATGGTCGCTTGACAGACGCGAAAAGCGTGGAAGTGGCGAAGCTGAGAATACGACGCGAACGTGCGTCGACCATAAAGTTGATGGTGTCGTTACGGCGCAAGGGTGTTACTCGGTGTTTGAGCGGTTCCTCAAAGTTTGCCCATTTTGTGGGCTTGAGATACGAACGCCAACGCCTGCCGAGCGAACAGGGCCGGAACACGTCGATGGGGATTTGTTCGAGCTTGATGCCGATACGCTCGCGGCGATGCGTGGCGAAGTTGCGAAGGTTGACCGCCCGATAGACGAAGCGGTAGCAGAGTACCGCGCCGACTTGATGCGTAAACACACACCAACCATCGGCGTAATGGCGCACACGAAACGGTTCGCCGGCAAACTCGAAGCGCAACAGCAAGCCATCGGCGCATTACGTGAAATCATGGCGATATGGGCGGGACATTACCGTGCGGCCGGACGTGACGATAGCGAAATATTTAGACGGTTTTACCTACGTTACGGCGTAGACTGGTTAAGCGCTCAAGCGCTAAGTACCGAAGCGGCTTTGACGCTCGGTGAACGTGTTGCAATGGATATTGGGAGTGTAGAGTGATGAGTAAAAGTGATTATAGCTTACGTATAGTAACTAAGAATGAGTGTAAAAATATACTAGACGGGTGGCATTACTTATCTGGTTTAAGTAAAAGCTTCAAAAGTGGTTTTAATTATGGGTTATTTCACCATGACGCTTTAATTGGCGTGTGTATATTCACTGGTTTTCCTGTTCCTGAACTATCAAAGGGTCTTTTCGGATTAGATAGGTCAGACCAAGACGGTTTGTTTGAATTAAGTAGGCTTTGCGTTAGTCCGCATTATCAGCAATATGAACATAATATAACGAGTTGGTTTGTATCTAGGGCATTGAAACAATTGAAACGCGATACAAAAGTTCGTTGTGTGTTGAGTTATGCTGACTGTAATTATCACAAGGGGGTTATTTATAGGGCGTGTAATTTTAAATATTACGGCACGTCTACTCCGAAAAAAGATTTTTGGGTTCAACAATCAGACGGAAGTTTTACTAAGCGTTCCAGGGGTAAAACGAAAGGTGTGTCGGGGGAATGGCGAGATAGAAGTATTAAACACAGGTATTTGATAGTGTACGATAAAAAACTTAAACCGTTATGGGACGAGAAGATATGAACCCACAGTTAACGCAATGGGCAATCCGTCACGGTGTATCGCACGTGGCGCTTGCTGAGTTACAAACTATATTCTTATCGCCCGCAACGTGCCCGACGAACGCTATGGTCGGTAAGAATGAAGCGACGGTTAGTAATAACGTGCGACTAGAGGCGTCCCGAGTCGGGGCGCGTTTGTGGCGTTGTAATACAGGAGCATATCAAGACCAAAGTGGAAGGATGGTTCGATATGGTCTTTGCAATGAGTCAAAACAAATGAACGAAGTTATAAAGTGTAGTGACCTCATAGGTATCAAACCGATTTTAGTCACCCAAGAACACTTAGGTTCAACGATAGGTCAATTTGTGGCTCGTGAGTGTAAGGCTGGCGATTGGAAATATAAGGGTAATAAACACGAACTGGCGCAATTGCGGTTTTTGGAATTGGTAGTTGCATTAGGTGGCGATGCGTGTTTTGTGAATGCAGAGGGTTCATTATGACCCACCACCTAACGATATTTCACAACGCAGCTGTATTACCCGTCGGTGAGTCGGTGCGTTGTGATAGTGATCCTAGCGTGTATCTCGGTGCGCCCGACATCGAAGCGGGTTCGATTAAAATGTGGAATGTTGAGCATTTGCGTATTGTTGTTAGTCGTGACGTATTGACGACTGCGCCATAACACTATATATTGACGTTCTAGCCAATTTGCTACTTAACCAAGGATTACCCAACATGTCAGACCAACGTACCAGAATGAAACCAGAAGCACGACGCGACCAGATATTAGCCGCAGCGTTACAGATTGCCAACACTGACGGGTATAACGCCCTGACACGTGACGGTGTTGCTCAAGTTGCGGGTGTGGCCACGGGTCAGGTTAACCACATCTTTAACACTATGACACAATTACGTCGCGCCGTTATGCGTGCTGCCGTTCACCGTGAGTTACGTCCAATCATTGCACAAGGTCTAGCCCAAGGCGACAAAGACGCCCACGCTGCACCTGAATGGCTAAAACGCGAATCACTCGAACTACTAATGGGCGGTAACGACGATGAATGATATTAAGCGATATTCTCACACCGGTAATTATACCGGCGACATTCAAAGCGACAACGACGGTGAATTCGTCAAGTTTGACGATTACGAAAAATTACAACGCGAACTTAGAATGATACGTAAAGAACGTGATGTATGTGCTAAACGTATCGCGGAACTTGAAACCAATATACATAATATCATGTACGAGAATATGACACTGAATGTTAAAGTTGTAGGTTTCGAACGAAAAACACAAGAGATATTAGACGCTATCAACGAGGGGGACGCATGAAGCAATTCCCCCAAGCGCTCGCAGCGATGCGGGCTTATCCTCAGTTTGTATTATGGAAAGCGGTAGCGTCGAAACGTCGCGCGGGTAAGTTCGATAAATTCCCGTGTGATATTCTCGGTAATATCGTTGATGCACACGATCCGAAACACTGGGTCGACGCTGACACGGCCGTGACGGTCGCTCAGTCGTCCGACCTTGGCGTCGGGTTCGTGTTCACCGATAACGATCCGTTTTTCTTCGTTGATATCGATGGGGCGTATGACGGTACAGCATGGTCAACACTTGCGACGGATTTGTGCAATCGATTTACCGGTGCGGCGGTTGAAGTGTCGCAGTCTGGTACAGGCTTGCACATCATTGGTAAGTACGACGGTGCAGAACCTGACCACGGTTGTAAGAACATCCCGTTACACCTCGAGCTATACACCTCGGGGCGCTTCGTTGCGCTCACTGGCAACGGTATTGTCGGTGATGCTGGATTTGTTCACACTGAGGCGTTGAGTTCCGTCATCCCGTCGTATTTCCCCGCGAGCGTGTCGAGTGAACGTAACGCACACGAATGGACAACGACACATTGTGAAGGTAGCTACCCACCCAAGACGGACGAAAAGCTAATCGAGAAAGCTCTAGGCTCTGCTGCGACCGCTACGGCTCAACAGATGTTCGGCGGTGGAGTTATCCGAGCATCGTTTAAAGACTTGTGGACACGTAACGTCGAGGCGTTAGCTGGTACATATCCTGATGACGTTCGAGACTTTGACGAGTCTAGCGCTGACGCTGCGATTGCTCAACATTTGGCGTTTTGGACGGGTAATGATTGCGCCCGTATTGAACGTATTATGAGATTATCGGGTCTTGTTCGCCCAAAGTGGGACTATCACAAGTCGTACATGGAACGAACCATCACGGGAGCGTGCGCACGTCAAGAAACATTTTACAGTATCGGCGCACCTATCGAACTTGAAGATACTAGTATCGTTGTCGAGTCGGTTTTCCGCGAAGGTTACCAATTGCTTAGTGCTGAACAACAGGTCGACATCTTCAAAGGTTGTGTGTATATCGCCGAGACTAACAAAGTATTCACACCTAACGGCGCAATGCTCAAATCTGACCAGTTTAATGCGATGTACGGCGGTTATTCGTTCGTTACTGATAACGAGGGTGAAAAGACGACTAAAAAGGCATGGGAGGCGTTTACCGAGTCGCAGTGTTTACACAATCCAAAAGTCGATTCGATGACGTTCAGACCTGACCTTAAACCGTGTAGTATCGTTGATGTTGACGGTTGGCGTTATGTCAATACATACGTACCGATTAACGTGCAAATGATTGAAGGCGATGTCACACCGTTCATGACACATTTAAGCAAAGTGTTACCAGACGAACGGGACCAGACAATACTGCTTAGTTATATGGCCGCGTGCATTCAATACAAAGGTTATAAAATACAGTGGGCGCCACTATTACAAGGCGTTGTTGGTAACGGTAAGACGTTATTTACTCGTTGCGTAGCGTATGCCATTGGCGACCGTTACACCCACATGCCACCTGCACTTGAAATCAGCGAGAAGTTTAACGCCTGGTTATTTAATACGATGTTCATTGGCGTAGAGGATATTTACGTTCCGTCGAACAAAATGGAAATGATTGAAACGCTCAAACCGATGATCACAAATAAGCGATTGGCCCGTCGTGCGATGAATACCGACCAAGCGATGCATAATATTTGCTGTAACTTCATGTTCAACTCGAACCACAAAGACGGTATTAAAGACGCGACCAAAGACCGACGCTACTGTGTGTTTTATTCGGCGCAACAGGAAAAGATCGACCTTGTTCGTGATGGCATGGACGGTTCGTATTTCTCGAAGTTGTACGACTGGTTAGATAACGACAAGGGTTACGCTAAGGTCGCCCAGTTTTTAACTGACTACGCGATACCAGACGAATTTAACCCCACTATGAGTTGTCAAACCGCGCCGATAACATCAAGTACCGCCGAAGCTGCTACCATTGGTATGGGTAGTGTCGAGCAAGAAATTATCGAAGCAATCGACGAAGGACGTGAAGGTTTTGCTGGTGGTTGGGTGTCATCGTTCAAACTTGACGCGTTAATCGATAATATGCGTAAAGGTAATATGGTCACACGTAATAAACGACGCGAGTTGATGCGCACGTTAGGTTACGATTATCATCCAGGTTTGAAAGATGGCCGTGTGAATAACGTCATACCGATGGAAGCGGGAAAACCTCGACTCTATATTCGCGTTGGTCACATTCACAGTAACTTGACGAGTGGTGCTGAAATAGCGAGGCTTTACGCTGCCGCTCAAGGTGATTTGTTGTCAGCGTCGATAAGTGTTGACAATTCCGTCAAGAACAATTAATCTAGATACAGATAAAGCGTCTCGTGTCGGGGCGCTAGTTAAATGAGGTACAGAATGATGAAAGTTAAATTTATAAAACGACTAGGTATCACTACATGTGATATGACAATTGGTAAAATCTATAAGGCTACTAAGTTGACATATCTTTCACATGAAGCCGACGGGTTTCTAGTTACCGATGAGGACGCAATCAAGTTAAAAGATGACGTGGGTGATAACGTTTACACAAGTATGTCATCAGGTTTTGAATTAGTAGGTGACGACAATGAGCAACTGTAACGCAATTAGACAAGGCGACCAAATGCAGTGTGGACGATGTAGTTTAGCGTGGGACATTGACGACAAAGACCGTCCGAAGTGTAACCCGCTTGACATGGCGTCACGTGCGCAACGGGATCGTGCGAACTGGAAATTAAGTCAAGTTCGTAAAACTCATAATTTTAAGCGGGGATGGTAAAATGAAAAGTCCGTTAAGTAATATTCGTAGTGTGTTAGGCACTATTCGTCCGGTCGACGGTATTGTCGGTTTACGTTGCGATGTGACAACAGCCGAAGAAATATGGTTTGAGTACGTTACACGAAACGACCGTAAAGATTTCGAACTCGTCGTCGAGTCGGCGCCACACGGTTGTAACGTGTTTGTTCGTCCGTGGAGTGAGTCGGGTATGATTACTGGTGGCGCTCCGTCGTGGGTCGGTTGGGGATTTATTGCTGTGTTTTCATTAGGTATGCTAGCGGGGCTGTATTATGTCTGATTTCATTGATGAAACGTTAGAACGTGAAGACGCGTTACACCAAGCGACGATAGCGAATCGCGTTCGTTACACTGGTGTTAGTGCGACTCATTGTGTTGAGTGTGGTGAAGTAATACCACAAGGGCGTCGCGATGCGGTGCAGGGCGTTAAATTATGTGTGGAGTGTGCTTGATATGAATACGAATAAAGATGATTTTGAACATTTTATTTCTTACATGGGTTACTCGTCAGTGAGTGATGACGTAATGTTAATGTTGAAGGCGGCTTATTATCACGGTTGTGAAGCACCGGAGGTAACGACTAATGAACGCTAATCTATTGATATTTATTTTATACACGTTGATCGTGTGGTTCGCTGCGCCTAACATGGTAATACCTGGCGTTGCGTTCTGCGGGTTCGTTCTATCCATTCCAGCGTGGTTCGCGTTGGCACTCGTTAAAGGGAGTAAGATATCGTGAAACATTATACATTAGCAATGTCATTGGTAGTATGTGTTATTTTAATGTGGTTATTAATGATAGCTCAACAAGTTGACGAAATTAAACGCGAAAATAACGAGTTGAAACGTATTTACTCAAAAAAGCAAAGTACGGTTGACTTCCTATATTTAGAGCTTGCTAAGTGTGAGGCGTCCAAATGAAACATATAATGTTAGACATCGAAACAATGGGTGTGTCTGGTAACGCTGCAATTATGGCAATTGGTGCATGTTACTTCGACCCGTCTACGGGTGAAATTGGTAACATGTTTCACGAGCAAGTTGATATCTTATCAAACGGTCAGATCGACGCGTCCACTGTGTTATGGTGGATGAAGCAAAGCGACGAAGCACGTTCAAAGTTTTATAATAACGGTAAGGCCGGTCATATTAACGCTGTATTAGCTGAGTTTGCAGACTTCGTTAAACCAGGTTGTCAAGTGTGGGGTAACGGTATCTCATTCGATAATGTGATCATACGTAACGCGTTTGACCATCATGGTTGTCATGACTCTGCGCCGTGGAAGTTTTGGAACGACCGAGACGTTCGGACAATGGTCGAGTTAGGTCAAGCTATTGGATTGGACCCGAAACGCGATTTTCCGTTTGAAGGTGTTAAACACGACGCGTTAGCCGATGCTATACATCAAGCTAAGTACGTGTCGGCCATTTGGCAAGCGTTGACTGGACCATATTTATGATCCCATTCCCTTATAATTACGTAGCGGCGCTTGTCGCCGTTGGAGGCCTCCTTATGGGGGCTTTCGCGTATGGGCAACACACTGCGACGGTAAGCGCTGAACGTGACGCACTTGAACGTGATGTCGCAATGTATCGCAGTATTGATACGCTCGCGACTAAGCTACGTGTGAGTGACGAAGCGTTAACCATTGAACAACAACGTGTCGCCACAGTGCGCCGCGAGGAGGTTAAAATCTATGTCGATAAATACCGTACCATCGTTAAAGACCGCCCCGTTATTATTGAGTGTGTTAACGATAGCGGGTTGCTCGACCTTATCAACAGTACCATGCCAACCGTTGCCGCCCGCGTTGACACCTCCAAGTGAGTTACTTGTCGCGCCGGTACTAATGCCGCGTTATGAAGGCGCGGAAGGTGCTGAGGACGTCGCGGTTGAACAGGGTCGTATCGCTACCGATACACGTGACAGATTGATACGATTACAAGAATGGATAAAGGGGAAGATGTGATGGCTAAACTAAGTGATATATTAAACGAAATGAACAACGAGTGTACTGTTCAATTTTTAAACTCATCTGTTGTTAATGTTGTAGATAAGAAAAGAACAAAAGATACTGAATTGACATTTGCAACTAGTGAAATAACTTGTAACTCATTCGATGGTGATAAAGTTGGAATAGTAGTTTGGTTGAGTCGAGATAAGTATAACGACGCTGTTAAAAACCTGAACAGCAAACGACAGGTTATATTATGAAACCACTAAAAAATTAAGGAGGTGACACAGTGGATAATACAATATCCCGACTAAACTCTGTGATACTGTCCGAAATGACACGAAACTATTAGATTAGCCCGTTACGTGACGGGCTTTTTGTTGTCTATAGTTTGAAGTGTGTTTTTAATATTTCGATTAATTTAACGGCTGTTTCTTTATTGATATCGACAGATTCTTCGTTGTCCGAATGCCAGTGATCCGATGACGGTTCGACCCATTCTAAAGCGATCGTGTTGTATTCTGGTGCGTCGTCGAACGTCGCTTCGACTACTTCTATTTTACCTATAGTCATGACGGTGGTGTCTCTGTATCCGCTCATCACTCACCGTCCTTAGTGCGTAGGCACGTTATGCAATTACCGGTGGATACGTAGCGCCAATGGTCGTGTCCGTGTTTGCATTTCTGACCAGTGCGATACACTTTCATGTCATACGCGCGGGCATCTTCGCGACTGAGGATCATGTCGGGGTTAGCGTGCATCATGATCGAGTCGGGCGTTGAACGGTCGTCGTTACCCGCTGTGTCATGTTTAACTGGTGAGCAACCACGACATGATCCGTTATACACGTGACGTTCTGAACGTGTTTCACATCGCGGGCAAGGTGTCGATGGTATGTACCAGTTCTCACCCTTTGATATGGCTACTTGGCGCACCGTTGGTTTGTTCTTCTCTAATTCGCACTCGTAACACTTACCATAACGTTTAAGCCCGAAGTGAGGTTTAGTTTTACACGGTTCAGTTGATACTGTGAACGCGTTATCACTCTTTGCGATGTCGACTAATTCGAGCATTCTACTAAACGTTTCTGATGGTATTTCGACGTCAGTTGAACGTGCTATTTTAGCCATTGCTCGACCCGTTTCGGTGTTGATATACACGAGGTCGCTACCCACACTTAGGTTATATAAGTGTATCGCTCGTTGCCTTACACACCATCTACACGACTTATCGTGTGTATATTTTACGCTCATAACTTCACATGTAGGGCATTTTACGCCGTCATCATAGTATGACGACTTTACGTTCATTGCAAATTCTTGGTCCGTTGGATACTTCGAAGGAAGTCCGTTGGCGTGGTGGTATACTGTCATGTCATATTCTCTTTATATAATAACGTCAAATTACGTCACGATTATTATATCATTATGATATGACTTTGCGCCACCTTAATTTGCGGGGTAGCGTTTGAGGTACTGTAAGCTGTTGAATCAAAACCGTTAACTGAAAAGTGGGGGTGACCCCGTATCATTCGATACTCTCTCTATTAATTATCACCATTAGCATATACTATATGTATATATATTTATTACTATATACTATGTATTATACTCTTACTTACTTACCCTTATAACTTTAAAAGAATAGAGGTATAGAGGTATTAGCATTAAGTCATTGATTTATAACGATTAGATATTACCTATTTAATTTACCTCACTTATTCCGTTCGGGGTACTGCTCGATGTGTGGCGTTATGGGGCGAATTGTGGCATTATTGACGGCATGTTAGATAATGGGCTGAACTAGAATGGCATTAACTCAAAAACAGGAAAAGTTTTGTAGACTCGTTGTGGAATTAAACAACAATTCCGAAGCGTATCGAGGCGCTTACAACGCTTCGAAGATGAAACCTGAATCGATTCACCGCAAGGCCAAGGAGCTGATGGATAACGTCAAGGTGGCGGCAAGGATTGACGAATTACGAGCCGAACACGCCAAGCGACACCGTGTGACCGTTGACGATTTGCTAGGCGAACTCGAAGAAGCGCGACAAATTGCGCTAGGTGCCGAGACACCCCAAACGAGCGCTGCGGTCGGTGCGTCGATGGGTAAAGCGAAATTGCTCGGACTCGACAAGCAGTTAATCGAATTATCTGGTACAATAACGACCCGCACCACACTGGACGATTTTTATGGGCCCGACGCTTAATCCGAATTTGCGCGAGTTTTGGCGCACTCGAACATTACCCGACGGTACACCTGTCAGGTTTCGAACGCTTCACGGCGGGCGTATGTCGTCAAAGTCTCACGACATGGCGGGGGTGGCAATCGCCAGGGCGAACCATCACGAAGAACGTTTTTTGTGTTTGCGTATGTACCAGAATCGAATAGCCGACTCGGTTTATACGTTGCTCAAAGATAAAATCTCATACTTCGGACTTGACGCTAATTTCAAGGTTTACGCCGACGCAATCGAACACAAGACAAACGGATCACTGTTCAGGTTTTACGGTTTGGCGCGTAACGTCGACGAGGTTAAATCGTTCGAGGGTGCAACGGTTGCCTGGTTCGAAGAAGCGCATAATCTCACTGAGAACATGTTCACGATTGTTCGACCTACGGTTATGCGTAACCCTAACGCTGAAATGTGGTTTTCGTTCAACCCGCGTTTGGTAAGCGATTACTCGTATAAGCGATTAATTCGAAACCCACCCAAGGGTTCGTTAATCCAGCAAATCAATTACGACAAAAACCCATTTCTAACGCAATCGGCACTCGACGACATCGCGGCTGAATTTGAAGAAGATTACGACCACGCAGCACACGTATACCTTGGAATACCCCTAGAGGACGATGACAGCGTTGTGATTAAACGTTCGTGGATTATGGCTAGCATTGACGCACACAAAACCGTTACGCCCTTGGCGGGTCTCTGGCGAGGCGGTAAGACGGTCGGATATGATGTTGCGGACTCTGGTGACGACAAGAACGCCACAACAGGTATGGATGGTTCGGTTTGTGTCCATCTTGACGAATGGAAAGCTGGTGAAGATGAATTATTCGAATCGGCTAAACGCGTTCGAGGTCACGCCGTATCGATGGGTGCTAACCAGATTGGTTATGACTCGATAGGTGTTGGTGCTGGTACGGGCGCTCACTTGAACAACATGGCACCACCGTGGCGTAAACATTTCAAATTTAATGCTGGCGCTAAGGTCGTTAACCCGACACGCCCTTACGGAACGACTAAGATTAACAACGAGGATTTTTTCTGTAACCTCAAAGCTCAAACGTGGTGGATGCTCGGCGACCGCTTCCGTAACACATACCTAGCAGTGACGAAAGGTAAACAGTTCCCAGCTAGCGACATGATAAGTTTGTCGAGTGAGGATTTAGACCCTAAACTACTCGACGCACTCGTTGATGAACTATCAACACCGAAGCGCGACTTCGATAACGCTGGTAAAGTCAAGGTTGAATCTAAAAAAGACTTAGCGAAACGCGACGTAGCCTCGCCAAACATTGCCGATTCGTTTATCATAGCGAATAGCACGGGCATGTTAGCTCGACGTAATCTAAAGGATTATTTGTAATGAACGATATCGTACCAATCCCGCCACCACAGTTGACCAACCTCGACGGACTCGTTAACGTCATGACGGGTTTAGGTACGGCTAAGTCGAAGCGCTCGTACAACACGTGGCAAATGACAACGCTCAACGACTGGGCGAGTCTTGACGCGTGTTACGTGTCGAACTGGATAGCGCGTAAAATATGTGACATTCCCGCCGAGGATATGACACGCGAATGGCGTCGAGTCAAGTCAGACGGCGCGGAAGAAATCCAAGCACTGGAAGCGCAACTACTCGTACCGAACATGGTACAAGAGGCCGTAACCTGGGCGCGTCTTTACGGTGGTGCGGGCATTCTAATGCTCACAGGCCAAGACCTCACCAAACCGTTACGCCCTGAACTGATTAAAAAAGGCGACTTAAAACGTTTGTTAGTGTTGGACCGCTGGGACATGGCGGCAATGACGACTAACACGTGGGACGTGCTCGCAGCTAACTATCTCAAGCCTGAGTTTTATTCGGTGCGTGGCGGTTCGATGCAAGTGCATCACAGTCACTTCGCACGATTCACCGGTGAGCGTTTACCGCTTCGTCACATGGCGCAAACTCAAGGATGGGGCGATTCGGTACTGCGTAAGTGTATCGAAGAAATCACCGATATGGTTGCGGCCAAAGACGGTATTTCCGAATTGATGCAGGAAGCGAACATTGATGTGATCACACGTCAAGGGCTTACCGACGAGTTAAGTACCGACCAAGACGACATGATTACCAAGCGTTACGAAATGTTTAGTTTGATGAAATCTAACATTCAAATGGCGCTACTCGACGGTGACGAAACGCTTGACCGCATGACGCTTAACTTATCGGGTGTTGCGCCAATTATCGAATTGTTTATGACGTGGATTAGCGGCGCGGCGAACATCCCCGTCGTGCGTATGTTCGGAACGAGCGCCAAGGGTTTGAACGCCACTGGTGAAGGTGACGACCGTATCTATAACGATTCGATTCGTGCTGGGCAACGCTCATATCTTGCTGAACCGATGCGAACGCTTGACGAAGTTATGGTTCGTAGCGCGTTGGGATATTGGCCCGACGATTACGACTACACGTGGAACCCATTGGCGCAACCTAACGATCTTGAAATGGCACAGGCCGAAAAGTTACGTGCCGATAAGCACATGCTGTACCTCGAATCGTCAGTGGTTCAACGCTCGCAAGTGATGCGTGAGTTACAAGCAGGCGAAGAATATCAATTCGTTGAAGAAGATATTGACGAGCTCGAAAAGCTCGAAGAAGGTAACATGTTCGACGAGCCTGTCGACGAAACGGATCCAATCGCCTACGCTGAAAAGTACGTAAACGAAAACCCCGAGCCACTGAATGAATAGTGCCGACCTACTCCAACAGCAACTTAACACCACGTCACGCCGTCGACCACGTGGCGTGCGTCCCGACATGACCAACGGTATCAATTACAACGTGGAATTACAGCGCATCGTTAAATCGGTGAGTCGTGACGTTAATAATGTCGTAATGCCAGTTGTACGCAACTTAGCGCCCGAATACCAACGTGATGCAGCTATCACACTCGACTCATGGGTTGACGTCCTCACCGCAGCGTTACGAACCGTTAGGCAGCGTTACGAGTCGCCACAGTTTCTAGCGCTCGTTGCTGACATTGCGCGTCGCTTCGTTACGACAGCGAATAATTCGAACCGTCGACGTACCGAACGTGATTTAGGGATCAACATTTACAGCGACTCGCAAACGTTACAAGATTATCTTGCAGTGTCGACCGCTGATAACGTGGCGTTGATTAAATCGATACCATCGCAATACTTGACACAAGTCGAATCGATTGTAATGGCTAACGTTCGCGCGGGAGGTCGTCCGTCGAACATAGCTAAAGCGCTACAACAACAATTAGGCGTTACGGAACGTCGCGCTAAGATGATTGCTCGCGACCAAACGGCCAAGATCAATTCAAATTTAGCGTCGATGAGAATTAAAGACGCAGGGTATAAGTATTTTAAATGGGAAACGTCGAACGACGAGAGAGTGCGAGACCGTCACGAAGATGTTTCAGAACGTGTCACAGCTTATGGTAAGGGCGTGTACCGATTCGACAACCCGCCTATAGTTGATCAGAACTTACCACAATTACCAGGTGAACCAATACAGTGCAGGTGCGTGATGATCCCAATATCGGAAGAAGAAGTTAAAGAGAACCAACGCAAAGGTTTGACTAATCCAAGTGTAAAACGTTAAAATAAACGCGTGGCTACCTTTAGCGGGGGAACGTCGGAACGTAGAACCGATCGCCACAATCCTTTCAATTCTACGCAACTACTCTACGGTGGTTATTATGCAAATCATTTATCGCGACGAAGCAATCTCACTAAACCTAAAACGTTATTTCACTGGTAAACCATGTAAACATGGTCACGTTGTTGAACGCAATGTCATCGGTAGAACCTGCGTGACGTGTAAGAAATTAAACGATAGAAAGAACGTTATCAAACGATCCGCAATCACACCTATATATTTTACCCAATTTTTTACAGGTCGTGTCATATCGAGAAAAGATGCTATTAAATCTGGTCTTAAATATTATTTTACACGTACTGAGTGTGTTAGGGGTCACATGGCGTTCAGAAGCGTTATCAACTCGTCGTGTGTTCACTGTTCGAGAGACTATCATATCGAGACTTACGACAATGAAAAGTCGCGCGCTATGGTCATTAAAGTTACTGATTGGGCTAAAAATAACAGGGTCAAATCTAACAATATTAAAAAACAATGGGTGAATAACAACCCTGTCAAACACGCGTTGTCAACTCGTAAGGCATACGATAAAAGAAACGAAACCCGACGTTTACAGCGTGTGAATGGTGATGCTGGTTTTATAGTTAGGGAATCTATGTCAGGTATGGTTAAACGAATATGCAAGCTGACCGGTAAAAAGAAGAACTTGAAAACAATAGAATATCTCGGTTACACCGTCGTTGAACTTAAAGAGCATTTAGAGTCCCTTTTCACCGATGGCATGACTTGGGATAATCACGGAGAATGGCATATCGACCACATAGTACCTGTTTCATGGTGGTTGAAGAACGGCGTAACAGACCCGTCGATGATTAACGCATTGATAAATTTACAACCTTTGTGGGCTAAAGATAATTTAATCAAAAGCGACAAGATATAAAAAAGGGCGCTCAATGCGCCCCGTATCACAGGAAGAAGTAGACGCGAACGTTAAAGCGAATCGTGTCGTGAAGGGTGTGTATCGTTAGGTGGTGCTGACTCTTTCCTTCTCTTTAACGCCCAAATTGTTTCATTGAAATCATCAAACTCAGTGAAACCGGGTTCATACGGATTAGTTACTTCGGGCAAGTTTTCAAACATTAACTTCGCTAGCTCTTGGGCTGTGTCATATTCAAAAACAAAACCATCTTCTCGATATGTCCACCTGTAAACTTTTGTTGCCTTACCTACCATCACTCACCACCTTTACGCATAAAGTCGCTACCAGAATAACATTTAACACCAGTAGTGTTGTTAACTCGTTTTCTGAACATAAAATCTGGCTCAAGTCCGAACCATTTTCGTTCAACACCGAGCAATCGACCGATATTAGTCAAATGTTTACCTTTCAGTTTATTCACGTTGATCATCACTCACCACCCTTAGCTAATTTAGCGTTAACGTAAGACTCACAAAACTCTACGACATTATTAAAATAATTTCCGTTATATACATTTTTAGCGCCATCATAAACGCGAATATCCCAACATGAACATGTTTCGGGATGACACGTATCATGACCTGACTCAAATTTTAAACTTGGAAATCTTGAACGTAATTTCTCGAAATAGTCCATCACTCACCACCCTTACATTTTAACAAATACAAGCAACCAGTTAATCCACCGTCGTAAACTCCGACGGGTAAAGTTCCAACTTCGTCATCGGTAACACATAACTCACCGTTCACATGGTGCACGTAAATATCATACGGTTTATAATCCGACTCGGAACAAGCGCAACTGTAAGTTCCAGAAATAACGGGTTCACCAATTGCATAACCTTCCAAAAGTCTGGTTTGATATTCGGTCATTTGCATCACTCACCACCCTTAGCTAATTTAGCGTAACGTTCGTATTCTTTGAAAAGTCGTTCGGCTTCCGACATTTCTTCCATTTCTAGCGCAGCTTGAAAAGCTCGGTAAAACTCGTCGCGCTTCGTTGCGTACCATACTTGATGTGGGTTCATACCAACATCTCCCAATCGTAAACGTAATCACCATCTCTAATAAATCGAACCACTTGGAATTCAATAGTTCTAAACGACCCGATGAATGCGGGAGAATGTCTTGATAATGTGGGGGGTTCACGATCAAGTTTAACGTCGATACGAAGTCTACGACCTAGTTCGTTTTGGTGATACCAAGTCGCAGCATTCGGTAAGGACCTTAAAATTTCATACATTAAGATCATCGCTGATACTCCAATATCAAGTCACTTTTAATAGCTAGCGAGTGTTCAATTTTAGCACCTTGTGAACCCTGCCAACCTTCCAGCATTATAACGTGCGTAACGCAACGAAGCATTGCCAAGCAGATGTCCATATATTGAGCTTGCGTTAAACCGTCAGGTAACATAGCTGGGTTCAGAACAGTATGACCTTGTTTGCGTAAATCGTCGCACATAGCGTTAAACGCTTCTCGATTGAAATTCGTGTAACCGGTCATTGGTCCAGCGATATAATAACGTTTAATTTCCATTTTGTTTTTGCTCCAATAATTTGAGCGCCTTTTCAGCACTTTCAACTATGTTACGGTAATCGGTCAACTTATCTTTGTGACCACGTAAACCGGCACACAACGCTTTTTTTATTAAATGGTCCAGTATTGGGTCACCAGTGTTGAACGCGTCAAGAACGCGATAAACATCAGTCTTAACATGCGTGCCGCACAAACCAACAAGTGTTCGTTCATATTTGGCACCGTCCGCGAATAACCCGTAACGCTCGCCGCGCTGCGTAACCGTGTCGTCTATTTCACTCATAATTTGTATTACTCCATTCATTGACAATATCGTCAATATACTAGACAAATTTATAGTTTGCAACACCTTTGTGGAAGCAAGACAACTTCGAAAAACGAGACAAACTAATATGTTTGTAAAATTTTACAAACAAGCATATAATTATCACATTTGATTCGAACAGTGAGTTTAAGACGTTGAAAGTCACGGTAAACGATAGAACTAGCTACAACATAACTAAACGCACTTATACCGACGAGGGTTTTCTAGTTGTACCTGGTCGTGTAGCTCGCACCGGTATTCAACAATACCTTGCGTCTGAATTGGGTTTAACTGACCGTCAACCGAATGAAATAGTCAACGTATATCGCCCGTCAGACGAAGTGTTTAACATTGACTCTTTAGCATCATATGAATCGTGTGACGTCACGTTAAACCACCCCACCGAGTTAGTTAATGCTGCCAACTATAAATCAACCACAGTAGGTGTTGTTCGTGGTCCAGCCATTCGAGACGGTGATTTTGTTGAAGCGAATTTAATAATTAAATCGAAAGATGCGATTTTAGCCGTAGAATCTGGTAAAGTACAATTGTCGGCGGGTTACACCGCTGTTTATGATAAAGTTAACGGAACCACTGAACTCGGCGAGAACTATGAGTTTGTTCAACGCGACATTAAGATTAACCACATTGCGATCTGCGACCGAGCTAGAGCTGGTGCACAGGCTCGCTTATACGACAACGAAGGAGTAACACCCATGTTCAAGATTATACTTGATTCGGGCGCGACACTAGAAGTTGCAGACGAAGCGAGCGCCAAGCTTGTAACGGATGCTCTTAAACTTGCATCGCAACGAGTCACCGACGCTGAAACCAAGGCCGAAAAAGCCGAAGCAGAACGCGACATGACGAAAGAAGAATTAGACGCCGAAAAAGCGAAAACAACCGACGCGGCAATTGCCGAACGTGTTGAAGCTATTTCCACTGTTCTCGCTCAGGCCGTTAAAATGGTCGGCGATACGTTCACGTGTGATAGCGTCGATGTTGTGGCCATTCAACGCGCAGCACTGACAGCTAAACGTCCAACGATTGATTGGGTTACCAAGTCCGACGTGTACGTACAAGCGTCGTTCGACATGGCAATCAGCGAACCGTCACCAGTTGACCAGATGGCACAGTTCGCTAAAGACGCAGCTAACCCTGCTGTCGTTGTAGACGCTAAACCGAGTGGTTACGCACAATTTAAAGACAAACAGGCTAACGCTTGGAAAGGAGCTTAACATGGCCGTATTAGGTGGCAATGCTATTGATCATGGTGTCGCGTATGCTGGTATGGTCGCTGACCGTCAGTTATGTAACACTGTTTCGAAATTAAACAAGGGCACCGTGGGTATCGCTTACGGTAAAGGCGTTGTGACAGACGGTGAAGACGGTGCTAAATTACCAGTACCCGCGTCAACCGCTGCACAATTTAACGGTGTCGTTAAGTACGAATTGAACCGCGCACGCACAGCAACCGAAACGGGTGCTACTGCTAAGTACGATATGACCGTTGTTACCGAAGGTGTGATTTGGGTTACTGTACTTGATACAGTTGCTAAAGACGCCCCAGTATATTTACGTGTCGGTGCGACCGGTGCTGGTGACTTCTCTGGTATTGTTGGCACAGGTGTAACGCTGGGTGTACTGTTACCGAACGCTAAATTCTTAACCGGCGGTGACGCTGGTCAGTTAGTTAAAATTTCATTAGGTTTAGGGGGTTAATCATGAACCGCAATAAAATCACAATGACGCTAGATGCGGAATACCCTCATTTAGGTTTACAAGCTGGTCACGTCGTATCGTTTAACGACGGTTTGCCGACTATGGACGACGGCATGGGCTTCTATATTTCACAACTTGCTAACTTAGAAGCTAAGATTTACGAAGCAAAATACACGGCGATTAACTTCGCTGAAATGATCCCAGTTAACACAGCCGTACCAGAATGGGCCGACTCGTGGGATTACATTAGTTACGACGCTGTAACGCTTGGTAAATTCATCGGCTCAAGTGCTGACGACCTACCGAACGTAGCGTTAAGCGCTAACAAGACGTCAGTGCCTATTGGTTACGCTGGTAACTCGTTCGACTACTCGTTAGACGAATTACGTAAAACTCAACAAATGCGTATTCCAATCGATGTGACTAAAGGTCGCGCTGCGTTCCGTGGTTCACAAGAGCATTCACAGCGTGTGGCTTACTTCGGTGACGCTGCTCGTGGTATGTTTGGTCTATTTAACAACCCGAACCTAGCTGTTGATAACTCTACTGTCGATTGGGCTACTGCGACAGGTCAAGAGATTGTGGACGATATGAACTCACTTCTGATTGAAGTGTGGATCAACTCAGCTAACACTCACTTACCTAACGCGTTGGCGATTGCTTCGGCTCGTTACGCTACTATCAGTTCGCGTCGTATGGATAGCGGTACAGATACCACTATTTTACAGTTCTTCATGCAGAACAATTTGTACACCACTACAACTGGTCAACCGTTACGCATCTTCCCGCGCTTACAGTTAACTGGTGCGGGTTTAGGTGGTAAAGACCGTATGTTAGCGTATGAGTTGAACGACGATAACTTGGGTATGTGTAATCCTATTCCGTGGCGTGCAATTGCACCGCAGATGAAGAACCTGAGTATTGTTGTACCAGCAGAGTACAAAATTTCAGGAACTGAGTTTAGATTTCCGTTCAGCGCAGCATATCGCGACGCACTGTAACAAGTTTGAATCGATACGGAACAATGTGGAAGGCCCGCCACACCGTATCGATTCAGTTTAATCAACGGGCTGAGGGCTAATATCATGTTATTAAAAAACACTAAAGCACGACTGATCACAATCAACGGTAAATTTGAAAACGGTTCGCGTTCTGCAGCTTACCAAATTAAACCGGGCAAAAACCCATCGGTCGAAGTGCCAAACGAATTATGTGACTGCGCGTTCGTACAAGCGTTAATCGAAGACGGTTCACTCGTTGTTGAAAGTGAAGACGACGTGACGCTTGTTGATGTTGTTGATGACGATACCGACGCAGACAGTTACGCTGATATGTCGAAAACCGACATTGTGGCATTGTGTGAAGCGCGTGACATCGAAGTTAATTCACGCGACACAAAAGCTGAACTAGTGTCGAAGTTGCAAGACGCTGACGCTGAGTAATATTAAGGCCGCTACGTGCGGCCATTTTTTTAAGGACCATTGAAATGTCTGACACATTACCGAACGTTCCATTACCTGCTAATACTCCCGTTGACTTGTACGCTGCGAGCGGTATAGCTGTCGGCACTCAAATCAGCGTGCAAAACATCACCACAAGTGACGTTCGCGTTTACTCGGGTGCTACGTCACCAAACACGGGTTCGAGTGGTTCCACGTTGTTACGACCAGGTATCACCGCGAAGAACGAAGCGGGCGACGCGGGCGCATGGGCGTGGAGCACGTCAGGTGCTGCTGTTAGTGTAAGCGGGGTCGTGTAATGGCTTGGCTGGCGGGAAACCCGCCCGAAGTCGGTGAACTGTTCTTCGGTGGCGGGGGTGTCGTCGTCACGCCAAATCAGTACACTCAATCATTTATAGATGGTGGCTGGGTCGGTAGCTCTAGCGACATAATAGCGCTGAATACACTAACAAACGAACTGCTTTCTATTCCGACCATTTCTACATCAAAAGATGCGGGTACACTATTTTTAGCACCCTGTGTTGGTAGCTCCCCATCTGATAGATTGCGGTGCATATTCCATCCAACACAAGCAGTTGGCTATCAAATGCCTACGACTATTGATTCGTCGCTATTCGTTAACAGCCTCAAAGGTGACGGTAACAACTACGTAGATACTGGTTATGACGGAACTGGGCTAAATTGGCATGATATATCAACAGTAGTGCATGGTCGTGGATTTAGATACACGCGATCAGACGAAAACCAGTACACGGTCTATGGTAGAGCTACAAAAATTAACGGTGAAACGTCAATATTTAAAAGCGGTTACAGTAATAAAATTAGATCAGGGAGTACGTTTAACTTTGCGAATGGTGGCTATTGCGAATCTGATGGGTTTCAGTCTGGCACGTTCGGGAGTGTGTGTCTAGGCACAGCAACAGACAAGCAGCGAGCATGGCGTAATGATGTTTTAGCATCGCAAGTAACATCTGTTGGTACGTATGGGTTTTCAGGTGCAGGAACCTCAACATTTAAGTTATTGGCAAATGATTTAAGTGACAACAAAGGTACGACCGCTGAAATTCATACCGTTATGATTTGTAAGGGTTTACCAAATGATGAGTATTTATTAGCTCAAGCCGCTATTAATAAATTTAACCTATATCGTTCCACTTACAACAATGCTGCAAAATCCACAGGCCCATTTAAGTTGTGGATATTTGCTGGTCAGTCTAATGCCGTAGGGCAGCAAGTTGGACTTGGAACTGTTAACAACATTTCTGGTGATATATTAGATGACAACAACCAAAATGCGTATAGCTGGCTAAGAGACAATACAGGATTTGAAGATCTGCACATGGCGGCTGATTTTGACGTTGGTACTGGAGCCATAAACATTGGTGCATACATGTCAATGTTTAACACTATGTTAGCGTCAAATAATGATCAACGATTAGCATTGGTTCCAACAGCTAAAGGCGCCACAGGTTTCAGCTCAAATGACTGGAATCCAACTGATACACTGTACGAAACTCATCTTGCAATGATTAACGCTGCTGTTGCTGCGGGCGGTGAAATTGCGGGCATGGTCTGGGTACAGGGTGAAGGGGATGTATCACTAACGACTCAAGAATACGTTACAGCATGGAACGCAATGTTTAACGACATGAAGGCTAGAATAGTCGGTGGGTGGCCTGCTAATGCTAAAGTTATTTTGGGTCAGGTTGCAAACCCAACTTGGTATAACAACGCTCGTTATCAACAAATTGTAGCTGAAAATGCAAATACAGTTTACGTAACACAAACTGACGCTGGGGTTGATTTGCTTGCTGATGCGATGCGATGGGATGAGGCAGATAAATTGCATTACTCGGCTGTAGCGCAGAGGCTAATGGGGATTGCTTACGCTAACCAAGCAATTTAACATAAACAAAAAGCCGCCTAACCAGCGGCTAAACTAAGAAATTAAAATGAACCCTAAGTTTTGGCGAATACTTAATGCTGACAACATCATGATACAAGTCGTGAACTCGTTGAAAGCGTTTTGTGTGCAGACGTACGACGAAGCGAATAAAAAGCAGGGCGTACAGTGGGAGGCGTCGCGGATGGTCACCGTATCGTCCGAGGCTGTCGTCACATCGATTTTACAAGTCGGTGCATTACCTGTGGACTTGAAAAAGCGCGAATTTGCGTATCGTCAAGCGGGCGTTATTGCGCGCATTTATAAAAACCCGTCATATACTGGTGGTGTTGAGGATCCGTTATACAACATGAGTACGTCGGGCGGTTTACCGTTAACTAAGTTACTAACCGGTTTCACGCTGACTGATAACGGCGTACAATGTGGCGCACCGATATACGCTATTGGCCCCGACACGAACCAAACAACAGGGTCTAGCACGTCGAGTTATGCAACGAATCGAATACTTGAACCAAACACGTCATATTTATTGACAATTGAATCGCTCGACTCGGCTAACCAAGAAGTCGCGGCACGTATCGAGTTTTACGAAGGTGAATTAGATTTCCCGAACGGTGATTTATTATGAGCGAACCAATAACAGCGGAATTATTAACAGCGTTTCGCAGCGCACAACCGGCGTTCAGCGACTTAACGAAGTGGCCTGATGGCGTGGTCACAGAGGCGGTTTGTGAAGCTGACGCAGAAACGGGTTCAGTTTCGCGATGGGGCGTATTGGATATTAACGATTGTCGTAACTTCAAGCGTCGCGGCATGTTCTTTTACGCCGCCCACTGGTTGAGTATCACTTACAACACGGCAGCGGGTGCTACTGACCCGTCGAAAATCGATGCAGCGGCACGTCTTAACCTAGCTGCTAAATCGGTGGGTGACGAGTCGGTTAGCTTTCGCATAACGGCCATACAGTCGGCGGAAGATGATTTTCTATCGTTGACGTCATATGGCGTTCAATATCTTAGGTTACGTAGACGTTCAGCTATGGGTGCGCGCGCGGTTTAATGAGTTGATCCGACACGTTACGTAACGTGTCGGGTGTTGAGGTGGTTAATGCAGTTCGATGTCTGGTATAATCGCCGATGGTTTAAATATCACGCGGTAACTATCAACACCTACACCTGACGATTCAATCTGTTCGGCGAAGTAAGTCACATTGTCAGATAAACCAAGATAATGTTTCTTGTATTCATCTTTTCCAGTTTTACATGTCACTGCCACCTTTGTAGAGTCTGGTGATATGGAACATAATCCTTCAATGGATAACATGTATTCTCCAGTTATACCATTGTAAAACACTATTCTTCTTTCTATTTCGAACATGTCGGACGCTTTTGACAAATTACTTGACGCGACCATCGCATCGCTACAACCAAATAAACCCAAAACTAAAAATATACTAATAATCTTTTTCATATCGTTCACCGTTCGTTAACGCGACGAAGCGAATCTCCGTCGTCTGATTTGTATACTAACACTATTGACGCGGTTGTCAATCATTCATTTACCCGAACTTTGAGGTAATGACACGGTGTTTGAGGTGGCGTAACGTGTTGATTCGAAAGAGTTACCTTGTTTATACTACAAACCCCGTATCGTTCGATACTCTCTATAGTATTCTTGTATATTATCTGTATAAGTATGTATGATCCATACTGTATATACTATATACATACTTATAATTCTTACAGTTATTAAAAAGTAAGGTATAGAGGTAAGAGTGATAAGTGATTGATTTTTAAATTCTTAATAACGCCCCGACCTTATTTTATTGTGGGGTTAGTGCAGGGTACTATAACGCGTGTTATAATCGACGACATGATAAAACCTAAAGTGACTGTGATCAACGTACAACAAGCCCGTGACGCTATTCAAAAGGCGTTGCGCGAGTTGATGACTGACAAATTTGTGACCATTGGTATTCACGAGGATGCGGGCAACGTCGAGTCGGACGATTTAACCATGGCGGGACTTGGTGCGGTTCACGAGTTCGGCGCGGATATTAATCACCCCGGCGGCACGTCCTACGGTTACGCGAGTAAAGCCGCATCGGATCGTAACGAAGTGAGGTTTTTAAAATCAGGCAAAGGTTACATGGAGTTGGGTGTCACAGGCCCACACGTGATTAAAATACCTGCCCGCCCGTGGCTTAGCCCTGGCGTTGCGAGTGGTAACGACGAATACCTGAGTATCATCGAGAAAACAATGGCCGACGGCGGCACACCCGAACAGGCGTTAAACAAGGTCGGGGTCGTGGCGGTCGGTAAGGTTCAAAAATACATGACGGATTTACGCACACCGCCGAACGCGGCAAGCACGATCAAAAAGAAAGGTTCGTCAAATCCGCTGATAGATTCGGGAGCGATGCGCCAAAGCGTCACGTATAAAATCGATAGCGGTAAACCTACCGAGGGATTGTAACAAATGACTTTATCAATGTTAGGCCACGTCGACTCGACGTTTCAATCGGGACCAGCTACACGGACTGCACGCACTAACGGCGGGTACGACACCGACGGTATTTGGCAAGACGGTACGAGCGTAACGACGTCACACACTGTCACCGTTCAGCCCGCCAGTGACCGCGAAATCGAAGCGCTCGAAAAGGGTGGGGAACGTATTATCGACGCTCGACGTATTTACGTTAACGACGGGATCGACGCGAGTATCCAACAATCTGATTTGTGGACATTCGCTGGTCAAACGTGGAAGTGTCACAAGTTAGATAATCGCCCGTGGCGTAATTACTGTAAGGCCATTGTTAGCCGTTTGGATGTGCAACTATGACACGCTTAGAGATATTTCAAGTATTACAACCGATCGTTAAACTCGTTACGGGTTTGACGACGGTTATATTAACAGATCAAGTTGATAGCTCAGGCGTGGGGTTACCGTCACCCGCTGGCGAGTACGCCACGATTGAGCCCAAACAATCCATATCCGAACGTGGTCAAGCGAACATGTATCGCTCAACGAGTTTAACGCCTCGCTCAATAGACGTCGAACCACGCGCCCAGGTTATCGTTGAAGCGTCCGTAAACGTGTTTCGTGGTGTTGATGCGTTGAGTCGTGTCGAACGTCTGTTACAGTGCAACAAGCGCCCCGATGTTAGCGCCGCGTTACGTGCTGCCGGTATTGGTTGGCAACGTACCAGTGCACCGAATAACCTCACACGGTTACAATCGGGAAACCCTGAACAACGAGCACAGATTTACATTTATTTGATGTATGAGACGCGTCAAACCGTCGCGATGAATAACATCGAGTCGGCTAGCTGGCAGGTTGAGCTAGAGGACGGTACAGTCGTGCTAGAAGATAGTGTGGGTGTGTAGTATACTGTTCAAGATTGCAATCAAGAGGATTAACCTAAATGTCTTTTAATGTTGATAATATTATTCAGATCAACACGCTTATAGCGCCGCAAGGACTTGGCACAGCCAACTTCGGTTCAGCGTGTGGATTTGCCCCAGAGTCGGAGCTACCCGTCGGTTTTGCCGTCGATACGCGCCGTGTATACTCAAACTTAACCGATTTGGCTGTCGACTTTGCCGACACAACCGAAACGTACAAAATGGCGCGATACTGGTTATCCGGTACGCCGCGTATGAACTCGCTAACTATTTGGGGTACTGCTGACGCCGACGCGACTTGGACAGCTACGCTTAATAAAGCCCGTAACGCCTTTTGGTGGTTTTACTCGTTCTTTACTGCGCCTGTTTACGCGTCAACCGCTGACGTTCAAGCTATTGCGGCATGGTCGAACGATAATTTATCGTGGTTTATGAACTGTCAAACTGGCGCTAATGCCACGGCTATTCGTGATCCGAACCTAGCTACAGACATCGCAACGCTGTTAACCACGTCGGGCTATCGCTTCGCTGGTACACTGGCACACGCGACCGACCCGTATGCAGGTATCAAGTTATGCGTACCGTTCGCTAAAGTGAACTACAGTGCGATTAACTCAACAATTACCGGTGAGTTTAAAGTATTGTCTGGTGTCGCTGGTGAAGATTTGACGGGCACAGCATACGCAGCGATGACCCAACCGACTAAAAAATGTATGTTCTACACTAAGGTCGAGTTACAAGGTGCCGTTGATGCTGGTCGTGTTATTAACTCGTGGTCACATTCATCATACGGCGAATACATGGACGACGTGATTAACTTAGCGGCATTCTCGAACGCTGCGAGTGTTAACCTATACAACGCCGTTGCAAACCAGCCGACTAAACTTGGTCAAGACCCTGTCGGCCAATCGGTGTTAATCGGTGCGGCTAAAGCGTTCTGTCAACAGTACATTAATAACGGGTTCTTAGGTCCTCGTAATTATATCGACCCTGACGACGGTGTGTTGAAATTTACCGAAGGTTACGAGATTTTAACGAAACCCGAAGATATTTTGAACCTAACCGACCCAGACCGCGCGGCACGTAAATCTGCACCGTTACGTATCCGTATTTTCCGTAAGGGCGCGATTCATTCAGTGCCTGTTGATATCAACGTTTACTAAGAGGGCTTTAAAATGGCTTTAAATAATTTTGGTCCCGATAGTTCCGTACTGACTATCAACGGTCGTTTAATGGAAGAATGGGGTGAAACGGCTAGTCCGTATAGTGATGCACCTATCGACCCTAAAGTCACGCTTCGCCGTGGTCAAGGTGGTCGAGCTATACGTTTGAATCGCAAAAACCCCGGACGTACTGTTAACGTTTACTTTAACCCAGGTTCGCAAGACTCGGCGTATATGCAAGGGTTGTTTAACTCTAACGCGGATATCACTTTGTCGTGGACTCAAATTGGTACGCTCGAAGCGGCTATCGGTACGGAAGGCGTGATCACAAACGACGCAGCGATGAACCGAGCTGGTACAACTGTCAGCGATGACCAGTTCACTATGGAGTTTAATAGCTGGACTGCCACTAAGGGATCTAACTAATGTCACAAATACGGGCCATTACGATTAATGATGTTCAATACAACGTAGCGCAAGCCTCGGCTGTTGAACAGAAAAAAATAATGTTACACATCGGCGCTAAAATTGCTTTTAATAGCGCTACGACCGATACGTTAGAAATCGACTCGACGATGTTGTTCGGTTTGTTGATGTCGTTACCTGAATCGACGTTTGACGAAATATCTAATGTGGTATTACGTAAAGCGTTTATCGCTGGAACCGACACACCCGTAACGCTCGCTAATTTTCAAGGTTCGATGACGAGCTATTTTAAATTAGTAGCTGAAGCGATTATGTTTAACCTTGGCGATTATTTTACTTGGCTCGACAGCGAAAACGCCGCGCGTCGAGCACAAGCAAAGAGCGTGAAGGGTTAACCGATTGGTTTATGATGACACCATGTGTTGGAGTTGTGGGGTTATGTCCACCACTCTGCACATGGGCCGAATTGAACGACGGCACGTATTCAATTGCTGACGTGTTACGATTCCACAATGTAATCGAAGAAATGATCATCGCAGCTAAAAAAAACGCCCCATCGTAGGGGTGTTTTGTTATATACGTGTCGGCATTATCGCAACTTGTAACAAGTCTTTATCATCGTTAAATTTTCTAGAAATTAGCAATGACGTTGAAGCGTCTCGGAATTTAAACAAACCAGTTTTAAAAGTGTGACCATGTAAAACTAATTCACACGCTTTGCATAATTTACCCAATAGCGTAAAGTTCATCCCAATTTCATCACCTGTAAATGTACCCGTTTCGTTCAAACGCATTGCGCGCGCTAAATCTGGATAACGTCCGTCGATTAAGTCCACATTGTATTCACCGATGCGCGCCGACTCGTTGTTAATTGTGAACGTTGGTGTAGCTTTTGACCCGAATAGTTTTAACAGGTTAGCGAGCGACGTGCCACACAATATCACGTCAGTATTGGGCGCTACGTTAAACATACCCGACGTGATCGTGAGTATCATACCAGTTGAACCGTCAGACGCTTCAAGTTTGACAACACCCGAGCTATCGCAAACAACGTGAACCCCGTTCAAATAGTAACGAATGTCTTTCTTTGCCGCTACAGTTAACAAACCTTTAAGTGTTTTAATCATTTAGGTAACTCCCCATGTTTATCACAATAACCGGCAGACCAACTGTGAAACGCTCTAACTTGTGTTAGTCGATTGTACGGATTTTTATCACCGTGTTTCGCGTGTTGTCCGTCTTTGTAAAATTCTTTAACGTCGCCCTGCATCCCCTCGGTGTTCACGTTGTGCGACGTGTGTTGTTCGAATTGCTCACGTGTGCAAACTCGCTGCCACGTTTCGTTTAATTCGCCATCGTCCCACAATGACCAGTTTTCGAACCCGTCTGAGTTACGATACACGATCCAATTTTTACCGTAACTCAACTTCGGCCATTTACCGCAGTAATGTATAACGGCGTCACTCGTGGTTTTATTCATAACACACCCGCCATTTTGTCGTGCAGTTCCAACACTTCAAACGCTAACATCACTGCACCGAACGCTAGTAATATAGCGACACTAGTCATAGCGACAAGTGTGTGACGTAACCGCGTAATTTCGTTACGTGCTCTAGATAGTTGACCTTGTTCCATAATTTACTCCTAGTTTTGTTTCGATAACTAGATATTAAACACTATTGACGACGTTGTCAACCATACGAACTCAATTATTTTTTAATATCGCATCGCGTGTTATACTATCAACAATTAAATACACGGTGGTCATTATGTCTAATGTCATTAGTTCGTTTCTCGTAGGTATAGGTTTTTCATACGACAAGAAATCGGCAACACAAGTCGAATCTGGCATTGATTCGATAAAATCCAAAGCGCTACAACTCGGCGCGGTCGTCGCTGGTGCGTTTGGTGCGTTCAAACTCGGTCAAGGTTTTGCTGACGAAACTAACAAACTTGTGAATTTCGGCAAAATTTACGGGGTTGTTGCTGACGACGTGAAAGCGTTGGGTTTTGCGTTCACAGAAACAGGTGGGTCACTTGAAAGCGCTATGGGTTCACTTGAGAAACTTGAACGTTTCAGAGCCGGTTTAGAAAAAGGTGACGCTAGTTTTATTGCGTCATTTGGTATAGCACAGGGTGACGCTAATGACATTATTAACGCCACTGACTCAGTTCAAGCACTCACGTTGATAGCTGAACAGTTTAAAAACGCAACACAAACTCAACGTATAAACATGGCCGACGCGCTAGGTTTTGATGAAGCGGGTTTATTGTTGCTGTCAAAAGGTAGTAACGAGGTGTCACGTTTAATCGCTAAATATAAAGAGATTAACACTGATATCACGCCTGGTAGGGCGGCTGACGCTAACGAATTTAAAATAAATAACACTGAGTTAAACGCTAATATAAAATCAGTAGGTGAAACTATCGGCGCTGAGATTTTACCGGTGATTAATGACATAACGGGTAAAATAAACTCGTGGTTTTCGTCGGAGCGCTTGGATATATTTAAAACGGTCGGAGCTGTCACTCGCGGTGTACTCGGTACAGCAACGTCAAACGACGCTGCACTTGTTGCGGACCAACTTCACAGCTTAGACGTGGCTGCGGGTTTATCGGAGGGTCAACGTCGTTATTCTTACCCCGTCCCGAACGATTCAATCATACCGGATTGGGTAACAGACCCTGTTCGGAACGTGTTTCCCGAATTATTCAATAATAGTGCACCTAACGTCGTGACCGATGAGTTTAATTCCACGGGTTTACAGCAACACAAAACATCAACGAACTCGACACAGAATATCAACGTGTCGTTAAATCTCGACGGGCAAGTTATCGACCGTCGCGTGGTGCGTGTGGTAGATGGAATGGCACAAACAGCTATCGACGATATTTCATCGTCAACGAGGGGGTAACGTGTCACTGATTAATATATTTGTCGCCAAAGCGCCGACGCTAGCTGGTATCGAGTTTGACGCCGTTCTTGAAGATACGTTCGAAGCAACTGTGGATTTAACGAGTTACCCCATTGAGTTGGGCGCCCGCGCAAGTGATCACCGTATTATAAACCCGTTCAGATGGTCACTCGTCGGGGCGATTAGTAACACACCACTTGGTCCGAACTTCACCGATTTTGTCGGCGGCGGGTTGTCTAACTTTTTCGATTCTGGCGTATTGTCAACCGTTGCGGGTTTGTCGGCTGGTTTTCTCGCTGGTAGCGACGAAACTCGTTCAAGCTCTGCACTCGAATTACTTTTAACGCTTATGACCACTGGTGAACCGTTCGACATTGACGCTGGTGATATACAGCTCAAAAATATGGTCATCGCCAGGATTCGACGCACCAAAGACGCATCGAACGAAGGGGGTTTAATATTCGAAGCGGATTTACAAGAGTTCCCCGAACTATCGACGGTAATCGCTAAAAATCAACCGTTGTCGTCACAGTTGAACCCAAACGACCCGAGCGCATCGCAAGCTAGCGCGTTAAACAATCGTGGTGAGATTAAAGGGCTTGCACCGCTTCCAGCACCATTATCACAAGCTCAAGGGGTGTTAGGTTAATGATCACAATACCATTGCTTAACGGTGCTGCTAACGCTCACCAACGTTTTACGATTCAACTCGGTGATAACCTGTTAGAGTTTACGCTTAATTACGTCACGACTTACGGTCCAGCGTGGAGTGTGGATATCGTGCGAGAAGGTGTGACGCTCATATCGGGCGCAATGCTCGAACCGAACGCGGTAATAACGGATAATTACGAAGCGGATATCGGGCGACTTGTATTTGTCGGTGAAGATGTGACGCTCGACAATCTCGGCGTTGATAACTCGTTACTATGGGTAGCAGACAATGAGTAATTACACTAAACGACAATGGGAAATTGCGCTAGACGATGTGGTTTTCATCGCTGCGACAAACGGCCAACAATTTAAAGCGACGTTTGAAGTTCTGCACGATTTTGGCGGTTATACAAGTTACGCCGATATTGCTTTATATAATTTGAGTGCTGACACAGCGAACAAAGCTTTTACACGTGGTACTAAATTATCGTTAAAAGCTGGTTATGAAGAAACAATCGATAACGTTTTTACCGGTACTATTCAAAACGTATTACGCGAGCGTATCGGACCCGACACGATAACGAGGCTTATTTGTCGCGGCGGTAAGTTGACAGACGACCAGACCCAAGTAAACGAAACGCTCGGCAAGAATACCAAAGCGACTGATATTATTCGTGCTTGCGTCAAAGCGATGGAATACCCCATCGTGATGAACGACGACCATTTTAGTGACATTGACCCGTATCCATACGGTTACGCACTAAGTGGCGACCCGCGCGTGTATCTCGACAATCTCGCTAAAACCCACGCGTTTAATTACGTGATTGAAAACGAGCGTGTAATCGTGGTTCGTGAAGGGTTCGCTCGTGACGGTGAGACTCATGTCGTATCGCAGTTTACCGGCATGGAGGGTATCCCAGAGATAACCGAGGTCGGCGTCGACGTTATGATCCGACTAAATCCTAAAATTCGTATCGGTGGTAAATACCGAATCGAATCGGATTTAGCAACGTTCAATTTTAGCAACTTGTATTTTGTGGACATACCCGAATCGGCGGGTGTTGGTGAATATAAGATATTTCGCGTATCGCACACGGGCGACACAAAGGGCGACGCGTGGAGCACACGAATAACAGGTTATCGAATTTAACAGTTGACAAGCATGTCACGATTGATTAATAATGTTTGTACGGTGAACGCGTAAAGGTAGATAACGGCACTACCCCCGTATAATAACAGTTCTCACAAGACGCGTTATTTAAAATCTTGACTGGCAAAGAGCCGTTACCGCCCACGCGGTTTATTATATTGTTAAGGTGTCTGTAGTGTTAATCGGGGTCGCGACCTGTCGGTAGCACATCGTGAACGATAGTGTAGGTTCGAATCATACCAGACACTTTAACAATGTAATGTCCGCAAATGGTAAGCCGCCGATAGTAGCAATAACATTGTGCTGACGGTATTCGTGGGTTCGAGTCCCACCATCACATTCGGGTCGCTCACGTTACGAGCGTACATTGTGAATACCCTTTAAAGTTGGGAGCAGCTGTTAGCCCTCGCCACGCCAAGGATTGAGGAACCGTTCAATCGGAAGGGTATTCACAATGTGATAATTGTCTGACTTAAATTACTAGCTGGTCACACAGACATCACATTACTCGGCACACGCCCCACGGGAGGTGATCCGTAAGTGGCAAGGCACTGACACCTTGCAGCCCCGTAACGTCGCGTTAGACGTAACCGAGGTAAATTAAAATTTTATTCGCATGGTGATTTACACGGTAAAATGCGGCATATTCACCTTACGTGGGGCGTGCTTCTAAGTCACCAGCCGAATAAGATTCGATCGAGTATCAAGCGTCGTTAGTGAGGCACTAGCTAACTTTACATGTCGCCGTAAAAGCCGGATTGTGTGTCTCGACTTCCGCAGCACTCCTTTAGCCCCTTCATTGGGGCGTTTTTTTATGCTACACTCGCAACAATACCCATCACTTGTGTAATTATGACCACTACAGCGACAATGACCGAGCTATTCAAGCGCACATTCTCAGAAATGATGAAGGATGTCGCGACGTCTGTCCCCGGCCATATCTTATCGTTTGACCCACAAACGCAACTCGCACAGGTTCAAATCGGCATTGTGCGCATCGACGTACGCGGTCAGTCGTTCACGCCCCCACCGCTTATTGAAGTGCCAGTGTATTTCGCGGGTGGTAAATGGGTCGTCGAGTATCAAATCGACCCACTCGATGAAGGTGTGATCTTATTCTCACAACGTTGTATCGACGGATGGTTAACAACGGGTGGTGTTGCTGAAAATCCAATCATGCGTTTTCACGACATTAACGACGCGTTTTTTTTACCAGGCATTCGTTCACTGAACAATGTGATCACTGATTTCGCAAACGACGGTATTCGCATTCGTAACGCTGACGGTTCTCATTATGTTTGGATTAAAGGCGACGGCACGATTGAATCAACGAATGGCGCAGCAACCGACACACTCGCGCCAGACGGAACGATTACACGCACGAATGGCGCGGGGAACATCACAATGTCACCCGACGGCACCGTGAACATTAACGGTGCTATCATCACCCCAGCCGGTGCAATATCATCACCAGTTAGCGCAACTGCACCAACCGTGACGGGTTCAACGTCGTTAGTTGTAGCGGGTAAAGAAGTTAAAGAACACGTTCATGCGCCAGGTACTTACGTGGCGGGTGGCGATGCGGTTACTGGCAATAGTGGAGCACTTTAAATGACAGTAAGACGATTAGACCCAACCACGGGCGACATTGTGACAAGTGGTGTGCAATTTACGGGTGGCGTTGAAGAAATAGCGCAAACCGTAGCGACTCGACTCAGATTGTTTCTTGGTGAGTATTTCCGCGATATTACCGACGGGACACCGTGGTATCAATCAATTTTAGGTAAAGAAGGTACATTGTCTAGTAAAGAGGCGGCGATTAAAAACCGAATCATTCGGACAGAGGGGGTCGTTCGTATACTTGAGTTTAACACTGACTTTGATATCAACACTCGCAAATATAGCGTCACGGCTGATATACTAACGACAACAGGTGAAACAACAACGGTGATCGTGTAATGGCCGAACTAACATCAACGGGTTATGTACTATACCCACAAAACCAGTGGTTCGATACTGAGCGGGCGTTATATCTCGCAATCGACCCGAAATGGAACCTAGACCCATCGACGCCCGACGGTTTAAAGCTAGCGTCGGACGCTGAAATTTGGACGAATCTTGACGAGTTGGGGCAAGTCGCTTACAACTCAAAAGACCCGAACAAAGCGAAGAATGTCGACTTAAATATTATCTGCTCATTGACAGGTACTATTCGCAGTCAAGGAACTCCGAGCAATGTGGAATTAACACTCGGCGGCGTACCCGGCACAGTGATTATCGCTGGTCGTCAAGTCGAGTCCCGTGTTGACGGTTCACGCTGGTCGATTGATACTAACGCCACAATCGGTGGCGGCGGTACGGTTACGGTCAACGCTACGTGTACGGTCAACGGGGCGACACAAGCTAACATAGGTACGTTGACGCGTATCGTTAACGTTGTGGGTGGGTGGCAAACAGTCACGAACGCATCGGTTGCAACACCCGGCACGAATCGACAAAATGACGCATCGTTACGACTCGAACGCGCCAAATCTGTATCGCGCCCCGGTAACGCTCAAGTTGACAATATGCTCGGTGAGATATTCGCGGTAAACGGTGTTCGTCGCGCCGTGATTTACGAGAACGATACTGACGTAACCGATGCTAACGGATTACCTGAACACAGTATCGCGCCTATCGTCGACGGTGGTACTGACACTGACGTGGCACTCGCTATATTCCGCAAAAAGAATCCGGGTTGTAAACTGCACGCGAGCGGTACAGCGGTCACGGTTCCTGACGTGTATGATGAATACCCTAAGAACAAAAAAGACATCACGTTCAGCCGTCCGACTTATATCGATATGATTATTGCTGTCACGATTCAAAACGACGGATCGTTGCCAGGTAACGCTGACGATTTAATAAGTCAGGCGATTTTAGATTACGCGGCTGGCGACCTTGTAGCCGTTGAATGTGGATTTAACGCTGTCGGGTTTGACATTGGCGAAGAAGTCCCAGTATCGCGTATTTACACACCGATTAACCAGGTCATAGGCACCTATGGTAACTCATACGTCACGGGCTTAGCTGTTAACACGTTAACCAGCGGCCAAGTTAATATTGAATTTAACGAGTTGTCGCGCTGGACGTCGGGTAATATAGCGGTGACTATCAATGCCTAATCGTATTTACGCACAATACGCTGATAAACCCAAAGCGGTTGCGTGGTATAACATCACGCCAGCAATGGCGCAACCGCTATTCGATACGTTCGACGCGGTTAGAATGTCTTACGATATCGACACGGCTGTCGGTGCGCAACTTGACGTGATTGGTCGAATTGTCGTTATTGACCGCGGGTTCGAGTCGTTTGTTGTATTTGAGCCTGATACGTATTTCGGCGGTGAAGGTGACGCTTGTCAATTTGGTGGCGCTGATTCGCAATTCGAGTCGGTAGGATCAGTATTATCACAAGAAGTTAGCGACGCTATATTCCGCGTACTTATTCGTGCTAAAATCGCCAAGAACAACAACGACGCGACGCTTGACGGTATCGCTTCTGCGTTAAGTTTTATCACTGAGTCAAGCCCGATACGTGTCGTGGACAATGAAAATATGACAATGAGTGTGTCGTTTGGGTCGGAATTAACAGATATTGAACGTTTTGTATTTAACACGTTTGACGTAGTACCAAGACCACAAGGTGTTAGGTTTTTGGGGTACGTTGAAGAAACAGCAATTACACAGTTTGGTGGTTCGTTCAGTTGGGGCGATACACGGGCTAACTTTGGTTTATACTTCGGAGCATAACCACAATGGCAATTAAAATTTTTGAAAAGTTCGCACCACGCGCTAATCCTGCCGACGCGGATTATCCGTATGGTTCGATTAAAAACGAGTCAGTACCAGGCGCTAAGGACGGTACGCCGCTCGACGCTGCGTGGGGTAACGACTACGCGGGTTCTGACGCTGAGTTATTCGCGCAAGCTGGTATCGTACCGAGTGGTGAACCTGACAAACTTGGGGCATCGCAGCGTGTTGATGCTATGCGTCAAATGTTTAGCAACGTTGGTACCGTGGCTGATATTGCATCAGGTAAATTCAAAGTCGGCGCAAGAGTGCGAGTCACCGACCGAGCTAACGAGCTGTTTCTTGTGTCAGATGGTGGAGCAGCGGATGGGTACGGCACCATTCCAGCAGGAGGCGTAGCGACAGCTACTATCCAGCCGAAACAGAACGTCTACAACATTGTTGGGTTTGGTGCTGTTGATGGTGCGCCAGACAATACACTTCCTATGCGCGCAGCGATGCAAGCGGCGGCACTGGTTAAAGGTACTTACTTTGTGCCCACAGGTACTTGGATACACTCCCAAATAGATTGGCGGGATGGAGTTGAAGGTTTGGGGGCTGGTATCAACGCTGTAGACCAGCGACTAAGCGACCCGCTCAACCCAACAGTAACCGACGTAAGTTACAGGTTTTTCAATACAGCTACTGTAGCGCCATTCGACCCCACACTTAATTTATTCGGAATACATATCAGTAAGATAAACTTCACAGGCACTGTAGTAGCTGACAGTTTCAGTCAGTACAAACACTTACTTCTAATGCAAGGGGTTTCAGACGTACACATTGACAAGTGTTGGTTTACTGGTTGGCAAGGTGATGCCGTGGTTGTAAGAAGTGGTAATGCCACAGCAGCGGCTCAAAACAACAACGTGCGTATAACTAATAGCGTGTTTGACGGGATAAACAAAGACAATCGCAACGCTATAACACTAAACGACTTCGACGGTATGTGGATTACGGGTAACACCTTTAGGAATTGCACCCGCCAAGACATGCCGGGAGCTATCGACATCGAACCAAACATAGGAGACACCTTTGTACGACTAAAGAACTGTTACATCGACCGCAATAAATTTAACAACATCGGTGGAAATGTCGCCGCGATAACAGTGTTCCTTATCACACCGAATGGGGGCTACACTAACGGCGACCCTCGAAACATTCAAATTACAAACAATACTGTGAAAGGGTGCTTTAGAGGAGTGCAAGTTAGCCAAGCTCAGGATTTTAATGCTAACGACAGCTTTTTTAATTCTGACTACATTGTGACTAGCAACACCGTAGAGTCTGCGACAGACGCGCCTTTTTGGTACTACGGCGTTAAAGGGCTGACTGCGCGCGACAACACTTGGCGACTATGCCCTCAAGCTGGTAGGGTTGGTTGGTTATCTGGATTGCCGAATAGAGGCTGCTCAGGCATATCGATAGCCGATAAGTTCATACTAAGCGGGTACACGTCGGGGGAGGCCGTAAACATTTACAACAGTGAGAGGGTGGATATCATAGAGTCGCTGTTTGATAACTGCGGCAACGAGGCTGGAGGCTACGGCATTCCAATTGTAATCAAAGAGGGACCGAGCTCTAAGATAAGAGTAAACCGAAACGTCATACTGAACAACCTAAACAGAGCAACGGCTTCCGTGTCGGTAGTTGGTAGTTCATTGGTTGCTGGCGGTAACGAGTTTATCGGTAATGATACCGCAGGCTTAGCTGACGCAGGATTCTCTACTTTGTGCGACTTTACAACCTATGGCGACAGCAGATTGTTAACTGGTATTGTAGCCAGCCCAACTGCTAGTCAAGCTAGTGCTGCACAGTGCAATCTAGGTTCCAACATTGTATCCACAGTCGTATCTTCAAACGATTCCGTCAAACTTCCAAGTGCTATCGGGCTAATGTCAGAATGCACAGTGGTTAACAGAGGTGTCAGCACAATGAGAGTATTCCCATTCTCAGGGGATAATTTGGGGGCAGGTACAAACCTCAGTGTTACTGTTGCAGCTGGAGATTCGCAAACGTTCAGGTCTTACGATGCGAACAATTGGTTTAAAATAGCTTAACAGAATCTTCAATACTAATCTGACCGACGCATAATTGATATTCAGTTGTGCGTCGTTTTTTTATCCCACCACAAACTCGTGCGTTCGAGTCGTCGAAGCAATCGACAAGCTTCCCACCTACACGAATGTATTTGTACGCTAAGATATTTTTACACGACTCGGCGATTCGACCTTGTTGCAATAATTTGTAACCTGTGGAATTTTGCAACGCACCCGTACCGAGGTTATAAGAAAAGTCGGCCCACGCTACGACCACATGGTCGGGTAACTTGTGTGGGATGCGTTGCAACGGTTTAGCGTGTTCAAGTAATTCAACCATCAGACGGTCTTGACATTCCACTGGTGTAGCTGTATCGCCCTGTTTGACGCCTTTTGTCGCACCGGTGCAAATGGTCCATATCCCCACGGGGTCTTGATACGCCAAGTATTTAGTACCTTCAAAACCCGCAACGAGCGCGACGGCCGCAAATAATGTACCACCGATTAATTTATTGTTCATTTTAAGTACCTCAATGTGTTAATATTGTATAGCAATATACCATAAACTAACCTTAGAGTAATTATCATGCCAGACGACACTATGCCGGACAAACAGCAGCAAGACGCCCCAATCGAAAAGAAAGACGCGTAAATGAGTTATTTACTGGGTTGTTCGATTCTATTTGCGATACTGGCTATACATCCGAAACATCGTTACGAGTGGTCGGTATTAGCTATTATGACGTTTTTAGTATTTATCAACTCAGTAATTTTCGACCGTAACGGTCACGAATTATATTTAAACCGAGCAATTTTAACTTTTATCGGTGCGTTACTTTTGTGCGTGCGTAAAAATTTGGTTGGATACGGTCACGCTTTGATATTATTAGCCACACTTGCGACGTACTGTGTACTCGCTTATCACGTGGCGATGAACACACACGAAGAAATAAGAGCAACTTATAAGGCAACTATACATGGACTGGTTGGATGTCAATTTATCGGGATTCTTCCAACAATACGGTGTGCTTATCGTGATATCAATTCAAGTGGTGGCTCTTGGTTGGTCAATTTACAAAGGTATACGAGATCATGAGCGTACACACACCAGATGTAGGCAATGTGGGGATTTACGGCTCAGCGGTCGGCGGAGTCGTAACGACGACGGGAACAGTAACGGGTTGGATTAACGAAAATGCGATGATGATCGGTTTAGGTTTATCCGTGTTGTCACTTGTCATAGGTGTGGTGTTTAAAATATTGGCGGGTATACGTGACGAACGTCATCATCGCGAGCGCTTAGAAGCCGAAAGAATACAAAACGCGCAACAACATGAGTCATTACGCGCCGAGTTATTAGCAGCGGTTAGACGTGACGATTGATCCCCGCGAGTACATCCTCAATATATCCTAAACCCTTACCGCCGTTATCAACGGGTAACATGTAAGGCGTCCGACCGTTGTCTAACTCATGAAGTATGACTCGATGCGCTTCGGTAAGTGCCGCTTCGAGCGCTTCGATACGTTGACCCATGGCTAACGTGATTGCTTCGTGGTCAATCTCAACGTCGACAACCTTACACCCTTCTAATTTATTCATCGCATTCACCACCCTTAGCGACATGAAAGAATCGACAAACCAGTGGGGTTAATACCACTGATAGCGCTAGCCAACACAATAAGAAATTAATCATTTTATCACTCCCAATAATAGCGCCCCGATGTGAAGCGCCCATGACCTAAATGTACATTACTTTGACAATGGCGTCAATAGAGGTTTAACGAGTTTTTCCGCTTGTTCGACGTAATAGTCGTAATTAACGGTTGAACGGTCGAAGTTCTTCACGTTCGAACAGTCCGTAACGCGCCAACCGACTGCAATCCCCATTTCGCGCTTGTCATGTTTGCTACGGTTCTTCGTGTGGATACGCTCGTCCCATGGTATTCCAGCCGAATCGACATCCACTTGACCACGGTCATACGTTGCGTATTCAGCGATCACTTGATTGTACAGTGTATCGCTTACCTTCGTTGCGCGCTTCCACGTGCCAATATCGCCCGTAGGTGGGGCGATTTTAACGAGTGTTCCGCCGTCGTTCGACACGTAGTAACGTATGATACTGTTCAATTCCATTTCGGCGTCATACTCTGGCCAACGCATCACGAGACGATTCGAGCGTGGCACCTTGGCGCGACACATAAAGTCGTAGTTGTCAGCGTGGTTCATTATGAACGTGCGAATATCCTCACCACGTACTAGCGCCGCCTCGGCAGCTTTAGGGACGATTAACTGTGACGGATCTTTACCGTAAGGCACTTCACGCGTGCCTGGATTCTCGTCCATGCGTTCGTGAGCATACGCACCGATACGTTTCAATTTACCGCCTTCATATTCTGCGATGTAACTGTTAACGTCACGGATAAACATTCTAGAATATTGCGCTTCTTCGAGTTCAAGTTGCGTCAACTGCTCCCACCATTTACATAACGCTCGGGTGTGTTCGATATATTCACGCGGGCAAAAGTACGTCACGCCGTCGGTGTTGGCCTGAATCATTTCAAGACCTGGCACTTTGATTAGTTGCTCGACGAGCATACAAAGCAATAGTTGACCGTTAAGCGTGATTGACATCGTGAACTTAGGATCAAGGAACACGCTGTAAGCATTGTTACTGTTACCGTAGTTAGCGTTAAGCGCTTCTTTGTATGCTGCGTTCTCGGCGCTGCCTTTTTTATACGTTTTACGTGTTTTATAAACTCCCTCGTAAGCGTCACAGAATGCCACACCTAAGTGGTCAGCGTGTAACCTGTTCTGAATGGCTAGGTTCGGGTAAAAGCTGGCGACGTCAACATCGATGATTTGATGTGTGGCGTTCGATGTGAATATACGAGACTCGACGCTTGCATGTATACCACCGGTGCCGAAATAGTATTTAAGTCCGTTAACATCGGCGTTAAGTCCAGTAAACACACCTTTCGTCTCGGTGATGGTCTTGCTAGCTAAGTACGCTCGAACCGCTTCAAACTCTGGACGCTCGAACTTAACGTATGGGAATATACACTCAGATAAGTTGATTGACGCGCGTATCGTTTGGCGTTTGTGTTTAGTACGCCCCACGCGGTCGTAAAACTCGATACCTGCTTTTTCACATTCGTGAATAAGAATATCGCCGCCCATTTTAGTGTTCGAGTGGTTCATAAACGACTTGCCGAACGTAACGGATAGTTCTTCACGTAGTTTAATTTGAGTCAATGAACGAACGTAAAAAAATATTGTGGCGATAACGTCGTGCTCGTTATATGCGTGTAACGCTTCGATTTGTTCACGGTTTAACACTGTACCAACGGGGAACGGTAAATCGTCGACGTTATCCATACGCATCGCAATTTCAAGCGCTTTAAGACTGGTTGGCTCTGTACCTGTGACGGGGTTCTCTTTGTTGTAATGCCACACCATGATTAAATCAAGCTGCTCGAATAGTCGGTCATTTTCCCAAACTTGTAACGCAAACTTTTCATCCTTCGAGCCTTTGATTAATCGCATCGCTAAATCGTAAATAGCGCGGGGGTCGTTCATCTGCCCCATGACGATACGGTGTAACACGGGGTAGTCAAACCCCACGTTATTGTAACCAACGCCACGAGCGTTACAGGCTTTGAGTTGCATAACGAAAGCGATTAAAGCCACTGAGTCGTCGACAAACTCGCTAATCTCGAATCGCCAACGCGTATCGGTTGCGATATGGATAAAACGACAAGTAAAGCAATTGGGGTAAGTTTCTTCGTCATACGCGTAATCACGTGGGTTAACGTATGCTCGACTTGAAAACTGTTCGGGTGTACCGCAATGCGGACAATGTGACATATCGCCAGGGAACGTTTTACCACACCCGTTCAAATCGTCACAATGTGATAAATATTTCATAAATCTGACTCCTTGACGAACGTACCGTTAACCATCTTACCCTTACGATCCTTGATGTCGTGCCAAGCGCTAGTTAAACATTGTGACATTGAATAACCTTCACGTTCTGCAATATTATCAAGCACGACATTAATATCACCGATTGAGTCTGGTAAACCTGAACCATCGCACGTTTTTATACGCCCTTCGTCTAATAATTCTGTAACTATATCGTTTATTTCAAGCACAGCTTCGAACGGGTCTAAACCAGGTTTTAACGCCATGTAAAGTTCGATCACTTCTTCGAGTAGTTTTTTAAACTGAATAACACTGGTCGTACCTTCAATTAAATTGCGGTCATAATGCCACTGTGTGAAACGCTCGAATAATACAGGTAACGATGTGTTATTTAGTTGACTATTAACCATGTTCAGTACTCCAAATATTAAAAAAAGCCCCAACACGGTTAAGCGTCGGGGCGATTGTTACGCTATTAACCGCGCGGTAAACCTGCTAGATGCGCCTCGGTCCAACCAGGCATTGCGAGTAATTGTTCTTTCGTGTAGCTCGTACCGCTCACGATGTAACCCGGTTCGGCAACTGGTGGCGGCGGTGGGGGTGTAGCCACGGCGCCCGGCATTGCTTGCTGCTGCACAAGGTCGTGCGCTGGCGTTACGGTTGCCGCTGGTGGCGGGGTTGCGGCTGCTTGCTGTGGTGGAGGGGTCGTAGCACCTGACACTGTACCACCTTGAACACCTGCAAACGCTGAACGTGGGTCAAACGCACCTTCGCTTACGATTTCTTCACCCGCTGCGGCAAACATTAAACCTTCGATATTCTGGTACATACCGGCATTAGTTTTCACAGTCGCTGCACCATTGAACAGTGTTGATGCGCTGATTTGGAAGTAATCACCACGCTTGAACGCAGTTGGGTTAATGATGGTCTGATAATTACCGTCGACTAACATTACAGGACCCATCGCTTTGTAACGAGTGAATTTAATCAACATGTGACCAGCAGGGTACGACGGTTTACCTTTATTCGCTGGGTTTTCCGGTGCGTCGCAATCTTCGGTTTTCCAGTTGAAACCTGGTTGACCACATAGCGCAGCAGTGCAAGTTGTTTCGCTCGCAGCGGCGTTATACATTATACCCCATAACGTATCCCATTCAGGACCCTTCGGTACTGCGAAACCCATGAACCAATGATGTTTATTTTCGTTCGCTTCTGGTGCACCAGTGTGATCAGTTGTTTTAAGTTGAGTCGGTGAACCCATAACTAAACGACCTTTGAAAACTGGATATTGTGCTCTTACTGACATAATTTATTACTCCGCTTGGTGGTGTTGGGCGGCGTACCGCCCGTTAAGTTATACTAATTTACGAAATACGTTACGCGCTTTTGCGCCTGTGTCCTCGACGAGCTTTAATCCCGTCGTTGGAGTTTCACTATACGCGTCTATGACGGTGGCGTCAATACCTTTTTTAAGCGCTTGTGACGGTGTATCTAATTCGACGGGTTTACGCACGTCAACGCCGAGTAAGTCGCCCATCATGATCACTTCATCGTGTGGCGTATCTTTGCGCCAGCGTTTACGACCGTAACCCTGTTCACCAACGAAACCAGGTAACACTTTACCGTTGCGTATTTCTGCTAGAGCTTGTTCTTCGAGTCCTGATAGTCTCGCTTTCATTGCACGTTCGGCACGTTTTAAAATACGTAACTCAAGCGCTAAATGATGTCCGGTCAACGAAACACCTTCTGCCGCGCTAAGGTAATCAACGCCACTGTAAGCGACTTGTTGCAATGCTGTACAAGCGTAACGTGCTGGGCAATAGTCACAATGTCGCCCAACTTTACACGCCGCAGCGTCACTATACGAGTCGACAGCCGCCGACTTAACAGTGTTGATATAACCGCGCAGGTCTGACGCTTTACAATCCCACACTTGAGTTGTGCCACCGCTACGGAATGACCGAGGCTGTGACACACGTAACGACACGTTTAGATTTTGGTCAACAAATCCGTTAATGTTTAATTTTTCGAGTAGTCCAGCTAAATAAGTAATTAACTGCCAGTTTTCGAACGCATCGACTTTACGGTGGCCAAACTTAGCGTCCCAAACGTAAAGCGTGTTCGCTTTCGCGTCGAGTAGCCAGCAATCAATATAACCGTACATACCTGCGTAAATACACGATAAGTCGATATGTTCTTCGATATGTAAATCACGCATCGTACCGTTGACATTAGCGACTTTTAACACGTCGTTAACGTATTCTAACGCTGCGTCGTAAATCTCGTCTGTGACGACGATGTTATCGCGACTCAACGTTCCGACAACATTACCAGACGACACGAGCGCAGCGCCTGGAGTCTTGAACGATTCAAGTATTAACTGTGCAACCTCATGGAAAGCCCGACCTTCGAGTCGTGCTTCGCTTGTACCTTCACCATTTTCAATTGCGGGGAATTGTTGGGACAGCTTGACGCTGCCCGTACAGTTCACCCACGTATCAGCGCCAGACGCTAATAACGGGGATTTATTCATAATAATTTCACCAATGCAGCGTGAATCTGTGGGATCAAGTCGGTACGCGCAGCAAGTAACGCGATAGACGCTAAACCTTGCGCTTTCAACGCTTCGTCGACTGACTCTTTCGTTAACTTCTTATTGTTCACGGTGATGAATTTCATCAACTCTGGGAACGTCGTCGGGCCCGTTACCGCTGGAGGTGTTACTACTTCGGGCGCATCAACGACAGGTGGCGTTACTACTTCGGGTGTATCAACGACAGGTGGCGTTACTACTT